>Ga0187777_10002931_pt1 | contig 10907 bp, 9 predicted proteins | sample 1015_Q2_SP5_10_M_FD_132416 | JGI IMG/M metagenome (GOLD analysis project Ga0187777, IMG submission 132416) | Tropical peat soil microbial communities from peatlands in Department of Meta, Colombia - 1015_Q2_SP5_10_MG | ecosystem: Environmental > Terrestrial > Soil > Wetlands > Peat | place...
ACGCAGTCCACAAAGGCACACAACCGAGAATGAAAGCGAAGCTGGTCATCAAAATCGGCCGCAACCGTAGCCTTGCCCCTTCAAGGGCCGCGTCCACCAGAGGAGTTCCTTTCTCGTACGCATCTTTGGCAAACTCGACGATCAGAATGGCATTCTTGGCTGCTAAGCCAATGAGCATCACTAGACCAATCTGCGAATAAACGTCGGTCTCCATCTGAACCATGTAAGGGGGCAAAAAAACACTCTGCAGAATCCGCCGCAACCAAAGGATGGCAAACGCGCCAAAGACCGCGACCGGAGTGCTGAGCAGGACGCTGAAGGGTAGAGTCCAACTTTCGTAGAGCGCAGAAAGGATGAGAAACACAAACAAGAGTGAAAGGCCGAAGATGGCCGCTGGCGGAACACCTTGCCGGGCCTTTTGCTCCTGGAATGATATGCCGGAGTAATCAAAGCCCATTTCCCGCGGCATGGTTTGCTTGAAGACATCTTCGAGAGCAGCGGTTGCCTGGTCCGCACTGTAGCCCGGCGCCGCACCACCATTGAGTTGAGCCGACCGGTATTCATTGAAGCGCTGTGTGAATTCCGGACCGAGACGCGATTTGATTGTGGTGAGCGTCGAGAGTGGAACTCTCTCCCCTTGATTGTTGAGAACGTAAAATCTCCCCACATTATTGATGTTGGCGCGGTCGTCCGACTCAGCCTCGACGTACACCTGCCACTGACGGCCAAATCGATTGAAGTAGTTGATGAAATAGCCGCCCATGAAGGCTTGAATGGTGCGATAAACGTCGGTCAGAACGACGCCTTGTTTCAGAACCTTATCGCGATCTACATCGATGTATAGCTGTGGAACGCTGGGCAGAAAAGTCGTATTGATGCTGCCAATCTCGGGGCGCTTTCGTGCAGCTTCAAGAAAAATATTGAGATTCTTGGCAAGAAACTGAACATCGGAGCCAGAACGGTCTTCCAGCAGGAACGTGAATCCGCCGGCTGTACCGACACCTGGAATCGCGGGGGGAGAAAAGCCGAACACAATCGCCTGCGGCAATCTGCTGAATTCACGATTCAAGTTGGCTTTCAGAGTTTGAAACTGCTCGGCCCTTGTTTTGCGGTCGTTCCACGGCTTGAGGTTCACGAAAAAAGTAGCGTTATAGCTGGTGCGAACAAAGCTCAGCAAGCTGAAACCGACGAAAGTGGTTGTTTCCTGGACACCAGGCGTGTCCATGATGATTTTTTCTACCTGACTTGCGACGGCTGTCGTACGTTCCAGTGAAGCTCCATTTGGAAGCTGTACATTCACATAGGCGTACCCCTGATCTTCGTCGGGGAGAAAACTCGAGGGAACGCGACTTGCGAAGAATCCGGCGGCAACCCCAAACGCAACCAGCAGCACGGCGACTATGACAGTCTTTTGAACCAGCACCGCGCTCCATCGCACATAGCCATCGGTGGCTCGCTCGAAAACGCGGTTGAACCAGTCAAAGAATCTCCTCAAAAGGCCGCGGCTAGGCTCTTTGGGCCGAAGAAGCAGAGCGGCTAGCGCAGGACTTAGCGTGAGAGCATTGAAGGCGGAAAGCAGCACAGATATAGCAATCGTTACTGCGAATTGCTGATAAAGCCTGCCTGTGATTCCCGGGATAAAGGCGGTTGGCACAAATACTGCGGACAGCACCAATGCAATTCCGACGACTGGCCCTGACAGTTCTTCCATCGCTTTCAGTGCCGCGGCCTTCGGGCTGAGACCGTCCTCGATGTGCCGCTCCACCCCTTCCACCACGACGATGGCGTCGTCCACCACGAGACCGATCGCGAGCACAAGCCCGAAAAGCGACAATGTATTGATCGAGAAACCGAAGAGTGGGAACAGCACAAACGTGCCCACCAGAGAAACTGGCACTGCGAGAAGGGGAATCAGGGTGGATCGCCAGCTTTGCAGGAATAAATACACCACCAGGATGACGAGTACAAGCGCGATTACCAGCGTCTCGACGATTTCCTTCATGCCTTCAGTAACCGAACGGGTAGTGTCGAGCGCGACCGCGTAGTCGATGTCCTCCGGGAAACGATCCTTCATCTGCGTCATGAGCTTGTTGACGCCCGCGGCTGCTTCCACTGCGTTCGACCCCGGCAACTGATAGGCCGCAACAATGGCGCTCGGCTTTCCGTTAAAACGGCCGGCGACGCTGTAATCCTGCGAACCCAGTTCGATTCGTGCGACGTCGCGAACCCGAACGGTCCCACCATCGGGAGTTTCCCGAACCACAATGTTGCCGAATTCCTCTGGCGAAATCAGCCGTCCCTGCGCGAGAACTGTGTAAGTGAATTCCTGACCTTTGGGAGCGGGCTCTCCTCCGGCTTTTCCCGCCGGGTTCACCGTGTTTTGAGACTGGATGGCGCTGACGATCTGGGGAACGGTAACGCCGAGTTTCGCCAACGTGTCGGGTTTCACCCACAGCCGCATCGCATATTGCCCGGCTCCGAAGACTTGGACATTTCCGATGCCATAGGAACGCGTGACTGGATCCACCAGGTTGATGTACGCATAATTCGCAAGAAACTTAGCGTCATAGGTGCCATGCGGGGAGTAGATCGCGATCAGTACGAGGGGAGCGGTCACCGATTTTCGTACGGTGATTCCATAATTCGTAACGTCAATCGGAAGCTGAGAAGCAGCCTGGGTTTCACGGGATTGGGTGAGAATGAAATCGGTGTTGGGATCGGTTTTTTGATCGAAGTCAACGATCAGGCTTGTGGTTGAGTTGCCCGTGGCATTGAGCGAATACATGTAATTCATGTTGTCCACGCCATTCATCTGCTGCTCGATGGGCGTGGCCACTGCCTGCTCAAGGGTTTGCGCGTCCGCGCCGACGTAGGTCGCCAACACTTGAATCTCGGGTGGCGTGATATTAGGAAACTGTGCGACGGGCAAACTCAGGATGGTCAGCGTGCCGACCAGCACCATGACGATGGAGATCACCATGGCGACGATAGGCCGGTTGATGAAAAACTTCGACATGGCGTCTTAATCCTTGGGTTGTGCCTCGAAGAGTGTCGGCTTCACGGTTGTGCCGGTGCGCACTTTCTGAACTCCCTCGGCGACAACTCTCTCTCCAGGGTTCAGTCCTTCCGCAATGATCCAGCGACTACCGACACGGTCTCCGACGGTGACGGTGCGCACAGTCACCTTGTTATCGCCACCGACCACTGCGACCTGGTATCCGCCCTGGAGTTCCGACACAGCGCGTTGAGGAACGAGCAGCGCGTCATGCTGGACTTGGATGAACACCCGGACTCTCGCATAACCCCCGGGCCGCAAGATGTTGTTGGGATTCGGAAATAGCGCGGCGATGCGGATCGTTCCAGTGCTCACATCCACCTGGCGATCGGCAAAATCAAACGATCCCAGATGCGGATATGTCGAGCCGTCCGCTAGGACAAGCTCGATCCGCAGGCTTTTTTCGTCCGCTCGTGTACTCTCTTCGGTGGGGAATCGTTTTCTGAAAGCGAGGTACTGAGGCTCTCCCACCGTGAAAAAAACTTTGATCGGGTCGAGAGTAGAGACAGAGGTCACCGGTCCGGTGGCCGGGCTAACGAGAGCACCTACCTGGAGTTGAGCCTGTCCTGCAATGCCATCGATCGGCGCAACGAGCCTGGTGAAGTCGAGGTTAATCTTCGCGGTTTCCACGGCGGCCTCGTCAGTCTCGATTTGGGCTTTGGCCGTCTCTACGGTTGCCAACGCCGCAAGATTGTTCTGGACCGAATTGTCGAGATCCTGTTGGCTGGCGGCTTGCTCCTTCGCTAATGGCGTGTAACGCTCAACATCAAGTTCAGTTCGGTGTTGCACGGCCTGTGCATTCGCGAGGGCGGCTTTGGCTTGTGCCAATTGGCCTTGCGCCTGATCCAGCGCCGCTTGGAAAGGCCGCGGATCGATTTGAAACAAAAGCTGGCCTCGTTTGACAAATGAACCTTCTTGATATCCCTGCTTAAGCAGGTACCCGGTAACCTGCGCCCTGACGTCCGCATTAACCAAGCCATCGAGAGTGCCGATCCATTCATGAATAGTTGGGACATCCTCCTGTTGAACTTGCACTACCGCAACACTGGGGGAGGGAGCTTGCTGGGATCCCAAGGCGTGCTTGGAGGGACGGACCGCACCAATAATCAGACCAAGCACAACCAGGCAAGCCATTCCGGCGACAAGGCGCTTGTACGACAAAAAATGTGCCATGGTTACCCCTGAGATCCTTAAGGATGCTTGGAGGTGTGAACCGCTTCAATAATTCTTCCTAATGTAAACAAAGAAAGGCCGCCTATTACGACGAAGCGTTTGGTGACCCTGCTCATATTTTTCTCCGGCAGGTTGGCCTTGAGATTTGGATTAGGCCAGAGATGTGGATACGAATCTATTGGACGAAAGTATTGGTCGATACCAAAGTATTGGTAGAACTTGGTGTAGCGCGGGCATGCCCGGGTGGCGGACGAGAATGTCGCTCTATACATTTGGCGTTCTGCAAGATGCATTCTGAGGCTTGCTCGCGAACCAGAGTGCGTCAGCCGACAGAAGGCCATTGCCTTACCTTGTCTGGAAATCTCAGATCGATCTTCTGCCAAACGGCAAAGAGCACAAGACCGACCCCGATCCCTATCGAAACCTCGAAGAATCTGCGGAAAGCCACTAACCCGCCACTTGCAGATCGAGGCACGAGCATGACGATCACCAGGGTGATATTGGCATATCGAAACGCGCTTCTCTCGATGCGAAGTGCAACGCACAGCAATCCGACCAGGACAATGGCCGCTCCCAACGCCCAGACGCTTGTGTGGAAGTAAATGTCAGTTACTCCTCCCACGGCTGCGCCGATCGCTGTTCCTACGACATATTGGACGGCAATGGGGAATGCGGCCCTCAGCGTCAGTTGCGTAACTATCAGGGCCGACATTGACGCCCAGTAGGCTTCCGGCAGACGGAACAGGCGCGCGATAGCATAAGACGTCACTGCAGCAAGCGCGCTGAAGACCACATGCGAAATCGATGGCGGATCGCGCCTGGCGATCATCCATTCGCGGAACTGCTCACTTATGAGATGGTTGTCGGCCATTGCGCTTCTCTAGCCGCGTGCAAGCACCATCACCATGAATAGCGCGGGAAGATAAATGATGGATGCCGCAAGAAGGCGTCGAGCAGCAGAGTTGGATCTGCGAACTACGAACTGAGCTGCGTAATAAAGCAATCCCGCACCCAGCAGCAAGGCTCCGATCAGATAGAATTTCGCTTCTCCCATCAGCCCGGGAAACAGGCTTACTGGTATAAGCGTTAAGACCGGCAGCACAGTTTGCAAATGAACCAAACGAGCTCGCGCGTAAGGACCAGGAGGGAGCACCAGGTACCCTGCGCGAGCGTAATCCTCGCGGTACATCCAGGCGATCGCCATGAAGTGGGGAAACTGCCACAGAAAGAGCAACGCGTAGAGCGTCCATGCTTGAAGATTCAGTTTGCCGGATGCTGCCGCCCAGCCGATCAGAGGAGGCATCGCCCCTGGGAACGCGCCGACCAAGGTGCAGAGCGGCGTCTTTCGTTTGAGCGGCGTGTAAAAAAGCAGATAACTCAACAACGTGGTGACCGCGAGCAGGCTCGCAAGGACATTGACCGCGACCGCAAGATAAACGCTGCCGAGCACCGACAATGTGAGGCCGAACCACAGGACAGAAGCAGATTTGAGCCGACCGGCGGCCAGCGGCCGACGGGCTGTCCTGCGCATTTGCGCATCGAAGTCGCGTTCAAGATATTGGTTCAGGGTCCCAGTGCCGCTGGCTACCAACAAAGTACCCAGCAGCGTATGGATGGACAGCCAGAATGGGAAATCCTGCCATCCAGTTGCACGAGCCAAATAGAAGCCAGCGAAGGTTGTGATCAGGATGAGGAAATTGACTTCCGGCTTGGTGAGCGCCCAATAGTCCGAGACGGCTGTTGAACCTGCGACGCGAGCTGGTGATGAGGCTGGTAGATCAAGCGCCGAAAGTGATCTGGTCGCCACGATCAGAAAGCCTCCAAGTTCTGCCGAACACTTCGGGGCACGGCCTTGACCTGCAAATCCAGGTGCCCGAGCTCATCATCGCGAGAATTCTGCGGGGAGAGCACGTGCATACTTAAAATCGCTCCCGCCACCAAATACACCAGAGTGACGCAGGTCCACATCAAAGCAGCTGCACACTGCTGATCTCCGAGCGCACCAAAGCCGAACAGGTGTGACGAGGACAGGTAAACCGGATAGACCACGCGATCGCAAAAAACCAGGAATCCGGAAAGGATGTCGCACGGCAGCGTCGCAAAAAAGAGATACAGGATCATCGACAATTCTGGCCTCGATACGCTCGGCCAGGGCTGAACCACCGGCCACCAGAACAGGAGTCCGGCCGCAAGAAATGATGACTGCTCAACAAAATGCCAAGTCGCCGATTGCATTGCAAGCGTGAACACCGAGGGAATATGCCAGGCAATTAACGCCGCCGCCGCCGTTAGCCAGCAAACCTCGGGCTGTGCCAGCGCTTTTCCTATTTTGTGTAGCGCGGACACTCTTGTCCCCCACGCCGCGGGCTGAAATGTCCGCGCTAGACAACGCACGGGTTCCCCCAACCAGAGCAGAGGAGGAGCAATAGTCAGCAGCAGTAAATGCTTCAGCATGTGCACCGTCAGCAACTCGTGATCGAGTGTGGAAACAGGAGAGGCTGTCGCGACCCAGATCAGGAGCAGACCAAGCAGAAAGCTGCAGGCGCGCCAAGCTGAAATGGGGGAATTGGATCGAAGGGAAATCCATCCGCGAAGGTACGCCAGCGCCGTGATCACGACTATCACGGTGACCAACACCGGCCCAAACGATCCCGATGCGCCGTGATGGACATGGGGCATGGAACCATTCTCCTAGGGTTGCGATCCAGATTGCTTTTCGTTGTTCTCCGGTATGTCACGGAGAGCGACATCTCGTGAAGCATCACGCGCGGGTGCTTGCCCGTTAGGATGCAGTGTCTCGAGAAAAGCCACCAGCGCGGTTGTTTCCGCGGGACTCAAATTCTTGCCGTAAGCGGGCATGTTGCCTCCCCCTTGAATGACCTGGCGAATAAGCTGGTCTTGCGTGAGGCGCACGGCCACGCTGTCCAAGGCGGGCCCTCGTTGCCCACCACTTTCTCCCAGTGAGTGACAGTTGCGGCACTGCTTGACCTGGAACACCAAAGCGCCTTGCCGCTCCAGTGCGGTCGTCCTATGTATGAACTGATCCGGCACTGGATCGCCGCTACACGCGTTCATGTGCGGACTCCACGGCGTGAACCCCGCGAGATAAGTAAATGTCCCGAGCGTGATCGCAACCAACGACACAGTCAAAACCGCGATCGGCCGGCGCTTCCAACTCTTTTCACCTTCGCCGGAAAGAAACGGAAGTAAAAGTAGTCCAGCAATCACCACCACTGGTCCGATCAGAAGTGCCGGCGTTTCGAGCGACGGCGGAAGCAGCGAGAGCAAAGCATAAAGCCAGAGGAAAAAGTAATCCGGTTTGGGAACAGTTTGGATGATGGTCGGATCGGGCCTGCCGGTCGGCCCAAATGGGCCGAAGTACAATGCACAGGCGGCTACCGCCAATATAATGAACGCCGCAAAGAACATGTCTTTCCAGGCGCCATAGGAGAAGAATGGCACGCCATCTTTCTTGGTTAATTCGTGGTACTCGCTGATGTAGGTTGCCCGCTTCACGATGCGACCCGGCATCGGCCAATCATTGATGCCCAGCGTCAGCACCATCAATACATGGAGGCAGACGAACCCGATCAGCAATCCCGGGATCACGAACACATGCAAGGTGAAGAATCGTGACAGAGTCGCACCCGCGATAATCGGCCCTCCCAGCATTAACTTCACGGTTGCGGGACCCAGGACAGGAACGCGGCTCGCGATGGATGCTCCGATTCCCAACCCCCAATAGGCATCCTGATCGAAGCGCAACACCTGGCCACTGAAGGCCATGCCCAGCGTCATCAGCAACAAAAAGACGCCTAAGATCCAAGTGAGTTCGCGAGGGAACTTGTACGCGCCGAATAGAAACACCTGAACCATGTGGATCAGGACGATAGCAACCATGAAGTTCGAGCCCCAACCATGCATGGCACGAATGAACCAGCCCAGCGTCACGGAGTGATTCAGGGCCTGAAGGCTGCTCCATGCTTCCGCACCCGAGGGTACATAGACGAGCGCAAGTAGAATTCCCGTTACAATTTGCAGGATAAATACCGTTAACGCCGCGCTGCCAAACACGTACCACCAGCTGGAAGTGTTTCGCGGGATCGGATGCTCGGCCGCTTCGCGAATTGGCGCAGCCAGCTTCAGCCGGCGATCAAACCATTCTCCGATTCTTCCAATCATCACGCGCATGATGGTTTCTCTCCGGTGAGAGCGGCAATCGCGGCTCCGGGTGTCGGCAACTCACCGGCCTGAATAGCGATGACGCCGTTCTCAACCTTGTATGGATATTGGAAAAGTCCGCGCTCGGGTGGTCCTGAGGCGCGCGAGCCATCGCGGTAGTACGCTCCGCCATGGCAGGGACACATGAACAAACCAGACTGCGGGAACCAGCGGACCGGGCAGCCCAGATGCGCGCAATTAATCGCGAAAACCTGAAACTGCTCGCCGGCGATGCGGCGTACCCAGCAGGCTGTGTCGGCCGTTGTGCCATCGGTCGGCATCACATACGGATTGCGAAATGTCGCCAGCCGCGTCTCGCCTTCTGGGAAATCCGCGATCTTGCCGAGTTCTACCCATGAGAGATAACCATTGCCACGGCCCCGCGTAATCGCGGACAAAAGAAATCCAACGATTGGCACTGCGATCACAGCCGCCGCTAGTCCGTTGAACAGAATTCCCAACTTCATGAAGAGTCCTCGCCGCGAAATCGCAGTTTCACGCGAAGGCACAACCGGTTTAGTTGAAACCGGGACAGGTTTAGTGGACATTGCCTGACTCCTGGTTCTGCGCGTAGTTCGAGGCTGTATAAGGCTGACCGGGGGTTTGCACTCGGTGCGAGGCCATCCATGCAACTACATCGGTGATTTCCTGATCGGACATCGGTTTGCCGGGAACGTTTCCACGCCAGTCAGGCGCGCCGAGGTCGGGGCGGCCGAGGATGACAATCGTGCGCAGTCCCTGATCACTCACCAGCGCCAGGAACGAATCGTTTGTGATTGCGCTGCCCTTGGGCGTGCCTTTGCCTTGTGTGCCGTGACACGAAGCGCAATAAGTTCCGTACACAACTTCGCCCTGTTGCGCGTTGCCCGCAGATCTTGCTGCGTAGGCCGGCGCACTAACTCCGTTGAGGATTCCTGGCCGGCTCCAGCGGGAACGCATTTCTGTGGTGATTACCTCAATCTGCTTGTTGGTCAGCATTCCGCCTGCATTTTGAGCAAAGGCCGGCATCGAGGTGCCCTTCACGCCATTTGCAACAACTTTACGTATCGATGCATCGTCGGCAATCGCTAAGTAAACCGGATCGGCTAAAGCGATCGCCGCTCCTCCACGGCCTTCGGAGCCGTGACATCCCGCACAGTTTTCCGTGTACAAAGTACGAAAGTCGGTAACCTCGTTCGGAGCGAGCACCTCCGAACCGTCGCTTTTCTGGCCGAGCGGAGAGCTGCAAGCACAAAGCACGATCATGCTCACGACAGCCGCCAGATACGAATATCGGAGTGAGTTCACGGCCGTCCCTCTCCATGTGACGAAATAATTCCCGGAGCTTCCACCCCTGCTCGCATAGCGAATGGCAGGTTCTCACGGGTCAACATGCGAGACTGGCGCACCACGACCAAGCCTGCGACCAGGCCAAAAGCGACTTGCGAAGCCACAAACCAGTACCAATCGATGCGGCTTGCCAACATCGGATTAAGCAGGCCGAGAATCGTGTAAATCAGCCCGGACCAAAGCACAGGTCCGATCAATCCGCCCAGCACAATCGGCCGGCGCGCAAACATCGGGAGCATAGCGCCATAAAGCAAACCCACGATGAGGGAGACCAGAAGGTGCAAGCCGAAGGCGATTGCAAAACTGTCCGCGTGAAATGAATACAGTTGGCTCGGACCCAGCTTCAGCGATTGTGCGTAAACCGTAGCGGCAAGGAGATTGATGGGATACCAGATGCTGCCGGCTTTCAGCACGCCATAAGCACAGGCCAGCGCAGCCATCGCGACAGCTCCCGCCAATCCACCCTTCACACCAGCGGAAACGGGATAGGTGTGAACGGGCAGCCAAGCGCGTGCCTGTTCCGCGATCGCGACGCGATCAACCACGCGGCGCTCAGTCGATGCGCGAAAATCATCTCGAAGCACTGGGACAGATACTTCGTGCTCGCGCGGGAGAACCTCGCTGAACCAGCCGATGCAACCAGCCACGGAAAGTACGGCGCCCAGCACCGTGACTGAAATGCTCGTTACCAGACCAGCAAACAGCAAAGTGAATCCAAACGCTAGAATGAATGGCCAAGCAGTCGGCGCAGGCGCTTCAATTTCGCGTAGCGAGCTTTGATCGAGTTGTTCTGTCGCGAGCAACCTTGCCATTTCCTTGCCTCAGCGCCCCACGATGTAGACCACGGTGAACACTACGACCCACACGGCATCGACAAAGTGCCAATACAACGCAAGCACATCGACACGGCGGAACTGATCTTCGCCCACCTGTCCCGCCAAACCAAAAATCAGGACGACAGTGAGCATGATCAGTCCCGCGCTGACGTGAAATGCGTGCAGGCCCACCAGTGAGTAATAAGTGGTTCCGAATAAATTCGTAGAGATCGTCAGCCCATGTTCGTAAATGAGCCGGTGCCATTCCCGCCCGGTGCCAAATAGAAAGAGCCCACCAAGAATAATCGTGAGCG
>Ga0187777_10002933_pt1 | contig 10902 bp, 10 predicted proteins | sample 1015_Q2_SP5_10_M_FD_132416 | JGI IMG/M metagenome (GOLD analysis project Ga0187777, IMG submission 132416) | Tropical peat soil microbial communities from peatlands in Department of Meta, Colombia - 1015_Q2_SP5_10_MG | ecosystem: Environmental > Terrestrial > Soil > Wetlands > Peat | place...
CTCAGCTGTATCCTTTTATGCGTTCAGTATCGCATGAATCACCTCTTTTCTCGCATGAGAAACTTCGGTCTTATTCCTGAGGAGGTGTAGTAATGGGGTTACAAGAGCGATCAAAGCGCAAATGCCCTCACAGAGGTGATGTCCCCTCTGTGAGGATGCTGGCCGTTTACGGTGTAGTACAGGACTTTGGGGTAATAACCTTCTACGTCAGCTTTGAGGTATCCTCCAGGCTAATTGACATGCTTCTCTCGCCCCTCCCACTCCTTATCGCGGAGCACAAATTTTTGTATTTTTCCTGTGGAGGTCTTTGGTAGCGGGCCGAACTCGACAGTCGCAGGGCACTTGAAGTGAGCGAGGCGTTCCCGGCAGAAGGCGATCATCTCTTGCTCGGTTGCTGTATTCCCTTCCTTCAACGTAACATACGCCTTGGGACGTTCACCCCATTTCTCATCAGGGATAGCGATGACTGCACATTCCAGCACAGCTGGATGTTGTGCTACGACCTGCTCCACCTCGATGGTCGAAATATTCTCACCCCCCGAAATGATTACATCCTTTGCGCGGTCGCGCAATTCTATGTAGCCATCGGGATGCCAGACACCGATGTCGCCAGAGTGAAACCACCCGCCCTCAAATGCTACGGCCGTGCCTTCCGGGTTTCGATAGTAGCCTTTCATCACATTGTTCCCATGCATCACCACCTCACCCATTGTTTGACCATCACGAGGCACATCATTCATCATCTCATCAACCACACGCACTGGATCAGATACTACGTTACCCTGCCCTTGTCGAGCAAGGAGACGCGCCTGTTCCCCAGTGGGAAGAAGATCCCATTCTGAATGCCATTCGCACACGGTGTAAGGGCCATAGGTTTCAGTCAGGCCGTATACATGGATAGGATGGATATTCAGCTCTTTTAACTGCCCTAACAAGGTGGGCGAGGGAGGCGCTCCGGCTATGGTCAGCGTCAATGGCCGATCGAAGCGGTGCGCTTTCGGATGGTTAACAAGCATAATTTGGACTGTTGGAGCCCCGTTATAGTGCGTCACACCCTCAGTTTTCAACAGGTCCCACACAAGACCTGGTTCGAGCGTTCGTAGACACACATGTGTGCCTCCTACCGCGGTCACCGCCCAGGTAAAGCACCAGCCATTGCAATGGAACATAGGCAGTGTCCATAGATAGACACTGCTGCTAGTAAGCCCCGTCTCGATAACTTCAGTCAGTGCGTTGAGGTACGCTCCACGATATGTATACATAACCCCTTTGGGATTGCCTGTAGTGCCTGATGTATAATTAATCGAGATCGTCTCTTCCTCCTCTTGCAACCAACTCTCGATTGTCTCGGGTGACCCGGCTGCAAGGAATGCTTCATAGGGATCTTGGGGTGAGCCAGTATCGTCGATCCGCACCACCTGCACGCCATCCAGATTCAATGGCTCGATCAAGTGGAAGAGTTCGGCATCAACGAACAGGTACCTCACGCCGGAATGAGTGAGGATAAAATCGATCTCCTGCGAGTTCAAACGGGTGTTGATGGCTACCAAAATACCACCTGCAGCAGGGACTGCATAATGCGCCTCGAGTAGTGCTGGTGTGTTAGGGCACAAAAATGCAACCCGGTCGTGTTTTTGAAGACCGCTCTCTCGGAGATGTGAGGCGAGGCGATACACACGGCCCGCAAATTCACGATATGTATACTGGCGTTCACCATGGACTATGGCTGTTTTTTCAGGGAACACCGAGGCACTCCGCTCCAGAAAACTCACAGGTGTGAGTTCGGTGCGATAGACTTTTTCTTCCATTCTCGACTCCTCTCATATGCCTTATCTGAGGGTAGACTCGGCAGCGTTGGCATGCACATGCCTTCAAGATTCACTGACTCCTCCCGATGCAATCTCAGCAACGGAACAAACCACATACGCAAATTTAGACGTTCCAGCTCAATTTTGCTAAGCGTAGCATCGTGATGTCACAATGCCTTCACGGAACCAGCATGGAAGTTAACAAAATGATCACAATATTCGGCCTATCGTCGCTTCTATAGAAGATCCTTTTTATAACCCTGGCAGTGGCTTTGACTCGAGTAGTCGCTGATGTGACCTGTTCCAGGGTCATGTGCATACCCGAGTCAGAGCCACTGCCAGCATTGGTATGAAGCCGTCGAGTGTTCTCAGTTTGAGCGGTAGTTGACTTCCATCTGGCAAACACAGGTTGTCGTAGTAGAATCCATCTTCTTCATACCGTAGACCAATCGTTTTCCCATCAAAGCTCCGTTTTTGAGAAAACTGACTGATTTATATGACAGAATTGTATCATGTGTGCAGGCTCATCAGGCATCTGAGGATGTTTACAGGTGATTATTTGGTGCTGTTTGGTAGCGCAAACGGGAAAAGCCTGGGAGGGTTCGCAAGTGTTCCCTGACGTCCTCCGCGTACTTAATTCCTGGGATGGACGTTTGCTGCGTGTCGCCTTATTTTGTCGTTTTTCAACCGCCTTGCTGGCAGGGCGAAGATATTCGGCCTGCTACGAAAGCGCTTGAGAAAGTTTCTGAACACGGACAGTTGCACAATTCTTCGCTGGCCGCGAGCCATTTCTGCATCAATACGCGCCTGTTCCATTGCATCGCATACCTTCTCATCATGGATAAGACGTAGCCCATTAGAAGGAAAAGGAAACATCGCTTTCTCCTATCTAAAACCCTGGTAGTGTTTCTGACTCGAGTAGTCGCTCAAAAAAGCGGTTTATACTCTCTTCGGAAAGGCGACTACCAAGACGAGCTAATAGGATGTTCGCGGGGTCCATGCGAATATTTGTCTCCGAGGTGAGGTATTCGCTAAAACCATGAGCCGCATAGAGCCTGGCGATCAGCTCTCGATAGTGAAACGGCGATAAGCCCAACCCTGCATAATCCCAATGCCAGGAGAGACCGAACGCCATGATCAGGTACTCTTCCAGGGACTCAAACTCAAGCGCCAAAGAGAGCAGGTGATGCGCAATGCCCATTCTGCGCCACCCTGCACTGACTTCAACCGCGATCTCATAAGCCCTCCCGGTATCGTGCCACCGCTGATCCAACGGTGCGAGTGTGACCTGGCCAACAATCGTGCCTGTAGCGGTATAGGCCAGAGTCAGCCTGTTTTCTGGCTTCCCGGCAAGGGAAAGCAGAAGTTGCTTTTCGCGTTCAGGGAGACGGGCGAAGGCACGCAGTCCTTCGTCCACTTTCAGAGCTTCGACAAATTCAGGTGAACAGCAACTACGCAGGAACAATTGGCCTGAGGGTGTTTTATATGTTTTTACAGGGGAATTGTAAGTTATTCCCGAAATCTCGTAAGTTGGAGAAAGTCTTTCTTCTTTTTGCATAACTAATGCCTTTCATAATTTGCCAATCTTGTGGCGTGCTTGATAGCGCGCAATTGCAGCATTTTTACGTTGGCTTCTGAGATCCCCATCGTTGCGGCAGTTTCGCGTATCGAGAGGTTGAGAAGGAAACGACATCTTAACACCTCTGCATACCGTTCGGGTAATGCCTGGAGAAGATTGTATACCCGCTCTATCGCTTGTTCGTTTGTCCCCAGATCAACTTCTTCAATAGGCCCTTCCCAGCCTAGTTCCAATCGCACATCTAATGAACTGGTCAACACTCGATAGTGGGTACGCCAGTAGTCAGCAATCGTGGTATGCGCAATCTTGAAGAGCCAGATTCGGGCACTCTGAGCGTTGTACTCAGGATCGAGATATCGCAAGGCCTTCAAAAAAATCTGTGATGTCAGGTCCTCAGCCTCTTCCCTATTCCTCAGATGTGTCAAGACAAAACGATATACTCTGACAAGATTATCCTCATAGAATGCCTGGAACCCCTGAATGCCAGGCTCATCGATTTGTTGCAATGTGTATGTTGGCATCTTTTTCTATCTCTTATGATGACTAAAACCATTGAATGAGAGAAGTGTAACCGAAATGAGATGCGCAAAACATCGGGAGTATTTCGCATCTAGGGAGGAAATTCAGGCTTTATTTTCAGCTAATTGCTATGCGATGGAATACCCATAGCATGCTCAGGCCAATCCGTGACGTGTGGCAAAGACTGCGGCGGCAGCGCGATTCTCACTGTTCGTTTTGTTGAAAATGTGGGTAAGGTGGTGTGCAACCGTTTTTTCTCTAATCTTTAACTCCAAGGCGATCTCGCCGCTGGTCAATCCTCTGGCTACCAGGCGTAACACCTCTACTTCGCGCGCAGTCAACCCGGCAGGATACGTTGATGGAGGAGGATTTTCTGTCGATGAAGTGATGTCAGGAGCAAAGATGGGTGCAACTATCGCAGTGTCTTGCGTATTGATAGCCTGTTCGGGTGTCATGGTGCGTCCAATTTCCCAGGCAACTGCGAAGTCTTTCGCACCAAGGCGAGTTCGTGCGGTGGCAATTGAGTGCTCATACTCTGCGCGCTCAATGAGAGGGATGGGTACATGTATGGTTTCACGCAAAACGGCTGCTGCTCCCCAGAGTTGTACGGCCAGGGTGAGTTGCCCTTCCTCGGCAGCTATACGTGCCTGTCCCTCCAGGCAGGCGGCGATCAACCACAGGTGGTTCAATTCTCTGGCTATCTCCTGGCTCTCGTCATAGAGAACGCGTGCTTCAGTCCTCTCTCCATGTGATAGCGCAATCCGTGCGAGGATTGCCGACGACTCGGCCAGCGCTCTGCGATGTCCTATCTCCCTATACAGTAGCATACTCTGTTCTATCTGCGAGCGGGCTCTAGAAAGATCGCCTTGCCTGAATGCTAGCTGCGCAGAGAGGGAATGTACATTCGCTATGCCCTCTTTCTCACCCAATTCATTGTTGAGCGCCAGACACTCATCTAGCAAGGAATATAGCATTGTCTGGTCACCCAGCGAAACAAAAAGCAGTTGTGCCAGGCGCAGGAGTGTAGCGGCAATGCCACGTTTGTTGCCAAGCTTTCTATGTATTGCCAGGCTTTCTTCGTAGTGGCCACGTGCGTCAGCATACTTCTCTTCTTGGGTATCCAGCAAGCCTAAAGTGGAAAGCGACCAGGCAAGACGCTCCTGGTCTCCCATCTCTCGAAAGAGAGCCAGGGCTTCTTCCGTCAGTGAACGAGCTGCTACATTATCGCCTTTCATCATGGGGACGACGCTCAAAAGAAAGAGTGAAAGGGCCGTACCCTGCTGATCTCCCAGTTCCCGGAACAAGAGCAGGCTTTCGCGGCAGAAGGCTTCGGTTCGATCATAATCATTCTGGATGGATGCCAGCGTTCCAGCAGCAATCAGAGCTTTAGCTCGTGCCTGCACGGTTACCAAAATGCCCTCGCTTGCCAGGAGAGCTTTTTCAGCAAAGGTCTGTCCCTCGTTCAGGTGTCCGTGCATTTGCCAGAAACGTCGCAATGCTCCCACCAGTCGCAGGGCGATCTCCATGCGACGCTGTGTTTCGATCTTGTCCCCATCCTGCTGTAAAGACCAATCCAATGCTGCACGCAGGTTCTCATGCTCCAGCTCCAGCCGCTCTAACCACAAAGCCTGTTGAGGACCAACCAACTCCCTTTCCGATTCCTCTGCCAGTGTCATGTAGAAGATAGCGTGGGCATGCCTGCTTACGTATTCTTCCCCATTGGCGTCGAGCATTTCCCGTGCATATTCGCGGATAGTTTCTAACATGACAATGCGTGGTTCCTCTCCTAGCTCGATCTGTCGCAGTAGGCTTTTGTCGATCAGGGAGGATACTCCATCCAATACCAGCATAGTTCTATCGGGATAGCTGCTGTACAAGGCTTCAATCGCCTCTAATGAGCAACTGCCGGCAAAAATGGAGATGCGTCGAAAGAGTTGTTGTTCAACGGCGTTGAGAAGATGGTAGCTCCATGCAATTGTATTGCGCAGCGTCTGCTGGCGCTCAGGCGCGTTCTGCCTGCCAACGGTTAAGACATTCAATGGGTGGATTAGTCGTTGGAGAAGCGCCTGTGGTGGCAGCAGTTTGATGCGAGCTGCTGCCAGCTCAATCGCCAGTGGCAAACCATCCAGGCGGTAGCAGATCGTGGAGATTGTTCGTACATTGGCGGTTGTGATATCGAAGTCGGGCTTGATGGCTATCGCTCTTTGCAGAAAGAGCGCGATAGCCGCGTATTGTGTGAGTTCATGCATTGGCAATTGCAACGTGCCATCAGGCAGCGCGAGGGGTGGAAGTGGATATTCATGTTCACCTGAAAGATGGAGTGCTGCCCGGCTGGTAACAAGTATTTTCAAATGTGCGCAGGCGGCAAGCAGCTCAGCGATAGCAGGTGCGGCATCGATAACCTGCTCAAAGTTATCGAGCAGCAGTAGGCTTTTCTTTTCTTGCAGAAAGGTTTTCAGGTATTCCATATGTTCCGCAAGTGGTTGTTGCCCTACAGAGTATCTATGTTGCAGACCGAGCGCATGAGCAATAGCCGGAATAACCAATGTAGCGTTACTGATTGAAGCCAGCGGTACAAAATAGACCCCTTCCCGGAAGGCCGGCACTAATTCGGCACCGACTTCAAGGCTCAATCGCGTTTTACCAATGCCGCCCGTACCTGTGAGAGTGACAAGGCGTACGTCCGGCCTTTGGAGCAAGCTACTCACACCCATCACTTCCGGCTCTCGCCCAATTAAGGAGGTAAGCTGAGTAGGAAGATTGCTGAAATAGGCAGGGACATCCCTCGATGGAAGCGTGTGATGTTCCGGCGACTCTGCTATGCTCGCTTCCTCAAGTGCCCGTGCAAAGTCCCGGATATGCTCGAAACGTTGTTGGGAGTTCTTTGCCAACGCTTTCATTATTACCTGCTCAATGGCAGGTGATATGGTCGTTACTCTTTCACATAATGAAGGAGGTGGAACAAGCGCATGTTTGATCGCGATCTCGGTTATTGTTCCTTGGAATGGGCGTTCTCCGCATAGCCATTCATAGGTCATGATGGCCAGCGAGTATTGATCGCTGGCTGGTAAAGAATGAGCCTTGAGTTGCTCCGGTGCCATATAGGGTACCGTCCCGGCTGTTTCTTGATGCAGGCCAGACTGAGAGCGCATCGTAGAGTACATTATGGCAATTCCGAAATCGCTTAACAAAACTTCGTTGTTGCGGCCAAGCAGCAAATTCTCTGGTTTGATGTCGTGATGAATGATCTTTTGATCATGAGCAAATTGTAAGGCATCAGCGATTTGCCGTACGTAGGCCAGAATCGTTTCGAGTGCGAGACGTGTTCCCTGTTGGTGACGCTGGCGCAAGTTACCATTCGGTGCGTATTCCATGATGAGGAAAGGGATGGTTTCCTCTACCCCAAAATCCAGTATCTGTACAATATGCGGATGCCGCAAGTTAGCGATGACACGTGCTTCGTGAATGAAATTTGCCAGGTCGCTATCTGTGAGCTGTCCATGCAGCACTTTGATGGCAGCTTGGGTGTTAAGATGAATATGCTGCCCTCTGTATACATCGGCAAAATTCCCTCGCCCTAATAGCTGTGTGAGGAGATAGTTACCTAGTTGCTGCCCATTACGCTCTACATTATCGAACATAGTTGCACATCCTCACAGGTGCGATGTTTTGTTGTGTACGTTTTTTATGCTTGTCAGTCACCATATTATAATAGAAACCCGGGATCACATCAATTGAAGATTGCCCCAATGTAGCCTCGATTCACCATACAACAACCGCGAAGAATATACACTCATTTTACACTTTCCTGCGTATTTCCACACACCTTCGGGGTATACTTGCACACATGAAAGGTACCACCTTCAGTTGAAACAAGAAACACAATACATTGTATGCTCGCAATAAAATCGGAGGTTCTCGACAATGCTTGATCCTAATGGAAACACGCAATCAGGAGTCGCATATGCGTCTCCCACTCCACTGGAAGAAGTGGAAACTACACGCCGGATTCCCACTCAACCACTCACAACACCCTATCACGATGTGCCAGGACGCAGAAATACAGTACCTCTCAATCCCAGGCATTCCGGCGTCCATAGAGGCGCCATAGTAGCCTTAGCATCAGTCCTGCTCGTCGTGCTGGCTGTGGGCGTCTTTGCCGGTTGGCAATTCGGCAGAACCGGTACTGCGAGCGGGGCAACTGCAAGTTTTGTACCATTCCTGTCAGGCACCGGAAATAACGAAGAGGCAGCGCGTGAGGCGGTGATTGCCGAAGTGCGACCGGCTGTGGTCGAGGTCAATGTGACCACGCAGCAAGGCGGAGCGATTGGCTCAGGTGTGATTATCGATAACCGGGGTTATATCGTGACCAACAATCACGTGGTCGATGGGGCCCAAAGCATGACGGTAACCCTCTATGATGGCACCAATATCCAGGCCCAAGTGGTCGGGACTGACGCAGCCGATGACCTGGCCGTCATCCAGATTACCCCACCATCCAAAGGCCTAACTGTGGCAACACTTGGTGACTCATCCAAGCTCACGGTAGGTGAGGATGTGATGGCCATTGGCAACCCGTTAGGGATCACGCAAACCGTCACACATGGCATCATCAGCGCCCTTGGACGGAGTGTCTCTGAGGGCCAGGGTGGGGCAACCATCCCGAACGCTATTCAGACCGATGCTGCTATCAACCCTGGCAACAGTGGTGGCGCCTTAGTTGACATGCAGGGCAACCTGGTCGGTATTCCAACCCTGACAGCGATTGACCCTGAATTTAATACCCCGGCCAGTGGAGTAGGTTTCGCCATTCCATCAAATCGCGTGGCAACCATTGTGCCGCAGATCATTTCTAATGGCAGTGTGAGCCAAAATGGATGAGCAGGTCGTGGGGTTATGGTCGCCACACTTTGCAATATCTACTGCAACATGGGTATAAGTAATCAATCAACCCTGTTCCTAATCAAAGAAGCCGGGTCTTTGCTCATCCAAAACGATGACTAGAAGTTGACCCTGAAAGATCATTGACCTTCAGCATCAGATGTTGTCGTCGGGCCAATGAGAGGCACAAATGTACCCATAATTTCCTGGTTCCCGGCAAGCTCCTCTTCACGGTACAGGTACAGCGCCTGCAAAACAGGCCGGTCACTGACGGCGAATAGATCCGCTCTTTCAAACGCCTCGTGGTCGACGCTAGCCCAGGATGGCGTCACAAAGATATCGCCGGGTCCCCATGCGAAGCGCACACCATTGATGACTGAGTAGCCATTGCCCTGAAAGACCACATAGATGGAACTGCCCGTCTTCTGCCTGGTGGGTGTGCGAGTACCGGGATAGAGCCGGTGCATCTCACATGCGAAGGTACTCACTGCCGGGCCTCCTGTCAATGGATTCGAGAACTCCAGGCTCACGATCGAACAGCCGCGTGCCCTGTACAGAGCATCGAGAGCGCGATCGGTCTCTCCCCAGCGGTAGCGTAGTAACGGCGAGTGAGCAATGGGAGAGTTGACCCCCATCTCGCGCAACCCAACCCCCACGAAACCTTGCTCGGAAAGGTTGTGACCATCCACCGGCTGCAGTTGGTCCGGGTGATTCTCGAAGAAGATCGACTCCAGCGTCGTCAAGAGCGGCAAGTCAAGGCCATCGAACCACACCATCGGTTCATCACTGCGGTTATTGTGGTCATGCCAGTTCCAGATGGGCGTCAGGACCAGATCGCCAGGCTCCATGTCACAGGCATCACCATTGACCGTCGTGTAGACGCCTGAACCGGTGAGGACGAACCGAATGGCGCTGGGCGTGTGCCGGTGCGCGGGAGCTGATTCCTGCGGTCCCAGATATTGGAGTGCTCCCCACAGCGTCGTACTGGTGAATGGCAGACCTTTCAGCCCAGGATTGGCGAGTGCGAGTACCCGCCGGTCACCACCTCGTTCGAGCGTAATCAGTTCTCCGGCACGTTTGGCCAGTGGCAGCACATCATCCCACTTCCATAGCCAGGCCTGTGTTGTGGGCAACGGCACTTCAGGCATGAGCTGTTTAGCTATTTTCCAGAGTGGCTTGAGATCACGTGCGGCAAGCGCGCCGCAAAACTCGTCATAGCCAACCTCTACTGTATGCGTGTGATGGATATCAATACCCATTGCCTCTCTCTTTCTCAGAGGTAGTGTCTCACGAATATCTTCCTTTCTACTCATAAGTATACATGGTTTTGAGGTACAATACGATAGAAACCAGGATAGCATCATGTTGGGAGCTTGCTTTCGCAGAAGGAAGAATGTATGTGAATTGGTATCATCGGGGGTGGACCCGCTGGCTTGTATTTTGCGCTGCTCATGAAGAAGCACAACCCGGCTCATCAGATTCATGTGGTTGAGCAGAATCCCGCCGGTGCGACCTGTGGCTGGGGCATGGTCTTCTCGGAGCGCGCGCTGTCGTTCCTCAAAAACAGTGATGCCGAATCCTACGCAGATATTGAGACAGAATTGAGGAAGTGGAATGATCAGACGATTGTGCATCAGAGTGAAAAGGAATAAGCTCTTCTGTGCTCCGTTTCACTTCCAGCTGGAGCTTTTGACCACCTGTATTGACGATGCGAACAGACGACAGGTTGTACTCTTTGAGCAAAGATTCGTTGAGCAGCCTGATGAGTAATGTAGGAACCAGTTCGAGATGGGAAATTTTCTCGCGCTCAATCAGTGAGAACACATATGAGGACCTATGTTGCAGCTTGCATCCCGGCAATAAATATCGCTCATGGATGCAAACTGGTTTGAGCTCTCCTCCAGAAAACCTGGATAGGGTCTGATGGGGTGTACGTGTGAGGTGATAGAGGCGAGCATAGTGAGTATTGCACTGCATTGTCTCACCAAAAATCGAATGTTAGAATACTTTTCCTGCTCGGTATTGCCAGTTCGGCAGAGAGAAACTACTGGCAAAGGAGACAGATACTTCTGTCTCTGCCCTCATGGAGTGACGATGTTGAACCAGAACTCGAAG
>Ga0187777_10002935_pt1 | contig 10902 bp, 8 predicted proteins | sample 1015_Q2_SP5_10_M_FD_132416 | JGI IMG/M metagenome (GOLD analysis project Ga0187777, IMG submission 132416) | Tropical peat soil microbial communities from peatlands in Department of Meta, Colombia - 1015_Q2_SP5_10_MG | ecosystem: Environmental > Terrestrial > Soil > Wetlands > Peat | place...
CCGGTCGATCCATTCGCGATACGGCTTCTGCGTGGCTAGCGAGCGCTTCAGATCAGCATCGTCGATGATGCGACCGCGCTCGGTGTCGACCAGCAACATCTTTCCGGGCTGCAGGCGCCACTTCTTGATCACCTTGTGCTCGGGCACGTCGAGCACGCCCACTTCCGAGGCCATGATCACGTAATCGTCGTCGGTGACGATATAGCGCGCCGGCCGCAAACCGTTGCGGTCAAGCGTCGCACCGATCTGGCGCCCGTCGGTGAAAGCCATCGCGGCCGGGCCGTCCCACGGCTCCATCAGCGCAGCGTGATATTCGTAGAACGCACGCCGGTTCTCGTCCATGAGCGGGTTGCCGGCCCACGCCTCGGGAATCATCAGCATCATCGCGTGGGCGAGCGGATAGCCTCCCATGAGAAGCAGCTCGAGCGCGTTGTCGAACGACGCCGAGTCCGATTGTCCGTCGTAGATGAGCGGCCAGATCTTGTTCAGATCCTCGCCGAGCACGCTGCTCGCGATTGCCTGCTGTCGAGCGCGAATCCAGTTCACGTTCCCGCGCAGGGTGTTGATCTCCCCGTTGTGGCAAACGAGCCGGAACGGGTGCGCGAGGTCCCAGGTCGGGAAAGTATTGGTCGAGAAGCGCTGGTGCACCATGGCGAGCGCCGACACCATGCTCTCGTCCCGCAGATCGAGGTAGTACTCGCCGACCTGGTGCGCCAGGAGCATGCCCTTGTACACGATCGTTCGCGTCGACATCGACGGAACGTAGAATTCCTTCCCGTGACGCAGCTTCAGCGCCTGGATGGCGTGTCCGGATCGCTTGCGGATAATGTAGAGCTTCCGCTCGAGCGCATCCTGGTCCATATTGTTGGCGCCGCGGCCGATGAACACCTGTCTGATCACCGGCTCGACTTCCTTGGTGCGCTCCGACAGGCCCGAATCGTCGGTGGGAACATCGCGCCAGCCGAGAAGCACCTGGCCCTCGCCCGCGATGGCGCGTTCGATCTCCTGCTCGCAGGCCATGCGCGAAGCCGGTTCCCGCGGCAGGAACACCATCCCGGCCCCGTATTGGCCGATCGCCGGCAACGTCAGCGCTTGGCGGCCGCAGACGCGGCGCAGGAAGGCGTCCGGCAGCTGCAGCAGGATGCCGGCACCATCGCCCTGCAGCGGATCCGCACCCGTCGCCCCCCGGTGCGTCAGGTTCTTCAGGATTTGCAGGCCCTGCCGGATGATCGCGTGGCTCTTTCGCCCCTTGATGTGAGCGATGAAGCCCAGGCCGCAGCTGTCGTGCTCGTTGACCGGGTCGTACAGGCCCTGCCGGGCGGGTGCGCGGTGCAGATCATTTGGCATTGTCTTTACCCTTCGCGCTTCGCTCCGTTTGCAAAATGAAGCGGAACAATCCAAGGCTGCCGCCCAGCGCAGCCACTGCGGACCGGGACACAGCAAAAGTGGTGAAAATCTTCATACTAGCCATATTGTTGCATTGCGGCAACCAAAATAGCCTTCGGCGCCTTGCGCCGCTTGGGGCGCCCGCAAAAATACTTGCGTCGGCAGGAAACTTGCGCTTTAATCTGAACAAAGTGGCCTATATGCTTGTCGCAGCGTTTAAAACTGACGACCGGCCGCCGAATCTTTAGGACAATATCATCAGGGATCCATTCATGGCGCCGAACTGTTTGACCGCTCGCTGGCTGCGACCGATCGTCGTGCTTTTTGCGCTGGCTGCGATAGCACTCATGGGCGGTTGCGGTGGTGGGAGCGGTGCGCCGAACAATCCCTATGCCCCGCCGCCGGTCACGCCCGGCCCGATGGCAATTCTGCCCACGACGTCGCAGGTGTATTCCAATACGCCGGCGACGCTGCAGATCTCGGGCGGCGTGCCGCCCTATCAAGTCTTTTCGAGCAACGCGACCGTGCTGCCGGTAGCGCAGGCCAGCACAACCGGCACGGTCGTGCTGCTGCCCGCCAATGTCGCAGCGGATACCGCCGTCACGATCACGGCGCAGGATTCCACCGGCGCGACCGCGGTGGCCGGCGTCACCGTCAAGGCTGCCCCGATTTTCAACACCTTGACCGTCACGCCAGCGAGTACGGCTTGTGGAACCAACTCCATGTGCTCGGGCCAATCGGGGACGGCTACGGTGAAGGTGACCGGCCCTGGCGGCGTGGGGCTTGCCAACCACCAGGTCCGGTTCGACGTCGTAACCGGCGCGTTCGGCATCAAGAGCACCGACCCGGCCAATCCGTTCGTGTCGACCCTCACGGTGGTCTCGGACCAGTTCGGCATGGCGCAGGTGGTTCTGCAGGCAGCGGCCGGCGTAGCGACCCAGCCGGCGCAGTTGCGTGCAACAGAGCTGAGCAGCGGCGAGCAGCAAACGGCGCAATTCACGATCGTCCAGACGACCAACGGCTCAGCGGTACTCTCCGTCATCCCGCCGAGCGTGACCTTCACGGGATTGGACAACACGCAGTGCACGAACAATTTCCGCGCGGACTATTACATTTTCGGCGGAACGCCGCCATACCAGGTGTCCGCTACGCCCAATGTGCCGGTTGCCGTGTTGCTCGCGAACGTCCCGGTCACGACCGCCGGTGGATTCTTCACCGCGATCACCAACGGCACGTGTACCGGCCAGGGTGGGGTCACGCTGCTAATCGTGGATGCATCCGGTCTCGAAACGACCGCAACGCTGAACAACGTGCTCGGAACGAGCGCGCCGCCAGCGCCGCCGCCGCCGTCGGCCCTGATACTCGCCCCGACCATCTACAACGTTACCGGCTGCGTTGCGGGCACGACGCAGTTCACGTTCATCGTTGCCGGCGGGTCGCCGAGCTACAACGCGAGTTCCACTGTCGGCACGCCGAATCCGCAGAGCATCAACCAGTCGGGCGGTACGTTTACCGTAACCTGGGCCGGGCCGGCGGTTGGCAATGCGTCCGTGCTCGTGGTTGATTCCGGTTCGCCGCAGCAGACGGTGACCGGGCAGATCTTCTGTAACCCGTAACCGCCCGGTCCCGCGGGGTTTGCCGCCGCCGGGCACCACCCGGCAGGTCAGGGGCAGCGGATTGGCTTGGGAGCTGAGGGTCGCATCATCGCGCAGCGCGCGCGGGCGCCGCGTCTTGGCGTCCATCCGAAAGGGCGCCCCAGATCGCCTCGCGCGCGACGTCTGAGCGGACCACGCCCTTGCCGAGGGCATTCAGAAGAACGAAGCGCGGCAGCCCGCCACGGGTCTTCTTGTCGTGCGCAATCAGCGCCTGCCATTGCCGAGGCTCCAGTTCGGGCGGGGGGCGTGTGAAGCCGGGGACCCGCGAGATCAGCGCCCGAATGCGGCTGCCTTCACCGTGCGGCAGCCCCGCGGCGCGCTCGGAAAGCGCGGCCGCGATGATCATCCCGGCAGCGACAGCCTCGCCGTGCAGCCAGGTCTCGTATCCCGTCGCCGTTTCGATCGCGTGCGCGAACGTGTGACCGAAGTTGAGCAGCGCCCGCTCACCGCTTTCGCGCTCGTCTGCGGCGACGATTTCCGATTTGATCCGACAGCTCTCGTTCACGGCGTGAACGAGCGCCTCGGGCTCGCGCGCAACCAACCGCTCGACGTTGGCCTCCAGCCACGCGAACAGCGCCACGTCGCGGATCGCGCCGTACTTGATGATCTCGGCGATGCCGGCCAGGTAATCGCGCTCGGGCAGCGTGTCGAGCGTGGCGATGTCGCTCACGACAAGACGCGGCTGGTGGAAGGCGCCGATCATGTTCTTGCCCAAGGGATGGTTGACCCCGGTCTTGCCTCCGACCGACGAATCGACCTGCGCGAGCAGCGTGGTGGGCACCTGCACCCATGGCACGCCCCGCTGATAGGTCGCCGCCGCGAAGCCGGCAAGGTCGCCGACGACCCCTCCTCCGAGCGCGATCAGCGTCGTCGAGCGCTCGGCGCCCAACTCGAGCAGACGCGTGTGGATCGCGTACAGCGTGCCCCAGTCCTTGTGCTGCTCCCCGTCCGCAACCAGGATCTCTTCATGCCGGACGCCCGCACCCGACAGGGCGGCCTTCAGCGCGCCCAAGTGGTGCCGCGCGACCGTCGGGTTGGTCACGATGACCGCGCGCGGAGAAGGCAGCGGCGAGAGCAGCTCGCCGCAGCGGTCGAGCAGCCCCGCACCCACATGAATCGGGTAGCTGCGCTCGCCCAGCGCGACCGTGATGGTGCGCACCCGCTACGCTCTTGCCGCCGTCGCGCGAAGCTGCTGTTCGAGGCGGTGGGCGAGCCGATTGACTTGCTCGCGGTCCGACTCGATCACGAAGTCCGCGACCTCCCGATATAGCGTATCGCGGCTCGAGTAGAGCTCCTGGACGCGCGCATAGGGATCGGGCGCCTGCAGCAACGGGCGGTGTCGGCTGTGGCGCGTGCGCTCCCACAGCGTGTCCGGCGTCGCATGCAGGTAGAGAACCGTTCCCCCGTTCTTGAGGCGCTCGCGGTTCGCGGGCCGCAGCACGACCCCGCCGCCGGTCGAGAGAACGATGTTGCTGTGCCCAACGAGGTCGGCAAGCACGGCCTCTTCGCGGTCACGAAAGCCCTGTTCGCCCTCCAGCTCGAAGATGACCGCGATGCTGACGCCGAGACGGCGTTCGAGCTCGACGTCGGCGTCGTAAAACAGCTTGTCGAGCCGGCGCGCGAGCAGCCGGCCGAGCGTCGACTTGCCGCAGCCCGGCATGCCGACCAGAAAAAGATTGCCCCGATGCAGGTGCATCAGGGCATTGTAGTTTAAGGGACGCGACTGCGCGAGACCAGGGCGCGCAGGGCCGCGCGGCTAGCGCACCGCGGTGACCGATTCCTTAACGATGCGAGGCGTGAGGAAGATCAGCAGCTCCGTCTTGTCGGTCGTCTTGTTCGTCTGCTTGAACAGGTAGCCGAGAATCGGAATGTCCCCGAGCAGCGGCACCTTGGTGACGTCGTTGTTGTTGGTCTCTTCGTAGATGCCGCCGATCACGGCCGTATCGCCGTTGTTGACCGCGATCTGCGTCGTGACATTTCTCGTGTCGATCGCCGGGTATTGGCTGCCCTGTATGACGATCGTCTGGCCGACGGTGTCCTTGCGGACTTCGACGGTCATGACGATGCGATTGTCCGGCAGGATCTGCGGCGTGACATCGAGCGCCAGCACGGCTTTCTTGAACTGCACGGTCGGCACCGTATTGTTCGTGCCCTGGATGATGTACGGGATTTCCGTCCCCTGCTCGATGTGCGCCTTCTGATTGTCCTGGGTGACGACGCGCGGTCCCGAGACCACTTTGCCGCGGCTGTCGGCTTCCAGCGCCGAGAGCTCGAGGTTGATGAGGTTCCCGCTGCCGAGGTTGATCAGCGTCAACGCGAGCTGGCCTGCTGCGCCGGCGACGGGAAGGTTCACGTTGAGCTGCGGGGCATCGGAATAGCCTGCGGAGGCGATGCCCGAGGCCAGCTCGAACGGCGTCTGCGTGCGCGTGTCGCGCGTACAGGTCGTTCCGCTGCAAGTCACCACGGGCTGCGTCGTCAGGCTGCCGCCGACGCCGCCTGCATAGCGATTGTTGACCGTAAACCCGGTCTGCACGCCCAGCCGCACGCCGAGCTGCCGGCTGAACTTGTCGTCCGCGATCACGATGCGGCTCTCGATCGTCACCTGCCGGACAGGGACGTCAAGCTGGCGGATGAGCTTGCGCACCTCCTCGAGGCGCGCCGGCGTATCCGACACGATCAGGATGTTGGTGCGCGGATCGACGATCGCCACGCCCCGCTTGGAGATAATCGAGCCCTGCCCGCCCGTCGTTGCGGTCTGGCCCGCACCCAGGCCGTACGCTTGCTGCCGGTTCGACGACAGCATGTTCGCGAAGTCGGACGCCTTGAGGTAGTTCAACTGGAAGGTTTCGGTAACCAGCGGCTCGAGCTCGCTGATCTGCTGCCTCGCCTCGAGTTGCTGCTTCTCCTTGACCGCCAGCTCCTCGCGCGGAGCGATCAGAACGACGTTGCCGTTCTTGCGCATGTCGAGGCCCTTGGTCTGCATGATGATGTCCAGGGCCTGGTCCCAGGGTATGTCCTTCAGCCTGAGCGTAAGGCTGCCCGTCACGGTATCGCTGGTGATGATGTTGAGCCCCGTGAAGTCGGCGATGACCTGGAGCACCGCGCGCACTTCGACGTTCTGGAAGTTGAGCGAGAGCTTTTCGCCCTTATACCCCTGGCGCGTGCCCTGCGTCAGCCGGTTCGGGTCCTCCTGGATGGCCTTCACTTCCAGGATGAACCGGTTGTCGGTCTGGTAAGCCGAGTACTCCCACAGTCCTCTCGGCTCGATCACCATCCGTGCGTCGCCGCGCTGGGCAAAGGTCTCGATCGTCGCGACGGGTGTCGCAAAGTCCCCGACGTCCAGCCTGCGCTCCAGGTTGCGCGGCACCATCGTGCGCAGGAAGTCCACGACGAGAGTGCGCCCCTGCTGCCGGATATCGATCCCCGTCGAGTTGTCCGACAGGTCGACGATGATCCTGCCCTCGCCGTTGCGTCCGCGGCGGAAATCCACGTCGCGCAGCGCGTGCGTCACCTCTCCCGGCCTCGCTTCGGCGAAGCGCGACACGACCGGACCCTGCGCTGTCGCCGCGCTGCCCTGCTCCGTGAGGGTGACGTAAACCACGTTGCCTTCGACCTGCGTTTCATAGGACTGCGGCTTGTTCAGGTTGAACACGACGCGGGTGCGCGCGCCGGCCTGCACGACGTTCACGCTGCGCAGCGACGGATCGCCGATGTCCTGCGTCGAGCGGCCGAGGCCGTTCGCCGTGTCCGGGAAGTCGAGCGCGATTCGCGGCGGGTCGCTGATGGTAAAGCCGGCCGGGGGATTCGCCAGCGGCGCCTTGAGCGTGAACTTGACGATGGTGCGCCCCGAGCTCGCCTTCGAGACGCTCAGCGCGTCGATGCTGTTCGCGCTCTGCCCCGAGGCCGGACTGGCCGCGAGGGCTAGCAGCGCGATCAGTGCAGTGGCGGTCCACTCCCAGATCCGCCAGCGCCCGGGTCGTTGTTCGCTCGTTGGCAAGACGCTCATCGTCGTCGCTCCTGTCTCTGGTCTGCTGCCTCGGCGAGCTGGAGAGTACTCGATCGCTCCGTCCAGTCGCCGCTCCCATCCTGCACCAGCTCCTTGAGGCGAATCTCGCTATCCGTTATGCCGATGACGACCCCGAAGTTCTGCCCCAGATAGTTGCCGACCCGCACCTGATAGATGTCCTTGTCCGTGGTGCGCACCAGCGCGAAGGTCGAGCGCCCGCGTTGCAGCGTGCCCACCATTTGCAGCGATTCGAGCGGGAAGGCCTCCAAGGGCTCCTTGCGCCGGTTGAGGTCGGGCGCCAGGCTGTTCCCGCTCTTGACGGGCTCGATCTTCCGCGGCTTGAACGGGTCCGGCAGGTCGAATGCGTTGTACGCAAATGGCTCGTAAGGCTTGATCTGAGGCAGCGGGTCGAGCTTTCCCCTGGCGCCCTTGCCCTGCTCCTGCATCCAGGCGCGAAGATCCTGGTGACTCTCGCCGCCGCAGGCGGCCAGAAGCAGCGCGATGCTCGCGTAGCCGATGGCTCGTCTCATTTCTTGGCCTTGGCCTTTTCCTTGTCCTTCGCGGCGCGCTTCTGCTTCGCGACCTCGTCCTCGTCGAGGTAGCGGAACGTCTTGGCCACCGCGTCCATCGTCAGCGTGCCCTTGTCGTTCACGATGTTGAGGTCGTTGAGCGTGACGATGCGCGGCAGCTGCGCGACGTCGCTCGCGAAGGCTCCCATGTCGTGATAGTTCCCTGTCACTCGGACGTTGATCGGCAGCTCGGCATAGAAATCCGCCATGCGCTCCTGACTGGCCGGCCGGAAGAGCTCGAACTGCAGACCGCGGCCGAGCCCGGCCTGGTTGATGTCGGTCAGGAGCGCATCCATCTCTGACTTGTTCGGGAGCTGTTTCAGCAGCGCGCCGAACGATTGCTCGATCTCCTTGAGCTGCTGGACGTAGAGCTCGAGGTTGACCGCGCGAGCTTTCTTCGACGCGTACTCGCTCTTGAGCTTGGCTTCGTTGGCCTGGGCTTGATTCAGTACGTCGAGCTGGTCGCGCCAGTCGAGCACGCCGCCTGCCGTCACGATCGCCACGAAGATCACGCCCAGGAACACCGCCTTGGGCAGGAGCGGCCAGTTGCCGGCTTCGCGGATATTTAGCCGGCGGATGTCATCAAGGGTCATGCCTGGCCCCCCTTCGCGGGTGCGGGCGGCGCCTTGCCGGGCGCCGGCGCGCCTTTAGCAGGCGGGGCCGCCGCGGGCCGCGCATCCAGGGCCGGCGCCACGCGCTTCACCTGGAGGACGAGGGTGAACTCGTTGACCTTCTGCCGGTCGACCGCGATCGACTTGATCTCGACCAGCTCCGGCGAACCCAGCCACGGGGAGCCCTCGATGTTGCGCATCAGGGTCGAGACCCGCGCGTTCGACTGGGCATAGCCCGTCAACGTCACCCGGGTCCCGTTCTGCCGCACCGACTTGAGATACAGGCCGTCGGGGAGCTGGCGCACCAGTTGATCGAGCAGATGTACGGCCTCGGTGCGATTGGCCTGCAGCGTCTCGACCACCTGCTTGCGCGCCAGCAGCGCTTGCGTCTGATCGCGCAGGCGGTCGATCTCCTTGATCTGGTCGTCCAGCTTGGCAATCTCACCCTTCAGGAGCGTGTTGCGGCTGTTCTGGTTGTCGATTCTGGCCGCGATCACCACGTGACCCAGACCGACGACGGCAAGTCCGAGAATCGCCAGCCCGATTGCGAGCGAGATGAACTGTCGCTGCCGTGCCTGGCGCTTCTGCTCGCGGTGGGGAAGGAGGTTAATGCGGATCATGTCAGTTGAAGCTCCGCATGGCGAGCCCGCAGGCGATCAGCAGTAGGGGAGCGTCCGTCGCGAGCTGTCGAGGCCGGATCCGGTCCGAAACCCCCATGTTCGCAAAGGGATTCGCCACGATGGTGTTCACGCCGGCCCGCTTGCCGACCAGCTCGTCGAGGCCGGGCAGCAGTGCGCAACCCCCGGCGAGCACGATCTGGTCGACCTGGTTATAGGACGTCGACGTGAAGAAGAACTGCAGGGCCCGCGTGATCTCGAGCGCGAGCGTTTCCATGAACGGCTGCAGCACATCGGCGTCATAATTCTCCGGCAGCCCGGCGTTGCGCTTGGCCGACTCCGCCTCCTCCGGCGAGAGGTTGAACGCCCGCTGGATCTCGTGCGTTAGTTGGTTGCCGCCGAAAGCCTGATCCCGTGAGAAGAGGATCTGATTGTTGCGCAGGACGTAGAAGTGCATCACGTGTGCGCCGATGTCGACCAGGGCGACGTTCTGGTCGCGCCCGTTCGCCGGCAACGACGGCGCGATCATCTGGAAGACTTCCTCGGTGGCGTAGGACTCGACGTCCATCACGCGCGGCTTCAGGCCAGCCGCCTCGACGATGGCTACCCGGTCTTCGACCTTTTCCTTGCGCGAGGCTGCGATCAGGACCTCGACCTCGTCGGGGTTGTTCGGCGCCGGGCCGAGGATCTGGAAGTCGAGGTTGACTTCGTCGAGCGCAAAGGGGATGTACTGGTTCGCCTCGGCCTCGACTTGCAGCTCGAGCTCGTCCTCGGTCTGCCCGGCCGGGACGATGATCTTCTTGGTGATGACCATTGCCGCCGGCAGCGCCAGCGCCACATTGCGGTTCCGGCTTCCGAGCCGCTTGTAGGCGCGGCGCAGAGCGTCGCTCACCTGGTCGAGGTTCGCGATATTCCCGTCCGTGACCACGTCCTTGGCCAGCGGCTCGAGCGCGTATCGCTCCAACCGATAAACTCCCTTTCCACCTTCCGACAGCTCAACCAGCTTCAACGCGGACGAACTGATGTCCACGCCGATCAGCGGCGGCGCTGTCGTTTGTAAAAAAGAAAAAGCCGAACCGAGTTTTTCCTTCAACATGGGAAGGTTAGGCGCAATACATATAAACTACATTAAATGCTAGCAGCAACTATAACCCTTGGCAATTTCTTTTTTTCAAGTTTATTTTGACGTCTAACCCTGCATATAATTGGGAGTCCCGCCCCACCCCCCCGGTAAGTTTTATTCACCCATGCTAAAGCGGTGGTTTATCTATCTGGGGTCCGTCCTTCTTGGGCTGGCGCTTGTCGGCGCCTTGCTGGTGGCCTTTGTTTTTGTGCTGCTTTATCCCACTTTGCCCTCCCTGGACGTCCTGACCGACTACCAGCCCAAGATTCCGTTGCGGATCCTTTCCGCGGAGGGCGAGTTGCTTGGGGAATTTGGGGAAGAACGGCGGGCCATCGTCAAGATTCGCGATGTCCCCGAAGTCATGCGTCAGGCCATCCTGGCCGCCGAGGACGAGAGGTTCTACCAGCACGGGGGCGTTGACTACATATCGGTGCTCCGGGCGGCGCTCACCAATGTCGCGAGCGGGACCCAGCAGGGGGCGGGCACGATCACCATGCAGGTGGCACGGAACTTCTTCCTCACCCGCGAGAAGACGCTGACCCGGAAGCTGCGGGAGGTCCTCCTCGCCTACAAGATCGAGGCCAACCTGTCAAAGGACGAGATCCTGGAGCTCTATGTCAACCAGATCTTCCTTGGCCAGCGCGCCTACGGCTTCGCGGCCGCCTCGCAGATCTATTTCGGAAAGCCCCTTGCGCAAATCGATGTCGCCGAGGCGGCGATGCTTGCGGGTCTCCCCAAGGCGCCCTCGGCCTACAACCCGGTGGCAAACCCGAAGCGGGCTCGGCTCCGGCAGCTCTACGTCCTGCATCGGATGCGCGATCTGCGCTTCATCACCGACGCGCAACTCAAGCAGGCCGAAGACACGGCGCTGGTCGTGCGTCAGACCTTGCGCGACACCTCGGCTCACGCCGACTATGTGGCGGAGACGGTCCGTC
>Ga0187777_10002936_pt1 | contig 10898 bp, 7 predicted proteins | sample 1015_Q2_SP5_10_M_FD_132416 | JGI IMG/M metagenome (GOLD analysis project Ga0187777, IMG submission 132416) | Tropical peat soil microbial communities from peatlands in Department of Meta, Colombia - 1015_Q2_SP5_10_MG | ecosystem: Environmental > Terrestrial > Soil > Wetlands > Peat | place...
CGATTTGTCCGCGGTTTGGCAGACATTTCATGCAGCGCCAGAGGTAATCATGGTCGAGGTCCTCTGAGCTGGGCGATTTAAAGGAATAAACCTGACAGCCTTGGGGATTGACGCCCGACATCACGTGCTTGATCGCGCCGTCCTTTCCGGCCGCGTCCATCGCCTGAAAGATGAGAAGGACAGCCCACTTGTCCTGGGCATAGAGTTTGTCTTGAAATTCAGCCAGCGCTTCCACGCCCATCGCGAGCGCTTCCTTGGCCCGCGGTTTGTCCTCGCTGGTGAACTTCAAGGTGTCGCCGGGATCAATATCTTTGAGTCGAAAATCTTTTCCTTTGGTGATGCGAAACGGGTCTGTGATCTCGCGTATTCTTTTAACGATTTCTTTCGTTTTCATAGAACATTTAAGTCTTCAGTGCTGCATGTTTGGAATCAATCGAATATCGAATAGACGATTCCGAGCTGGAGCCGAAACGCGTCGCCATCAGCGCCGCTCTTTTCTTCTTTATGTCCATAAAGACCTTCGAAACCAATGCTAAGACGTTTCCGGGCTTGCCAGACCAAATTCAGGCTCGCGTAGTGTGTGAGGTGGTATGCGTTCGGCGCCTGCGAAAACTCATTGTCCAGTTCGACGTAGCCGTAACTCGCAGTCGAACGAAAGGCATCGTTCCACTTATGAGTAAAACCAATCATGCCGCCGAATGCCGGGATTGCCGTTAGTTCTCCCGCTTTATTGAACGCGGCATCGTTATTCACAAAATCATCATTGAAATAGCGAAAGAGTCCCTGGCCGTAGGTCAACTGCGTCTGGACCGAATCATTCTCGGTGATGTTCAACGAACTCGAAAGATTTAGTCCCCAGCCAAAAGTGCTTTGGCTGCCAACAATCTGACCTTTGACGCCGATATCGCGGAAAATGGCGCCGAGCTGCACGTGACCGATCTTCGTGTCTTCCCACCGGACATTCAGTCCGCCATCGGGCGCATGGTCGACGCCTACTGCGGTAGGATCGATCGACGTGTCAACTTCGGAGCTTGGCTTTTCCAAACCGAAGTTCATCTGCCAGTTCTTGTTTATTTCCCATTGATAGCGGAGCAATGGACGCCGTGCGAAGACCGCCGAGTTCGGTCCTTCGTAATCAACTGTATCCGGCCACGCGTCTGGGTCTTCGAAGACGCTGAAGGTCTGGCCCAGAACAACGTTGTAGATTTCCCCGTAAAGCTGTCTGACCCGGAACTCGAGTTCTCCGCCGTTTCCAAAGAAATCATTTTGATAGTAAAAGCGCGGGGTTCCGTCGATCTCCGGCGCGCGGACGTCAATGCTGAGCTGAGAACCCTTGGCGTTAACATTGAATTGATTTCCACCGTTCTTGAAAAAGTCGCCATCGACCGGAATCTGAGCGGTGACAAAACGATCAGGATTACCGGTGTTTTGGGGGTCGTCTGTGAAATCGACGCGAGGTTTGGCATTAAACTTGATCAGCACCGGCGTATTAGGAATTGGAATGAACCCCCGATACTTCGGATCGAGCGTCAGATCGTTAGGCCGGGGCGCGGCCTCCTGCTGGTCGTCCATCGCAGGACGGTCAGTAACTTCGCTCGCGTGCCCTTCGACCGTCACCGGCTTTGGCGCGATCGTGACAATTGCATTTCCATTGGCATCAGTCGAGGGCGGTGCAGGATGCGGTCCTTCTGCCGGGGAAGGCGGCGCTTTCTTGGGAGCGGTAGCCTGTTGCTGTTTCTGTTTTTGGTTTTCCTGCTCGAGTTGGAGAATTTTTTTCTGCATCTGATCCATGTTTTGTTGCATGACTCGCATCTCCGCCTTGAGGTCGTCGATTTCGGATGCGCGAAGAGACGTTGCTCCAAGAGCAACGATGAGCGCGATGGTGACGAGTGGAATCTTGGGATTCATGATGCTAGCGGGTTTGATCGAGTTGGCTTTGTTCTGAAACCGGAAAGATCATTTGTTCGCGATCCAGTTGCGCGCTGCTGCCAGCTCATCCGGCGAAAAAAACTGCACCGGCGCTTTGCGAACGCCCGCCCCGGCGAAGGCCAGGGCCTGTACCTCCCACTTTGGATCCGCAACGACGGCGATCTTGCTGATCTTATCGCTGTGCGATATCAGAAAGTCGAGATCGTCCCAGTCCGCGCCGCGTTCCCAGCCCTCGAAATCTTCCAGAATAGCGAGTACTCGCGGCGTTGCTCCGGCGTCGATTCTTCCAGCGATGTCCTGCTGTGCCACCGCGAAGTCGGAACGCTTCCAGATGCCGCTGATGCGAAGCACGCAGATATCATCCGCCTCGTAATCGATTTCTGCGGGCATGGCCAATCCGTATCAATCGCGCTCAAGCTTGGCTATCAGACTTTGGCCGTAAAGGCAAGACCGACCTATTTCGCGCCGTTCGCTGCGTCGGATAACTTTCGCATGGCTGGTCCCGTTTCTCTTAAAAGAAACGTCAAGATGAGGGCCAGCAGCACGCCGTAGAGCAGAGGTTTGAAACCGGCTTGATAGTGCTTCAACGCAAGATCGGCATCTCCCTCCGGCACGCCAACGAGTCGCGCTCCAAAAACCGGACCCAGCAATGCGCTCAATGTGAAGTTGAGGAAATTAATCACGCCCGTCGCCGTCCCGCCGAGCTCCGGCGGATTCGCTTCCTTAATAACAGTATAGGGAATCATCGCGGCGCCCGACGCGATTCCCATCAGAACTCCAACCGCGTGACCGCGAAAAATTTCCGGGTTACCGAATAAGACCCATGTCAAAACGGCTAGCAACACAATCGTACCACCGATGATCACCGGCTTGCGACGCCCCAAGCGATCAGAAACAAAACCGAGCAGGGGGCAACCAATCATCCAACCGATGGGGATTGTTGCTGCCAGGACTACGGCTGCTTCGTATTCGTGGCCGCGCGCTTCCTGTAAAAAACGCACACCCCAGGTCATTCCAAGAATCGTTGTTGGAATGAAGAGTAAACCGGAAATTGCCCCGCAGATATAGGATTGTGGATTCCGAAAGACCCGGCCTAACGAATGAAGCAGCGCGGTGAGACCACCGCCGCTCGCATTCTGCGTTTCCTTTGGCAGAAGAAGAAGGAGAGTCACGCTGATCACCAGACCAAGAACTCCGGCATAAATCCAAAACTGATTCCACGAAACTCCGTTCTTGATCATTGGCCCGACCAGAAACTGGCCTGCCGAGCCGCCGGCCATACCAAACATTTGGGTTGCACCGATTAGTGAAGCCGCAACCGACGCGGGAAAATTCTTAGTGATTAGATATGCCGCCCCGATGAGCGCGAACGCTCCGCCGGCGCCTTGGAGAAATCGTCCGATGTTCGCGACAGTCACATTGCTGACGCTGAACATGAGCGCACCGATTCCGACCAGGGCCGCGCCGACAGGGATAACTCGTTTCGCGCCGAAACGATCCAGCGTGGCGCCAGCCACGAGGCTAAAGGGGGAATAACCGTAGTAAAACATTCCGACAATTGTCGAAACTCCCAACGCGCTGACACCAAACGCTTCAGACAATTCAGGCATCATCACGCTGGGCGCCGAACGCAGTGCGTATTGGTAAAAATAGTAGACGGAAACGAGTAGCCACGCGCCGACGGCCGCGATCCGGAGTTTCGAGCTCATCTTGCGGCGAGTTGTTTCAAACGACGTTCAAGCCCGATGCGCGGAAGCGGGCCACAGCCTGCGCGATCATTTCGGCGGAAGGCGGTTCGGCGTCGCGCATCTTGTATTCCATTCCAAGTTTTTCCCACTTGAACCGGCCCATTTGATGAAAGGGCAAGACGTCCACGCGTTGCACGTTTCCGAGTTCCGCCGCGAAATCAGCCATGCGTCCGATCTCATCCATGTTGTCGGTCCAACCGGGCACGATGACGAACCGAATCCAGACCGGATGTTTTCTCGCGGCAAGGCGGCGGGCGAATTCGTGGACCGGTTTGTTTTCCATATTGGTTAGGCGTCTGTGGAGGTCAGGTTCGATTGCTTTCAGGCCGAGCATGACCAGATCGATCGACGCCAGATCAGCATCAGTCAGCCGTTCCCCGAAGAAGCCGTTGGTTTCAAGCGCGGTATGAACACCGAGCTTTTTTATTTCGGGAAACAACTTCGAAATAAAGTGATACTGGAGCAACGGCTCGCCGCCACTGATTGTTAGGCCGCCCTTCATCGTGCGAAGACTATTGCGATATTGATTTACAACTTCCACCGCGCGCTTCAGCGGAACAGGCATTCCGTTGCTGAGTTTCCAGGTGTCGGGGTTATGACAGAAAACACAGCGAAACTGGCAACCGGTTAGCCAGGCAACGAGGCGGACCCCGGGACCATCAACGGCGGAGCCGGTGGTAAACGAATGAATAAATCCCCACTCACCACTTTCCATGGCGGACTTGATGTCCGTTTCGTCAACTTTTTCCGCCATCGATACTCGCAAATCGAAAGGACTCCCAATCGGCGGAGCTTCCGGCGGAAGTTCGGCAAGATGCATGTTTGATCAGGACATCCCGTGGAACGTACGGTTGATCACGTCCATCTGTTGCTCGCGGGTAAGGCGAACGAAATTGACCGCGTAACCCGAAACGCGAATCGTGAGCGTTGGGTATTTTTCCGGGTGGTCAACCGCGTCCATCAATGTTTCGCGATTGAGGACGTTGATGTTCATATGGTAGCCCTGGACCCCGAAGAAGTCGTCCATGATGGCGACTAGATTGTCGATCTGTTCCGGTTTGGTGCGGCCGAGACCGGTCGGTACCATCGTGGTCGTGAGTGATATTCCATCCTGAGCGTCGCGGTAGGGGATTTTCGACACCGAAGCGGCGGAGGCCAGGACCCCGTGAGAATCGCGGCCATGCATGGGATTCGCGCCCGGCGCAAACGGCTCGCCTTTACGACGGCCGTCCGGGGTATTGCCGGTGCCCTTTCCGTACACGACATTCGACGTGATTGTCAGGACAGATTGAGTGTGGATTGCGTTTCGATAGGTCGGATGTTTTCTCAGCTTGCTCATGAACATTGAGACCACGGTGGCAGCGAGCTGGTCGACGCGATTGTCGTTATTCCCGAACTTCGGAAAATCGCCTTCAGTCTGGTAATCAACGATCAGACCGGTTTCGTCGCGAACCACCTTCACGCGCGCGAAGCGGATGGCCGAGAGGCTGTCCGCGACCACGGACAGGCCCGCGATGCCGAAGGCCATGGTGCGCACGGGCGCGTAATCGTGCAGTGCCATTTCGATTCGTTCGTAGGAATATTTGTCGTGCATGTAATGAATCACGTTCATTGCGTTCACATACACGTTGGCGAGCCACTCCATCATGCGCTCGAATTTTCCGGCGATGTCATCGAACTCGAGGTAATCGCCTTTCACCGGATCAAATTTTGGGCCGACCTGCTTGCCCGTGAGTTCATCGCGTCCGCCGTTGATTGCGTAAAGCAGGCATTTCGCGATGTTGGCGCGAGCGCCGAAAAACTGCATTTGTTTGCCCATCAACATCGGCGAAACGCAGCACGCGATCGCGCCGTCATCACCCCACGCGCTACGCATGAGTGAGTCGCTTTCGAACTGGAGCGCGCTGCTCTCGATAGCAACCTTGGCCGCGTATTTGCGAAAATTATCGGGCAGTCGCGGCGAATACCAGACGGTCAGATTCGGTTCCGGTGCCGGATCGAGATTCTTCAGCGTGTGCAAGAAACGGAAGCTGGTCTTGGTCACGAGCGGGCGACCGTCGTCACCCATGCCGGCGATGGATTCCGTGACCCAGGTCGGATCTCCTGAAAAAAGTTCATCGTATTCCGGTGTGCGCAGGAATCGAACGATGCGGAGCTTGATGACAAAGTCATCGATGATTTCCTGGGCCTGTTCCTCGGTGATGCTGCCTTCGGCGAGATCACGCTCGAAATAAATATCGAGGAAGGTGGAGACCCGGCCTAACGACATGGCGGCGCCGTTCTGTTCCTTTATCGCCGCGAGATAGGCAAAATAGAGCCATTGCACTGCTTCTTTTGCGGTCTTGGCGGGACCCGAAATGTCGAAGCCGTATTTCTTCGCCATCTCCTCCAGCTCTTTGAGCGCTCGGGCTTGTTCGCTCAGCTCTTCGCGATCGCGAATAATGTCTTCGGTCGACATCTCCGAATCGAGGGCGGCCTTCTCGCGCTCTTTCGCCTTGATCAACCGGGCCACGCCATACAGCGGAACGCGCCGATAGTCTCCGATGATTCGCCCGCGGCCGTAGGCGTCCGGAAGGCCAGTCAGGATATGCGAACTGCGGCAGGCGCGGATGTCGGCGGTGTAAGCGTCGAAGACACCTTCGTTATGCGTTTTTCGATATTTTGTGAACGTGTCGATAACCGCCTGCGGCGCTTCGTAACCGTAGGTTTTGAGCGAGCTAAGCACCATTCGCCAGCCGCCGTTCGGCATAATCGCGCGCTTTAGAGGCGCGTCGGTTTGCAATCCGACGATGACTTCGTTGTCCTTGTCGATATAACCAGGCCCGTGCGCGGTGATCGAACTCGGGATCAACGAAACATCGAGTACGCCTTTCTTTCGTTCCTCCGGAAACATATCGGTAAGTTTCTTCCAGATCGCCTTGGTCCGTTCCGTAGCCGGTGCAAGAAACGAATCGTCGCCATCGTACGGCGTGTAGTTGTTTTGGAGAAACCAGCGCACGTTGATGTCGCGCTGCCACAACCCCGGTTTGAATCCGCGCCAGGCTTCTTTCGTATCGGGAAGTGTCGACTCAGTCTTTTTCGGCTTCGGCGGTTTCTCGGCTGTTGTAGCTACTGCAGTTGCCATTTTGTTCTCGCGAGCGAGTCCCCAGTTTATGGTTAGCAAAGAACGAGGTTCGCGGCCAATCCGGCTTCGCTCGTCTCTTTGTACTTAGTACTCATATCCTTGCCGGTATCGGCCAGGGTCTTGATCGTCGTGTCGAGATCGACGCGATGCCGCGAAGCAATTTCGTTCGTGGCAACCATGAATGCAGTCCAGGCTTTTACCGCGCCAAACGCACATCGTTCAATGCAGGGTACCTGCACATAACCGGCGACCGGGTCGCAGGTCAGACCCAGGTGATGCTCGATTGCCGACTCGGCGGCGTTCTCGAGGACCTGGGGAGAGCTATCCATCACCTGCGCGATAAGGGCTGCGGTCATTCCCGAAGCGACGCCAATCTCCGATTGGCAACCGCCTTCTGCGCCGGAGAGGGTCGCATTGTGCTTACACAAGTAACCGATCGCCGCGCCAGCCAGCAAACCTTGTCGAATTTTGTCGATCGGAACCTTCCGCGGACCTTCCATGAGCGCGTAGACGATCGCGGGCATGACGCCGGCGGAGCCACCTGTTGGCGCCGTGATCACGAGATGGCCGCGCGCATTTTCTTCCGATGCAGCGAGGGCGCATGCGGAAAGCAAAGCGACCGCCTTGTCAGTGTCGTATTGGTCGTCCTGGGCTCGTTTGAAAACGGTCGCCGCTTTGGATTGCAACTTAATTGGGCCGGGAAGCACATCATCTTCGCTCACGGCAAGACCGGCCTTCACCGTCGCGACCATGGCGCCGGCGATTTTGTCGAGAAAGGCGTTGATCTGTTCTTCCGTTTTTCCAGAGATGGCCATCTCATTCGCCATAATCACCTGCGCGATTGAGAGATTATTTGTTTCCGCGTGCTGACGCAGTTCCTTCATCGACGCATAGGGATATTTGGGCTGCCCTTTCTTCGGCGGTGTATAACCCTTCCACTCGTAGAATCCGCCGCCGGGCGAATAATACTCCAACTCGTAGACCGGCTTGTCCCCGCCCATTAATTTGCACACCATGGTATTGGGATGTGGAAAGCTGCCCGTCGGTGAATCGTAGATGATGTCGGCGAGTGAGAGATTGAACGTCTTATCACCAAGTTTGAGCGGATAGGTTTGCGACGTGTCTTTCATCATCGCTTCAAGAAAGAGCGGATCCACCGTTGCTGGTTCCTTCCCAATGAGACCGGCCAGCGCGGCGCGCTCAGTAACGTGGCCTTTTCCGGTCGCGCTTAGACTGCCGAACAGGTGCACTTTCAATCCCGTCGCCTTGGCGAGTTGATCAGGGGGCAACTTGGTGCAGCGCTGATAAAAATCATAAGTGATTCGCATTGGACCGATGGTGTGCGAACTCGATGGGCCCGGACCGACCTTGTACATTTCATCCACCACGGTCATCACGGGTCCCTTCGACTGCTTCACCACGTTCAAGTTTGGCGACATGGAGGTAGAATCGAGCGGCGGCAATTTAGATTTCGCTGCCGCTTCTTTGGCGGCCTGCGCGGCGCGGGCTTCCCGCGTCCAGGTTGTGCCGGTCATCACCGCGGCAGCGCCGATCACGGCATTGCGGATGATGAAAGTCCGGCGATCAATGTTCGAGCCTTGCGATTCAGATTCCGGCAACTGCGGAAACAGATCAATGTCGTTGTTGTCTGATCTTTTCATAGAACGTGCGCTTTCGGTTTGGGTTTGAAAATTTAGTTCATTGATCCTTCGCTTTGGATTCCATCTATGAATCCCTGCGCGCCTTTCGCGCTGATGTGAGCGGCATTGGCCTCATCAGTGTCGATGTGCATGGCGAGCTTGAAACTTGGGTCCACCCGCACGAGCACATCCCCAAAGACCAGTTCGCGGTCGCCCGTGACGCGAACGCGAACGAATGATTTATCGCGCACCCCGTAACGGAGCGCGTCTTCGGGCGACATGTGAACGTGTCGCAAAGCGCAAATCACTCCACGATCGATCTGGACACTGGCGTTCGGACTTTCGAGCGTGCAACCAGGAGTGTCCGCGATGTCGCCGCTCTCGCGAATTGGCGGAGCGATCCCGAGCTTGAACTGCTCGGTCATCGCGATTTCGACCTGGGTGTATTTGCGCGCTGGACCAAGAATGCGAACGCGTTCGATCTTTCCTTTCGGTCCAACGATCGCCAGCTGTTCTTTGCAAGCGTATTGGCCGGGCTGCGAAAGATCGGCGTGTTTAGTGAGTTGATGTCCCGGGCCAAATAATGCTTCGACGTGGTCCTGGGTGAGATGAATGTGGTGAGCTGAAACTTCAACGAGAAACGATTGTTGCTTCTGTGCATCAAGCACCTTGGTGATGTAGGTACGGCTCAGCGTGCGCAAGGCCTCACGCGCCATCATCCGCTCTTCGTCCGTTGGCACCAGAAGCACTGCCACTTTTGAGTCGTCTGTGGAGAGGCAACAAACTTCGTTGCCTTTCGCATCCCGATTGCGCGTTTCGTCGAGCGTGATGCCCATGCACTCCAATCCCTGGAGCGCAAGCGCGCGCACGACTGCGCTGCCTTGTCCGATCCCGCCGGTGAAAATCACCGCGTCGAGTCCGCCAAGCGACGCGACATACGCGCCGATGTACTTTCGTACGCGATAACAAAAAGTCTTCAACGCCAGGAGTGCCCGGCGGTTGCCCTGATCTGCAGCGGTCAAAATCTCCCGCATGTCGCTTGACACCCCTGAAAGACCAAGCAAGCCGCTCTTTTTGTTAAGCATGTCATCGATCTGCGCGGTGGTCATGCCATCGCGTCCGAGAAAGCTGATCACACCCGGATCCAGGTCGCCGCAACGCGTGCCCATAATCAATCCTTCCAGCGGCGTGAGTCCCATGCTGGTGTCGATTGAGCGTCCATGATCGACCGCGCAGAGCGACGAGCCATTGCCGAGATGGCAACTCACCAGTCGTAATTCGTTAGGCCGACGTTTCAAAAACTGGGCAGCCCGCAAGGCGACATAATTATGCGAGCTGCCGTGAAACCCGTATCGGCGAACCGCCTTTTTCTCGTAAAGCTCGTGCGGAATTCCGTAGAGAAACGCGTAAGCTGGAAGGGTATGGTGAAATGCGGTATCGAAAACCGCGACGTGGGGCACGGCCGGATAAAGCCGGCGCATTTCTTTAATCCCTGCGAGCATCACCGGATTGTGCAACGGCGCGAGCGGATTGAGTTTTTCCATCTCGGCGAGGATCTGATCGGTGATCAGCGTTCCTTCGGTGAATTTTTCCCCACCGTGTACCAGTCGATGCGCCACGACACTGACTTCGCCTGCTCCGCCAATCACGCCGGTTTCTTTCGACGTCAGTTCAGCCGTCATCGCCTTGAACGCCTGGGTGAAATCGTCTTTGGGCAGATCTTTTTTTGTTTCGCCTTTGGGTCCCACGTGTTTAAGCCGCGTCCCATCAATTCCGATCCGCTCGATCGAACCGCGAGCGTTGCGTGATTCGTCGTTTGTATCGTAGAAGCTGTACTTAAGTGACGACGACCCGCAGTTAATCACCAGGATTTTTTCCGGGCGCTCGCCTTTGAGTTTCAGGCCGTAAGGATCGTCGCCCTCGCGCATTGCCGCGGCTGCTTTGACCGGATCGGCCATTAACATTTTCATTCGATCAGCAATTGTTCGCGAGATCGTTTGCACGGCGTTCGGCTCGGCGACGATGAGCGATTGAAACAGCGAGACCGGAATCAGGAGTACATCGCACGGAGTCTTGGCGACGAAGTCCGCGATCAATGGTTGGCCGCTCATTAACGCCAGTTCACCGAAAGTCTGGCCGGCCTTTAGTTCTCCAAGAATTTGCCCATTGGTGCCCGCAGAAACCTCACCACTCAACACGACACCGAAGTGGGTCGCTTCATTTCCGCGATGCATGATTGCTTCTTTCGCTTCGAAAGAGCGAATGCGTGATCCGTCGACTAATTCCTTAAGCCGGTCCGCCGAGAAATTCTTGAACAGACCGACGCGTTCCTTAATGAAGCCCAGAGTGTCCACAGTTTCAGATTCCGAAAAGGCGCTCAACCAATCTGCCGGCTGATGGTGGCGCCGAATATTGGACTTTGGGCTTACGTCTGGCTGATCGCGACGATTTTAGTCC
>Ga0187777_10002937_pt1 | contig 10896 bp, 14 predicted proteins | sample 1015_Q2_SP5_10_M_FD_132416 | JGI IMG/M metagenome (GOLD analysis project Ga0187777, IMG submission 132416) | Tropical peat soil microbial communities from peatlands in Department of Meta, Colombia - 1015_Q2_SP5_10_MG | ecosystem: Environmental > Terrestrial > Soil > Wetlands > Peat | place...
ATTGCAGTCGCCAGCTTCGCTATCGCCATTAACCGCAAGTATAAGCAGGGTGAAGAGACCAAGGAAGAAGTAAGCTACATCGATATTGTGGTGTTTGGAAAACAGGCGGAGTCCTGCGGTCAATACATCAATAAAGGCGATTCCGTCCTTATCGATGGCAGACTGCAGCAGCGGCGATGGGAAACCGAGGAGGGGCAGAAGAGAAACAAGCTGGAGGTCGTTGCCCAGTCTGTGAATTTCATGCCCAAACGTTCGTCGAGTGGCAAGGGGGGCGGCGAAAGCCAAGCTGAACCGGCGCCCGAAGCCCCGGTGGATGAAGGCGATATCCCGTTCTGAGACCGGACGCCGTCAAGGGTTATACCGATACTAATTCCAAGAGGAGCAAATACTATGGCAGAGTTTCATTCAAGACCGTCAGGTCCATCGAGACCATCTGACAGAGGTTCCGATAACAGAGGCAAAGACAGGGGAGACAGCAGGGATTCCCGGGGGGGAGGCGGCGACAAGAGGAGACGCTTCCAAGTCCGGAAAAAAGTCTGCCGGTTTTGCGTAGACAAGTCCCCCTTTGTTGATTACAAAGACGTCAAGACACTTCGCTTCTTTATCACGGAGCGCGGCAAGATACTTCCACGCCGGATATCGGGTAACTGCGCTCGCCACCAGAGAGAGGTGACCGTGGCGGTGCAGCGATGCAGAAACATCGCGTTGATACCCTTCGCAGGAGAAAAATAGACAGGCACGTCATCATTGTCTATACTGTTCGTGATGAAGAGGGAGAGGGGAAACTCAGCGGTTACGTTTCATTGACCCTGGTTTCCCCTTTTCTTTGTTTTTTCAAACCTATGTACGGTGATGTTTTTTATTTCGAATGGAAGATACTGCCTCAAGCCATTTTGTCTGGCATGGATAGCGTACATGAGGCAGACCAGATAAAATCGGAGGATGATTTCCCGTTCAGGGTCCTTCTTCCAGTGTCCCCCTGCAGTCATTCGCGGTAAACCGTTTATTTCATTATCTGGAGATTTTCATGAATTACCGAGCTACACTCATCGCCGCTATTCAGACTGTCGGGCTCTATGCAGCTGCCTATATCATTCCGGTCCTTGGACAAGTGCTCGCTCTGCTAACACCTGTTCCGCTCATTTTAGTATCTCTCCGCCACGGCAGGGTAGAGGGTCTTGCCGCCCTTGGAACTTCCACGGCCCTGATCGCGGTCCTCGGTGGATGGCAAGCGGCAGCCATACTGCTTTTTACATTCGGTTTGATGGCGGTTGGTATTGCCGAAGGGATACGCAAGCAGATGAAGCCGGAACAGATCTCGCTTTTGGGAGGCCTTCTGCCAATATCGGTCATTGGGATATCAGCCGCTTTCTACTTCACTCGTGCAGGCAAGAACCCGATCGGCGCCATAGAAGGCTATCTTCGTACGAGCATTGCTGAAGCAGCGTCGCTTTATAGCAAGATGGGGCTAAATGATATGGCAACCATGGTCGCTGCGGTAACGGACTCCTTCATCCACCATCTCGTAATGCTCATTCCTGCCATCACGATAGCAACCTCCGTCATCCAAGCGGCAACGTGTTATGGCATCAGCCGTGCGGTTATGTTAAGAAAAGATGTTGCTTCCCCACTCGCAGGCCAACCGGCCCTCGCTGTATGGCACGCACCCGACGCTTGGGTGTGGGGGTTGATCGCCGCGCTCGCTATCCTCGTCGTCCCTAACGAAACATCACGGTACATCGGCTGGAACCTCGCTATCATTTTCGCGGTCGTGTATCTTGCCCAGGGCACTGCAATAGTGGAATTTTACCTCAAAAAGTTGCGCATCAGGCCATTCATGCGAGGATTGATCCTTGCGCTCATTTTGGCCATGCCGTCCCTCGTGTTCGCCATTGCCCTAGGGATCGTGGATATCTGGGCTGACTTTCGAAAAGTGCGAGGTTCTGTACTTTAGGGCGAAAGCTGCTTACCTCCCAAGAACACTTCATCTCTGCCATGAGATGTCCTCCCCATTGCCGGAACCCTTCATTCGGCACTTTTCTTTTCACTTTTAACCCGTTTCTGTTATAATGCGATGGGGGTACTTCAATTCGTCTTCCTCATGAAATGATCAAGCATATTGCTGACGCCATTGCCTCAAACCTGGAGAGCAAAGGTCTGGCCCAGTTCGATGTCCCCAAGGCTGAGATCTCCGCGAAGATTACCGCGGTGATCACTGCCAACATGCTGGAAGAGGATAAACTCAATTCAGACGTCGATAAGCTCCTCGCCCCTCACGAAACAGAGATAAAAAAAGGGAACATGGATTATCGGAAAGTGTTCGAGCTGACGAAGCAGAAGCTTGCGAAAGAACGGGGCATGGTCCTATGAGGTTAAGCGAAGACAGAGTATCCCACCTCTCGCACCTGATTCTGGACAAACTGGTTCAAGACCGAACCGTTGGTGTGCTCCATCCGGAGGAAAAGCTCCTTCGTGAGATCAAGCGGACCATCAGTGACGAATTAAAGTTCGAAGATGATGCCGACGATGCCGCTCGCCGCACCATCCGGTCTTTGTCCCGCAAAGTTCCTGAAGGCAGCCGTGAATGGGATGTTCTTTATAGGAAATACTTCGAAGAAGAGATGAACAGGAGGCGAAAAGTGTGAGGAAAATCGTTCTTTCCGGCCTGATCCTCTACTGCATCATCGCCGGATTTGGATTTTTTCTCAAACCGGCCACGCCGTCCTCCATGCTGGTCTTCTGGCTCGCTGGATTTCTTTTCCTCGTTTTCTGCGTTTCCTACCAGGCGCTCTTCACCAACGACCGTAGTGATGGTTTTTCCTTTACCATACTCGCTATCATAGGACTCAATTTTCTCATTCAGCTGACGGGAGGTCCTCTCTCACCGATATTCCCGCTCTACTTTCTTCTGGCCTCGATTGCTGCATTTCAACGACGCAATTGGGCATACCCCGTAGCCGGACTCATTTTGTCCATCGAAGCGCTCAATATCATCATTTCCGGTCAGAAGGATACAACCCGCTGGTATTCTTTCGGAGGCTTTGGCGTTTCGCTTGCAGGCGTCACGTTCATTACTGCTTACATCACCCATCTGATCAGGACCGAGGCCAGAACGGCCAAAGACAATTATGCGAAGCTAATCTCCGATGCCGATGCCGTAGATCCTCTCGCAGGCGGTGCAAGTGTTGAAGCATTAACCGAGAAAAAGCGGCAAGCAACGTATGTCAGCGTGGCGCGGGAACGCGATGATGCATTCAATGCACTCATTGACATGATCTCCAGTCTGGTGCCGGCCCATACCTACGCGCTCTTTCTCGATGACCGCCTGGAGGGAGTGTATGTGCTGCGGGGCATCCGAAGTCAGAGCCGCGATTTGGTCAGGACTCCGATCAAATTTACTCGGGACCAAGGCCTTATCGGTATCTGTGCCACCCAAAGGCAACCGCAGTATTTGCCATCTCTCGTGGTTCCTGTAAACACCCTCAAATACTACACGCGGGAGGTTCCGATAAAATCATTTCTCGCAGTACCCATCATTCAGGACGATCAGGTTTTAGGCGTTATTGCAGTCGACAGCCTTGAGAAGGATGCCTTCCCTGGAAAAATTCAGGAGACCTTGATCCGCTTCATTCCTTTCTTCAGTCAGATCATAGAAAAGATCAGAATATCAGTTGAGATCGATATCCGGGCCAGGAACTTTGCCGCGCTCCATGAAATGAGTTCGATCTTGAGCAGCAGCCTTGAGATCAGCGATGTTCTGGAAAAGCTGACCACTGAGATTAGGTCCGTCGTACCTTACGATTTCTGCGCTTTCCTGCTCTATGACGAACAGACAAAGGAAGCGCTGATCACGGCGCTGCGAGGCTATGACACGAGGTTCACCAATAGCCGGTTTCCCCTGGAGCAGAGCGCCATCCTTACCCATATGGCAAACCAGTGGAACGATCGCCGCGTTTTTACCATCCATCACGATCCCGATCTCGGAGATCGGGGTACGGGGATCGGCCTCTTTCCCATGAAGGAACTCCAACTGCCCGTCAAATCGATATTCGGGAGACCGCTGGTCGCCCGCGATAGGTTCATCGGTGCGGCTTTCCTCGGCTCGGTACGCACGAACACATTCACCGAATACCACCGGAATTTTCTGGACACATTGCTAAACCAAGTCTCCATGGTTATTGATAACAGCATGTTGCACCAGAAAATTCGCGATATGGCCAGGACCGACGGCTTGACCGGTCTCCTGAACCACCGCACCTTCATGGAAAAGCTCAATGAAGAATATAAGCGTCTTGACCGCGACCCGCGCCCCTTCTCCATCCTGCTCATGGACATTGACAACTTTAAGCATGTTAACGACAAATATGGCCACCCGGTGGGCGACGTAGCGATCAAGACTGTTTCCAAGGTCCTGAAAGAGACGGCTCGCGGCTCTGACTTCGTCGCGCGATACGGCGGCGAAGAATTTGCCGTTGGCATGGTACAAACTGACAGTAAAGGAGCGGAACAAATGGGAGAGCGGATCAGGAACCTCCTGGAAAAAACCCTGGTAACTCGCGTATCTGACGGTGCGTTGAGGGTCACGGTCAGTATCGGCGTCAGCTCATTCCCTTCTGACACAAAGAACATGTCTGATCTGGTGACTATGGCCGATGACGCATTGTATCATGCCAAACGGTCAGGAAGGAATCGCGTTTGCCTGTACCGGAACGCCAAGGATGCAGATAGGGATTCTGCAAAATCAGCGAGTTGACATTCGAACTGTTCGACCGAGGGTTCTAATTTTATTACAGTTGCAAACACAAGTTCAAATAGATACGAGGCAAAAAACACAAAAAAAATACGTTTTTTCGGAACGATCGGGGTAATCCGAGCATTCCCCCCATCAAATGTTAGCACTGTTTGAGAGTTTTATGAGTGCAGCAATTATTACCATTAAGGAAGATGTTGAATGACGGGATTATCGAGGTCCCAATTGGTTGATACTTTATTATGCATCCCTGTTTTGCTTGTGCGTCATTGGTCAGTGTTTCGGGGCATTATTGCCGAAAAACGCATGGTCTGAGAAAAGCGAGGCGCCTTCGCCAGTTATAAGGTTGGTCCTATTATAAAATAAGTCTTGCAGACCAAGGGTGCGGTCGGGGCAGTCCGGAATGGATGAGAAATGCGCATAAAATGCCTTTTTTTGGACACGAGCCAATTTGCTTCCTCCATGAATCGCAGGAACCACTGAATTCTATTCAACCTTTTCCCGTAACTGGTGTCTCATTCATCAGCAGACGGCACGTGTATGGACGAAGACCTCGATCTCATCAACAGAACCGAAGCCGGCGAACGAGAAGCATTCGATGACCTGGTCAAGAAATACCAGAAGCCGCTGTACGCAATGCTCTACCGAATGGTCGGAAATCATGAAGATGCTTCGGACCTCTTGCAAAAGGCCTTCGTCAAGGCATTCACCGGCTTAAAGTCGTTCGAGCGGAGAGCGACGTTCAAAACCTGGCTCTATCAGATTGCCATCAACCTGGCCAAGAACGTCTACCGCGAACGCTCTCGAATCGAGCTGGTACCTATTGACGATGTAATCATCAGGAGGGACCCGCGGACGCTTGAGACCATGATCGTCAACGAGAACCGCCAGATGCTTCGCCAAGCACTTGCTCGCCTGCCAGAAAAGCAGCGTATCACCCTGATGCTGAGGGTGCAGAGTGAAAAGAAATTTGAGGAAATTGCCGGGATCATGAAATGCTCGGTAGGCACGGCAAAAGCGAACTTTCACCACGGGGTGCGGAAATTGAAAGCAATCATTTTGGAAATGAGCAGCGTTCAGCAATCGGATAAGTGAAGTCAGGAACAAGACATCGAGTAAAGGAGTAGCAGGACCGTGGCAGGCCTGATTTACAGTGTGGCTGGCCGCCTGCAAAAACCAGTATGTGCGAAGATAAAAACATAAAAGAATTGATTCCCGCTTATTTGGATCAGGCTCTTGACATTCACGAACACGAGATGGTCAGGAAACACCTGGAATCATGCGGCGATTGCCGGGCAGACCTGGCTCTTCTTCACTTGATGCATGTGGAATCAGTTCCTGACCCCGGAGAAAAGTACTGGGACGAAATGCCCAGCCGCGTATTTCGCGCTGTCGTGGCGCAGAAGGCGAGGAAATGGTCTTTTGAGCTTTCCTGGCTGACGGACCGGCTCATTCTGCCCCGGTGGGTACTAGCGGCAAGTACGGTCGGGCTGGCATTGGTAATTTCGTGGCTTGCCGTTCAAACGCCGCAGAGAGGGCCTGCAGTGGCAGTATCTCAGGGTTATGAGCCAACTCAGGAAATCATGGTTTCCGACGCAGTGCCTCTGAGCGACCTCAACCACGACCAACTCGATACAATTGCGACATGGGCACGCAGCGAACTGGTCTCGATCGCTCATGAGGCTGCGCCTGTGATGGCGAATACCGCTGATACGGATTTATACGAAGAAATTACCGAATTAAATGCAAAAGAAGCCGAACGGCTTTCTAATATGCTTGACCAATGGGAGCAGGAGGGATAATGATGAGAGCATTCGTGATTTCTCTCGCACTGATAACAACGGTATTTAGCGCTGCAACGCCGGTTTTATTCGCTCAACAAGGCCCCCCTGCACGACAGCATGACGATATGATGGGGCTTGAGAACCAGCCAGGCCAGGGTAATCCCTTGTCTGAAGAACAGCGTGAAGAGATCAGAAAGAAGATCGAGACAATCAGGATATGGCGCCTAACGGAAAAGCTCAGGCTTGATACCACGACGAGCGCAAAGCTTGCTTCCCTCCTCAGTTCCTTTGATCAGCAGCGTCAAGGGATTGTGCATGAGCAGATGGCGACCATGCGTGAGATGCGAGTCTTATTAAAATCGCCGAAAATTGACGAGACCAGAATCAAAACTGCACTCGACCAGCTCCAGAAAAACCAGCACTCCATGCAGGAACTGCGAGACAAGGAATACAGTGGACTCAAGGATATTCTGACCATTGAACAGCAGGCTCGTTTCCTGCTTTTCCAGCAGGAATTCCGCCACGAAATCCAGAGCATGATTTCGAATGCCCGAAACAACAGCCGCAGCAAGGGCCCTATGGCCGGTCAATGATGGGACCTGTCCGGGAGGCCAGCCGCCTCCCGCGAGAGAATTTCCATTAAACATGTCAGTTGTTCGCCTGCATACAAGGGTCTTACGCTGGCCGCCGTTATCGGACGGTACCTACGCCATGCCGAGTGCAACAGGCCAAACCGGCACAATCGCATCGTTCGGCTTTCATGCTTCATCCAGCCGTAGATCTTAGCGGCGATGCTTCTTGTTGACAAACAACCCCTCAAGTCCGTATAATCCCCTGCTGACATTTCTACCAACTGTTTTCAGGACGGTGCCATCGGAATGCAACGAATTGTAAAAAAATACGCAAAATTCCTCGAAAGATCCAGCGACAAATTCCGCGAGGCGACGAGCAAACACGGTGTAGGCTGCAAGCGAGGATGTAACGAATGCTGTTCGGTAGGATTCTTCGACATCACGCTCCTTGATGCTATCCATCTTCGGGCAGCATTAAAAAATATCCCCGCAGACATTCGGAATCGCGTGATCTCAAAGGCTAATGAACAGCTCGACATCCTGGAGAATAAGAAAGCCTTCTCACGGAAAGACCCGCTCCTCAAATCGCTCTCCGCTATCGACTCCATATCGCGCCGATCAGCCAAAATGCAGTGCCCGGCCCTTGACGATAACGGTGGATGCCTGATTTACAACCAGCGGCCGCACATCTGCCGCATATTCGGTCCGACTATCCGCGGCCCGCGTCGCGCCATCCGGCTCGAGGGATGCGGTTATTTCACGAAAGACATCCCAGAAGCTGATTTCCCCATCTTCGAACATTACGATGAAGAAAAAGAAATGCAAAAAGCTATGTTCCAGAAGGCAGGCCGCAAGCGAATCCGTGAAGTCGACACGATCATTCCTGCCGCCTTGACTTTGGACCTGAAGAAGTGGTTATGAGAACTGCAGCAGCTGGCGGATATAAGACAGAATACAGGGACAAGCGGACAGTGCCGGAAGTGCTCCCTTTGGTCAATTCGGCCGTACCTTGCCCTTCCTGTTCCCTGCGGGCTCCTCTCTGCTAATGTAATCATGGAAGTCATCGACAAAAAAATCGTTTGGACGGGCAAGTTCATGAGCGCCGTAGAAATAACCTATCGGGATGCGCATGGCATCGTGCGCACCTGGGAAGCGCTCGAGCGTGTGGGTGTCGGCGGAATCGTTGTCATGGTCGCGGTCACACCGGCTGGCAACGTCATTCTCGAAAAGCAGTTCAGGCCTCCGGTGGGTCGGGACGTCATTGAACTTCCAGCTGGCCTCGTCGAGTCCAACGAATCAATGGAAGAGGCGGCAAAACGCGAACTGATTGAAGAAACAGGATGGTCGGCAGGAAAGCTCGATTTCCTCGCCGAAGGCCCCATATCGACCGGGGCATCCACGGAGGCTCTCCGAGCTTATCTGTGCACTGAGCTGGAACACGTAGGCAAGAGTGGAGGCGATGACAACGAGATCATCGAGATCATCGAGGTCCCTCTCCAGAAGGTGCCAGAATTTCTCAGAGACGCTCAGAAAAAAAATACACTCGTAGACCTTAAGGTATTCGGACTCGTAGAATTAGCTCGTGTAGCACTGGAGCATTAGTTGCCATGGCAACTGACTTCTCCCCCTGGGTACTACCACATGGTCTTCGACTTGCGTTGGTATCGGTGCAGAAATCAAGAAGGTGATTTTACGAATGCGTGTATAGAAGCCAACTACTCGCAGAACAGCGATGTCCTGCCCGTGACTCCGGTGTCTACAGGTGAGACGTACTTTCGCTATGGTTCTTCTTTCCTAGGCTGCGACATTTCGCGCGACCAGCTTTTTCCCCTCCTCATAGGCCTCTTGCAACGCCGTTGAATGGTCTTTGATTGCGCCCTTTTTATCAACGGCGTCAAAAGCAAGGGTGTGGTGTTCCTGGACGTTAATGGTCCTGAAAAATGCGCGAACGGTCGCTTCTGCACATTGAAATCCGACATTTTTCTCGTTTTGTTTCATTCCACCGACCAGCAGTAGCAGCCCCTTGCGTCCGAACATACCCGGAGGGACTGGTTTTTTATGCACGTATTTCTCTGCCCAAAAGGCCTGGCAGCGGTCAATCATGATTTTGGTTTGTGCGCTAACGCTGAAGAAAAAAATCGGGGAAGAAACAATAATCCTGTCTGCACTCCGGATCTCCTGGTGAATCGTCTGCATGTCGTCTTTGACGACACAAAGCCCTTCATCGTCGCATTTCCCGCAGTTAAGGCACGCCCGAAGGTTAAGCGAGTCAAGATTATACGTCGTCACGTCACCGCCGTTGTCCTTAACGCCCCTGACCGCCTCCGTGAGAAGTATCTCTGTGTTGCCTCCTCTCCTCGGGCTTCCGTTAAATGCGATTACTTTCATATCTCTCTTTTAGCTAAAGTTCCACCCTGTTCTTCAAGCCGCTCCTACAGGTAATCCCGCAGTCTCAATTCGAAATCCTTCCTGGTGACGAAATGGATCGTCTGTAGCCCCTGATGCTGAGCGCGGATGATATGGTTGATATTGTCATCAATGAAGAGTGTCTCATCAGGAAGCGTACCCAGCGCAGAACAGACATCTAGGAATACCGACGCATCGCGCTTGCTTTTATGGATATGGTAGGAATTAAAGATGCGGTCGAAATGCTCAAACAGCAACGTCCTCCTGTTGATTTCATCAAGCCAGTTTGTCTGGTCGCTGAGCAGTGCGATTCTTAAGCCGCGGGTCCGCAGCGTGTCAACATCGGACAGCATCTCAGGCCTGATCACAAATCTGCGAAGAATTTCCTCTTTCAGCGACTCATCGTCGCCTTTTATGCCGGTCCTTTCCCTTACGACTCTCCAGAACTCGGCTTCGTCAGCTACACCGATGAGATAGCCCGTCTCATAGATGAGGGCATCGATGACGCCAAAGAACTTTAATGGATCGAGCCCGTTTTGTTTTCCAATAGCCTGCAATCCCTCAAAAAAACCTTCTTCAGCTATGACCCCACCAAAATCAAAGAGAACCGCTTTTATAATCTTATCCATATCGAATGTTTTTTTCCAGTACGGCGAAACCCTGACCCTAAAATATCATATTTATGACGGTACTGCAAAAAAAACTTGACTATCTCTTGTGAGTCTGTATAATTTCGACCCTGAGTGCACGAAAGCTTGCACGCGGCTCGACGCTTGATGCATTGCGGCTCCAAGAATGGTCGTCGACCGTTTTATTCTCCCGCACATGCATTGGACACAGGCCGCGATGCCCGCAATCGCTCGTGCCAAACAGCCTGACCTAGACAGCATCAGCAGAAAACAGAATCGCCAGAGAACGCACCTGGGTTATTCTTGCCAATTGCACGTCAAACCCGGGTCCAGCGCAGTCGCATCGAGTTGATACGTGCTCTTGATCATGATGCATAGCGCAGCGAGGGTCTTTCGGTGCATTACGAACGAATCAAACCTTCGCAGTGGGTATGATCATGATCGCACGATTATTCACTCCGGGAGAACTGCCATAGGGTCGTGCCCATGATCAAGCTACCAGGACTCAAATTAAAAGGACTTGCAAATCACCTACGAGGGAAGTATGTTATACGGGTTAACTGCCATGAACTGCCGCGCAGGTACGCGCTGCACCGAAAGCATGGGTTTTCTTCCTTCACATTTCTTGTCAGGAGTGTGAAGTACGGCATGAGAGGAGCCTAACGTGGACGAACGAATAATGCACCTGTTCTCGCTTATTGCGGATCAGGTACAGAATAAGCAGGAACTCTTCGATGAGGAAGGAAAGATCATGG
>Ga0187777_10002940_pt1 | contig 10886 bp, 8 predicted proteins | sample 1015_Q2_SP5_10_M_FD_132416 | JGI IMG/M metagenome (GOLD analysis project Ga0187777, IMG submission 132416) | Tropical peat soil microbial communities from peatlands in Department of Meta, Colombia - 1015_Q2_SP5_10_MG | ecosystem: Environmental > Terrestrial > Soil > Wetlands > Peat | place...
CCCTTTATTCGGTGAAGCCTTCGCGGCTTCCCAAGATCAAAAACAGCACGGCAACAACAAAATGTGTTGTCTGCTTAAACAATCACGGACAAGTGGAATACAACCGGGTCCCGATCTTCAAGCTCATTCAACGACCTGAAGATGCCTGATCGCCGGCAAGCAGCGCCGGCCGACTTATCGCAGTCCCGTCTTGCCGTGTAATGCCGAGTACCCATCGGCGTCGCAGGCCCGCCGATTTTGGCAATTGAGGCTGCGCTACTTGGTCGGCATGCGCGCGCATAGACTCGCGGCTTCTACACACCACGAAAAACGTGATCACCCAGAAGCAAGCAAGGCAGAATAAGACGGTGGCTCGTCCCCAAATCATTCTTGTCACCGTACGGGGGATTGAGGCAATTCGTTGGAGCGATAGGACTTCTTCGGCCGCGCCAAACAGCCGCAGAACGTCACTCAGCAAGCGTGCTGGCACACCTAACCCTAATTTCAAGCCGCACTGGAAATAGGTCTCGACCCTGCTCAAGCTTTTGAGAGGAGCGGCGTGCGCTCCGCTGTCTCTGGGCCTAATAAACCGCGCCCCGTAAACTTGCGCTCACGAGGCACGAAGGATTGCAGCGAACTTTGTGAATGTTGGGGGCTCGTGAAATTTATTAAGGTCCCCAGGGTGCCCACCCAAATTTATAGTTCAAGCCAATCAGGACATCTTGGATATTCGCTTTGGCGCTGAGAACGCACCCCCCACAGGCTGCAAAGGCCGCACTCTGTGTGCCGAAGCCCATGAAATTGTATTCGACAAATGCCGACCAATGCGGTGCGAACATCCATTCGCCGCCGCCGCCGACCGTCCAGCCGGTACGGTCGTTGGAGATTTCGCCGATCTGCGCGCCGGTGACATCGAAAAAGGTTACATTTGTATTTGTCCACGCCGCGCCGCCCTGCACATAAAACAAGACGTTCGGTGCCACGAGGTAACCGCCGCGAGCCGTCAGCGTATCGAACCAGTGCGTGCGACTGTCGGCAGTGCCGCTGAACGGTATGGTCGAAAGCGTCGCGTTGTTGCTTAAGCTTGTCGCATCGAGCATGTTGCGAACGCCAAACACCCACGCGCCCGTTTGGTAATCGCAGCCGACCTGACCGCCACCCGCAAAACCGCTATTGCTTGCCGAGGCAGTTCCACCGGTAGAAACGTTGTCAACTTCGACATTCGACCAGGCTCCGCCGATGTTGCCGCCGACGTAACAACCCGTCCAGATATAAGGAATTGGCGCTGGTGGCACGTAAGCCGGAGGCGGAGGTGGTCTCCTCGCTAGGTCCGCTGCCGATGCGTGATTTGCGATTAAACCAATGGCCGTAGCCGCGAGCAGCGTCAACGCGCATTTTTGCATCTCTGACTCCCCCAATCCTCTGCGAGAAATGGCGCGCACCGCGGGCGCGCGCGTCCCTCCATCCCAGCCTCATTGGGCCGCCAAGTTGCGAAAATGAGGCCTCATAAAGACCCATGACTATTGCCAACATTTCTCATTTCTGCGTGGCAAAAAAACAACAAAAGTTCCCACGCTCGTACGTTCTTCCTACGCTGGCTCGCAGTGAAGCGTTCCCGCGCCTCCGCATTCTCACGTTCCTCTTGCTGTCTCGTCGGCATTGCGTAGTGGTGAGCCATGCGTTGTTGCTTTGCTCGGAGCTCTGCGGCACGCCGCTCGTTGTCTTTCGCCCAGTCAAGTCGGCGGTGAAGCGCGGCCATAACCCGGCACCGGTCGCGGCGAATCAGGATGCCGAGCGACGTGCGAAACTGCGACGGCGTTGCCGTCTGCGCCTGACCGGCGCGCACCAGCCCGTTAGCCACACGCTAGCAGCCAGGTGTTAGCCACCAGCGCAGCGACAGCACCAGTATGCCGAGAACGAGAACACGCCGATTCTGCAAGGGTATCTGCGCTGTGCTACCTCTCACCCAGAACAAGAAGCCACAGCCAGCCAGCAACGCCGGCGGAAGCCAGGCGCCATGGACCCGTTCAACCTGTTGTCGTCGTTGGGAGGCGCCGATCAGATAGACCTCAGCGCAATGACCAGGCGAGGATTTTTGCTCGATTCGAGGTGGGGCGAAGGGACTCGCCAAAAAAGGGGGGAAAACTCGCGCCCGCCAGGCGCGCGGCAAATAACGAAATCAATGTCTAAAAGGCAAATTTCAGCAGGCTGTTTGGTCTCAGCGCCGCCAAGATCTCGTCACCTCCCCGCTCTAAAGTTGCTCAAACATGATACGAGCACTGTGCCAAGCCGGGCCGTCGGGCGTTTGCTCAAAGCCGGACTGCGGACCGTGGAAGAGATTTGGCATTATGACGATAAGGGCGATTGCATTCCTAACTATCGGCTTGATCCTCAGCGGCTGCATGCAGGAGACACTTGAGCCTTCGACCGAGGCGGGGTGGACCGCGCGCGACAAACAATTGATGTCCAATCTGCCTTACGCGCAGGCGACGATCCCGCAGGAGTTTCAACGGCACATCGTCGGCTACAGCCGTAAGGAAGCCCCTGGCACCATCGTCGTGGATGCCGACAACAAGTTTCTCTATTACGTGCTGCCGAAGGGTCAGGCGATACGTTACGGCATCACCGTAGGCGAAGAAGCTCAGGCCTGGAGCGGCATTGCCAAGGTCGGCCGCATGGAAGAATGGCCGTCATGGACACCAACCGCCGGCGAACACGCGCGGCTTGATCCCCTGCCGGCCTTCGTGACCGGCGGGCCGGCAAATCCGATGGGTGCTCGAGGGCTATATCTGTACTCCGGCAGCAAGGATACGCAGTACCGTATCCATGGCACTAACCAGCCCGAATATATCGGCCAAGCCATCTCCTCGGGCTGCATCCGAATGACCAACGAGGACGTGATCGACCTCTACAATCGCGTCAAGATCGGCACGATTGTTGTCGTCCTCGCGCCGACAAAATTTCTAGACATTTGGTCAAAGTATCCGGTTGGCCACAACACATGAGCCATGCGCTGACCCGTCTACAATCCACCATGGAAGCGGCACCTGGCTTTGCCGAGTTCGACCGTCTCTAAGCATCTGCCGCCTACTCCGGTCTTCGCACCGCATCGCGGCCGGTGCTTGCGCTTGGGCTGCCGAGCGGATCGGTTCGGCCAGAGAACATTGCGATCATTTTTGCAAGCTTGAATTTGAGGTTACGTTGGCTGGTAGTCGCTTGCCGCGTGCTAACTCTTCCTCAAGAGCTCCGGCAGCTTGGTCACGTTCGCCGCGATCCGCCGCGATTCGTCTTTACTGAGCAGCTTGACCGCTCAACCGCCTGCACATCTATGACGTTGGTGGGAAGAATTGAATTTGCGAAAATCACCTGTGACGTCGGTCACAGAAACAATAGCTGTCGGTGAGTAAATAGATTGCAGCGCCGGGTGCCCCCAATCAGGAGGGGACCATGTCATCGATCTACCACATCCACCAAAGCACCGATCTCAAGCGCCCCGACTACGGCTTTATTCTTGCTCTCGTCTGTATGGCGCTGGCTCTCGTCGTTGCCAGCGTAATTTTCACGCCAGCACCCGTCGGTAGTGGAATCGCCAGCGAACTTACGACCGTCGGACCTTAAAGGCTGGTAGGCGATGTGATTTGAAAGCTGACTTGGCGTCCGGCACCAATGAGTTCGGATTTCACACATTTAACTCCATGAAACGAGTTGTCGCACTAGGCCTGGCAATGTTCGCCGGCGTTGCTACCAGCGCCGTAGCAGTGAACCAATTGCATGCGCAGGAAACGGCTCGCAGCGCGTACGAGACTCCGATTTGGAAAACGATCACGCTTGGGACCTATCGGAACGCGAATGTGCTGCGTGAAGCTCTCGACTCGGTGCACTGTAGGATCGAGAAAGTACCTAGCGTCAAGGTTGCCGGACAGGCATCGCCTTCGCCCCCGATCTATGACGACGGGCCCACGACTCCATTTTGCCACCTCGAAGATTTGGCAAACGAAATAATCGGCCGTCCTGCGTTCGCGCTTAGTCGGACGAGGACTGAAGTCGACCTTGTCGTTCTTTCCGTCTTCGAACTTGGATTTGGGAAGCAGGGAGCGTCTCTTAAGGATATTTATGCGCGAGCCAGATCACTCGGTTTTGCGCTTTGCCCTCCCGAGGTCGGACCCCAATTGCGGCTCCAGTATCTTGAGCAGCCTCCCCGCGAGATCCTTCACATCGCGATGGAACCAATTGCGAAATATGACGGCAATCTCGTCAGCCTTGCTCTCGAAAATGGCGATTGGGGATTTGTATTGTTCGGCTACTACATAGCAGGCGTTGAGGTTATGTATCCGCGCGCCCTTTTTGTATTTGTCAAACCTCGGTACGGCGATAGGTCATAGGCGGACATCGGGGTCTGCCGACGCAATGTCCGCTTTACCCCCGAAGCGGACATTGGTTGAGTGCGCCGATATGTCCGATTTTTGCCAAAAGCGGACATCCGACCACTTATTTGATCACCTCGTCGACGCTGGCGAGCCATTGAATGAAATTATCGAAGGGGCTGACGGAGCCCCTCCGAGCATGACCTATTGACCGGGAGGTCTGTAGGAAGCCTGAAGCTGTATTCTCTTTTTGCGGATGGCTACCACCTCATCCCATGAGAACAGACGATGCGCCTTCACGTTATGAACGCCGTCCGATGCGGCTACGACGGCCGCTATCGTTGCCCCCATACCTGGATCGACATCGATGATCACCATCGCTCCAGGACCGTCGTGTATGGTGCCATACATAGCGACCAATTTGCCGCCAGCGGCGCCCACTAATTTCTCGACCGCCTCCTTACGGTCGGCGTTAGGGTTTTTGGCCATGCCCTCCATGGCCTTGGCCGTGTAATTGGCAGTGATGCAGTACAACATTGCAAATCCTCCCTGATTTTGGTGTTGGCAGTGCTCGCCTGCCGAAGGCAGAATCGCTGCCCTCAATTTTGCAGGCCACGGTAGCTAAGACATTAAGCCGCACGGGCACTGTGCCCTTAGTCACAGACGCCACCTGCGCCACCCGTCAAATGAATCAGCATTCATTGATGGAATTTCACTGGTTCGGTCCTTAACGGCGCCGATGTGGATTGCAGTGATATGCGAGTCTGGCGGAGGGGCGACGATGACAATTGGGTCTTGGCTCAAACTGTTGGCTGGCATTGCGATCGTTTTGATCGCGACGCTGAGTATCCGCGCGGTCGCAGACGAACAGGCTCGCGCTCCGATCCTAATACCGAATGTTCAGGAACCGGAAGAGATGCGGGTCGCGCCTCTTCCCATGCACAATGCCGTGCTCACGCCCGCCGACCGCATGCTTGAAGAAGCGATACAAGCCAACCAGAGTGATGCTTACGCGATGATGCCGGCAATCAGCCGTGTAATTGCATTGTATCCTGAGTATGCACCTGCCTACGTTACGCGATTGCGTGTGCTATGCGAAGGAAGCGATAAAGACGCGATCCTTTCTGACATCAGTAACGCATTGAAATTCTCTGCCAGCACAGAGACATCCTCGGAGACTTTGAAGCAGTCGGCTGGTTCCCTCAATGGAATGCTAGCCAAGATCGAATACCTCAAGGGCGATTACACCGACGCGATAAGCGATTTAGAGAAGGCAGTGCATGCCGATCTCACCAAGCCCACTGATTTTGTTAACACGGGAGGCGTTGAGCCCGAGCAAACAGCATCGCTTTGTACTTGGACCGAACCTGCTATTGATGCACTCGTGCAACGATTTCCCGAAGATTATCGATCACACTTAATCCGTGGATTGTACTTTGCATCCTTTGTGTCGTTTGACGTGAAATGGTTGAAGCCTGCGATGGACGAACTAAATAGGGCGGGCGCGCTAAATCCCAAGTCCGCGCTGCCGTCCTTTTTCACCGCTCAGTTTCTTCGTGATCCTATCGTCTTTCTTCAACAGGCTAACGAGCTAGGATGGAATGATGAGGCGCGTGAAAAGATCGACCAGAAGGTGCTCGGCTATTACAATCAAGCTTTATCCATCGATCCCGATCTAATTTCTGCGCTTAAAGGTCGCGCACTGATCTATTTAGACTTGAAACAATATATGAAGGCGATTGATGACTACGATAAAATCATTTCAGCTGATCCGGACGACTGGATTGATTACCATCACCGCGGTCTAGCGAAAATGTCTTTTGCGCCCTACGAGGCAATTTCGGATTTTACCGCTGCGATCAACATAGAAGGACGGGAGTTGCTTAAGTCGAGCGATTACGAAGCCCGGGCTGACGCCTACATGCAAACGCGCCAATGGGACCTCGCAATAGAGGATTTAACCACTGCCATTTCACTGCAAATTGGCAGCATCGCCATGCTGGGGAATGTCAGACAGTTCCGCGATATCTATCCGGAATACGCAGCAGCCTCGGACGAAGCGATCTGGCGAAAACTAAATCAAACATTTTATCCTGATATGAAATATGAAGATTTTTCACAGCAATTTCTAACTGGACGACCTTTGGCATCGACAACAATTCCTGAACTCTATCTAAAACGCTCTGATGCTTATCTTCACCGAAAAGATTGGAGCCGTGCCTCAACAGATTTCCGCCGCGCGGCAAATGGATTTCCTGACTATGCGTCAACAATGGACCGCTGGCGTCAGTTCAGCCAAACTTATGATGCAAACAGCTATATTGATATGCAAACCTTCGACGATGCGCACAACGGGTCGGTCAAAGTGTGGATCAAGCAAGCTAACGGCGAAAGGGATGCTCCGGGCCCCTATAAGGCATTTCGCTTCGAATTGAACTGTGGCGCCGAGCAGATACGTACCTTGGCATGGGCCGAATACGACGCGTCAGGCACTCTTGTAAAGAGTGGCCAGGGAGGTAGATGGGGCGGCGTCTATCCAAACACGCTTGGCGAAATCCTTGCACAGGGTGCCTGTGGTACTTCCTGATACCTGTTGCCGTGTGGGGTCGGTACTGAATCTATTCCCGATCGATCACTATGATGATCATCGGTGGTTGTTGTTCTCGGCGGCGATCTGAGTTTCGAAGACTTGCAGACCCCATCGTCCAAGATTGCCGAAACTGATGGAGCAAAGCGGCCCCGCAAATGGCAAGCACTATTACAATCTGGAGATTCGTTTTCCGCAGGCATTTAGTGCGGGTGTACTCCTTATCAGCTTCGGCGCTGAGAAACCGCAAAGCTAGACCACTCATCACTTCGCTCGTGTTTTGTGCAGTGAGCGCGACTGCCGTCACTGCAATGGACCGTGGGCAATTCGCGAACGTTCCGCTTGAAGTGCGTGAGTGGTTTGAGCATCTGCGGTCCCCTACTGGAGTGCCCTGCTGCTCCTACGCTGACGGTCATCGCACTGGCTACGATATGAGGCAGGGTCAATATTGGGTGCCGATCAAAGACAAGTGGTATGCGGTGCCGCCAGAAGCGATAGTTAAGACAGCAAATCCAATTGGGGAGGCGATCGTGTGGTACGTAGCGGACGAAGGTGAATTTTCAACAACTGTGCCTCCAACATATAGGATTCTGTGCTTTGTCCCGTCGGACGGCGTTTGATTTCCCTGGCGTCCGCTACATGGTAACGCCGGACCCGCGGGAATAGCTCCGCCCTGGGACGAACGTGAAGATAGCCGCACTACTTTCACTACCAGTTTCGACACCCGCCTGATGCTGTCCGAGAAAACAGCACGGATGGGGACAAGGCAAAGCCGTTGGCTGTATACTGGGCAACTGTTGCCTCCTACCAGCGGGCGGTCGGCATTCCGTCCCTTCAAAGAAGCCCGGTTTGTCAAGACATGTCGCTGATTTATTTCATTATCGCAGTAACGTTTTGTTCGTTCCGCTAATCACCGCGCCAGAGGTTCCATGTCCGATCTGGGTCATTAGCGGACCATCGCGTCACGTCCGCTTCACCCCCGAAAGCGGACACCGTGCAGCACCAGGGCGATGTCCGATTTGTGCCAAAGAGCAGACATCGGCGACTTCATTCGATTACCTCTTCGGCAAGCGCGAGGAACGTCGGCGGATGGCCGTCAGGTCGCGCTCATAATCACGTTGGGCTAGACGGAGAGAACCTAGGTCGTTAGTGATACGCAACGTAAGGTGCGACCCGTGAGTATATTTGTGAAGGCGGAAGGTCCGAGCGGCCGCGCGAAGATACATTCTGATGACCCAAAACATGCATTGGGTCTGGTCCAATACCTGCGAACTATTGGCTACAACGCCCGGATTGAGGATACAAACGGCAATGAGATCGACGAAAAGGGCCTAAAGATAGCGATTAGGTCTCTTCACGAGGATGCGCCTTCCTCCTGATGCAGCTCGCCGCCTCGCATCAGGCGGCGGGCTATGTCGGCTGTCTGCAGCGCTGCGCGTTCGGTCGGTGAATGAGCCGCAAGATAGCGGGCAGCAGCAATTAGGATGTGGTGGCCTTCGTCGGTGTCGCCCCAGACAGTGAACTGCCGGACTGCCGCCTCCAGCATCTGATAGGCATGAAAGCCCGCATCTTCGCGCAGCGCCGCGTGCGCGAGCGTGGCGATCAGCGCCTGCGGCGAATGGCCAAGCGCGAGGTGTCGCGCAACGAGCCTGGCCGCGAGATCGACTTGTCGCTGGCGGTCGAAGGCGTCGAGCAGGGCAACGCGGATCATCTCAACATCGGCGGGCAGATCGTCGAGTTGCTGCTCGCCGTCCTCGCCAAGGATGCGCGCCGGCGGCACATTGAGATAGCGAGTAAGGTAGAGAGCGATCGCTCCATGCAGGACGGCGCGCACGGCCGTGACGTGACCATCGGTGTGAGCGGTCCCGATCCGCTTGAGCATCTGGTGGACCGCATTGGCATAGGTGAAGGTGTGGTGCGCTGTCTCCCAGTCGGTGTGCTCATTGGCATTGCCGAAGCGCGCCACCCGGAGTGCCGCCGCGTAAGCCAGCGATTGACCAAGCTCACCAGGGGCGGCGCCTGCCTGGATCGCTGCCTTGAGTGCGTCAATGATCGTGACTGGATCATCGCCAAGCAGCTCTCGGGCGAGCGCCGCGTGATTGGACCAGCAAGGTACGCCGTGACCGACAGCGAACAATTCTGGCAGTTGGCTGGCGGCTTTGTCGCACAGCTCAATTAGATCAACAGGCTGGCGCCAAGCGGTCGATTCGTCGGCGCCACGGGCCGCGACCATCTGGCCGACGACAGTCGGCAGCAAAGCCGCCGCGTGCTCCCAGCCGATTAGGTCGAGGCACTCGAACGCCTTATTGATGAAATCGAGCGAATGCCCAGAGTCGGCGAACACTCGCTGGGTCTCGGCCGCGGCTAGGGCGTCGGCGAGCATTTCTTTTGGGAGCCCTGCCGAAATCGCCGTGAGCAACGTGCGCTCGGCCGCCTCGCGATGGCGCACGATTGTCCACCGTCCCAGCCACCGCTTGAGCGTCGCCGGATCCGGCTGGCTTCCGAGCGGCGCGCGTTCCCGGCGCGGCGCCTCGCCGTCGCAGTCAGCCGCCACGCGGCGCGCACCGTGGAAGAGGGCGAGGTAGACATCCTCCTCTGGCAGCCCCGGCAGGACGTTGGCGAGCGCCGTGAGGATCGTGAGACCCACCCCCCAGCCATCGCGGTTCTGCGATCCGAATAGCGTCACCTGCCGCACGATGTCGGCCCACGGCACGTCGGCCGCGAGCTGACCGTGCACGGCCTTGGCAATAACGAGCCCGAGGTCGTGCTCGAGCCCGTCCGCAAGCCGCTGTCGCCAGTGCGCGGCGGTGTCTGCATGACCGGACGTAGTTTTCACCCAAACTTGGCCATTGCGAAGTTCGATCGGGAAGATCGGTACGTCATCCGCCCACAAATCAAAGGTGCAGCCGCTTTCGAGATCGAACCGGGCGTGGTGCCAATGACAGGTCAAGATACCGTCCTCGACACTGCCCCGCTCGAGCGGGAAACCCATGTGCGGGCAACGATTGTCGAGGGCGAAGACGCGCCCGCGGTCATAGACCACAAGGATTGGACGATGGCTGCCGTGCAGCACGAGCCGGCCCCTAGCCTTGAGCTCTTCAAGGCTGCCCACGGGCACGAAATCCCTGCTCGGCACGTCCATCAGCTTGTCTCCCGCAGTCGTACCTGAAGACGAGTCTTAGGTATCTCAACATAAGTAGCGTCTCGCGCAAACGTCGGGAAATCCGAAAATCTGTGCCCCCCTTTAGAAAAGATCGGGCGGAGTTAAAGTTGAATAACGCCGCGGCGTGCTGCATGCGCAACGACGTCGGTACGGCCCACAGCATCGAGCTTGTCGATCAGAGCGCTGACGTGGAACTTGGCCGTGTGGACGGATATACCAAGACGGCGAGCAATCTCCTTATTTGACTTCCCCTCGGCGAGAAGAGTCAACACCTCCAGCTCGCGAGGCGTTAGGGCGACATCGCGATCCGCGGACGCAGAGATTTCAGTAGAAAGTATTAGGACTACATCCGCAGACTCATTGCCAAGGACCAATCGCAAACCCGGTACGTTCGCGAGCAATGCAGCGAGTCGATCGGCCAGCGCCTTGTCCTTGATGTTGAGCGCCAAGCGGATCGGACTTGCTTCGGAGCTCTTGCTCAAGTGGGGGGCCTTGCGCCGATGGTGAGCTGAACGTCCTTTGTCTCGCCACCTCGACGCAGCCCAAGCGTAACCGTCTGGCCCACGCTATCCGGCCCAAGCGCACGCAAGAGTGATCGCACGTGGCGGATCGGCTCACCATTCCAGCTGACAATGACGTCGCCCTGGTGGACGCCTGCCTTAGCTCCCGGCCCTTGAGGATCGACGTTCATCACTATTACGCCTCGTCCCCCACCCTCGATGGCGACAAGTTGGAAGCCGAGGCCGAGGTAGCCTCGTGGGATGTGTCCGTACTTCTCAAGCCGCGCCGCGAC
>Ga0187777_10002943_pt1 | contig 10884 bp, 8 predicted proteins | sample 1015_Q2_SP5_10_M_FD_132416 | JGI IMG/M metagenome (GOLD analysis project Ga0187777, IMG submission 132416) | Tropical peat soil microbial communities from peatlands in Department of Meta, Colombia - 1015_Q2_SP5_10_MG | ecosystem: Environmental > Terrestrial > Soil > Wetlands > Peat | place...
AGCTGCCACCATTTGCCGAGGATCAGCTCGTTCTGCGCCTCGTTGAGCATCGAGCCCCACGACACGACGTCGACGGGCACGCCGAAGCCGAGAAACGAAAGGATCACCTCGGCCTTGATGAAGGCGACGGTGTAGATGGAGAGCTGCACCAGGACCACGTGGCTCACGTTGGGGAAGATGTGAACGAACATGCGCCGCCCGTTCGATGCGCCGATCGCGTCCGCCGCCTGCACGTACTCGCGTCCCTTGTGCTTCAAGTACTCGCCCCGGATCAGGCGGAAGGTGCCGGTCCAGCCGGTGAGGCCGAGGATCAGGATGATCGTGAGCGTGCCCTTCTGCTGCAGCACCGCGGCCACGGCGAGGATCAGCAGCAGGTAGGGAATCGCGGTGAACACGCTGTAGAACCAGTTGAAGAAATCGTCCAGCCAGCGGCCGTAATAACCCGATACGGCGCCTAACACGGTGCCGAGCAAGGTTGCCACAAAGGCTGCAGCCAGGCCGACGACGATCGAGGTCTCCGACCCCCTGACGGTCTTCTTCAGCACGTCGCGTCCCCACTTGTCGCCGCCGAAAGGCAGGGTCGGCAGCCGCGCCTCCGCCGCCTCGGCCTGCGTTCCCTTGTCACGAATTTCGGCCATCACGTCGGCCAGCGGGTCCACCGTTTGCGATTCGCCCCCCGCGGCTTCGGCGTCCGCCGGCTTCTTTTCGCTGCGAATCGCCGCCAGCGCGTCGGCGAGCGGGTCCTGGATCGGAAGCTCCGTCGGCTTGTCCTTGGCTGAGCCGGCGGGCGCTCCAGGCGTTGCCGCCTTCTCGGCGCGTCCGATGTCCTCATTCAGGAATGTCGGCGGGGCGTAATTGACACCCGTCTCCCTGGCCCAATCCTTGGCGATCAGCCCGGTCGCCGACAGGATGATGAGCACGAGGAACGCCGCGACGATGGCGAGCGAGACCATTGCGACGCGGCTCGCCTTGAGTCGTTTCCACGCCAGCGCCCACAGGCTCGGTGAGACGACGTGCGGCTTGTCGAAGGGCACCGCGGCCCCCTACTTCAGCTGCACGCGCGGGTCGACCGCCTTGTACATCAGGTCGGCCAGCAGCGTGAATGCCATCGTCGCCACTGCGACATAGACCGTGATCGCCTTGATCACGGGGAAATCGCTGCGCTCCACGGCGAGGATGACTTCTCTGCCGATCCCGGGAATCGAGAAGAAGCGCTCGACCAGGAACGCGCCGATCAACAGGCCGGGCACCTGCGCCATGACGTGAGTGATGATCGGGATCGACGCGTTGCGCAGCACGTGGACCCACATGATGCGATTCTCCGACACTCCTTTGGCGCGCGCGGTGCGCACGTAGTCCTGGTTGATCTCGTCGAGCACGAAGGTGCGGAATAGCCGGAGGTCGGGGGCGATGGAGACGACGAGCAGGATGACGATCGGCAGCGACCCGTACACGACCAGGTTCTGCCAGAAGCTGTCGCCCCATCCCTGAACCGGGAACCAACCGAGCTTGTACGCGAACACATACTGGAAGACGATGATGTAGACCAGGATCGAAATCGACAGCCCGACGGTGCACACGATCATCACCGCGCGATCGGTCAGCGACCCACGCACGTAGGCGACGGCGAGGGCGAGTCCCATCGCGACCAGCGTCGAGAGGATCAGGTACGGGATCAGGACGGTCATCGACGGGCCGAGCCGAGTCGCCATGATGTGCGACACCGGCTCGTTGGTGCTCCAGCTCGCGCCGAAATCTCCGGTGAGCACCTGCTTGATGAAAATCCACAGCTGCACGTAGTACGGCTGGTCCACGCCGAGCTGGCGGCGGATGTTCTCGATCTGCTCGGCGCTGGAGATCTTTCCCGCCAGCACGTACGCGGGATCGCCACCGACCCAGTTGAACAGGACGAACACCAGCAGGATAACGCCCAGCAGCGTGGGAATCATCTGCCACAGTCGCCGGACGATGTATGCGTACATGTTGGTGTCTCAATGAGCGATGGAGCGTCTTGCCCTCACCCCTGCCCCTCTCCCGCGGGGAGAGGGGTCCAATTGTGTCGCCTCTCCCTCTGGGAGAGAGCCTGCCCCCGACCCCGGATCGAGTCCGGGGCAGGCTCTGATCGGGCGCCGCCGCGCCTCATGTGGCAAATGCGCGCGGCGGGTGAGGGCATGCCGTCTCAATCGATCGGCGGTGCGAGCGATGCTACGCGCCCTACTTTCCCGTGTCGACATCGATGTATTGCCACTCCGCGTGCAGGATCGGGTGCTTCTTGTACCCCAGCACCCGCGGCTGCACCAGCATGTTTCGGTAGCGGCTGATGTCGAGCCGCCACGGGGCATAGTTCTCGATGATCCTTGTCATCTCGTGGTAGAGCTTGTCCCGCTCCGGCCCGGGCGGGATGCGGATGCTCTGCTCGTAGAACCGGTCGTACTCCGGAATGACCGCGCACGCATTGTTGCTCTGGTGAACGTTCTTGCTGTAGAGGAGCTGCATGAAGTTGTCGCCGTCGGGATAGTCGGCGATCCACGACGCGCTTCGCATCTGCAGCTTGCACTGCTTTTCGAGCTTGAGCTGCTCCGTGAACTTGTCTTTCTGCACCTGCATCCTGATCGAGATCGAGTCGAACGCCTTCTTCCACATCTCGTCCTGCTGGCGGCCGAGCGAATCCGGACGCGACGAGTAGCGGATGACCAGGGGCTTGCCGTCGGGCAAGGTGCGCCAGCCATCCTCGCCCTTCGTGTAGCCGAAGCGATCGAGCAATGCATTGGCGGCAGCCGGATCGTACTTGACGCTGCTGCGGTAGGCCGGATCGTTGCCTACCACGCCCGGCGGGATCGGATATTGCGCTTCGATCGCCTGCCCGTTGCGCACGATCCGGATCTCCGCCTCGACGTCGTACGCCATCGCCATCGCCCGGCGCAAGGCGATCTTCTCCTTGGAGAGCCCGCCGACGACCGGATCCATCAGGTTCCAGTAATGGTAGATGATCTCGGGGTCGACGAAGCGCGACAGTCTGACGCCCTTCTTCTGCATGTCGGGCGTGAGCGAGGCGCCGTTCATGACCTTCGGCGCGAGCGGCCCCTCCAGGTTCATGAGATCGAGCTCGCCGTTCTGGAAAGCGAGCAGCCGCGACTGGTCCTCTTCCATGATGCTGATTTCGATGCGACCGACCTGCGGCATCATCTTGCCTTTCATCTGGGCGACGATGCCCGCGTCATCCGGATCGGCGCCTGGCTTGAAGTCCCACACGAAGCCGCGGTAGTTGGGATTGGCCTCGAGGAAGATCTTCGACGAGCGTATCCACTCGGCGAGCCTGTAGGGCCCGGTGCCCACCGGATTGGCCATCACTCGCCCGCCAACGTCGGCGTAGGCTTCGACGACCTCGCGCGCGACGGCGCTGGTTGGCTCGTGCGCCAGGACGTACGACAGATCGTAACGGGGCTCGTTGAGGCGTATGCGCAGCGTATAGCGGTCCACAACCTCGAGCCCGGGCACCTTGGTGTCGTAGTCGAACTTGCCGGATTTCTTGGCTGCCGCCGCCAGCGCGTCCAGCCCGACGATCTTGCCCTCGACGAGCCACGACCACGGCGAGCGGATCCTCGGGTCGACGAGCCGCTTGAGCGAGTAGACATAGTCGTCCGCGACGAGCTCCCGCTTCCTGCCCTTGAACGCGGGATCGGGCGCGAAGTAGATTCCCTTCCGGACCCTGAACGTGTAGCTCTTGCCCCCGTCAGCGACCTCCGGAAGCGCTTCGGCGGTAAGCGGGACGAGCTTCGACGGGCGCGCGAGGTAATCGTACGTGAGCAGCGTCTCGAACATCGCCTGCTCGATCGTTCCCGAATACAGGTCGTGCGCGGCCTGCGGGTCGAAGCCTTCCTCGGCGGCTGGGAACACGTAGCGGATAACCTTGTTCATGTCGGCGGCTTGCACAGGCACGGATGCCAGCGCAAAAAAGAGCATCGAAAGCACCGACGCATGGCAGCATCCCAAGGCACGAACCCCTCTCCCCTCGGGAGAGGGGTAGGGGTGAGGGAAGGATGACCGACGCAACGTCCCCTCACCCGCTGCGCTGCCGCGCGACACAATCGAAGGTCTCTCCCTCATTGCCTGCGTGCGGCGGGATCGATGTCGAGGTATTCCCAGACCGCTGTGTTGATCGGGTGAAAGCGGTAGCCCTTGACCTGCGGGTAGACCAGGACGTTGCGGTAGCGGGAAACACCGACCTTCCACGCCCCATCGACCTCCATCTGCCGGCTCATCAACAGGAAGAGCCGGTTGCGCTCCGCCGAGTCCGGCATGTTCCTCAACCGAACGTACATCTCGTCGAACGCTGCCGACTGGTAGCAACCATGATTGCTCTCGTGCGTGTTGGGCCCGTAGAGCAACTGCATGAAATTCTCGCCGTCCGGGTAGTCGGCGTGCCATGACGATCCCCACATGGCGAGCTGGCACGCTTCGGCTGCCTTGAGGTTGTCGGAAAAAGGGCCCTTGCGAGTCTCGAACCGCACGCCGATGCCGTCGAGCGCCTTCTTCCACAGCTCGTCGTATTCGCGATAGATCGCCTGCGTCTCCGACGTGAGTACGATCGTGAACGGCTTTCCGGACGGATCGTTGCGGTAGCCGTCCGCTCCCTTCTTGTAGCCGAAATAGTCGAGCAGCTCATTGGCGAGCTTGGGGTCATGAGCCAGGATGCCGCGGTACCCGGGATCGTGTCCGACCACACCCGCAGGCACGGGCATCTGATTCTCGATCGCCTGGTTCTTGCGGATGACGCGGATCTCCTCGGCCGTGTCGTAGGACATGATCAGCGCCCTGCGCAGCGCGATCTTCTCCTTGCTGTAGCCGCCGACGACCGGATCCTTCATGTTGAAGAAGTAGTAGATGACCTCCGGCTCGACGCTTCGATCCAGGGTGATGCCACGCGCGGCGAGGTCCGGAGCGAGCTTGTTGTCGGGGATCGCGATCGGAGCGAACGGCACGAAGCGGTCAATGTAATCGATCTCGCCATGCTGGAAAGCGAGCCAGCGCGACTGCTCCTCCTCGATGATGCTGATCTCGACCTGGCCGATCTGCGGGATGCGCTTGCCCTTCATTGCCGCCACCGCGGCCTGGTCGCGGGGATCGTTCGACCCGACGAAGTCCCAGATCACCTCGCGATAGTCCGGATTGGCCTCGAGCACGATCCTGGCCTTGCGCGTCCAGCTCTTGAGCACGTAAGGACCCGTTCCCACTGGGTGCGCATTGGTGTCGTCGGGATAGGCCTCGATCACTTCCCGCGCGACCGCGGACATGGCGGGCATGGCCATGATGTAGACGAAGTTGTAATCGGTGGCGGTCAAGCGAACGCGCAGCGTGTAACGATCGACGATCTCCAACCCGGGCACCACGGTGTCGTAGTCGAATCGCTTAGTCCTCTCGGCTTTCTTGGCGACCTCGTCGAGTCCGGCGATCTTGCCATTGACGAGAAAACGCCAGGGAGAACGGTTGGCGGGATCGACGAGGCGCTTGATGGAATAAGCGTAGTCGGCGACGGTCAACTCGCGGCGAGGGCCCTTGAACGCCGGATCGGCCTGGAAGGTGATTCCCTTCCGGAGCTTGAACAGAAAGGTCTTGCCGTTGTCGGTGATCTCGGGGAGCGTTTCGGCCGTTCCCGGAACCAGCTTCATAGGCCGCGCAAGATAATCGTACGTGAGCAGGCGCTCGAAGACGACCTGCATCACCTCGCTGGAATAACTGTCGGTTACCTTGACCGGGTCGAAGCCGGTCTCGCCAGCCTCGAACGCAACCCTGAGGACCTTCCGCGGGTCGGCTGCGAGCGGTGTGCTTGGCAGAAACGGCGCTAGCGCAAGCAACACTGCCGTCGCCGCGAGCGACCGCTTTACCGCCCGAAGCATGTGTTACTTGGCGCCTTTTTGCTCCTGACGCTCCTTGATCTCGTCGTTCAGTGCATTGAGTTGGTCGAGTGCCGACTTGCCCGCGGCTAGTGCGGCAGTAGCAAGCGCATTGGTGTCGTCGATGTACTTGTTCACGCATGCGCCGTAGGCTTTGTACTCGCGGTTGAAGCGTTCGAATCGCCGACTGTCGGCGAACTGCTGCGGCAAATCTGGCTTGACGCAGGTCGGGGGAGGTATGGCGGGCATCGGCGCCGCGGGTGGCTGTTGCTGCGCATGCGCGCTGGAAGCGAAAACGGCGGCGGCCACAGCAGCTACTGAGATCGAGCGCACGATCATGGAAGTCCCTCGGAAGAGCGGAAAGGTGTATCTTAAGCCCGGCGACATCGACGGGGAAGTGTAGCGGAATCATCTCGGGAGCAGCAGGCGACTCGACCTTGGTGCGGCTACCCCTGCGAGACTTCAACTTGCATCAGAACATACGGGCGATGAGTCGTAGCATTCGCGGTTCGATTCGATGGCTTATCGCGGCGATGTTGGTGCTGGCAAGCTGCGCCGCGAGCGCCGCCGATCCAGATCTCTTCAAGGAAGCGGCGCAGGGGAGGTTCCAGGTCAACGTGCACGGACGTGTCACGCCGCCCAATGGGCTCGTTTTGATCAGCCTCCACAGCAAGGAACCGCCCGACGCGAACGATTCACGCTTCCGTTGCGACGCTTACGATCGCGCGCTCGAGCAGTACATGCGTGCGTCGAACGAACCCGAGCGACTTGCCGCGGCACGCATCATGAACGACGTCGACTCCGCTAAGCAACGCCTCGCCGGCGGACGCTGACGGCGTGCATCAGTCAATTCCTAGACACCGGCGCGTTCAACGCCACCGGTGACCACACTTTCAGCTCGTCGATGCAGTTACTGGCCCAGAGATCGAACAGGCTCCCGAAATCGAAAAGATTGGAAGGCGTGGTCGTAACGCGGACGCCACGGCGGGTACCGGCGTTATGAAATCCGGCCGTGCGGTGGTCGACGACGCGCGCGAGCAGCGTACCGGTCTTCGATTCGCGGATTTCGAGCACCAGCGTCGCCTCGCCAGCGTTGTACGTGTAGACGCGGCTGGCTGGCAGCGCCCGCGTGACCGTGTCCGGCGCATTGATGTACAGATCGACCAAGCGCGGCGACAACTCGAGAACGTCAGCCCCCGGCGCCGTGACGATTTCGTATCCTGCGGCCTTGAACACGTTAGCGAAACTCTGGATTAGAACCGAGCCCGTGGCTTCGGCGATCCGGTTCGCATCCGCGACCGTCGTACCCTGCAGCACGGCGATCCGGTGCTCGTTCAGGTCGCTGAGCCAGCGCTCGGCGAAAGCCACCTGCGTCGGGCCCAGCATCACTTTCGTATAGCCGCGGAAATCCGCGCCGGGTCGAAGGTAAACCTCGCCGAACCATCTGGACTTGACCTGGACCAGCCCGTCCGGGCCGCCCGAGGCAACTTTGCCGCCGACCTGGGCGGCGGCCACCGTGGCGCCCGCGATGAACGAGGCGGCACAGGCAATCGCAAGCCATCTGTGAATTCTCATAGTTGCGTTCCTCGACAAGGCATCCCTGTAGGTAAACAGGCGGCGCCGGGTTCACCATCCACATCACGCCGCGATTTCATCAAAGATACGCCGGAATCGGCGAGCCGGCCATGCATCCGGGAGTCCGCTGCGCTGCATCAATCGGGCCGGGCGGCACCGGAAGACTCGCTTCGTCCGCCGCAATGGATGGAGGTGGCTCGGCGACCGGCGGGGCGGCGTCTACTTTGCGGTTCTCAGTATCGGCCATTCGCCGCTCAAACCGCGTGTCGCTGCCGCCGCTTGCGCGACGTCCTGCTTGCGTCTACCGTGCGGGCGTGAACGACCCCTGGCGACCATGACCATCCCGCGCCGAGATTCACCAGCGAGGTAGACGATGCCGAATCATGCCGCCACGTTGCCGATCGCCAAGGGAGCCGAGGATGCCGCGGTAGCGCCGGAGCTTGTGCCCCTGCCTCCGGGCGCAACCCCGAGCGAGAAAGACCGGCATTGGTACAGCAGCGTCTACCGTGGCGACCACGTGCCCCAGCTCACGTTGCGCGCCGTCGCGATGGGCGCCGTGCTCGGCATGCTGATGTCCGTGTCGAATCTCTACACGACCATGAAGGTCGGCTGGTCGTTCGGCGTTGCGATCACGTCGTGCGTCTTGTCGTTCGTGCTGTGGAACCTCTTCCGCGGCGTATCGGCGGGACGGCTGACACCGATGTCGATCCTGGAGAACAACTGCATGCAGTCGACGGCATCGGCCGCGGGCGCATCGACCGGTGCGAGCATCGCGACTGCGTTCGGCGCGCTGCTGATTCTCGATCCGACGCATCGGCACCAGCCGTGGTGGATCATTACTTCGTTCACGCTCGCCACCGGGCTTATGGGCGTGTTCATGGCGATCCCGCTGAAGCGGCAGATGATCAACCACGAGCAGCTGCCGTTTCCCTCCGGGATCGCCGCGGCGACGACGCTGCGCAGCCTCTACAGCCGCAGCCATGAGGCGCTCAGAAAGGCCTATGCGCTGGTCACCGCGCTGGTCGCGGGCGCGATCGTCGGCGTGCTCAATACGGCCGAGGAGCAGTTTGCCGCGCTGGGCCGCTTTTTCGTGTGGATGCGCACCAATCTCGTCAGCGTGCACCTGCCAGAGCAGATACCCGAGCACGGCATCATGCAGATCGCGGGAAAACCCGTGGTGGGCTTCGCCTTCGAGCCCAGCGTTCTACTCACGGGCGCCGGCATGATCATCGGCATGAGGGTCTCCCTGTCGATGCTCGCCGCGTCTGCGGCGCTCTACTTCTGGATAGCGCCATGGCTGCAGTCGATCGACGCGCAGAATGCCGGAGTGCCCGGCTACGTCGCTTCGATCCCGCTGGTCGGCGGCGGTACGATCTTTCACGCGGTGCGCTGGGCGCTTTGGGGAGGCACCGCGGTAATGGTCTTCTCGAGTCTCACCTCGCTGGCGCTGCAGTGGGACACGGTCGTCCGCTCGTTTACGGTGTTCCGCCGCGGCACGACATCCCGCTCGACGTCCGACATCGATCGCGCCATGGCGAAGATTGAGGTCCCCACGTCGTGGCTGATCGCGGGTCTGGTCCCGATTTCGATCGCGATGCTTGCAATCCAGATCATCGCTTTCGGAATCTCTTGGTGGGCGGGCGTCGTTGCGGTGGCGATGTCGTTCGTCCTAGCCATGGTCGCCTGCCGCGCAACCGGCGAAACCGATACGACGCCCGTGGGTCCGATGGGCAAGGTGATGCAGTTGTTGTTCGCGCTGATCTCGCCGCCTTCGGCGGTCGGCTTGCAGGCGAGCATCACGCACAACCTGATGTCGGCGGGCATAACCGCCAACAGCGCGGCCTCCAGCGCCGATCTGCTGACGGACCTGAAAAGCGGCTATCTGCTCGGCGCGAATCCGCGCAGGCAGTTCCTTGCGCAGTTCATCGGCGTTTTCTTCGGGACGCTCGTGATCGTGCCCGCCTGGTATCTGATGATTCCAGACCAGGCTGCACTCGAGAAATATCCGCTTCCTGCGACGCAGACCTGGGTCGCCGTCGCGCGAGTGCTCTCCGGGGGCCTGGAGAGCCTGCCGATGTCGGCGAGATACGCCATCCTCTTCGGCGCGCTCATCGGGGTGCTGATCCCGGTGCTCGAAAACCTCGCGCCCAACGCGCGCCGGTGGTTGCCTTCCGCCATGGGACTCGGGCTTGGCTGGGTCGTGTTCTTCAGCAACGCGCTGGCCTTCGCGGTGGGTGCCACCATCGTTTGGATCTGGCGCAGGATCGCGCCGAAGAACGAGGAAATCTACAGCGTGCCGGTCGCCTCGGGCCTCATCGCGGGCGAGTCGCTGATGAAGGCGATCCTGGCGATGCTGGTGACGGCGATCGGACTCGCGTCCGCGGGCGGCTGACTATCCGCGCTTCAGCGCATCGATCTTGAAGCCCGCCTACTGGGACCAAGCCGCGCGCGAGCTTGCGGGTCGCGACCGCGTGCTACGCCGGGTGATTCGCGCGTATCCCGGCGTGCATCTAAAGCGTCGCGCCGATCCGTTCACGACGCTGGCGCGCGCCATCGTCGGCCAGCAGATCTCGGTCAAGGCGGCCGACAGCATCTGGCGCAGATTCGTCGCCCTCGTCGATCAAGCACAGGCGCGAGAGTTCTTACGCCTGGAAGCAGTCAGCGTCGCGGCGACCGCGCCGCACGCGTTGCGCGCCTGCGGGCTGTCGCAGCGAAAAGCCGAGTATCTCATCGACCTCGCCGAGCACTTCGCTTCGGGGAGGCTCGATCCGAAGGCCTGGAGAAAGCTCGACGACGAGGCGCTGATCGCGGCACTGATCGATGTCAAGGGCATCGGCCGCTGGACCGCGGAGATGTTTCTGATGTTCCACGAATTGCGCCCCGACGTGCTGCCGGTCGACGACATCGGCCTGCAGCGGGCGCTGGCCATCCACTACAACGAAGGCGAGCCGCTGCCGCGCGAGGCGATGTTCGCCGTCGCCGATCTCTGGCGTCCGTGGCGCTCGGTTGCGACCTGGTATCTGTGGCGCAGCCTCGATCCGATCCCTGTCGAGTACTAGGGCCTGTAAACGCTATGGGCGCATACGCGTGTGGGTGAGCCCACAAGGTCCGGCGCTCCTTACGCCGGCCTGACTCCTGACTGCGTCCTCGATGCGCTCGGCAGCGCTGGCTGGTCGGGCGACGGAAGGCTACTCGCGCTGAACAGCTACGAGAACCGCGTGTATCAGGTGTGGCTCGACGAGGCGAGCGAGCGCCAGCCCGAGAGCGTGGTCGCCAAGTTCTACCGGCCGCAGCGCTGGAGCGACGATGCGATACGCGAGGAACACGCGTTTGCGCGCGAACTTGCGGAGCGCGAGATTCCGGTCGTGGCGCCGCTCGCCGACGCAGCGGGTGCTACGTTGCACGAACACGGTGG
>Ga0187777_10002944_pt1 | contig 10883 bp, 8 predicted proteins | sample 1015_Q2_SP5_10_M_FD_132416 | JGI IMG/M metagenome (GOLD analysis project Ga0187777, IMG submission 132416) | Tropical peat soil microbial communities from peatlands in Department of Meta, Colombia - 1015_Q2_SP5_10_MG | ecosystem: Environmental > Terrestrial > Soil > Wetlands > Peat | place...
ACTGGACCTCGGAACCAATAACTGTCGATTGCTGGTGGCTCGCCCGTCCGGCGAAGGATTCCGCGTTGTGGACGCGTTTTCCCGAATTGTGCGGCTCGGCGAGGGCGTCTCATTGTCCGGACGGCTCAGTGAAACGGCCATCGAACGGGCGATGGCGGGACTCCTTGTTTGCCGCAGCAAGATGAAGAACAAGGGTGTGACGCGTGCGCGGCTAATCGCGACGGAAGCTTGCCGGGCGGCAGAAAATGGCGCGGAATTCCTCGCCCGTGTCGCAAATGAATTGGAACTTGAACTTGAAGTGATCGACCGTGAAACCGAAGCATTGCTAGCCGCAACGGGCTGTACGCCGTTGATCGATCCGCATGCCGACGGCGTTGTGCTGTTTGATATTGGCGGCGGCTCTTCTGAACTCGTGCGACTTGCGCGTCCGCAGAAGAGCCGCGGAGGGCCGCCGCTTCCGCAGATCCGCGGCTGGATTTCGATCCCACACGGTGTGGTGACGCTGGCCGAGCGGTATGGTGGCATCACAGTGACACGCGAAAGCTATGAGGCGATGGTAGCCGAAGTAGCGGCGCTGATTGCGCCGTTCGTACGCGAACATGGTGGAGCGGCCGCGAACGACATCCATATGCTTGGCACCTCCGGTACGGTAACGACGATTGCAGGCGTGCATCTCAATCTCAGGCGGTACGATCGCAACCGAATCGATGGTTGTTGGATGAGTACGCAGGATATTACCGTCGTACTCGATCGACTGCTCGCCATGAGCTACGAAGATCGGGTCGCAAGCCCTTGCATCGGCGCCGAGCGCGCGGATCTGGTGTTGGCCGGCTGTGCTATCCTTGAAGCGATCCGCCGGGCGTTTCCGTGCCCGCGGCTGCGCGTGGCTGATCGTGGTTTGCGCGAGGGCATGCTAGTGCAGATGATGCGTGAAGATGGCGCCTGGGGCGGCGGTAGCCAGGCGGCCGCACCGTGACTGCATGGGGCAAACACGGCGGCACGCGCCAAAAGGTGCGTGTGCGTAGCGGCAAAGGGCGCTCCCTTTCTTCCAAACTATGGCTGGAACGGCAACTCAATGATCGTTACGTGGCCCGCGCCAAGCGTGAGGGCATGCGCTCACGCGCCGCTTACAAGCTGATGGAAATCGACGACAAGGTGCACTTCCTCAAAAAGGGAGCGAGGGTGGTCGATTTGGGTGCCGCTCCGGGCGGCTGGAGCCAGGTCGCTGCGCAAAGAGTCGGTACGTCAGGCCACGTCATCGCCATTGACGTATTGCCGATGGAGACGGTGCCGGGAGTCAATTTCATAAGGCTCGATTTCCTGGACCATACGGCGCCCGGCAGGCTCAAGGGAATGATCGGCGGGCCTGCGGACGTCGTGCTTTCCGACATGGCTGCCAACGCAACCGGTCATGCGCGCACCGATCATCTGAAGATCATCGCATTGGTCGAGGCGGCAGCCAAATTTGCGCGCGAAGTCCTGGCCCCCGGCGGAAGCTTTCTCGCCAAAGTTCTGCAAGGAGGTACCGAAACGGCGCTGCTTACGACACTCAGGCGCGACTACAAGAGTGTGAAGCATGTCAAGCCGCCGGCGAGCCGGCCAGATTCGCCCGAGCTTTACCTGCTGGCGACGGGATTTCGTGGCGCAACCTAGGCGGCTCGCAGCCGATTGAGCCAAGCACGAATACGGTGATCGCAGCGCGGAACACCTTACGTTTGCGACTTCATAACAGCCATCAGCGATTGCCCTAGGAATCGGAGCCATACCGTGCTATCGACCCACGCCAACCCAAAAGCGGGCCGTGACGCAAGGCGAGGGACCCCTCGCAAGAGGCAATTTATAGCTCTTGCCGGCCGGTCCGATGCCCTTTCGGGGCGAGACGGAGTTGGCGATGGCCGGAAAAAACAACGCAAGCCCGCGTGAGGGCCTCACATTCGACGATGTGCTGATCAAGCCCGGCCTGTCGGAAGTGCTGCCTGCCGACGTCGATATCCGATCACGCATCACCCGCTCGATCCCCGTTAACATCCCGATCATTGCCTCCGCCATGGATACGGTGACCGAGGCGCAAATGGCCATCGCCATGGCGCAGGCCGGTGGCATCGGCGTGCTCCACCGTAATTTGGACGTGGCTGAACAGGCCGCGCAGGTCCGCCAGGTCAAGAAGTTCGAATCCGGCATGGTGGTGAATCCGCTCACCATCGAACCCGATGCGACGCTTCAGCAGGCCCTTGACCTGATGAAGGACAATCACATTTCGGGCATTCCGGTTGTCGAACGCAGCGGCTCGGCGCAACCGGGAAAACTGGTGGGCATTCTCACCAATCGCGACGTGCGTTTCGCCACCGATCCGCGCCAGAAAGTATCCGAGCTCATGACCAAGAAGCTCGTCACCGTGCGTGAAGGTGTAAATCAGGACGAAGCCAAGCGCCTGCTACACCAGCACCGCATCGAGAAGCTGCTGGTCGTGGATGCGCAGTATCGCTGCGTTGGTCTGATAACGGTGAAAGACATCGAAAAAGCGGTCGCCAATCCAAACGCCTGCAAGGACGAGCAAGGCCGCCTGCGGGTCGCCGCGGCCACCACAGTCGGGGACAAGGGCTTTGCCCGCACTGAGGCGCTGATTGCAGCGGGCGTCGATCTGGTCGTGGTCGACACCGCACATGGTCACTCGAAATACGTGCTTGAGGCGGTGACCCGCATCAAGCGCCAATCAAACAAGCTGCAAGTTGTTGCCGGTAACGTCGCAACGACCGAAGGAGCCAAGGCGCTGATCGATTGTGGCGCCGATGCCATCAAGGTCGGTATCGGGCCCGGCTCGATTTGTACGACAAGAATCGTGGCCGGTGTTGGAGTGCCGCAATTGAGTGCAATCATGGATTGCGTGGAGGCAGCAAAGATAACTGGTACGCCGGTGATCGCCGACGGTGGCATCAAATATTCCGGCGATCTTGCAAAGGCGATCTCGGCAGGAGCCGACGTGGCAATGGTAGGCTCATTGCTTGCCGGCACCGATGAAACGCCCGGCGAGGTGTTTCTCTATCAAGGGCGCTCCTACAAGACCTATCGCGGCATGGGATCTGTCGGCGCCATGTCGCGTGGATCGGCCGATCGCTACTTCCAGCAGGACATCAAGGACACGCTGAAGCTGGTGCCGGAGGGGGTTGAGGGGCAGGTGCCGTACAAGGGCGCGGCCGCGACCGTTCTGCATCAGCTCACCGGGGGCTTGCGTGCGGCCATGGGTTACGTCGGAGCAAAGAATCTCGCTGAATTGCACGCCAAGACCGAATTTGTGCGCATCACCGGAGCGGGACTTCGTGAGAGCCACGTGCACGACGTGACGATCACGCGCGAAAGTCCGAATTATCCAAACCGGGCCTAGTTATTCTTTCCTGCAAGGAAAAATGAGGATTGTTGCATGACCACTCACTCTATTCTGCTGCCTTTGTTCATCCAGGTTTTCCTTACCTTCGGTGTCATGTTTGGCATGATGTATTGCCGTACGTCGACGCTCCAGCGCGGCGAGACACGTTTCCAGGATATTGCCCTGCGCGAGCCGAATTGGCCGATACGAGCCACGCAATTCGCCAATTCATTTGCCAACCAACTCGAGTTGCCTGTCCTATTTTACGTGCTGACGATTCTCGAAATCATCACGCGCACTGCCGATTTGCTTTTCGTTGTTCTCGCCTGGATCTTTGTTGTGACGCGCGTGCTGCAGGCGGTAATCCACGTGACCAACAACAATGTCCGACTGCGCGGTGCATTCTATGGCATTGGCGCAATCATATTGGTCATCATGTGGGCAATATATATCGTGCGTGTACTGACTATCCTGCCATGACGCCGGGGGCAAGGCTCGCGGCGGCCATTGAGGTCTTCACGACGATCGAGTCTGAACGTCGCCCGGCGGCTGATGCACTCAAGGCCTGGGGTGTCACCCATCGCTTTGCTGGGTCCAGCGACCGCGCCGCCATTGGAGGCCTGGTCTATGACGCTTTGCGCAGACGTGCCTCTAGCGCCTTTTTGATGGGTTCGGACACCGCGCGCGCGATCCTGCTTGGAATGCTCAAGCGCGAACGAGGGCTCGACACGGAAGCGATCGCAAAACTTGCCGATGGCTCACAATACGCCCCCGAAGCGCTGCGTCCGGACGAGTCCAAACGTCTCGATAGCGTTGATACGAACGTCGCGCCTGCCCATGTCGTCGGCGACTATCCGGAGTGGCTCGATCCGTATTTCACTCGCGCTTTTGGCGACGCGCGGGCCGAGGAGGGCGCGGCGCTCGCCTCACGCGCCCCACTCGATTTGCGGGTCAACACACTCAAGGCCGAACGCGATAAGGTGGGTGAGATGCTCGCCGAGCTAACACCAGAGCCGACCCGGTGGTCGCTCTGGGGTCTGCGCATTCGCCTGCCCTCCGATGCCAAAAGCCCCGCGATCCATGCCGAGCCGGCTTTTCTAAAGGGCATGATCGAGGTGCAGGACGAAGGATCGCAACTGGCTGCACTATTTTCGGGAGCCAGGCCAGGGGAACAGGTGGTCGATCTCTGCGCCGGAGCCGGGGGCAAGACGCTGGCGATCGCTGCAATGATGCAGAACAAGGGGCAGATATTCGCAACCGACGACAACAAGCGTCGGCTTGCGCCCATCCATGACCGGCTCAAACGGTCAGGTGCGCGCAATGTGCAAGTGCGTACGCCGAAATCGGTTGGTACTGAGATCGACGATCTGGCGGGTCATATGGATCTCGTACTGATCGATGCGCCTTGCACGGGCACCGGGGCCTGGCGCCGCAATCCCGATGCCAAATGGCGGATACGGCCTGGCGCGCTGGAACAGCGCCAGAAGGACCAAGCTGGGATTCTTGATCGTGCAGTACCACTGCTTAAGGCTGGTGGCCGTATTGCTTACATCACTTGCTCCGTACTGGAGGAAGAAAACGGCGCTCAGGTGCGGGCCTTTGTCGCACGCTGGCCGGAATTTTCTGTTCAGCAACCCACCGAGGTGGCCGAGGCTCTCGGCGAGAGCGCTTTCATTTTCAGCAAGGCGGCGCGGCTATCTGCCGAGGGTATTTTAATGAGTCCACGGACTACCGAGACCGACGGCTTTTTTGTTTCGGTGCTCCGGCACGGCGGCTGAGGTTTGTTACCATTCAGTAATAAATTGCATACGGAATTCCTCGATTGCGCCCCAATCCCGGCCAAATTTTTCCGCGATGGTCGCGTGTTTAGGGAACCGCGAGGGTTTCTATCGGGGTTCTTTGATGCTGGTGGCGAGACGCGATCCGCCTTTTCACGTGGATGCGGACAATGCATTGCCCCGCCACGAAGGCGGATATCCAGCCGCCAAAGCGTCGGGAATCGCGCGTTTTGTAACCGCAATGCAGTTGGTCGGATCGTTGCTGGCGGTACCGATCGGTATTGCAAGTGGCTACTCATTCTACCGCGCGAATTTTTCCCCTGAGACAATCTGTCAGAACCTGCGCGGCAGTATTGTTGTGATGCTCGACAAAAGCGTCGACGCTCCGACGCGTCGCATCCTTGTCCGGCGCGATGTTGAGGAATTCGAGAAGACCTGTGGCGCGGTCGATCCCGACGCCACGGCTGCGTTCAAGACCTTGTTGGCGTCCGGCAAGCCGGCTACCCCGGCCACGACTCCTACTTCCATAGAGCCAGACTCATTGCGCGCCGACGCGCGGCCCAGGGAGGCCGTGCGCAAGGCTGAACCGCGGCCCCAGGTAGCTGTCAAACAGCCGGCCACAGCGCCAGCGCCCGCCGCGACAGAGCCCGTTCGCCGCGATGCCGCAGTTTCGGATGCGCAGTGGCTCGATGCCGTACGCCAGGCTTTGGTGACTCATAAACCGGAGCCCCGCTCCGTCGACGCTGCCAAATCACACACACTGGTACCCGTTGTCCAGCCAGCACAGGAGATGGCGGTGCCCACGCCCGCACCGGCGCCTACGATTGCGCCCGCGCTTCCGCCACCGGTCGCCATTGCGCCGTCACCACCGCAACGAGTTGATGTCGATCATCCCGTGCCGCCGGGATCAATTCCAGAAACATCATCAACCGATATGGCCAAACCCGATGAGCAAGGCCGATCTCGGATCGGCAAATGGATATCCGCAATTCCACTGTTGGGGCCCATGGTTGGCAACGCCCGACATTGAGAGAGCCAGTCTGCGACCGCTGATCGCTGAAAGACTTGACCTGACGCAGCAAAGCCCGCAAAAAGCGACCCCGAACGGCCTACACGTGTCCGATTCCAGCCACGTTCGGGACACAAAGCCGTCCATGCACGACAAGGTACTGATCGTCGATTTCGGGTCCCAGGTCACCCAGCTCATTGCGCGCCGGGTGCGGGAGGAAAAGGTCTATTCCGAAATCGTGCCGTATCAGAAAGCGGAATCCGCATTCCGCGAAATGAAACCAAAGGCAGTGATCCTTTCCGGCGGCCCAGCCTCGGTGCTCGACAAAGATGCGCCACTTGCGCCGAAGGCGATCTATGATGCCGGTGTGCCGCTGCTCGGGATTTGCTACGGCGAGCAGGCAATGGCAGCACAGCTCGGTGGCAAGGTCGAAGGCGGACACCACCGCGAATTCGGCCGCGCTGAGGTTACTGTCACCGAAGACACGCCGCTGTTCGAGGACGTCTGGCGCAAGGGCGAAAAATATCCGGTGTGGATGAGCCATGGCGACCGCGTTACGGTTCTTCCGCCGGGCTTCAAGGTGCTTGGTACTTCACCGAACGCGCCAATTGCGGTCATCGGCGACGACAATCGCAAGCGCTATGCCACTCAGTTCCACCTCGAAGTGATGCATACGCCACACGGCGCCGCGATCTTGCGCAATTTCGTCCGCAAGATCGCGGGGCTGACCGGCGACTGGACCATGCGTGCCTTCAAGGAGGAGGCGATCAGTAAAATTCGCAAGCAGGTTGGCAGAGGGCGTGTAATCTGTGGGCTGTCGGGAGGTGTCGATAGCGCGGTCGCCGCGGTGCTGATTCACGAAGCGATCGGTGATCAACTCAACTGCGTGCTGGTTGACCATGGGTTGATGCGGCTCGGCGAAGCGCAGAAGGTCATCACACTATTCCGCAACAGCTACAACATCCCGCTCGTGCACGTGGATGCCTCCGATACGTTTCTTAAGGCGCTCGCCGGCGTCGAGGACCCCGAGCAAAAACGCAAGACAATCGGAAAATTTTTCATCGACGTGTTCGAGGCCGAAGCAAAAAAGATCGGCGGTGCCGAATTCCTTGCTCAGGGCACGCTCTACCCGGATGTGATCGAGAGCGTCTCGTTCAGCGGCGGTCCTTCGGTCACCATCAAATCGCATCACAATGTCGGCGGCCTGCCGGAACGCATGCAAATGAAACTAGTTGAACCCTTACGAGAATTGTTCAAGGACGAGGTGAGGGCACTTGGGCGCGAACTTGGCCTGCCGGAAGCTTTCGTTGGGCGACATCCTTTTCCTGGCCCAGGGTTAGCGATTCGCTGCCCTGGCCCGATCACGCGTGAGAGGCTCGACATTCTGCGTCTTGCCGACGAAATTTTCATCGAGGAAATTCGGCGCACTGGGCAATACGACGATATCTGGCAGGCTTTCGCCGTACTTTTACCGGTTAAGACTGTCGGCGTCATGGGTGATGGCCGCACATATGATTACGTCGTCGGACTGCGCGCGGTGACATCCACCGACGGCATGACGGCCGACTTTTATCAATTTGACATGAACTTCCTGGGTCTGGTGGCAACTCGTATCATAAACGAGGTCAAAGGCGTCAACCGCGTCGTCTATGACGTAACGTCAAAGCCTCCGGGCACGATCGAGTGGGAGTGACCGTGCCAGTCATCTACGGAATCAAAAACTGCGATACGATGAAGAAGGCGCGAGCCTGGCTTCACGGCCATGGTGTCGAATATAGCTTTCACGACTACAAGTCCGCGGGCATCGAACGACCGAAGCTTGAACGCTGGGCAAAAAAGGTCGGCTGGGAAACGCTGCTCAACCGCGCCGGAATGACGTTCAGAAAGTTGCCGGAGAAAGAGAGAAATGGCGTCACGGAAGCAAAGGCCGTTGCGCTGATGCTTAAACAGCCGTCAATGATCAAACGGCCGGTGCTTGAACTGGAAGACGGCAAAATGCTCGTCGGCTTCAGACCGGAGCAATATCGCGAAGCTCTCTCGCACTGAAAGTCAATGGCAACCTTGTCGGCGCGAAACGACTTGATTTTGCGCGCGTTTGCAGCCACATGCACGCCATGAACAAGCCTGTGGTTGCCTCCGATTCGATTCCAGCAACGGCACTCGCAACCGAGGTCGAGCGGCGACGCACATTTGCGATTATCTCTCACCCTGATGCCGGCAAGACAACGCTCACGGAGAAGCTGTTGTTGTTCGGCGGTGCCATCAATCTTGCGGGGCACGTGAAAGCCAAGCGCGACCGCCGCTCGACCCGCTCCGACTGGATGGCGATCGAGCGCGAACGCGGAATTTCGGTCGTGACTTCGGTGATGACCTTCGATTACGACGGTCGAGTTTTCAACCTCCTCGACACTCCCGGCCACGAGGATTTCTCGGAGGACACCTACCGGACACTGACTGCGGTCGACTCAGCCGTAATGGTTATCGATGCGGCCAAGGGCATCGAGTCCCGCACGCGCAAGCTGTTCGAGGTTTGCCGCTTGCGCGACATCCCGATTGTGACTTTCATCAACAAGATGGATCGCGAGAGCCGTGATCCCTTCGAGTTACTCGATGAGATCGAAAGGACGCTGGCGCTCGATGCCGCGCCGATGACCTGGCCCGTTGGGCGCGGGCGCGACTTCGCTGGCACCTGCGATCTTGCCACCGGCGAGATGCGTCTTATCAGTGAAGACGGAAAAACCGTGGACCGCCAGCCACTGGACCTTGCCGCGCTTGCGGCGAGAAATCCGATGTTGGATGCCAAGGCGATTGCTGAAGAGCTAAACCTGGTGAAGGAGGCGTGCCGCACTTTCGATTTCAAATCGTTCCGAGAGGGCCATCTGACGCCGGTTTTTTTCGGCTCGGCGCTAAAGAATTTCGGCGTCAAGGATCTGCTCGATGCACTCGCAATCTTTGCGCCAGCACCGCGTGCCCAGGTTTCCAATGTCCGCAAGGTTGATGCCCACGAAAATGCCATGAGTGCCTTTGTTTTCAAGATCCAGGCTAATATGGATCCCAATCACCGTGATCGCATCGCTTTTGCGCGGCTGTGCTCTGGCAAGCTCACGCGCGGCATGAAGGCGAGGCTCGCACGCACTGGCAAGCCGATCACGCTCGCGACGCCGCAATTCTTTTTCGCGCAGGACCGCGCTCTCGCGGACGAAGCCTACGCCGGCGATGTGGTCGGCATTCCCAATCATGGGACGCTACGGATCGGCGATACGCTCACGGAAGGCGAGGATATTGCTTTCCTTGGTGTGCCGAATTTCGCGCCCGAAATCCTGCGCCGAGTTAAGCTCGGCGACCCGATGAAGGCCAAGAAATTGAAAGAGGCCCTCCAGCAAATGGCCGAAGAGGGGGTCGTCCAGGTGTTTCGCCCGCTCGATGGTGCTCCGGCGCTAGTCGGTGTCGTCGGCCCCCTGCAGCTCGACGTCCTAAAAGTGCGGCTGTCTGAAGAATATGGCCTCGACATCGACTTTGAGCAGCCTGAATTTCAACTTGCGCGCTGGATCGCGAGCGACGATCCGCAAAAGCTCGATGATTTTGTGCAAACCAGCTATTCAAGCTGCGCCGTGGATCTCGACGGCGATCGCGTGTTCATGGCGCGCAATCAGTTCATCCTGGATTACACTCGCGAGCGGGCGCCCGCCATAATCTTCACTGACATCAAGGACGTGAAGAACGAGGACACTTAGTTTAACTTTACGTTCGCCGCCTTGATCACCGGCCCCCAGCGATCGATTTCACCATCCATGCGGGCGCGCAGCTCTTCTGGCGAAGAGCCAACGGGCTCCATGAGCTGTGCCGCAAGTTTTTCGCGCATCATCGGCTGTCTGATGATCTCGGCGACATCACGGCTGATCTGATCAATAGTCGCCTTGGGCGTGCTGCCTGGTGCAATCAATCCATTCCAGGCGTCGGCTTCCACGTCGATACCGAGTTCCTTCAGCGTCGGCACGTCCGGCAAATAGGGCGAGCGCCGAGCAGTGGAGACGGCAAGAATTTTCACCTTACCGGCAGCTGCTTGCGGCGTTACGGATATAGCGGGGAGGCAGGTCATCTGCGCATCATTGCGGATCACCGCCGTGATAGCCTGCGGCGAACTGGTGTACGGCACATGTACAAGCTCTGCCCCCGCCTTGATTGCAATTGCTTCCATTGCAAGATGGGATAGCGAGCCATTGCCGATCGAGGCAAAGTTGTATTTGCCTGGATTCTTCTTGAGCAATGCGACAAGCTCCATGACAGAATTCACCCCAAGCTCAAAGTTGACCGCGAGCACACTTGGCTGAGTCACCAGCTGGGTAATTGGTGCGATATCTTTGTGGGGGTCGTAGGGCAACTTCGCAAAGAGCAATGTGTTGATTGCGAGGGGGCCGCCGATGCTCACGCCGAGGGTCGCACCATCGGGCGCAGCCTTTGCGACGGCGTCGGTACCAAGGTTTCCGCTGGCACCGGGCCTGTTCTCGACGACAAATGTGCTGCCAGGGTACTTTTGTTGGAGGCCATCTACGACGAGACGCGCTACGATGTCGGGTGTCGATCCAGCGCCGAAGGGCACTACAATGCGCACGGTTTTCGCAGGCCAGACTTGTGCGGATACAGGCAGGGTGCCAAGCAACAGCAGCAAAATCGCCACCTTGGCCCATTTCAGCAGTCGAAATGTCGCGGCTATGGTCATCCTGGATATGCG
>Ga0187777_10002945_pt1 | contig 10882 bp, 10 predicted proteins | sample 1015_Q2_SP5_10_M_FD_132416 | JGI IMG/M metagenome (GOLD analysis project Ga0187777, IMG submission 132416) | Tropical peat soil microbial communities from peatlands in Department of Meta, Colombia - 1015_Q2_SP5_10_MG | ecosystem: Environmental > Terrestrial > Soil > Wetlands > Peat | place...
CCCGCCAGCCTCGCGCACATCGGCGGCCAGGACCACGCCACCACCCTGCACAAGGACGGCGTCTCCGTCGGCACCGTCGAGCACCTGCTGGCGGCGCTGTCGGCGCTGGGCGTCGACGACGTGCTGGTGGAAGTGGACGGCCCCGAGGTGCCGGTCCTCGACGGCAGCGCGGCCCCCTTCGTGATGCTGCTGCACGAGGCGGGGTTGCGGCCGCTGGCGGTCCCCCGCCACTACCTGCGGGTGCGCCAGGCGGTGGAGGTGGTGCACGGGCAGAAGTCGGCCCGGCTGGTGCCGGCCGAGCACTTCGAGGTGCGCTACACCATCGGCTTCGACCACCCGCTGCTGCGCCACCAGGCCCTCTCCCTGCGCCTCTCCGGCCGCGCCTTCACCGACTCCATCGCCCCCGCCCGCACCTTCGGCTTCCTGCGCGAGGTGGAGCTTCTGCGCAAGAGCGGCCTGGCCCTGGGCGGCAGCCTGGACAACGCGGTGGTGATCGGCGAGAGCGGTGTCCTCAACAACAAGCTGCGCTTCCCCGACGAGTTCGTGCGCCACAAGATCCTGGACGCCATCGGCGACCTGGCCCTGCTCGGCCATCCGCTGCTGGGCCGGCTGGAGGCGGTGCGGGCCGGCCACGCGCTGCACGCGGCGGTGGCGCGGAAGCTCCTGGCCACGGCCGAGGCCTTCGAGCTGGTCCCGGCCACCGCCGCCCTCGGCGCCGAGCCGGCCCTGGTCACCGAAGCGGCGGCGCTGCACCCAGCCGCCGCTTATTGAGATCGAGTCTCGATAAGCCAGGCCCTAGTAGCCTTCGCCGTCCCGGCACCGACAGGAGGTCTCACGTCCAGCTCCCGCCAGCCCACTCCCCGCGAGTTCTCACCGGCGCCGCCGGTCCGAGCCGCGTCTTCTGCTCGGGAGGCCTGTGCTACTGGACGGATGGCCGCGAGATCCCAGACGTACAGGTCGCCGTCTTCGACGACTACCCGGCTCGAGGCACCACCCCCGCCTTCAACCTCACCCTGAAGGTCGACGTTGTCGACGGCGGTGTGACGAGCGAGTGGGGCGACTCGGTGTCCCGCCGTCCGCCCCTGGCGAGGGACTGGGACACAGAGAGCCCGGGAAGGAGGCCCGCATCGCCGACTCGACACGCGAGACCTGGCACGCGCCGGACGGCTACGACGACCGGCTCGACCACTTCCGCAACTTCTTCGCCGCCGTCCGCAGCCGCCAGCCGGTGGTCGAGGACGCCCTCTTCGGCCTGCGCGCCGCCGCGCCGTCGCTCCTGTGCAACCTCAGCTACGAGAAGCAGCTGACTCCAGGCGGCGTCGCGGTACCAGTACGCTAATCGCGGATCCGCCACGCCTTCGCGACCAGCGACAGGCCCACCCAGGCGGCGACCAGGGCGACCGGGATCGCCGTGAGGAAGGGCCAGATGAGGGTGATGGCGGCGAGGACCAGCAGCAGCATCCCGGTGCGACCGGCGAGGACTGCCTCGGCCGCACCCAGCGTCCGCCGGCCCGCGACCGCCGCGCCGATCGTGTAGCCGAGGCGGACGGCGCCGGCCGCCGCGCGACGGGCACGCCCGGTGCGGCGGCGCCGCCGCCGGGGCAGCCGTGCCACGGGACCCACCCGCTCGCCCGGCAGCAGACGCCGTCGACCGAGCACGATCTCGGTGCTGTTCGCCAGGTCCGCCTCGTACATCGCCTCCATCTGCCGGCCGAAGTCGTCGTCCTCGATCACGACGTCCAGCTCCCAGTTGCCGATCCAGCTCGCCAGGTTGAGGTTGGTGGAGCCGATGCGGGCCCAGTGGCCGTCGGCGACGGCGGTCTTGGCGTGCATCATGGGGCCGTTCCACTCGAACACCCGCACCCCGGCCTCCAGCAGCGGCCGGTAGCCCGCGCGCGAGAGGACCTGGACGAGGCCGATGTCGGTGCCGGCGCCCGGCACCAGCAGGCGCACGTCGACGCCGTCCTGGGCGGCCGCGCGCAGGCCCTGCACGTAAATGGCGGTCCCGGCGAAGTAGGCGTCGGCCAGCCACAGCCTGTTGCGGGCGAGGGCGGCCACCAGCGAGTCGAGGCGGAAGGCGGCGCCGGCGAACGAGGTCCCGGCCACCACCCGCAGCGAGACCTCGCCCGCGGATGGCGGTGGCGCGATCGGCAACGCCTCGGGCGGCAGAGGCTCGCCCACCTCCGCCCAGGTCTGGGCGAAGGCATGGCAGACGTCGTAGACGGCCGGCCCGCGCAATTCGACGCCGGTGTCGCGCCAGGGCTCGACGCCGTGGGCCGGGTCCCCCGACCACGCGTCGGCCACGCACAGCCCGGTGATGAAGGCGACGGCGTCGTCCACGATGATCGACTTGCGGTGGTTGCGGCGCAGGACGTCGAGGGGCGAGGTGAGCCGGAGCGGGTTGAAGACGCGCACCTCCACACCGCCCTGCCGCAGCGCGCGCCAGTAGCGGCGGCCGGCCTTGCCGATCGCCCCCAGCCAGTCGTAGACCAGCCGCACCTTGACCCCCGAGCGCGCCTTCGACACCAGCAGCTCGGCGAGGCGGCGGCCGATGCCGTCGTCGGCGAGGATGTAGACCTCCAGGTGGATGCTGCGGCGGGCCGACTCGATCGCCTCGAACCAGGCCGGGTAGTTCTCCGCGCTGTCGCGCAGCAGCCGCACGCCGTTGCCCTGCACCAGCGGCGCCCCGGCCGCCCGGTCGAAGGCCTGCTCGGTGAGCAGGCGGGCCGAGGACACCGGCGGCACCGTCCGCGGCGGGACGACGAGGGCCTGGGCGTTCACCTTCCTCGATCGTAGCAACCTCCTTGACACCTGGAACCGGTCCCGCTCTGGAATCGAAACAACTCCCCAAGGCGATCCGGTCGCTCCTGCTCGCATGGTGGAGCGGCGAGCGCGCCGGCGCCTTGGCTATCTCGCCGGCGATCCTGCGGCCCTACGTGGAGCTGCTCGCCGCGGTCGGGCCAGCTGCCGGCATTCTCGAGCTCGACCCACCACCTGGCGGTGCGGATCGAGGCCTGAGACCTGCCGCGGCTATCTCAAGTGGATCGACCTCGGCTGTGACCCGGTGGCTCCAGGCTCGCCTTGCCGCAGACTCCCGCTGTCTGTCGGCCGCGACGTCCCCGGCAACCGGGATGGCTAGGCCGTCTTGGTCAGCTCTTGCAGGACCAGCTTGGCCACGCCCTTCAGCGTCTCGAAGACGCCGGCGCCCTTGGAGGCGACCGCCTCGAAGACCGGCTCGCCCTTCTTGCGGAGCTGCCGCACCATCTCCTCGACCGGCGCCACCCCGGGCAGGTCCCGCTTGTTGAGCTGCAGCACGTAGGGGATGCTCATCAGCTCGTAGCCCTGGGCCTTGAGGTTGATCTGCAGGTTCTCGATCGACTCGACGTTGGCGTCCATGCGCTCGAGCTGGCTGTCGGCCACGAAGATGACGCCGTCGACGCCCTTCAGGATCAGCTTGCGGCTGGCGTCGTAGAAGACCTGGCCGGGGACGGTGTAGAGGTGGAAGCGGGTCTTGAAGCCGCGCACCGTCCCCAGCTCGAGCGGCAGGAAGTCGAAGAAGAGGGTGCGGTCGGTCTCGGTGGCGAGCGAGATCAGCTTCCCCTTGGCGTTGGGGTTGGTCTTGTCGTAGATCCACTGCAGGTTGGTCGTCTTCCCGCACAGCCCCGGCCCGTAGTAGACGATCTTGCAGTTGATCTCCCGGGAAGCGTAGTTGATGAACGTCATCTTGGCGCGGGGCTACTCGCTGAACAGGCTGTCGATGTCTTCGTCGGTGATCTCGGCGAAGGGGCTCTCGAAGGCGGCGCCGGCGGCGGCGCGCTCCTTCTCCACCTTGGCCACGATCCGGGCAAACACCTCGTTGAGCTCGCCGGACGCCTTCTTCACCCGCAGCCGGACCAGGCCGAGCGAGCTGCGCTCGTCGAAGATCACGACCAGGATCACCCGCTGGGCGACGATCGAGATGTGGATGTTGTCGCGCTCGCCCTCGTGGAAGAGGATCGAGAACTCCTTCTCGCCGATGAGGCGCGCCAGCCCGTCGGTGGCAGCCACGTTGCCGGCGGTGAGCGAGGCGAGCGAGGTGGTGTCGAGGTTCTCGATCTCGCCCTGGGCGGCGATCTGCTGGCCGTTCTTGTCGACCAGGAACACGACCTTGGCGTTGGCGTCGATGCGGAGCTTCGAGATGATCTTCTTGATCTCGGAGAACTCCTCCTCGTACATCACGATGTCGGGCGCCGCCATCTCGTTGTTCCTCCTCTCGCAGGGTCCTCGGGCCGAGAACGGGCTCCGGGGCGGACGACTCCCCGCAAGAACGGGCATAACTGTAGCCCGCGGGGCAAGTGAAATCAAAGCTGCCGCGGGGGTTAGTGCTCAGTACTCCCGGCGGCCCTCGAGCGCTTTCGACATCGTGACCTCGTCGGCCCACTCCAGGTCCGAGCCCACGGGCACGCCCATGGCGATGCGGGTGACCCGGACGCCCAGGGGCTTCAGCAGCCGGGCCAGGTAGACGGCGGTCGCCTCGCCCTCGACGGTGGGGCTGGTGGCGAGGATCACCTCCTCGACCCCACCGTGGCGGACGCGCTCGAGCAGGCCCTGGATGCGCAGCTCGTCGGGCCCGATGCCCGACAGCGGCGACAGCGCGCCGTGCAGCACGTGGTAGCGGCCTCGGAAGTCGCGGGTCTTCTCGACCGCCACCACGTCGTGCGGCTCCTCCACCACGCAGATGGTCGACTCGGCGCGCGAGGGATCCTGGCAGGTGGCGCAGACCTCCTGGTCGGTGACGGCGTGGCAGACCGAGCAGGTGCGGATGCCGTCGAGCAGGGTGCCGATCGCCTGGGAGAGCCGGACGGCGTCGTCCTTCGAGCCGCGCAGCAGGTGGAAGGCGATGCGCTGGGCCGACTTGGGCCCGATGCCGGGGAGCTTGCGCAGCTCGTCGATCAGCTTCGCGACGGGGGCGGGGTAGTCCACCTAGAACAGGCCGGGGATCTTCATCCCTCCGGTCAGGCCGCCCACCTTCTCCTGGATCGCCTGCTCCACCTTGCGGCCGGCCTCGTTGATGGCGGCCAGGATGAGGTCCTGCAGCATCGGGACGTCGTCGCGGCTGACCACCTCGGGATCGATCGTCAGGCTGCGCAGCTGCTTCTGGCCGTCCATCTCGACCTTGACGACACCGCCGCCCGAGCTCGCCTCGATCACCAGCGCCGCGATCTCGGCCTGGATCTTCTCCTGCGCCTGCTGCAGCTGCTTCATCAGCTTCCGCGGGTCACCGAACGGGTTCACGGGTCCTCCCTGTCTGGCTTCGCCTCCCTGACGTCCATCAACCGGGCGCCGAAGAGGTCGAGCGCCTCCTTGACCGCGGGCTCGCGCTCCGCGTCCTCGCGCAGCTTCTGACGCCGCTCCTCGGCGGGGCTGGGCGCCGGCGGCTCCTCTGCGCCCAGCGTGCCCCCGGCCGACAGCCGCAGGGCGAGCGGCCGCCCGGCAGCGCGGCGGGCGAGCGCGCGGTAGTCGTCGGCGTGCAGGGTCGCCATCCCCACGAAGTCGGGCGCCACCTCCAGCACCAGGGCGTCGCCCTCGAGTCGCGCCGTGGCGGAGAGCAGCGGACCCGTCAGCGTGAACGGCGCCTGGCGGCGCATCTCGGCCAGGATGGCACCGGCTTCGTCGCCGGGCACGGGGGCGGACGGCACCGCCGGCGACCGCGGGGGCGCGGACGTCGGGGCCGCGGCGGCCGGGGCGGGCTGTGGCCTGGCCGCCTCGCGCCGCGTGGGTGCCGGGGCGGACCCTCCCGCCAGCCGCTCCACCCGGCTCACCAGCTCGGCGAAGGGCAGCAGCCGCCGCATCTGCACCAGCTTGAGCAGCGCCAGGTCGAGCGTCACCCTGGGGTCGCTCGTCAGGCGCAGCTCGGCTTCCAGCCGGGTCAGCAGGTCCAGCGAGCGCAGCAGGTCCTCCTCGGAGAGAAGGGCCGCCGTCTCGCGCAGCGTCCCAATCTCCTCCGGCAGGATGGAGGCGAGCAGCGGACCCTCCGCCTTCGCCAGCTTGACCACCAGCACCTCGCGCAGGTACAGCAGGAGCTCGCGCACGAAGTTGCGGTAGTCCGCGCCGTAGTCGGCCAGGCTCTCCACCAGCTCCAGCATGGCGACGCTGTCGCTCGCCACCAGGGCGCGCGTCGCGCGGTGCAGGAGCTGTCGGTCCACCAGCCCCAGCAGTCCCGCCACCTCCTCGTCCTTCACCTCCTGGCCGGTGAAGGCGAGCACCTGGTCGAAGAGCGACAGCGCGTCGCGGACGCTGCCCTCGGCGGCGCGGGCGATGAGCGCCAGCGAGGCGTCCTGCACCCGGATCTTCTCGGCGTCGGCGATGGTGCGCAGGTGCGCCTGCAGCTCCCGCGCCGGGATCATCCGGAAGTCGTACTGCTGGCAGCGGGAGAGGATGGTCTCCGGGATCTTGTGGTACTCGGTGGTGGCGAAGATGAACTTGACCCGCGGCGGGGGCTCCTCCAGCGTCTTCAGCAGCGCGTTGAAGGCGCCCGCCGAGAGCATGTGGACCTCGTCGATGATCCAGATCTTGAAGCGGTCGCGCGCCGGGTTGTAGCGCGCGCTCTCGCGCAGCTCGCGGATCTGGTCGACCGAGTTGTTGGAGGCGCCGTCGATCTCCTGGACGTCGAGGCTCTTGCCGTCGGCGATCTCGCGGCAGCTCGGGCACGCCGCTGAGAGCTCCTCCTCGGTGCGGGTCGAGCAGGGGCTGGCCGTGGCGGAGTCGGCCTTCGCGCAGTTGAGTGCCTTGGCCAGGATGCGGGCGGTGGTGGTCTTGCCGACCCCGCGGGCGCCGGAGAGGAGGAAGGCGTGGCCGATCTTCCCCCGCTCGAGCGCGTTGCGCAGCGTGCGGGTGACGGTCGCCTGGCCGACCACCTCGTCGAACGAGGTGGGGCGGTACTTGAGGGCGAGGACCTTGTAGCTCAAGGGTGTGTCTCGGGAGAAGGCCGGGAGGGCCGGCCCCACGTGAACCCCGGTCGACCTGCGGCACACGCGAGGCTCGTCTAACCGTTGCTCCCTTCCGGGCCTGGCGGGGTTCGACGACTCGAGTTGCGCAGGGCCGGGGCCCACGTGCGGCCGGCCCGCAGGAGGCTAGCCTAATTCATTCCGCTGCTCCGGGGAAGGCAGCGGCAGCCGGAGCCGGATAGACTGTGTGGATGGGCAAGGACCTCTCGGCGGCCGCCGGGAAGCTCACGGCCGCGGGACCGGACGCCGACGAACTGCGCCGGGTCCGCGAGATGCTGGAGGCCGTGGTGGCGGACCGCTCGCTGCTGGCGCAGCTCACGGACGAGGAGCGCACGCGCCTGCTGGTGGCCGCCGGGCGCACCATCCACCCGGACCTCGCCCAGAAGCGGCGCCTGGTCCGCGCGCTGCGCGGGACGAAGCGGCGAGCGCTTCTGGCGCAGGACCGCGCCGCCCTGGCCGGGACCGGCATCCGCGAGGCGCGCGAGGCGGCGCTGTTCGTGCCGCCGCCCCGCCTGCTGGAGGCGGGCACGGTCCCGCCGAAGCGGCCGCTGCTGCTCACGCCGCGTACCTGCTACACCTGCAAGGCCGAGTACCGCGAGCTGCACGCGTTCTACGACGCGCTCTGCCCACCCTGCGCCGCGCTCAACTACGAGAAGCGCTTCCAGACCGCGGACCTGCGCGGCCGGGTGGCGCTCGTCACCGGCGCCCGGGTGAAGATCGGCTACCAGGCAGCGCTCAAGCTGCTGCGCGCCGGCGCCACGGTGATCGCGACCACCCGCTTCCCGCACGACGCCGCCCGGCGCTACGCCTGCGAGCCGGACTTCGCCGGGTGGCGCGACAGGCTCCATGTCCACGGGCTAGACCTGCGCCACTCGCCGAGCGTCGAGATCTTCTGCAGCCTGGTCGACCGCGAGCACTCCCGGCTCGACCTGCTGGTGAACAACGCCTGCCAGACGGTGCGCCGGCCGCCCGGGTTCTACGAGCACCTGCTCGCCTTCGAGGAGCAGCCGCTCGAAACGCTGCCCGAGCCGCTGCGGCCGCTGCTGCAGGCGCACCACGGCTTCACCCGGCGGCTCGAGGGCCTGGCGCTGGAGGCGCCGGCGGCCGACGAGGGCGGGGGGCTGGTGGCCTGGGGGGGCGGCGGCGCCGGGCTGGGGCTGCGCCACTCGGCGCGGCTGTCGCAGGTCCGCTTCTCCTTCGACGAGGCGGCGCGCCGCGCCGATCTCTTCCCCGACGGCGGCCGCGACGCAGACCAGCAGCAGCTGGACCTGCGCGCGGTCAACTCCTGGCGCCTGGGGCTCGGCGAGGTGCAGACGCCGGAGATGATCGAGGTGCAGCTGGTGAACGCGGTGGCGCCCTTCATCCTGTGCAGCCGGATGAAGCCGCTGATGCTGCGCACGCCGGGGCGGGAGAAGCACGTGGTCAACGTCTCGGCGATGGAGGGCGTCTTCTCGCGCGGCACCAAGACCTTTCGCCACCCGCACACCAACATGGCGAAGGCGGCCCTCAACATGCTGACCCTCACCTCCGCCCGCGACTACGTGAAGGACGGCATCCACATGAACGCCGTCGACACCGGCTGGATCACCGACGAGGACCCCTTCCTGCACGCGACTCGCAAGCGCGAGGAGCTCGGCTTCCAGCCGCCGCTCGACATCGTCGACGGCGCGGCGCGCGTGCTCGACCCGTACTTCTGCGGCCTCAACACCGGCCAGCACCTGTTCGGCCGCTTCCTGAAGGACTACCAGCCCTCGAGCTGGTGACCGCCAGCAGGTGGAGTCAGCCCGCGGCTGGCCCACGGCCGTTCGCCGGGTGGTTGGCGGGGATCACGGAGATGGTCCCGTCCACCTCCATCACCGCCAGGCGGCAGTCGAGCAGTGTCGGGCAGCCGTTCTCGCGCAGCGCCTGCATCAGGTCGTGGTGCGTCAGGTTCTCGGCCTTGAGGCTCTCGTCGATGAGCCGACCGTGCGAGACCAAGACCCGCGCGTGGCCGTGCAGCAGACGCTCGAAGCCGCGGTTGTTGAATGCCAGCTTGCCGAGGCCCCAGTTGACCAGCAGCAGCACCGCGGCCGCGGTCAGCCCGCCGAAGAGCGAGGTGTCGGGCCCTACCATGGCGTTCTGCACGGCGTTCGAGATCAGCAGGATGAGGGCGAAGTCGAACGGCGCCAGCTGTCCGACCTCACGCTTCCCGGTGAGGCGGAAGCCGACCATGATGAACAGGTAGACCACGACGGTCCGCAGGACGATCAGTGCCGCCTGCGCCGGGGTCGTCAAGAGCTCGCCCATTGCCGCCTCCGCCGTGATTCTGCCTCGCGGCGCGCCCTGGCGGACACCCCCCCGGTCCGCCCCGGCCCCCGAGGCGGGTTTTGACGGACGGCACCGATCCGTCTTAACGTTCTTGAGATCCCCCGTCGTCCAGTATGCTCGACCAGAACCCGCCGGGAGAGGCGGCGGCGCCCGACGTCGCGGCCCGTTTCGACCTCGACCTCCGCTGCCTCCTCGAGTCGCAGACCCCCCAGGAGTTCGACTTCGAGATGGCCGCCCCCGCGGGCCGCCGCTCGTTTCGCGCCCGGCTGGTCCCCGAGCGAGACCTGGGCGGCGCCGTCGTCTCGCTGCAGTGCCGGATGCGCGACGTCAGCGACAGCCGGATGCTCGACCTGCTGAAGGCGGCCCTGGCGCGGCTGCCGGCGGGGCGCGCGCTGGTGGAGGCGCCGAGCGGGGCCGTCCTCTTCCGCAACGACGAGGCCATGATCATCTTCCGCCGCGACCCGACGCTGCCGACGGTACGAGGGGTGAACGAATACGGGGTCTACACCGGGTTCAAGGCGGACGGCTCGCCCTACGCGCCGGAGGAGTGGCGGCGACACTACCCGGCGCTCGGCGACGGTGCGGACCTGGGCGAAGGCGCCTGGGCGGCGGTGACGCTGCGGGTCGGCCAGGGACGGCAGCTGGGTGCTGTCTGGCTGGCTTTCTCCGAGCCGCGTGACTTCACCGAGTCAGACGTCGAGATCCTCTCCACCATCGCTGCAGGCGGAGACGGCCGTGCTCTACCGGCTGAGCACCGCCACCAACCGGGCGCCGGCGCCGCCGGAGGTCTACGAGGACGCGCTCGACGCCATGCGCGACGTCCTGGACGCGCCGCGGGCCTCGGTGCTGACCTTCGACGAGGGCGGGGTCATGCGCTTCCGGGCCTCGCGCGGTCTCTCGATGGGGCGCAGCCTGGCCAGCACGCGATGCAGGACGCCAATCGGCGAACCTGCTGGCCAACGCCGCCCGCTACACCGCGGCCGGCGGCCGGCTGGAGCGGGTGTTCGAGCTGTTCGACCAGGGTGGGCGCGACCTCGCCTGCCGACGCGGTGGCCGAGGACGGCAGCGTGACGCACCGCGCCCTCACGCCGCCGGACAACCGCCGGGTGCTGGTGGTCGACGACCACGTCGACCCGTCCGCGATGCTGGCCGCCATGCTGGAGAGCTGGGGCCACAGCATCGCGGTGGAGCACGACGCCCTGGCCGTGCTCGAACGGGTGCGGGAGCTGCGGCCGGACGTGGTCCTGATCGACATCGGCCTCCCACCGACCGCGAGCGGGCGCTCTCCGCCGGGTTCGTTCGCCACCTGGCCAAGCCGGTCTCTCCGGAGGAGCTGCGCCGCGTCCTCGCGGCCGGCGACCTCTGAGCGTGCCCCCCCGTGAAGCTGCGCCGAAGAGGAGAAGCGACATGCACATGGCAACACGACCGCCGCGGCGGCCGTTCCGGGTGCTCGATCTCGCGTGTGGAGCCGGGCTGGTGCGGGTGGCGGTCGCACGCCGCGTGGCGGCGCGGCCGATCCACTACACCGGCATCGATCGCAACCGGGTGCGGCTGGACAAGGTGGACTCGATCCTGAAGGCGGAGCAGCG
>Ga0187777_10002948_pt1 | contig 10876 bp, 10 predicted proteins | sample 1015_Q2_SP5_10_M_FD_132416 | JGI IMG/M metagenome (GOLD analysis project Ga0187777, IMG submission 132416) | Tropical peat soil microbial communities from peatlands in Department of Meta, Colombia - 1015_Q2_SP5_10_MG | ecosystem: Environmental > Terrestrial > Soil > Wetlands > Peat | place...
ACCGACCACGCCTCCGGCGAGAACCCCTACTACCAGCCGTCGAAGTAGCCGGCCCGCTCCGTCCTAGACGCCCTCGCCCCGCTGCGGAGCCGGCCGGGGCGCGCCCAGCCCGACCCTGACCGCCCGCCGCCGCACCCAGTCGCCCGCGCGAATCGCCAGCAGCACGACGAGCCACGCCGCGTAGTAGTAAGGGTCCGGGTTCGCCTTCTTGGCGAGCCAGAGGTAGTGGAGCACCGCGCAGACGCCGATGAGGTAGGCCAGCCGGTGCAGCCGCTGCCAGTTCGCCCCGCCCAGCCGGCGGATCGCCCACGCGGTCGAGGTCGCGGCAAGCGGGATCATCAGAACCAGCGCGGCCATGCCCACCGTGATGTATGGACGCTTGACGATGTCGGCCCACATCTCGCGCCAGGCGAAGAAGTGGTCGAGCACGAGCCACGTCGAGAAGTGCAGCGTCACGTAGAGGAACGCGAAGAGCCCCAGCAGGCGGCGGAGCGTGATCGGCCACGACCAGCGAAAGAGGACGCGCAGCGGCGTCATCGACAGGCTCGTCAGCAGGATCCGCAGCGTCCAGTCGCCGAGCCAGTTGGTGATGAAGCTGATCGGGTTGGCGGTCAGGTCGCCGTCCCAGGCGCGATGGCCGAGCCAGGCGAGCGGCGCGAGGCACGCGGCCCAGATCACCACCTTCAGGACCACGCGCCCGCGCCGGGTCACGGGAAGGTGCTCAGTAGAACTTCTTGAGATCCAGGTTCGTGTAGAGCGAGGCGACCTGATCGCCGTAGCCGTTGAACATCAGCGTCTCGCGACGGCGGAACTCCCCGATGCGCCGCTCGGTCGCCTGGCTCCAGCGCGGATGATCGACCTTCGGGTTCACGTTGGAGTAGAACCCGTACTCCTGCGGCGCCGCCTTGTTCCAGGCGGTCTTGGGCTCGTCGCTGGTCAGCCGGATGCGCACGACGGACTTGGCGCTCTTGAACCCGTACTTCCACGGGATCACCACGCGGATGGGCGCGCCGTTCTGGTTCGGCAGCACCTGGCCGTACATCCCGACCGTGAGCAGCGTCAGCGGGTGCATGGCCTCGTCCAGGCGCAGGCCCTCGGTGTAGGGCCAGTCGAGCCCGCCGAAGCTCAGGAAACCCTTGCGCTGGCCCGGAAACTGCTCGGGATCGAGCAGCGTGGTGAACTCGACGTACTTCGCGGCCCCCGTGGGCTCCACGCGCTTGAGCAGTGTCGACAGCGGGAAGCCGATCCAGGGGATCACCATCGACCAGCCCTCTACGCAGCGGAGCCGGTAGACCCGCTCCTCGAGGGGCGCCATCCGGAGCACGTCGTCGAGATCGAAGGTCTTGGGCTTCTGGGCGAGCCCGTCCACCTGCACCTTCCACGACCGGGGCTTGAACGATCCCGCGAGCTGCGCGGGGTCGTCCTTGTTCATGCCGAACTCGTAGAAGTTGTTGTAGGTCGTGGCGTCCTGGAACTTGGTGGGCGTGTCCGGCAGGGTAAAGGTCGGGTTGCGGGTGGCGGCCAGCGGCGGACCCCCGGCCGGCGCGGCGGCCCGGGCGGCGCCCGGGGCCAGGGCCAGGGCGGCGGCGCCCGCCATGAAAGCACGCCGATCGAGGTAGAGCGCCCGGTCCGTGATCTCCCGGCTCTTGATGTCAGATCCGCGCTTGATGAGCATGTGGCCTCCTCCGGTTGCTGCCTCTCTTGCTGGCGAGTGTACCAGCAGCCTTCCGCCGGAATGTCACGGGGGTGTCAACCCTCGCCCCCCCACGGAAAGCCCCGGTCGCCTCTCGATGCCCAAGCGGTAGGCGTCCCCGAAGGCGTCGTTATTTCTGCCGGGCCCACCCGGGACGGCTTCTAAGATGATGGCGCGAACCATGTTGATGCGCGGTGGCACGACGGCGCTCGCGATGGGCCTGCTCCTCTCAGCCTGCGCTTCCACCCCGGCCGGCACCTACTACGCCGAGCCCGCGAACCCGAGCACCACCCAGATGGCCTCGATCCTGAGCCGGGCGGCCATCGCGGGCGGCGACGATCCGCAGCGCTATGGCTTCGCCTTCATCAAGAGCCCGACCGCCGCCGCCTACAGCGACGAGGACGCCACCTTCTACTTCACCGACGGTCTCATGCGCCAGCCCACCCCGGTCGTCGAGCCGGTCGTGGCCCACGAGGTGGCGCACGAGGTGCTCGGGCACATCGGCACACGGCGCCGGCTCTCGCTCTCGATCACCGCCGGCTTCGGCATGCTCGGGGTCTTCGCTCCGGGCGCCGGCCTCCTCGACTTCGTGGTCAACCCGCTGGTGGTGCGCGCGTACAGCCGCTACCAGGAGATGCAGGCCGATCGGAAGGCCGTCGAGATCCTGCGCGCGATGGGATACAGGGCGCCGCGGCGCGCGCTGGCGACCGCGCTCACCGCCCTCGCGGACTACGCGCCGAAGGAGAAGCAGGGCCTCGAGGGGCTGCTCGCCACGCATCCCGACCTCGACGATCGGCTGGCCGCGCTCGAGCCGCTGGAGGCGCCGGCGCCGGGGGTGCGGGTGAAGAAGTAGCCGGCACTCCGGCCCCTCTCCCTGAGGGAGAGGGGATCTGATCAGAGGGGGGGGAGGGGGTTCCCGGAGAAGGATCGAGGAGCCGTCGGGAGGCTCGCGGACAGCACCGGCCGGGTCCCGGCGATCAGATCGGCGAGGCTCCGGTGCTCGCGCGAGAACAGCACCGGCAGCCGGCCCAGCCCGAGCGTGAGCGTGCAGAGCGCGTCGCCGAGACAGCGCAGCAGCGCCCGGCTGTAGCCCGGGGGTGCACCGTCCCGCCGGACCACCACGACGCCCAGCAGCATCTTGCCGAGCGTCTGCCCGCAGCCGCCGACCATCACGGTGTGGTAGACGACGTGGAGTGCGGCGCCCAGCAGCAGCACGGCCCCGCCCAGGAGCAGCGTGCCCACGAGACCGAGCGGCCCGCGATGGAGCAGCAGTGTGGCCACGATCAGCCACATAGCGCAGAGGCTCCACGCAAGCAGGCCCACCAGCGTGTCGGTCAGCCCGGCCACGGCGAGGCGCCAGAGACCAGCCGGCACCGGGGTCATCCGGACTGGGTCCCGGCTCCCGTCGGCTCGGCGGGCCGCGCGCCCGGGCCCTCGCCATAGACGCGGCGGTACTCCTGCCACGAGAGCATCACGCGCTTCACGAAGCCGCGCGTCTCGTGGTACGGGATCTGCTCGACCCATACCTCCAGGTCGTCCGAGCGGCGGCCGTTCCACCACTCGCGCACCCGCGTCGGCCCCGCGTTGTAGGCCGCGACCGCGAGCCGCGGATCGCCGAACTCGCGCACGAGCCCGGCGAAGAACGCGGTCCCCAGCTCGAGGTTCGTCACCGGCTGATCCAGCACGTCCGGGTCCGGGAACGGAATCTGGCGCGCCTGGGCCACCGAGCGGCCCGTGTCGGGCATCAGCTGCATGAGCCCGCGCGCGCCCACTCGCGAGCGCGCACCCGGATAGAACGATGACTCCTCGCGCACCACCGCGGCCACCAGGTACGGGTCGAGCGCGGAGCGCCCGGCCGCCGCGGTGAGCGCGTCGCGCCAGCCGAGCGGGTAGAACATCTCCCAGAACTCCCGCGGCGACGAGCCGCCCGCGCGCGCCAGGCCGAGGAAGCTCCGGCGCAGGATGCGCAGCGCCATGTGGTAGCGCGCGTCGGCCACGTAGGCGGCGGACAGCGCGTAGAGGCGCCGCGGCTCGCCCACCGAGCGGCGGGTCAGGTCGTCCAGCTCCTCGTCGGCGAAGTCGCGCAGCCCGACCGAGCGCAGTGCCTCGGCGCGGGCGAAGCGCTCGTCGCCCTGCAACGCCTCCAGCGGATCGGCGGGAAACGCGAACGCGGACCCCGTCGGCGCCGGCGCGGAGCCCGAGATCCGCCGGGCCGCGAGCAGGCCGTAGTAGCTGCGCGGCGCGTCCTTCACGAGCTGGGCGAAGTGGCGCGTCGCCTGGTCGCGGTCGCCCCGTCGCTCCCACACGCGCCCGAGCCAGTAGGCGGTCGCGTCGCGCTGGCCCTGGCCCGCGCGCGCCACCAGGAGCCGGCTCCAGCGCGAGGTGGTCTCGACCAGGTTGCCCCGGAACCACGCCGACCAGCCGAGACGCCAGAGCGCGGTGGCCGCGGACTCCTCGTCGGGATAGTCGGCGGCCAGCTTCACGTAGACCTTCTCGGCATCCGCGGCCCGGCCCGCCGCCTCCAGCATCTCCGCCTTGACGAAGAGCGCCTCGGCCGCCTGCTCGCTCCGCGGGTGATCGCGCACGAGCCGATCCAGCGTGGCCAGTGCCGCGTCGCGGTCGCGTCGCTGGCGGAGCCTGGCCAGCTCGAGGAGCCAGGCCGGCCGCCGCTCCGCGGGCGCCAGCGAGAGCCCGTCGTTGGCCGCGGCCAGCGCCTCGTCGTCGCGCCCGAGGCGCCGCGAGGCGTTCATCAGCACGCGTAGCGCGCGCTCCCGCAGCTCCGCGGGCGGCTGCTCGGCCACCAGAGCCTCCGCGTCGAGCCGCGCGCGCTCGAGCAAGCCGGCCGCGAGCAGCCGCTCGGCGCGACCCACGCGATCGGCCTGGGTCGGAGTCGGCACCGTCACGCCGCCCGCGGCCAGAGCCTTGAGCTGGCGATCGGTCACGTCGCCGTAGGTCGCCGGCGCCTGTACCCAGAGCGCGCCGAAGACCGCCGCGGCCTCCTTCTGATCGCCCGCGGCCAGCAGTCCCTCGCCGAGCGCGTAGCGCGCGCGGCTGCTGTCGGTCCGATCCGGAGCGCGGGTCAGGAGCCGCTGCAGCAGGACGACCGCGGCCGCCGGATCACCCGCCTCGGTGAGCACGGAGGCCACCCGGAGCTGGGCCGAGGGCGTGAGCCCGTCGGGCGGCCGATCGGCGGCACGGGCGGCCAGCGCGCGCGCGGCGGGCGCGTCGCCCCCGCGGAGCACGCTCTCGGCCTGGTAGAGCAGCGCGTAGTCTTGCAGCGGGGTGCCCACCCAGGCCGGATCGCCGAACACCTGCGCGGCTGCGGTCCAGTCGCCCGCCTTGTGGGCAGCCAGCCCCGCCACGAAGCGCTCGCGCAGGTCCGGCGGCAGGCCCGCGGGCGCGGCCCCCACCAACAGGATCGAGAGCAGACAGACCGCGCCGGCCAGTCGTCTCATGACGGACAGTGTACCAGCCGGGTGCGGGCGAGCTGCGCTACCGGAGCGCGTCCTCGCGCGAGGCGCGGCGGGTGTGGAGGATGCGGTGGACCGCGGTCAGGTTGGTCAGCACCGCCAGGACGACCATCGCCGGGGTCAGGAGGTTGAACGCGGCGCCCGCGATCAGCACGATGAGCCGCTCCGGACGCTCCATCAACCCGATCTCGCAGGGCAGGCCCACGGACTGGGCGCGCGCTTTGGTGTAGCTGACCATCACCGTGCCCACCAGCGTGATCAGCGTGAGGAGCACGCCGGAGGAATCGGCCTGGCGCTCGTAGTAGAGGACCGCACCCAGGAGCACCACCAGGTCGGAGTAGCGGTCCACCACCGAGTCGAGGAAAGCGCCGAAGGCGCTCACCCGGTTGGCGAGCCGGGCGAGCGAGCCGTCGAAGAAATCGAAGAGCCCGGCGAGGGCCAGTAGCAGAGCGCACACGCGCAGCCGGCCGCTCGCGAGCGCGCAGGCGGCCAGGATGCTGACGCCCAGCCCCACCACGGTCAGGTGGTTCGGGCGCACGTTGGAGCGGAGCAGGGCCCGGGCGACCGGATCGCCGAGCCGCTGGAAGGGCTCCTTGTAGTGACTCAGCATCTAGATCGGCTTGAGCAAGGCGTCCTCGAGGCTCTCGCGGACCCGGGTCATGGCCGCCTCGTCCTCGAGGCGGTGACCCTGCCGATCGGTGACGTAGAACGTGTCGTAGGCCTGGTCGATCTCGGTGGCGATCCGCGCGCTCGCGATGTCCACGCCCTGGGCGGACAGCGTGCGGGTGATGAGATAGAGCAGACCGACGCGATCCGGGCACTTGATCTCCACCACGGTGTGCGTGTCGGAGAGCTGGTTGTCGACCGTGACCTTCGGCGGCCCCGCCACCGCGTCGCCCGCGGGATGGATCGCGCGGCGGCGCGCCAGCAGCTCCTCCACCGTCTGCTCCTCGCGGAGCACGCGGCGCAGCGCCTCGAGGGTCCGGCGCCAGCGGGCCTCCTCGGTCACGGCCTCACCGAAGGGATCGTTCACCTGGAAGGTGTCGATGGCGATGCCGTCGACGCGGGTGTGGATCTGGGCCGAGAGGATGTTGATCCCCTGCGCGGCGAGCGTGCCCGCGATCAGGGAGAAGAGGCCGGGCACGTCGCGGGTGGCGATGACCAACTCGGAGGAGCCGAGGTCCGGATGGTGGAACAGCTCGGTGGCGACCACGCCCTCCTCGGCGAGCCGGTCCACCAGCCGCAGGTGGGCCGCGATGCGCTGCGGCGAGGTCGTGGCCAGGTAGCGGTCGGAGAGCAGCGCCAGGTGCGCGGTCACCGCCCTGCGCTCGCCCTCCTCGCGCATGATCGTCCAGACGCGCGCGGCCACGCTCTCCCGCGTGGGGCGCTCACGCTGCCCGCCGGTCAGTCGCGCCAGCGCGCGCACGTAGAGATCCCAGAGGATCTGCGCCTGCCAGCCGGTCATCACGCCGGGGCCCACCGCGCGCATGTCGGCGCTGGTGAGCAGATAGAGCATGCGCAGCCGCTCCGGGGTCCGACACACCTCGGACAGCGAGACCACCGTCTTGGGGTCGTCGATATCGCGGCGCTGCGCGGTGTGCGACATCGTGAGGTGGTGCGCGACCAGGAAGACGACCTTGTCGGCGTCCTCGGCGGTGAGGCCCATCCGCGCGGTCAGCGCCTCGATGAGCGGGATGCCCTTCGCGACGTGCCCGTGGCCCCGCGCCTTGCCGATGTCGTGCAGCAGCATGCCCAGCATCAGGAGCGCGGGGCGCTCCACCTCGCTGACCACCTGCGCGTTGCCCTCCGCGTCCGCGGCCTGGCCCGGCGCGAAGGCCTCCATGTTCTGCAGCGCGAGCAGCGAGTGCTGGTCGACCGTGAACTTGTGGTAGACGTCGTACTGCACGAGACACGTGAGCGCGCCCCACTCGGGCAGGTAGCGCCCGAGCACGCCCAGCTCGTGCATCTCCCGGAGGGTCTGCGCGACCCGGCCCCAGTTGCGCAGGATCGAGAGGAACAGGTCGCGCGCCTCGGGGGAGGTGCGGAACGCGTCGTCGATCAGGTCGAGCGAATCCTCGACGGCCCGCTCCACGTCGATGCCGAGCTCGAAGCCGAGCTTCTGGCTGTGCCAGAACACCCGCAGGAGCCGCAGCGGGTCCTCCCGGAACGCGCGGCCATCCGGGTGGGCGAGCCGGATCTGCTCGTCGATGACGATGAGCCCGTCGGCCAGCGCCTCCTGCCGCAGGCGCCGCTGCACGGTGGCGCGCTGGGCCAGCGTCTCCCGGCAGCGCGCGATGAGCCGTCGCGAGACGCGGTGCACGACGCGGGCGTGGAGATAGTAGTCGCGCATGAACTTCTCGACGGGCAGCGACAGCTCGTCGGCGGTGTAGCCGAAGTTCTTGGCGATCTGCGGCTGTATGTCGCGCGAGAGCACGTCGTTCTTGTGGCCCGAGAGGAAGTGGAGCTCGTTTCGCACCCGCCACAGGAACGTGAGGGCCTCGTCGGTGGCCTTCTGCTCCCGCTCGGTGATGAGCCGCTTGTCCGCGAGTTCTCGAAGAGTCCGGGTGCCGAACTTGGTGGAGGCCAGCCACATCGCGGTGTGGATGTCGCGCAGGCCGCCCGCCGACTCCTTGACGTTGGGCTCGCCCATGTACGGCGAGCCGCCGAACTTGCGGTAGCGCTGGTCGCGCTCGGTCAGCGTGGTCTCGAGGAACTGGGCGAAGTCCTTCTGGTAGACGTTCTCGGCGAGCACCTTCCGGAACCGGTTGAAGAGCCGCCGGTCGCCCACCAGGAAGCGCGCCTGCTGCATGGAGGTACGGCTGGGGAAGTCGGTGCGCGCCATCGCCAGGCAGTCGGGCAGGCTGCGCACCGCGTGGCCCACCTGGAGCCCCAGGTCCCATAGCGCGTAGAGCAGCCCCTGGGTCGCGCGCTGCACGTAGGCGCCCATCTCGCCGTCGTAGATGACCATCAGATCAAGGTCCGAGAGCGGGTGCAGCTCGCCCCGACCGTACCCGCCCAGCGCCACCAGGACCAGCGGGCTCGGCTGAAGGCCCTCGCGCCGGGCGTCGTCCACGGCGAGACCGTAGACCGTGGTCAGGAAGCTGTCCATGAAGGCGGCGTAGGCCTGCACCGACTGCTGGCCCGAGGCTCCGCCCAGGTGAGCGGCGCGGAGGAAGTCCACGTTGGAGGCGAGGTGCTGGCGCAGCACCTCGAGCCGCAGCCGGCGCCGTCGCTCCACGCGCTCGGCTGCGCTGCCGTCGAATCCCTTGTCGGCCTGCGCTTCGACCCGGCGGACCTGTCGAAGCAGTTCCGCGGACATGGCGAAACGGTAGCCTGTAGGGAAAAGAAAGTCAAACTTGGCGCGAACTTGTGTCGCAGTTACAATGGCGCCCTATGCGGAAGCTGTGGCGGGACGTTCTGAACCAGGTGGCGCCGTACGAAGCCGGCAAGTCCCTCGAGGCCCTCACGCGCGAGCTGGGTCTCGACCACCTGCTCCGGCTGTCGGCCAACGAGAGTCCGATAGGCCCCTCGCCCCGGGTGATCGAGGCGATCCGCCGCGAGGCGCCACGCGTCCATCTCTACCCCGACGGCGGCTGCACCGAGCTCCGCCAGGCGATCGGGGCCGGGCTCGGCATCTCCGCCGACTCCATCGTGGTCGGCAACGGAGCCGACGAGCTGCTGGCGATGGTGGCCCGCGCCGCCTTCGATCCGGGCGACGAGATCCTCGTCCCCAAGCCCTCCTTCGAGCCCTACGGGACCGAGGCCATCCTGTCCGGCGCGGCGGTCGTGTGGAGCCCGCTGCGCGGCTACGATCAGGATCTCGACGACATGCTCCGCCGGATCACCGCCCGCACCACGTGCCTGTTCATCTGCACCCCGCACAACCCGGCCGCGACGATCGTGCGCCGCGGGCCGCTCGAGCGCTTCCTGGACGCGCTCGGCAGCGATCCGCCGCTCGTGATCCTGGACGAGGCCTATCGCGACTTCTGCGACGATCCGGACACGCCGGACGGCGTGGTCCTGATGCGCCGCTATCCGACCCTGATCTCGCTGCGCACCTTCTCCAAGATCGCCGGTCTCGCGGGGATGCGGGTGGGCTACGCGCTCGCACGTCCCGAGCACATCGAGCGGCTGAACCGGGTGCGCGCGCCCTACAACGTCAACCGACTGGCGCAGGTCGCGGGGGTCGCGGCCCTGGGCGATCCCGAGCACCTCGCGCGCACGCGCAGGATCGTGCTGGAAGAGCGGCCGCGCGTGCAGGCCGCGCTCGCCGAGCGGGGCGCGCCGTCACCACCATCGCAGGCCAACTTCGTGCTCGCCCGGGTCGGGGAGTCGGCAACCCGCGTGCGCGAGACCCTCTTCAAGGCGGGCATCCTGGTGCGCGACGGTGCGGGCGTGGGCTTCCCGGGCCACCTGCGCATCGCGGTGGGCACCGCCGAGCAGAACCAGCGCCTGCTGGAGGTGTGGGACTCGACCCGGAGCCGGACCTAGCGGGCCTGGCCGGCGCGGCCGCCGCGGAGCTGACGCTCCAGCTGCGCGATGCGCTGTTTGGCCATCGCGCCATCGGTCCGGAGCTTCTCGGCCTCGGCGTACACCTTCTTCAGCTCCGCCGAGAGCCGATCCGCGCGATCACGGGTCTCCACCCACTTCCCCCACAGGGTCACGCTCAGCACCACCAGGAGCAGGCACGAGCTGATGAGGAACCACGGCCGACGCTGTCGCATGCGTCGCGCGATGCGCGACGCCGCCGCGGCGGTCGCGGGGAGCGTCATCCCCTCGGGTCTCATGCCGGGAAGCCTACCACCCGGCTTTGCGCGGGGCCAAGGTTTCCTCGAATCTGCTAGAGTGAATCTCGTGCAGACGGGACTGCTTCCGCGCTTCTTCGAGAGCGTGACGCGGCAGGCCTTCGGCGACCTGGCGATCGACGACACGCCGGCGCTGCGCTACCTGACCGACCTGCTGACCCGCTTCGTTCGCACCGAGGCCCTCCGCACCGTTCGCGAGCTTCCCGGCAAGCGACTCGACCACGTGGCGGACTCGCTGCTGGCCATCCAAGAGGTGTGGGACTCGGACTCGCCCGGCTTCAACCCGGGCGCGGAGCGGGCGCTGCGCCGCCAGATCGGCGACTACACCCTGTTCATGACCGGCATCTTCCGCGACTACGTCGAGCAGCTCGCGGTGACCGGCTACTACGAGCACGAGGGCCGGCGCGCCTATCGCTTCGTGGCCGAGGCGGCCCGCGCCCGGTCCGAGGCCGAGGCACCGCTCTATCGCCGGCTCTCCGAGCGCTTCGAGCTGTACGCGGGCGCGCTCACCTACGCCCGGAAGGTCTACTTCCGCGCCGAGCGCGTGCCCGCGGCCTGGCCCGCCGATCCGCTCTTCCGCACGCTGCTGAGCGAATGACCCTTCGGGGCGCCGCGGACGAGGCGGCGGCCTGCCTGGCCGCGCTCGAGGGCGCGCTGGGCGGCGGCGAGCTGCCCGCTCTGCCTCCGACCGGCGCGGCCGCGCTCGACGAGGCCCTGCGCGCGCTGGGCAAGCGGCACGGCGCCGGCGCCGTGCCCCTGCTCGAGCGGCTCGCCGACGGCGCGCCCGCTCGCGAGCAGCGCCGCGCCGCCCGGCGCGCACTGTACCGGCTCGAGCAGTCCGGCGTCCGGCCCGCGCGCGCCGTCCCGGCTGCGCCCGCCCGTCCGGTGGTCGCGCGCGAGGCCGAGCA
>Ga0187777_10002949_pt1 | contig 10876 bp, 8 predicted proteins | sample 1015_Q2_SP5_10_M_FD_132416 | JGI IMG/M metagenome (GOLD analysis project Ga0187777, IMG submission 132416) | Tropical peat soil microbial communities from peatlands in Department of Meta, Colombia - 1015_Q2_SP5_10_MG | ecosystem: Environmental > Terrestrial > Soil > Wetlands > Peat | place...
ACCGGGTCCTCGAGGTAGTCGTTGCGGAGGTCGCCGATGGCCCGGCCGAACCACACCGCCTGTTCGGTGGACCACACGCCGTTGGGGTCGAAGCGCAGGTGGTCGTCGGGCAGCGCCTCGGCCAGGGCGCGGTAGCAGCGCAGCTCGTACTCCGGCGGGAACACGCCGCCCTTGACCTTGTGGGTCCGGAACCCGTGCCGCTGCTTGAGGGCCCGCGCCTCCGCGACCAGCTGCTCGACGGTACGGACCTCGCCCGAGCCGTCGCGGGCGTTGGCGTAGCGGAAGAAGAGGTACGAGGCGAACGGCACGCGGTCGCGGAGCCGCCCGCCGAGCATCTCGCTGACCGGGGCCCCCCACTTCTGGCCCAGCACGTCGAGGCAGGCGAACTCGATCGCCGCCAGCAGCTGGGTGCGGTTGTTGTAGAGGGAGGCGGTGGGGTTGGCGATCAGGAACCGCAGCTCCTCCAGCCGGGCCGGGTCGCGGCCGAGCAGGTACGGCTTGAGCCCCAGCACCGCGGCGGAGGCGCTCTCGCCGCCGCCGCCCAGCTCGCCGAGGCCGAGGCGCCCGTCGTCGGTCTCCAGCTCGACGATGGTCCGCACGAACCGGCCCCAGTGGCAGCCGTTGGCGTGGCGCAGGGGCGCCTGGAGGGGGACGCTGACCGGGGTGGCCCGGATGTCGGCGATCTTCATCGTACGCTCGCACGCTCGGTCCGCGGGGCAGGGCGCCCCGGCGGGCAGTGATCAGCTGATCTTATCACCTGCCGCCGCCAAGGTGGGCCGGCGGCGGGGGGCTGTCAAGCGGCCGGCAGGCGCGCCGGCTCCATCCGCGGCACCAGCAGGTGGATCAGGCCCAGGGCCGCGAGGTAGAGAAAGCCGAGCACCGCGAACACGGGCGCGTAGTCGCCGTGGGTCATCTGGAGGATGTCGCCGGTGGCGCGCTGGAACAGGAACGAGGCGGCCATCCCGGCGAACCCGCCGATGCCGGTCGCCGAGGCCACGGCCCGCTTGGGGAACAGGTCGCCCGGGGTGGTGAGCAGCGTGGTGGACCACCACTGGTGGGCCGCCGCCGCCACGCTGACGATGGCCACCACCAGCGCGAGGCTCGTGGCCCGGGGCGCCAGCACCGTCGGCAGGATCGCCACCGCCGCCACGAGCATGGTGATCTTGCGCGCCCGGTTCACGGTCCAGCCGCGCGCGATGAGCGCGCCGGAGGCCCAGCCCCCCAGCAGCGAGCCCGCGGTGGCGGCCGAATAGATCACGATCAGCGGCAGGGGGAGCCCCGCGAGCTTCACCCCGAAGCGCGCGTCGAGGAACTTGGGCAGCCAGAACAGATAGAACAGCCACACCGGGTCGGTCAGCGCCTTGCCGGCGGCGTACGCCCAGGTCTGGCGGTAGCCCCACAGGCTGCGCCACGGCAGCGCGGCCGTGCTCTCGCCGGGGTCGCTGCGGATGTACGCGAGCTCGGCGGGCGAGACCCGCGGGTGGGCCGCCGGCTCGCGGTAGATGGCGAGCCACGCCGCCAGCCACACCAGGTCCAGCGTGCCGGTCGCGACGAACGCCCACCGCCAGCCGAGGGCGAGCGCGATCCACGGGACGAACAACGCCGCCAGCGCCACCGCCACGTTGGGGCCGGAGTTGAAGATGCCGGTGGCGAAGGCCCGCTCCTTCTTGGGAAACCACTCGGCGACGGCGCGGTTGGCGGCCGGGAAGTTGCCCGACTCGCCCAGGCCGAGCAGGGCGCGCACGATCGAGAAGCCGGTGACCGTGCGCACCAGCGCGTGCGCGATGGCCGCCAGGCTCCAGCCGGTCACGGCGGCGGCGAGGCCGCGGCGCACGCCGATCCGGTCCATCAGGTTGCCCATGAACAGCAGGCCGAGGCCGTAGGCGGCCGTCCACATCGAGACGATCGTCGCGTAGTCGGTCTCGCTCCAGTGCAGGTCGCGCGCGAGCGTCGGCGCGAGCAGGCCGAGGACCTGGCGGTCCACGTAGTTGACCGTCATCGCGCCGAACAGCAGCGCGGCGATCGTCCACCGGTACCGGGAGCGCCGCCCCGCCGGCGCCGCCGTCACGTCAACGTTGGACCCGGCCACTCGCATCTCCCTTCAGGAGCGTTTCGATCTCGGCGACGCTCGCCCGGTGGAAGTCGCCCGGCACGGAGTGCTTGAGGCACCCGGCCGCGGCGGCGAACTCCAGCGCGCGCGCGTCGTCGCCCAGGGTCAGCAGGCCGTAGATGAGCCCGGCGGCGAACGCGTCGCCGCTGCCGACGCGGTCCACGATGCGCGGGATGTCGTAGCGCCGGCTGGTCAGCAGGCGCCGGCGGTCGTGCAGGCACGCGCTCCAGCCGTTGTGGTCCGCGCCGTGACTCTCGCGCAGGGTGATCGCCTGCTTCTCGAGGCCGGGGAACTCGCGCAGCACCCGCTCGGCGAGCGCGCGCACGCCGGCCTCCTCGAGCCGGCCGGAGCGCACGTCGAGGTCGGCCGCGATGCCGAGCGCCCGCTGGCAGTCCTCCTCGTTCGCGATGCCGACCTGCACCTGCCGCACCAGCTCGCGCATCACCTCGGGGGCGGGCGTGCCCCAGGCCCACAGGCTGGCGCGGTGGTTGTAGTCGCACGAGACCGTCACGCCCCGCGCGCGGGCCTCCCGCACGGCGGCGAGCGACAGCTCGGCGGCCGCGGCGCTGAGCGCCGGCGTGACGCCGCTCAGGTGGAGCCAGGTCGCGCCGGCGAACACGCGGTCCCAGTCGAAATCGGCCGCGCGCGCGGCGGCCATCGCGGAGCCGGCGCGGTCGTAGACCACGCGGCTCGGCCGCTGCGCCGCGCCGGCCTCGAGGTAGTAGATCCCCACCCGCGCGCCGGCGCGCCGCACCAGCGACGTGTCGACGCCGAAGCGCCGCAGCTCCGCGAGGGCGGCGTCGCCCACCGGGTTCGCGGGGAGCACGGTGACGAACGCGGCGTCGATCCCCCACTGGGCGAGCGCGACGGCGACGTTGCTCTCGGCGCCGCCGAAGGTGGCCTCGAGCGACGGGGACTGGAACAGCCGCTCCGCGCCGGGCGGCTTGAGGCGCAGCATGATCTCCCCGAGCGTCACGACGCGCGGCGCCATCAGTCAGGCTCCTGCGGGCGGGGTGGCGGCGAGCCGCACGGAGTCCTCCACCGCGCGGCGGATGCGGTCGAACTGGCCCTCGGCGATCCACGCCTGGGGCGCCATCCACGAGCCGCCGCAGGCCACGACCCGGCGGCAGCCGAGGTAGGCGGGCAGGTGGCTCGCGGCCAGGCCGCCGGTGGGGATGAACTCGACGCCGGCGAACGGCGCCGCCACCGCCTGGAGGAACGGCAGCCCGCCCATCGGCTCGGCGGGGAAGAACTTCAGGACCTCCAGGCCCATCGCCACGGCGGCGGCGATCTCGGTGGGCGTGCACACGCCCGGGAACACGGCGAGGTCGTGGGCGCGGCACCAGTCCACCACCCGGCGGTCGAGGCCGGGCGAGACGACGAACCGGGCGCCCGCGCCGCGCGCCGTCGCCGCCTGGTCGGGCGTCAGCACCGTGCCCGCGCCCACCAGCACGTCGGGGTGGCCGGCCGCGACGCGGCGCAGCGCCTCGACCGCAGCCGGCGTCCGGAACGCGATCTCGGCGACGGGCAGTCCGCCGTCGGCGAGCGCGCGCGCGAGGCCGTCGGCGCGCCCGGGGTCGTCGATCACCACCAGCGGCAGGAGGCGCAGCCGGCGCAGCGTCTCGAGCACGCCGCTCACGGCGTCTCCCACCGCCCGCTCTCGGCCGCGCGGAACAGCGCGTCGAGCGCCGCCATGTTCCCGATCGCGTCCTCGACGCCCACCGGCACGGCGCCGCGCCCCCGCACCGCGTCGGCGAAGCGCTCGGCCTGCAGGGTGTACTGGTCCACGGCGTCGAACCCGATCGCCTCGACGCCGCCGCCCACGAGGTCGCGGCCGTCGTCCACCAGGATGCGGCAGCGGTGGTCCGGCGGCGGGTTGAAGGGGACGTCGAGGCCGATGCGGCCCGTGGTGCCGTAGATCTGCATCTGCTGGTGCAGCGCCGCCTGGCCGCCCACGGTGAACGCGGCCTGGCCCGTGGGGAAGCGCAGCAGTCCCGACACCAGCCGGTCCACCCTGAAGTCGGGGTCGCGCTCGAGGACCGCGGCGACCGCGAGCGGCTCGGCGCCGAACAGCCAGCGCGCCATGGTGACGGGATAGCAGCCGATGTCGAGCAGCACGCCGCCGCCCCACTCGACCTTGCTGCGCACGTCCTGCGGGTCGCGGCGGTAGTAGCTGAAGTGGCCCGTCACCAGCCGCAGCTCGCCGATGCGGCCGGCCGCGATCAGCTCGCGCACCCGCGCCCATTGCGGGTGGGTGCGCGTCATGAACGCCTCGCCGATCACCACGCCGGTCCGCTCCCGCACCGCCAGCAGCGAGCGCACTTCGGCGGCGTTCATGCCGATCGGCTTCTCGCACAGCACGTGCTTGCCGGCCTCGGCGGCGCGGACGGTCCACGGGACGTGCAGGTGGTTGGGGAGCGGGATGTAGACGGCGTCCACGTCCGGGTCGGCGAGCAGCGCCTCGTACGAGCCGTGGGCGTGGCGGATGCCGAGCGCGCGCGCGGCCGACTCCGCCTTCGCCAGGTCGCGGGACGCGATCGCCTCGACGCGGGCCGCGCGGGTGCGCTGCATGGCGGGGATCACCTGCCGCACGGCGATGTTCGCGACGCCCAGCACGCCCCAGCGCAGCGGCGCGTGCTCCCCGGCGGCGGCGTCCACCGCGGCGTTGGGTCTGGAGGCCCGTGCCACGCGGTCATCTTATCACTATTCTACGGGCATGGCGACCCGTCCCTCGGCCCATCGCGGCCTCGCGCCCGTTCCCGCAGCGCGCCGGATCGGCGCGCTGCTCCTGCTGCTCGCAGCCTCCGCCGCACGTCTCGACGCGCAGGCGGACGCGTCCGCCGCCGCGCTCCGGCTGCCGCGCATCTTCGGCGACGGGATGGTGCTGCAGCGCGGCGTCCCGGTCGCGGTGTGGGGCTGGGCGGCGCCGCGCGCCCGCGTCGCCGTCACGCTCGGCCGGCGCACCGCGCGGACGACGGCCGACGCCGCGGGCGCGTGGCGGGTCGCGCTGCCCGCGGTGCGCGCCGGCGGGCCCTACGCGCTGGCCGTCGAGTCCGGCGGACGGCGGATCGCGGTCCGCGACGTCTTGGTCGGCGACGTCTGGGTCGCGTCCGGCCAGTCGAACATGGAGCTGACCGTGGCGGCGGCGGACAGCGCGCCGCAGGAGATCGCGGCGGCGCACGACTCGCTCCTCCGCCAGTTCAAGGTGCCGCTCACCTGGGCCGACGCGCCCGCGGCCGACCTGGCCGGCGGCGCCTGGGCGCCCGCCGACTCCGCGCACGCCGGCGCCTTCACGGCGGTCGGCTACTACTTCGCGCGCGACCTCCGGCGCGCCGCGCGGGTGCCGGTCGGGATCGTCAACACGACGTGGGGCGGCAGCAACGTCGAGACGTGGATGAGCCGCCGCGCGCTGGGCCTCACGGACTCCGCGCTGGCCGCGGCGGCGGCGCGCCGGCAGGCCGAGGACAGCGCGCGCCGCGAGGCGCTGCGCGCCCGGATCGGCGGGCTGCCCGCAACGGACAGCGGCCTGGTGGCGGGCCGTGCCGCCTGGGCCGAACCCGCGCTCGACGACTCCCGCTGGGACACGATCCCCGTCCCCCGCTGGTGGGAGGCGTCCGGCTACGACGGCCTCGACGGCATCGCGTGGTACCGCACCTCCTTCGTGCTGACCGACGCGGAGGCGGCGCAGGGCGTCCGGCTCGGCCTGGGGAGGATCGACGACAACGACATCAGCTGGGTGAACGGGACCGAGGTGGGCCGCACCGACGGGTACAACCGCGTCCGCGCCTACGACGTGCCGCCGTCCGCGCTCCGCGCCGGGCGCAACGTCGTCGCGGTCAGGGTGGAGGACACCGGCGGCTACGGCGGCATCTGGGGAGAGCCCGCGCTCGTCTACGTCGAGGCCGGCGGCGTGCGGCGGCCGCTCGCCGGCACGTGGAGGTTCCGGGTGGGCGCGGTGTCCTTCCTGGCCGACGGGCAGCGCATCAACAAGATCCCGACCGTGCTGTACAACCGGATGGTGCACCCGCTGCTGCCCTTCCCGGTCCGCGGCGTGATCTGGTACCAGGGCGAGTCGAACGCGAACGACTGGGCGCAGGCCGTCGCGTACCGCGCGCTGTTCGCGGAGCTGATCCGCTCGTGGCGCCGCGAGTGGAGCGGCGCGCGCGGGACGCTGCCGTTCCTGTGGGTCCAGCTGCCGGGCTTCGGCGCGCCGGACACCGTCCCCGTGGACCGGCCGGCGTGGGCGGCGCTCCGCGAGTCGCAGGCCGCGGCGCTGGCGCTGCCTCGCACCGGCCAGGCCGTGGCGATCGACCTCGGCGAGAGCGACAACATCCATCCGCGCAACAAGCAGGAGGTGGGGCGGCGGCTCGCGCTCGTCGCCCGCGCCGTCGCGTACGGGGAGCGGCTCACCAGCGCGGGCCCGACGTACCGGCGCCTCGAGGTGCGGGGCGGCCGCGCGACCATCGTCTTCGACCACGCGGGCGGCGGACTGGTCTCGCGCGCACCCGGCGGAGCGGTGACGGGCTTCACCGTCGCGGGCGCGGACCGGACGTTCGTCCGCGCCGAGGCGCGGATCGAGGGCGGTCGGGTGGTGGTCTGGAGCGACCGGGTGCCGCGGCCCGTGGCGGTGCGCTACGCGTGGGCGGACTTCCCGCTGGGGGCGAGCCTCTACAACGGCGCGGGCCTGCCCGCGGCGCCGTTCCGGACCGACCGCTGGTGAGGGACCGGTGGTGAGCCTCCCGGTGAGGCGCTAGACCAGCGGCTCCTGCTGCGTGCTGCAGTGGATGGTGCCCAGGCCGAGCACGAAGTCGGTCGCGTGAATGCCGACCACGGTGCGGCCCGGGAACAGCTCGGCCAGGATGCCGAGCGCGAGCCGGTCGGCGGGGTCGTTGAAGGTGGGCACCAGCACGGCGCCGGTGCCGACGTAGAAGTTCGCGTAGCTGGCGGGCAGCCGCTCGCCGGCGAATCGCACCGGGCGCGGCATCGGGAGCGGGACGACCTCGAGCCGCCGGCCGCGCGCGTCGCGGGCGCCGCCGAGCCGCTCGCGCGCCTCGTGGAGCGGCCGCCAGTTGGGGTCGCGGCGGTCCGTCTCCCGCGCGAGCACGACGCGGCCGGGCGCGACGAAGCGCGCGAAGTCGTCCACGTGTCCGCCGGTGTCGTCGCCGGCGATGCCGTCCCCGAGCCAGATCACCTGCTCGACGCCCAGGAACTCGCGCAGCACCGCCTCCATCCCGGCGCGGCCGAGGGCGCGATTGCGCGCCTGGCGGCCGGTGAGCAGGCACTGCTCGGTCGCGAGCAGCGTGCCCTGGCCGTCCACGTCGATCGCGCCGCCTTCGAGCACCACGCGGCGGCGGGCGACCTCGGGGAAGAACGTGGGGACGCCGAGCCGCCGCGCGACGCGCCGCCCGGCCGCCTCGTCGGCCGCGTGGTTCCGGTAGCGCGCCCACCCGTTGAACCGCCACTTCACCACTCCCAGCTCGCGGCGGCCGGCACGGCGTCGGACGACGCCGAGCGGGAGGAAGTCGCGCGTCCACGAGCGGTCGGTCCGGGCGGTGACGAAGTCCACGCGGCCGAGCGACACACCGGCGCTCGACAGCGCGGCGGCCGCGCGCGCGCGCTCGGCGCGGTGGCGGACGATCAGCCGGATGCGCTCGGCGTCCTGGAGGTGGCGGGCGATCTCGGCCACGACCCACGGCACGGCCTCGAACTTACCCGGCCAGTCGCTCGGCTCGTGCGGCCAGGCGAGCCAGGTGGCGGCGTGCGGCTCCCACTCGGCGGGCATCCGCCACCCCGCCGCGGCCGGGGTCGCGAGGGTGCCGGAGCGACGGCCGCCGGCGCGGCGGCGCGCCATCAGCCCCCGGCCCCGCCGAGGAACCGGGCGGCGAGGCCCCCGTACGCGTCGATGCGGCGGTCGCGCAGGAACGGCCAGTTGCGGCGCACCTCCTCGAGGCGCGAGAGATCGAGCGGCACCACCAGCGTCTCCTCGCCCTCGCCCGCCTCGGCGAGGACGACGCCGAACGGGTCGGCGACGAACGAGTGGCCCCAGAAGTCGAGCCCGCCGCCGGCCGGCCCCTCGTGGCCGACCCGGTTCACCGCGGCGACGAACACGCCGTTGGCGATGGCGTGCGACCGCTGGACGGTCTGCCACGCCGCGAGCTGCGCGGCGCCGAACTCGCCCTTCTCCTTCGGGTGCCAGCCGATGGCGGTCGGGTAGCAGAGGATCTGCGCGCCCTGGAGCGCCACGAGCCGCGCGGCCTCCGGGTACCACTGGTCCCAGCAGATGAGCGGCCCCAGCGTCGCCGCCGGGGTGCGCACGGCCACGAAGCCGAGGTCCCCCGGCGTGAAGTAGTACTTCTCGTAGTACAGCGGGTCGTCCGGGATGTGCATCTTGCGGTAGGTGCCGAGCGTCTCGCCGCCCGGCCCGTGCACCACGAGGCTGTTGTGGTAGACGCCCGCGGCGCGCCGCTCGAACACCGGCGTCACCACGACCACGCGGTGCTCGCGCGCCGCCGCGGCGATGGCCGCCTCCGTGGGGCCGCCCAGCGGCTCGGCCAGCTCGAAGTTGGCGGCATCCTCGGTCTGGCAGAAGTACGGCGAGGCGAACAGCTCCGGGAGGCAGACGATCGTGGCGCCGCGCCCGGCGGCGTCGGCGATCGCGGCGCGCGCCTTCGCGACGTTGGAGGCCTTGTCGGGGCGCATCGCCATCTGCACCAGGCCGAGCGTGACGGTGTGCGGCGGCATGCGCCGAAGCTAGCGGGGTGGCGGGGTGCTTTCTAGGGCGTCGGGAGGGGCGGGGGCGGGCGCGAGCGGGAAAAAGGAAGGGGCCGGCCCCGCCCGCTGGCGGGCCGGCCCCGTGTCACCGATCGTCGTCTACGGCGTCACCCGCGTCCGGCCGGAGCCGGCGGGTGCTACAGCGTGAACTTCGGGATGGCGAGCGAGAACTTCGTCGCCGCCGCCGTGGTGGCCGTGGTGCTGTCACCGCGGATGGTGCCGCTGGCCGTCATCCAGATCACCGTGAACTGCGCGGTGCCGGCGGCCGTGCCGTTGCCGTACATCGTCGCCTGAACCGTCGCGCCGGCCGGCAGGAACAGCTCGATGGAGTAGAGCCCCTGGGCGTTGATCGCCGGGTTCGTCACCTTGATCAGGCTCGAGTCCGCATTGCACGTGGTCGTGCACTTGCCCGTGCCCGGGCTGTAGAGGACCGAGTCGATCGTGGCGATGCCGGTGAGGCCCGACGCGCGGTAGGTGACGTTGTAGCTGCCGACGCTGGTGGAGACGTCGCAGGAGGCCACGGCGAGCGCGAGGCCCACTGCGACCACGCCAGCGACCAGCGGTAGACGGTGGTGACGCATGTCCCGACCTCCCATGAGATGGAGCAAGCCTCGCGTGACCCGAGCGGCGACCGCGCGCCACGGCGCGGCGACGACAGTCCGACCTTCGGCCGCGAGGAACCGGTCTCCCGTTGAACGGCCGCCGCAATTCATACTATCATCTTATCACCGTGTCCATACCCCCCCTCGCCGGCCCGCTCCCGCTTAGCCGATGCATCCGCTCCTGATTCTCCTGGCCGGGTTCGCGGTCGTCCTGGGGGGCATCGTCGTCCTGCGGGTGAACGCGTTCCTGGCGCTGGTGGGCGGCGCCATCGTGGTGGCTATCCTCTCGCCCGGCGAGCCCGCCGTCAAGCTGGCCGCGGTGGCGGAGGGCTTCGGTCGCACGGCGGGCCAGCTGGGGGTCATCGTCGCCCTGGCCGCGACCATCGGCGGGGCGATGGCGGGCAGCGGCGCCTCCGACCGGATCGTGCGCTGCTTTCTGGACCTCCTGGGCGAGCGGCGGGCGGCCCTCGCGCTGGGCGCCACCGCCTGGGTGCTGTCGCTGCCGGTGTTCTTCGACACGATCTTCTTCCTGCTGGCCCCGCTGGCGCGGTCCATGTACCGCACCACCGGTCGCGACTACCTCAAGTACCTCCTGGCCGTCTCGGCCGGCGCGGTCGCGACCCACGCGCTGGTGCCGCCGCACCCCGGGCCGCTGGCCATGGCGGCCGCGCTCGGCGTGGACCTGGGCACCATGGTGGCGGTGGGCGTGGTGGTCGCGCTACCCTCCGCTGCGGCCGGCCTCGCGTTCGCGCGGTGGGCCGGCCGGCGCATGACCGTCGAGCCGCGCCCGGTGGCGGCCGGCGTCCCCGAGGCGGCCCCGCCGCCCGCGCCGCCCGCGCTGGTGCCGGCGCTGGTGCCCGTGCTGCTGCCGGTGACGCTCATCTCGGCCAACACCCTCGTCACCACGCTGCGGACGCTCGCCCCCGGGGGCGCCGCGGCCTGGGACGCGCTCGCGCCGTGGACCGCGACGCTCGGCAACCCGAACGTGGCGCTGTTTCTCGCGACGTGCTTCGCACTGGCGCTGTACTGGCGGGCGCAGCGCCCCACCCGCGCCGCGCTGTCGGCGCTGGTGGAGTCGTCGCTGCTCGGGGCCGGGGTGATCGTCCTGATCGTCGGGGCCGGCGGCGCGTTCGGGGCGGCGCTCCAGGCCGCGTTCGCGGGCACCGGGTTCGGCGCCACGGGCCGCGGCCTCGAGCTGCTGGTGGTCGCGTTCGGCGCGTCGGTGGTGATCCGCACCGCGCAGGGCTCGGCCACGGTGGCGATGATCACCACGGCGGGGATGATGGCCGCGGTGCTGCGCGGCGTCGCGCTGCCGTTCCACCCCGTGTACGTGGCGACGGCGATCGCCGGCGGGTCGCTGGTGGGCTCGTGGATGAACGACGCCGGCTTCTGG
>Ga0187777_10002950_pt1 | contig 10876 bp, 8 predicted proteins | sample 1015_Q2_SP5_10_M_FD_132416 | JGI IMG/M metagenome (GOLD analysis project Ga0187777, IMG submission 132416) | Tropical peat soil microbial communities from peatlands in Department of Meta, Colombia - 1015_Q2_SP5_10_MG | ecosystem: Environmental > Terrestrial > Soil > Wetlands > Peat | place...
CCATGGGGATACCTACAACACGGTACAAGCTTTACGCCCTTTCCTTCGGGTCATTGTGGGCCGGACTCGCAGGCGGACTCTTTGCGGCAAAGATGCAGTTTGTTTCTCCGGAGAGCTTTACGTTTATGGAGTCGGTTCTCGTTCTCTGTATGGTGATACTGGGCGGCCTCGGCAGCCTGCCCGGGGTTGTCGTCGGTGCCCTTCTCCTCATCATGCTCCCTGAAGTCCTGAGGGAGGTTCAGTCCTTTCGGATGCTCGCCCTCAGTATCGGATTGATCATCATGATGATCTTCAGGCCTCAGGGTCTTCTTGGCGGAATGGGAGGGGAGAACCCGCAGGGAGGATCTCCGAAGGATGACGTATGTACCTTTTAGAAGTGCGCGGTCTGACAAAGCATTTTGGCGGAGTCAGGGCGATCGAAGACGTGAGCCTCAGAATACGTGAAGGCTCAATTATGAGCATCATCGGACCGAACGGTGCCGGAAAGACAACGCTCTTCAACTGTCTCACGGGACTTACAAAACCGACCAGAGGGATAGTCCAATTCTTCCATGCCGATATCATGGGTTTGCCGTCATACCGTATCGCCTCACTGGGCATAGCGCGCACATTTCAGAATATCAGGTTGTTCCGGGAGATGTCGGTCCTCGATAATGTGCTCGTGTCGCAGCACGGGAAGATAAAGACCGGGTTCATCGGCGCCGTTGTCAGGGGAAGAGGTTTCCGCGGAGAAGAAGAGGCCGCCAGAGAGAAGGCCAGGGAATATCTCGATCTTGTCGGCCTCTGCGATCTTGCGGCTCTGCCCTCCTTCAATCTCCCCTACGGAGACCAGAGAAGACTTGAGATAGCAAGGGCCCTTGCGTCGGAACCCGCCCTCATCCTCCTCGATGAACCTACTGCCGGGATGAACGCTCAGGAAACGGCGGAGATTATGGAGATCATCAGGAGGCTTCAGAAACTCGGCAAGACGATCGCCCTCATCGAGCATGATATGAAAGTAGTGATGGGAGTTTCCGAAACGGTAGTCGTCCTCGACCACGGCGTAAAGATTGCGGAGGGCTCTCCCGAGGCGATCAGGAACGACCCGATGGTCATCGAGGCGTATCTCGGGAAAAAGGGCTGATGATGTTGAGACTCGAAAATCTTCACACCTTCTACGGTAATGCAGAGGCCCTTCGGGGCGTCGACCTTGTGGTCAAGGAGGGGGAAGTCGTCTGCCTGATAGGGAATAACGGTGCCGGGAAGTCGACGACGCTCATGAGCATCTCCGGTGTACTCAGACCGAGGGTCGGGAATATCTATTTTGAACAGAGGGTGATAAATGCCCTCTCGCCCCATGAAATCGTGAGGATGGGAATCAGTCAGGTTCCTGAAGGCAGGAGGATATTCCCCCGGCTAACCGTCAGGGAGAACCTCGAGATGGGGGCATATGCGGCTACCGGCAGGGGATCATCGGACAGGGGAGAGCAAGAAAGGCGGTTAGGAAAGGTCTTCGAACTTTTCCCCGTGCTCGGGGAAAGAGAGCACCAGCTTGGCGGCACGCTGAGCGGCGGTGAGCAGCAGATGCTTGCCATCGGAAGGGCCCTCATGTCAAGACCGAAGATGCTCTTACTCGATGAACCCTCCCTCGGGCTCGCACCGATAATATCGAGCAGGATATTCAAGATTATCAGGGAGATCAACAACGAGGGGGTCACGATCCTTCTCGTTGAGCAGAACGCTCATGCGGCACTCAATCTCTCTCAGAGGGGCTATGTGCTCGAAAACGGCAGGATAGCAGCCCACGGCACAGGCGAGGAACTCCTCAGGAATGAGCAGGTCAAGAGGGCTTATCTCGGAGAGTAGAATGGGGAGACGGTCAGCGAAGGTCGGGCACAGTTGCAAGCTATGGATGCCTCGGTTATACTGTGCTTGAGTTACCAATCATTGAAGAGGAGGAGAAGCCAATGGGGAAAGTTATGCTCGTCATGATAATCAGTTTGGTTTTCGCGGGGGTTGCCTTTGCCGAGGATGTGATCATCAAGGTACAGTTGGTCAACGAAGCGGGAGTCGGAAAGGAGATCGGCACGATTACGGCATCAGACGGTAAGTACGGACTTCTGTTGACGCCCCAGTTGAGCGACCTGTCACCCGGACTGCACGGATTTCATATACATGAGAAACCCGACTGCGCCCATGCCATGAAAGATGGCAAGGCGGTTCCGGCGCTCGCGGCGGGCGGGCATTATGACCCTGCGGCAACGGGCAAGCACGAGGGGCCTTACGGCAACGGTCATCTCGGTGATCTCCCGGCTCTGTACGTCGCGGCTGACGGAAAGGCGACCCTTCCTGTGCTTGCTCCTCGGCTGAAGGTGGATGATCTCAAGGGGCGTTCCATCATGATACATGCCGGAGGCGATAATTATTCCGATTCGCCTGCACCTCTCGGCGGCGGGGGCGCCCGTGCGGCATGCGGCGTCGTTAAGTAGGGAGTCCTTTTTGATGCCGTGATGCGGCATATACTGCTATAATAAACAGCATGCAGGCGAGGGCTCATCTTCTTATCAGCGGGAGGGTGCAGGGTGTTTACTACCGGGGCTTCGCCCGTGATATCGCAAGTCGCTTCGGTCTTGCGGGCTGGGTGAGAAACCTTAACGACGGCAGAGTGGAAGCCCTTTTTGAGGGCCCCCGGGACGATATCGAGAAAGCGATAGCACATTGCCGCTCAGGCCCTCCCGGCGCACGGGTCGATGACATTGAAGTAGAATGGCATGAGCATCTTGGAGACCTTCACGGCTTCGAAGTGCGGTATGGATGACCGGTCGCCCTCCTATGGGTAGAGTCATAATCCTGAGAACCTTCTCTGATATTCTCTCTCATCTCCGCTCAGGGGAATGGCCGCTCGCCATGTCTCTCGTGGTCGTTTCCCTTCTGCTGGCGATCGCCTCCTCGTGCCAGCCCGTTTTTGCTTTTTCTGAAGATGAGGTGAGGTCCTTTCAGAAGGAAATTGCGGAGAGGCCCCTTCATGAGAGGATCGCCTTGTGGGCGGAAAGATTTGTCGGAACCCCCTATGACCCTGACCCTCTCGGGGAATACGTTACTCGGCAGGTTATTGTTGCCGATGAACGGGTTGACTGCATGTACCTCAGCTTCAGGACGGTCGAACTCGCGATCGGACGTACACCCGAAGAAGCCGTCATGATTGCCCTCGATAAGCGGTTTATCGTGAGGGGCATTTCTGAAGGGGGCAGGGTCGTGAATTACGATGAGAGATTTCAATACGGCGAAGATATGATCGAGAGCGGCAAGTGGGGCAGGGAGATAACCGCGGATATCGCACCTCCGACCTTTATCGAGGGTGCGAGAGGCAGGGAGCGTGTCGGGATGATTTCGAAGGAGTCGCTGCGAGGTATTCTGCAAAATCCGGAAAGAGCGGCCGGGAGGTTCGAGAGCGGAGATTTTGTTTTTTTTATTAAATCACCTGAGAAGAGGCATGCGGGTGAGATTGTCGGTCATATAGGGGTTATCAAGCGAGAAGAAGCCGCGATCTATCTCATCCATGCTGGTGGGAAGAAGAAAGGCGGGGGTTCCGTGAAGAAAGTACTCTTTTCTGAGTATGTCGAATCGATGCCCTTTGCCGGTGTCCGTGTCAGCAGATTCGATTAGTCTTTCATCTCCTTGATGAGCTCGGGAAACTGGGTCTTGAACTCCGGGTGAACTCTGTCGAGGAACAGCTTGAGACCTTTATCTCTAATCTCAGACCCGCCAATTCACGCAATGAGCTGTTCATGCCCTCCAGCCTCTCTGTGAGGGTATTGCGTTCCTTCTCGATGAGGTCGAATTTTTCTTTCGCTGCCTTTTCCTCTTTCACGAAGTCTCCCGTGTTTTGCCGCTGCGAAAAATCGTTTATTTGTTTCTTCTCTGGTGCTTTGTCTTTCTGAGAAGTTTCTTATGCTTGTGTTTGCTCATCTTTTTCTTGCGCCATTTTACAACGCTCCCCACACACTCACCTCCTGTTCATATTATGAATGGACAAAAGCGATCTTCAGGAATCGAGAGAGGCCTACCGTCGGGCTCTCCCGTTACGCCTTCTTGCATCGTACTCCGCGGCCTGATTCATAAACGCTTCGAGCTGTATCTCTGTCGTAGACGACTCTGTTCCGTCAAAGGGGACCGTGGTGCAGGGGACACCATACTCTCTGCTCACCCCGCGAATCAGTGTTGTCACGACGGTCCCCGGCATGCACCCGAAGGGCATGGCGTTAATTATACCAGATACTCCTTTTTCTATGAGGTCAACACTCTTGCCGATGCTGAGGACCGCCTCCCCCTCGAATGAATCGTGGAGGTACGGTGATGCTTTTTTCAGGATCTCCTTCGTTCCGGGCTCCCTGAGGGTCTTGAGGAATCCCGCAAAATGCCGCCCCAGTCTGTGTTCTGTCCTCTTCTGGAAAAAGGTCTTGAGAAGAAGTTCAATAATAGCAGACCTATCTTTTTTTATCAAGGCATTTCTCAACGCCATGCTGTTCACGTAGTAAATCCATTCCTCTACCGGTGCGAGCCATGCCTCGCCGCCGAGGGCCTCCACCCTCCGTACAATATCTTCGTTCGAGAACCTGTGGCTTCTCACGAAGATCTCTCCCACGATACCGATGAGCGGTCTCCTTTCCCTCCTCCTCGGCATCTTTTCAAAATCCTCCCGCATGTCCTTAAGGCTTGTCTCGAGCCTGCCGTCGGCACCTCTCAGGGAATGGTATACCCTCTTCAGGTATCGCCGGTGCAGGGTATCTGCCGCCCCCCTTTCTTCTTCATAGGGCCTCGTCTCATGAAGGCATTTATTGAGGAGTTCTACGGCGATAATGCCCCTCCAGGCATGGGTCGCAAAGTCCCTGCTGACAACGCCGAGTTGCCTATAGAAATTTTCATCCTGGTTCGGCGAAAGTATCGGGATGTCGTGATAGCCGAGTTCGTCAAGGATCATCCTGTGGAAGACATTGTACTGGCCGAACCTGCATGGCCCAGACCCGGAGGGCATAAAGAAGGCTGTTTTCTCCCTTCGAAAATCCGATGAAAAGACCTTCTTCAACATATCTCCTGTCGTAACCGTACAGGGATAGCATTCCTTTCCCGATACGTGCCTCCGTCCAATGTCGGCAGACTCCCTGTCGGACTCGGGGAGCACTTCGGCAAGTACCCCGCACCGTTCAAATGCGGCTGCCAATGCAAAGGCGTGGTCCGACATGCGGGGGATAAAGATGGACCTCTTCGGCTGATCAGCGGCAATTCCCGAACAAACTGTCTTCCTGAAAGGTCTCTTTTCACCGCAAGGGACTTCGGGCGGAGGACTGTGCAGGGGAATATTGTCGGCTTCATGAAAACCGGAACCCGATGACCGTTGCTGCTGTCCGATACTATCAAGGAATGCCTCGCAGCGGGTGATCGCACCGGCATCTGCGCTGTGTTCGTCTATCTCTATATGGAGGAACGTCTTTTCCCCCATTTCGCGGTCGAAGTATTTCAGGATGAATGAATCGGGACCGCAGGAGAAATTACCTATGAAAATTGCATGGAGGAGGGGGTTCTCCTTTATGAATCTTGCAGCTTTCAGTATCCTCTGTCCCGATCGCCAATACATGTTCGGCCATCGGTCATCGATCCGGAATTTTTCGAGGGGGATGAAATCCATGGGGATGGCGAGAACCCCGAGCTCGGACACTTTCCTCGGTATCGTGAGGTTCGTGCCGCTGTCGAAGGCGTTATAGGGTCTTCCGACGATCACGACTGTCGTCTCGCGCAATGAGGACAGTATCTCCGAACCCTTTTCCTTTGTCGACCTGAAGAAATCCGTCTGGGCGGCCTCGGCGGCATCAATGGCACGGTTTATGTCTCTCTTTGTGATCCTGAATGACCTGAATGCCTTTCTCAATTCGTCGATGAGGGAATTCCTGCCCCTCTGGAGATTAACGAGAGGGGCCACGACGGTTGCGTCGGGATGTGCCACCCGAGCCGCATAGGGCATGGTCTGCGTGAGCGGGCATGCAAACCCTCTTTCGAACTCCCCGTTTCCGGGGTTCATGTTGATGAAACTGGGGATGAAGAGCGTGGTGACGCCGTTATCGATGAGGTACTTGATGTGGCCATGGGCAACCTTGACGGGAAAACAGGTATCGGCCAGAACCCCCTCAATCCCTGCGCGCACGATCTCGCGGTTGGTCTTTGGAGAGACTTCCACGGCGAATCCGAGTTCCCAGAGAAGGGTCGTCCAGAAGGGAAGGTAGTCGTGGAAGAAGAATACGTAAGGGATGCCGATCCTTCTGGGCTCAGCCCCTTTACCGGCATCCTGGCCCTCGCGCTTTCCCCTCGAAGTATTCATGTCTTTCTGTTCAAGATACCGGTTATGGGGTTTCCACAACATCTCCTCCCTGAAGGCGAAGAGGTCCGGAATCAACGGCGTTTCTGTATTCCGCTTCATGTCGTATTTTTCACACCTGCCCCCGTAAAAGAGGTTCGTATCCTCGCCCTCGATTTTAACCCTGTTGATCTCGCACACGTTGGGGCAACCCTTGCACTCGAACGATGAGACCTGATACGGACGCCGTGACAACGCAAACCCCTTGAACGTAGACCGAAGACGGTCATTTCCCGACGAGCGGTTCTTCCTTTGGCGCATCGCTATCAGTGCCATACCGATGGCGCCCGTCACATCGTGGTGCGGAGGTACCGTTATCGTCTTCCCGAGATATTTCTCGAAGGCCGCCACGACCGATTTGTTGAACGCAACCCCGCCCTGGAAGAAAATCCTCTTGCCGATCGGCTTTCCTGCCACGACCTTGTTGATATAATTTTGGACAATCGAATAGGCGAGCCCCGCAAGGAGATCATTCTCTTCTGCGCCCTTCTGAAGGTTCGCCATGAGAGAGTTTTCCATGAAGACGGTACACCGTTCGCCCAGTCTGCACGGGTTTTTCGCAGAAAAGGCCGAGTCCGCGAATTCCTCTTTTATCGGGATGTTGAGCTTCTCTGCCTGTTCTTCAAGGAATGAACCGGTTCCGGCTGCACAGGCCTTGTTCATTTCGAAATCGACGATGACGCCCTCCTTCAGCGAGATAAACTTCGAATCCTGTCCGCCTATCTCGAATATCGTGTCGACTCGGCCATCGATAGAAGCGGCGGCTGTCGCCTGAGCGGTTATCTCGTTCTTTACGACGTCGGCGCCGACGTAATCTGCTATCATGTACCTTCCCGACCCCGTGGTGCCTACGCCGGCGATGGTGACCCTCGCACCGATCTCGCCCGCGATCTCTTCAAGGCCCTGCCTCACGGCATCGATCGGCCTTCCCGCAGTCATGAGGTATCTCTTCGCAAGGAGGGAGCCGTTCTCGTCGATTACGGCGAGGTTGGTGCTGATGGAACCGATGTCAATTCCGAGATACGCAGTTATTTTCGGCAGTGGCCGTTGAGCGGAGAGGAGATCTTCGGCTCGGCACAGACGGTCACCGCTCCTGAGTTCCATGCTATTTCTTTCCAGAGACCCTTGGGGGTGCCTTTCGAAGAAGTCATCACCAGGCAAAATAAGCGGTCCATGACCTCGTTCCGATAACCTGGATGATTCGATGAAGGCCTTGAGCTTTTCCAAGGTGAAGGGGTAAGGAACTGCATCCTCCTTGTTCTTCAATGCAGCGCCGAGCGCACCCATGAGGGCAAAGTCATCAGGCACGGAGAAATGCTCGAAGCCGAATACTTCCCGAAACGCCCTGACCATACCTCTATTTGCGGCTACGCCGCCATGAAATGAAACGGGCTCCCCTATCGCTCTCCCCCGCACTATGGACCCCTTGAAGTTCCTCGCTACCGAAAAGCAGAGACCCGCCACGATGTCTTCCATGGGTGTGGCTATCTGCTGGAGGTGTATCATGTCCGACTTGGCGAAGACGCTGCATCGCCCCGCGATACGCGAGGGTTTCTCGGATTTCAGGGCGAGCTCGCTGAAATCGGTTATCGAGAGTCTCAGCCTTTCAGCCTGCTGGTCGAGAAAAGACCCCGTTCCTGCCGCGCAGACGGAGTTCATCGAAAAATCCCTCACACCCTCTTCGGAGAGGAGGATGAGTTTCGAGTCCTCACCACCGAGCTCAAAGATGGTCTTTACATGGGGGCAGAGTCTTTTCGTGGCGTATGTCTGCGCAACGACCTCGTTGACAAATCCCGCGCCGAGGCCCGCTGCTATGAGCCTACCTGCCGAGCCCGTAACGGAGAGCGAAAAATCTCTTTCATCACATCCCCTCAGCGTCTTCTGAAGAAGACTGTAGGCCGTCGTGAGCGGACGCCCTTTATGGCGTTCATAGTAACCTTCAATCTTGCCGCCTTTTTCGTCCAAGAGGACGAGTTTTACACTGACGGAACCCGCATCCAGACCGATGAATCGCATGGACCCAAGACCTTTCGATAAACGTTCATAAGAGCTCGCCGACTCTTCCCGCCCCTCGTGCTCATAAGCCGGCGAGTTTCTATATAAAAGGTAGCATAAATGAGGTAAAAGTTCCAGCCGCAATCTTCATTATTAGCCGAAAGTTGCCGAGGGAAAAATCGACGTGAGAGGCGCCTTCAGTAAGATGCCCGGTCTCTTCGTTTTAGGAGGGAAATGCGCTAACCGATCCAGACGGTCTTCTTGGAGTCCCTCATCCCCTCAAGGATGTTCGTTGTCGAACCTCTGAAGCCCACCTTAAGTTCCGATTCGAGCTTGAAGTAATCAAGACAGGTGCCGCAGGTGAAGATCAGTACGCCCATGACATCGAACTCTTTCAGGATGGCGATTGTCTCCTCGTTTACCGTGGTGAGCTTCACTCCCGTATTGAGAAAGAAGATAGTGTTCGGCAGTTCCCTGTACACCTTCATCGTCTCGAAGAGGCCCTTCATGAGGATACTGCCGAGTTTCTCGTCCTTTCCCATCGTATCAGTGGCGATGACCAGGAAGAGTTCGTCCTCGGTCCGCTTCACGGCTTCTTCGGGTTGCTTTTCCGCGTGTTCCCGCTCGGGAATTTCGCAGGGATAACCCTTCACAATTTTTATGCGCCAGAAGCCGTCTGCGCGCGCGGCTTCCGAATAAAACCCGTTCTTCGCCGCGAACTTCGTGAGATTCTTCACCGATGCCTCGTTATCAACGAGCACTTCGACGATGCCCTCTTCAATCCCGCCGAGCGCCTCTTCGGCCATGATGACCGGCTTCGGACATCCCAGACCCTTTGCATCAACAATCATGTCTTCCCTCTCGATGATTATCCATTTTCACAATAAAACTCTACCGCCTCAAGACCGTCTGTTGCAAATAGTTATTCTTGATATGAAAGAGCGGATGGATAGATGATTTCTATAGGAACTGGATCGGAAGAGGACGCTTGAGGCCGTTTCTCATAAACGGCGGGCCGATCGGCCAACCGATATGTGTCAGTTCGGTAGTGAAGAACCGAGGGCAGCCGTGCGTGTCATGACCCGTAACTTTCCGTGAGGTAGTTCTCGAGTTCGCTGATGGTCAGCTTCTGGTCGGAGATGATTCTCTTGACGACATCGCCGAGGGTTATAATGCCGGCTATCCTGTCATTATCGAGCACAGGCAAATGGCGGATATGTTTCGACGACATTAACGCCATGCACTCCTCGAGGGTGTTTTTCGGCGTTGCGTATAACACGGCCTTCGTCATGAGTTCGCTGACAGGGGTGTCCTTCGATGCCTTTCCCTTCAGGATCACCTTCCGTGCATAATCACGTTCCGAGAAGATACCGACGAGCCTTTTCTCCTCTATGACGAGCAGGGCACCCACATTCTTGTCAGCCATTATTTCGAGCGCCTCATACACGGACGCTTGAGGCGAGACCGACCAGTTTTCTCCGCCTTTCGTCTTCAAAAGATCTCCTACGGTTATCATCGAAATATCCCCCGTTTCTTGGAATTCGTAGAACCTATTATTGCTCGAATGGTGCGTAAGAATCAACTGTTCGTGATATCTATGCGGGCAGCCTGCCCGCTACGCTATAGCCCCCACTCAGGTTGAGCCCTGACCTGCAGTGCAGACGAAGCAATGGCTGCCCATCACGATCCTTCTCCCGGCAAGCACCGCGTAATCGAAGTCTCTGATGTCAGGCGAGCAAGTGCCGTTTACGGGGAGCCCGAGCATTTGGTTGAAATCGCAGTCATAGATTCTCCCGTCCCATCCTATGCTGATCAGGTATCTGCACATGAGGTTGTTCAGGGTGTCCGGATTGAAGAGACCCTTCGCGTTATCCATGTATTGCTTGAGGCTGTTCGACCGAACGAGAAAATCCCTGAACCGGCCGATAGGCATATTCGCAAAGACATAGAGTCGGTTAAAGACAATGCCGAAGAGAGACCCGAGTGCCTTCTTATACTGTTCCTCCAACTCTGCCTGTGATGGGGGCAGGAATGAGCCGAGCGGATTATAGACGAGGTTGAGCCTTCTTTCGTCGGTGAGTCCATAGCCGAGGCTGTTCAGTCGTCTCAGCGCCTCTATGCTCCTCGAAAAGGTTCCACCTCCCCTTACCCGGTCGGTGCCGACTTCACTGTAATGGGGGAGGGATGCCGTTATCTCTATGTTGTGTCCGGCATAAAAATCCGGTAGGTCCTCCATTCCCTTCTCAAAGAAGATAGTAAGGTTGGTCCGAGCGACGACATGGCGGCCTGACCTTCTCGCTTCCCCTATGAGGAATCTGAAGTGAGGGTTTAATTCAGGCGCCCCGCCGGTGAGATCGATCGTCTTGATTCGATGATCTCTGGAAATCCGGAGGACGGCTTCGATGGTCTCCTTGCCCATGAGTTCGGTCCTCAGGGGGCTTGCATTGACGTGGCAATGCCTGCAAGACATGTTGCATCGGTAACCGAGATTAA
>Ga0187777_10002951_pt1 | contig 10874 bp, 10 predicted proteins | sample 1015_Q2_SP5_10_M_FD_132416 | JGI IMG/M metagenome (GOLD analysis project Ga0187777, IMG submission 132416) | Tropical peat soil microbial communities from peatlands in Department of Meta, Colombia - 1015_Q2_SP5_10_MG | ecosystem: Environmental > Terrestrial > Soil > Wetlands > Peat | place...
CGGGGGTATCAGGCACCGCTCAAGCCCAGCCAGAACGTGGAAAAGACCACGCAAGAAGAAGGGCTCGGCGGCGAGATTCGGGGAAGAATGGGCCATCCCCTTTTGTCCGCTACTGCGCTTGCCTTGGCGGCGCCAGCCTTGCTGTCGCCGGCTTCCGCGAGCGATTCCGATCGCACGCTACCGATGCGCTTTGAATTGCGGCTGGAAGGGCCAGCTGAGGCCTGCGGTGCAACCTGCAAGACGTTCATTTCGGCCTCAGGCGCCATAACCGCTGATACGCCGCGCAATTTCATGGTCTTCGCGCAAAGTCGCGATCTTACTGGCGTCACTATGGCCATCGACTCGGATGGGGGATCCGTGCTGGGGGCCATCGCCTTGGGCCGCGCCGTGCGTAAACTCAAGATCTCGACCACCGTAGGCCGTATCGTTGATCTTCCGGTAGAAGGTCAAGGCGAGCCGCGTGCCGTGCAGTCGCCGCGTGCCGATTGTGAGTCGATGTGTGCCTTTGTGCTGCTCGGAGGGGTGCATCGCTCTGTTCCATCCGACGCGCGCGTGATGGTCCACCAGATATGGCTTGGAGACCGTCGGGAAGACCCAACCGCAGCGAGCTATTCGGCAGAGGATCTCGTGCTGGTACAGCGCGACATTGGGCGGCTGGCGCAATACACCGCCGAAATGGGTGCCTCGGTCGATCTGCTTGATCTGGCGCTACGCATTCCGCCCTGGGAGCCGATGCATGCGTTGACGCGTGAGGAACTGCGACGCACCCATCTGACGACCGAGGAGATTGATACCCCCGCGCCGGCAACGGTTGCAACGACATCGCCAGTGCCGGCGGCGCAGCCCGTATCGCGTCTGACCAATGGTCTTCACGCGAGTGCAATTAGCGAACAGCGGTGGGCACTGGTCGATCGCTCGGGTATCGCCACCTTAGCCCGCCGCCACCCGCTGACTATCGAAGGCGAGGAAATTGGCAGCTTTGATCTGGTGGTTACTTGTGCCACCGGCGGTGATAGTTATGAAGTCAGTTATATTGAACGCCGCCATGGCACCGAACAATACCCACTGCCTGACGTTCTGGTGGCCATCAGCTTGCGCGTTGGCGGGAATTCTTCCGCACTCAAGGTGGTTTCGTCTGAACATCGCACGGGCCCAAAAGAGCTCGTGACCCATGCCTCCGGACGGGTGCCTGGTTCGTTGATCAATGCTTTCAGTGCCGCGGGCAGCCACTCGATACTGATTAAAACGGAAAGCGCGCGCCTGACCACCGGCATACGCCTCGGCAACACCGGCGCCAGCCAGAATCTTCCTCGGCTTTCCGCTGGATGCAGCAAACCGATCGGCGACCGCGCGGATCTGCCAAGATCGAAGACCGGCGGTTTTGCTGCGGCGAAATAGTCACCCGTGCGTCTTGGCAAGTTTTGCCTCGACCTGATCGACCGCTGAAACCACTGCATCGAAGGTAAGCAAGGTTGAGGCGTGACGGGCCTTATAGTCACGCACCGGTTCAAGCACGGCAATATCCGACCATTTGCCGGTCGGGGGTGGACCGTTCTCCTTCAGCATCTTGCGCACTGTCTCCCGCAAGTCGCGCAATTCAGCCGGTTTTGCCCCGATGATATGGCGCGCCATGATGGACGATGAGGCCTGTCCGAGTGCACAGGCTTTTACATCGTGGGCGAAATCCGAGACCGTCCCGTTGTTCATCTTGATGTCCACGGTGACGGTGGAACCGCACAGTTTTGAATGGGCCGTGGCGGTGGCATCGGGCGCGGCCAACCGGCCCAAGCGGGGGATATTGCCCGCAAGGTCGAGGATTCGGGCGTTGTAAACCTCGTTAAGCATTGAAGTTTTACCGATTTTGCACGATCGGCGGATTGCCTCGGCCGCGCAAAAGAATATATAGGGATTGACCCGATGGCGCGAGAAGGGGTTCTTGGCGCCGGCATGGCGTAAGCCATGTGGAATGGGAATGCGGCGTCCAGATTCCGTGGCTGCTCGAATAGAGTCTGTCGTGGATCACCTGACGCGGCCACCCCGGTGACACTCCCGGTGCTGCTTCAAGGGCGAGCGCCGGTCGAACGGAGAGACCCGTCATGGACGTAAAGAATACCAATATAAAACCGTGGCCGAAGCAGGGCTTGTCCGAGCATGTGCGGGCGGCGCCGGTACCGGTTGAACCCCGGCCCTCGCGCGAGGAGGCAGAGGCCGCTGTGCGCACACTTATCGCCTATGCAGGTGATGATCCGGGCCGCGAAGGTTTGCTGGAGACGCCGAAACGCGTCATTGGCGCCTACGATGAAATCTTCCAAGGCTACCGGGAGTGCCCGGTCGAAGTGCTCGATCGCACGTTCGCCGAAACCGGCGGCTATGACGATTTCGTGCTCGTCCGCGACATCGGCTTCAACTCACATTGCGAGCACCACATGATGCCATTTTACGGCAAGGCGCATGTTGCCTATATGCCGGTGGAGCGTGTCGTAGGCCTTTCAAAACTTGCGCGTCTCGTCGACGTTTACGCGCGGCGGCTGCAAACTCAGGAACACCTGACGTCGCAGGTGGCCACTGCAATCGACGAGATCCTGAAACCTCGCGGTGTTGCGGTCATGATCGAGGCGGAACATATGTGCATGTCCCTGCGCGGCGTAGAGAAGCCGGGCGCGCTCACTGTGACCACGCATTTCACCGGTGCGTTCCGCGATGATGCCGCCGAGCAAGTCCGGTTTATGACAATGGTACGAGCCGGGCAGCGGTAGTTGATTAAGTTACTGCGCGGGATTGTTCGCGCAGCACTTGCGTTTCAACGCTTTTGAGCTCTTCGAACGAGTTGCCGGGGCCAACTCGGCAGTGAACGGTTTTGGCTATGACTGGCAAGACTCAAGTCGACGTCGAAGAAGGCTTGACATTCACGCCTAGATTTGACGGTGACGGACTCATCACGGCGGTTGTGACCGACGCCAAGTCGGGCGATGTGTTGATGGTTGCGCGCATGAACGAAGAGGCGCTTCAGAAGACCATCGCCAGCGGCGAGGCCTGGTACTATAGCCGCTCACGTAAAGCGCTTTGGAAAAAAGGTGAGACTTCCGGCCACGTCCAGCGCATACGCGAACTGCGTGTGGACTGCGACCAGGATGCACTTTGGCTGAAAGTAGAGCAACAGGGCGCCGGTGCTTGCCACACGGGACGCCGGTCGTGCTTTTATCGTGCATTGCCGCTCGGCAAGACGGGCAAGGCCGTGCTCGAATTTCGAGACGCGGAAAAGCGTTTCGATCCTGCAAAAGTCTACAAATAACCGTCACCAAATTTCTATTTTTTAAGACTCGCCAATAGTCTTTGCGCACGGACGAGGTGTGGGCGATCGTACATCTTGCCGTCGATACCGACAGCGCCGGCGCCTGGTTGTGCGGTGAAGGCAACGATGATCGCTTTAGCTTTTTCGATTTGCTCTGCGCTCGGCGTAAATACCTCGTTGATGATCGGCACCTGCGCCGGGTGAATCGCCAACCGACCTGTAAAGCCATCGCGACGCGCATCCTGCGTGTCCTGCCGCAAGCCCTCTGAATTCCTGAAATCGACATAGACCGTTTCGATTGCCGGCAGTTTCGCAGCTGCCGCGCCGTACAGGCACAGCGAGCGGGCCAGACGGTAAGGTTCGGTGAGTTGACCGGCCGCGTTACGGTTGGCTTCAGCGCCGAGTTCGGCGGAGAGGTCTTCGGGCCCCCAGGTGAGGCCGATCAACCGCCCGCTGGCGCCGCGAAAAGTGCCGACGGCAAACAAGCCGGCTGCCGATTCCACGGCTTGCGCCAAAATTTTGATCTGCCCCTCGGGCACGCCCGCGACAGCCTCGCGCGCAGTCAGTTTGGCGTCCAGGTGTACAACACTTGCACCACCTTCAGCCTTGGGAAAGACCACCGCATCGGGCCTGCCCCCAACAATTGCATCGAGGTCCGCGTCGGTCATTCCAGTGTCGAGACCATTGATGCGAACCAAAAGGCGGGGGCGGTCCTTTTTGCCGTTATAGTTCTTGAGAAAATCGTTTGTTGCCGCTCGCGCCTGCAGTTTGCGCTCGGGAGTGATCGAATCTTCAAGATCGACGATCACGGCGTCAGCACCGCTCGCCATCGCTTTTTCGAGTTTCGAACCGCCGTCAGCGGGGACAAACAGAAGCGAGCGCATTACTTCGGCCGCAGACGCATGAAGGCCTGGCGGTGACATTCGGCGACGAGCGTTCCGTCCTGCTTATAGGCCTTGTGATGGAATTCAACGATCCCGGCACCGGGTCGTGATTTTGACTCGCGCTTGCTGACCACCTGGGTCGTGCAGTGCACGGTGTCGCCCTCGAAGAGCGGATTGGGGAATTTTACGTCGGTCATGCCGAGATTGGCGATAGTCGTGCCAACGGTCATATCGGAAACCTGGATACCAATCATGAGTCCGAGCGTGAACAAGGAGTTCATCAGCGGCTGGCCCCATTCGGTCTCGGTCTCGCAAAAATGGCGGTCTATGTGCAGCGGCTGCGGATTGAGCGTCATATTCGAGAACAACATGTTGTCCATCTGCGTCACCGTCCGCGTGTAGCGATGCTCGTAGGTCTTTCCGACCTCGAAGTCCTCAAAATAGAGGCCGCCACGTTTATGCCGCTGAATTGCCTCCACCATCGATTTTCTCCGAAAAATCCTTGCCAGATAGGGGCTTGCGAACCCTGTTTACCGTTCGTTTACCATAATTGCCCATGCTCCGCCGACCCGCGAAAGCCGTTGCGTCGCGTTCCCCATAGCAGCCGAGAACTTAGCAAGGCGCAACATCATGGCCGTCAATCCGACGACTGCCAGCGCGGCACCGCATATTACAGGAGCCATCCGCCAGGCAGCACAGTCCACCGGGATCAGCTTCGAGTATCTGCTCACAACTGCGCAGATCGAATCGAACCTCAATCCATCGGCACAAGCCTCAACGTCGTCGGCCAAGGGACTGTACCAGTTTATCGATCAAACCTGGCTTGGGACGATGAAGCAGGATGGGGCGGCACTGGGGCTTGGCCGCTATGCCAACGCAATCGCGCGGTCGCCAAATGGACACTATGAGGTGGCCGACCCTGCCATGCGGGCCGCGATCTTGCGTTTGCGAAACGATCCGCAAGCGAGTGCGATGCTGGCAGGCGCCTTGACCCGCAACAATGCCACCTTGGTGAGCGCAAGTATCGGCCGTCAGCCAACCAACGGTGAGCTGTACATCGCGCATTTCCTGGGAGCTGACGGCGCCGCCAAGCTGATCAACGGCGCGGCGTCGCAACCGCGCACGAGCGCTGCTGCCATTTTTCCCAAGGCGGCGGCGGCTAACCACAGCATTTTTTACGATGCGTCCGGCCACGCCCGCAGCGTCGGCGAGGTCTACGCAAAGCTGACTCGGCTTTTTGATTCTGCCCGCACCACCGCTTTGGCGCATGGTGGTGTGGCCGATACCGGCGGCGCCACGCAGGCGGCGCTTGCGCCGCCCTTGCCGGCTCCCGTGACTGTGGCAACTGCGCAGGTGAAAGCCGTGTCAGGTGATCGCCCTGTGCGCGTTGCATCCGCGGCGCAATCGGCATCCCAGCCGCTGCCGAGGCCACCCGCTCAAATCCCGTCTCCAGATACCGCTGGCGTGACGCAGGCGTTAGCGAGCGCCAGTGAGAACCTGCCGCCACCAACGCCGGCGCGGCCGTCTTTCCAGTCCATGTTCACGGATCGGGTCAACCAGCCCCTGGCGCAGACCGTAAACAACCTGTGGGGGCCGCTAACGGGCGGAACTCCCGCGCCTGCGCAAACGTTGCATGTCTTCGATCTGTTCACCGATACCCGCCCCAACGAGCGCAAGCTATTGGGCGACAAAGCTTGATCTTGCTTGGTTACAGTGCTTAACAGCCCCTCAATTTGTATGGTGAACGCTTTGTTAAGCCTCCTGCGCTAGGCTTTCCGCGCCGTCAGCTGAGTGACGGTATCGTAGCGTCGGTTGTGCCATGATCGTTCGTCAGTTTTTGCAATGGGTACGCCAGGCGCCGCCTGGAGAGCGGGCGGAGGCCACATCCGCGCTGGCCCGCGCATATCTTTACTCTGACCTATCACCCGATGATCTCGCTGCCGCAGAAGGCGCGATGATCATGTTGCTGGACGATCCTTCGCCGCTTGTGCGGCGGACGCTGGCAGAAGTGTTTGCTTCGTCACAAGAGGCGCCGATGGTTGTCGTACAGGCATTGGCAGCCGACCAGACGGATGTGGCTTTGCCGGTGCTGGAGCGATCACCGCTGCTGCTTGAAGATGACCTGGTCGACCTGATCGCCACCGGTCAAGCTGATGTGCAAATTGCGATCGCCGGCAGGGCACCGTTGCCACGGGCGCTCGCGGCCGCCATCATCGAAGTCGGCACGGCGGAAGCATGTCTTACGCTTCTGGAAAATCACGCTGCCGATATCGCGCCTTTCTCGCTCGCGCGTGCTGTCGATCGGTTTGGCCATTTGGCGCCAATTCGCGAAAATCTATTGGAACGTGACGATTTGCCGATGGCAATGCGTCAGGCATTGCTGTCGAAGTTATCACAGACACTCGCCGGTTTTGTTACGGCCCGACATTGGTTGGAGTCCGAGCAAGCGGAAAACGCGACAAAAGAGGCGTGCGAAAAGGCAACTGTCGTGCTCGCTGCCGAGATGCCCTATGACGAAGTCGGTACGCTTGTGCAGCACTTGCGCGAAAGCGGTCAACTTACCGCCGGAATGATTTTGCGGGCCTTGTTATCCGGCAACGTTGTGCTGTTTGAGGAAGCGCTCGCCGAACTATCTGCCATGCCGATCGATCGCGTCACCGGCTATATCCACGACAACAACATCTCCGGCTTCCGTGCACTCTATGAGAAGGCCGGGTTGCCGGATGTTGCTTATCCGGCCTTCCGCGAAGCATTGGCTGCAATCCGTGAAGGAATCCTGATCGGCGAGCAAGGTGGTGCGGCCCGGCTCAAGCGCCGTATGGTCGAGCGGGTGCTGGACTCTTGCTCACACGAACGCGGTGCGGACACTGCGTCTTTATTGGCGTTGCTGCGGCGATTTGCGGTCGAGGCCGCGCGGGAGGAAGCTCGCCTGTTCTGCGACGGATTGGTCGCCGAAACTTACGCTCTGCTGCCGGACGAAGCTTTCGCCGAGCGGCCACTGGCGGCCTAGTTTTCGCATCCGGCGATTGAACAGGTCTATTCGGGCACGATCGATGGGCCTCCGAGCTGCTCCAGCACCTCGGGGCGGTTTCGATTTTTCTGCATCAGAAAATCGTCGGTGACCTCGCGCAACCGTTTGGTCAGCCTGGCGGCAAGCTTTTTGGCGTCCGATTTTGCGTATTCGCGATAGATCGCACGCACAGCGTCAACATGCTGATCGACCAGTCTTGGTGGGATGTGAGTTGCCTCGGGCGTATGCTCGATGAGGCGGCAGAGGCTCTCAGCGGCGACTGCTAGCGCCGGGTAGCCAAAAGTTGCGGCTTCGCCTTTGATGTCATGGGCGGCATGGAATAGCGCCTCTTTGTTGGCAGGGTTGAAATCGGTGAGGAGGTCGCGGCGAGCCTTGTCGAGCCGATCACATTCAGAATCCATCCAGCTGTCGAACTCTGGAGATAGTTTGGCCAGCGCCTTTTCGGCACGGGCCACCGGATCTTCGTTATCGCCGCCGGCCGCTACTTTTGTTACGGCCCCACGCAATTTATTTTCCGGCGTAATGACCTCATGGTCTCCGTAGGTGACGATCGCTGCTGTCTCTTTCGACCGGCGCATTGCTTGTCGCCTTTCCTCAGACAGGCGCGCGAGCTTTTTCAAGCAAAGGCGTCTGTCGGATGACATCAGCCTTGCCGCCCTTTCGGCGTTCAGGGCCGATGTAGTTCGAGTTGGTATTACGGCGGCGGTCTGGACCGAAATAAGTCTTGGTCTTGATGAACGGACGCGGATTGGCGACGACGTTGATAATACGCTGATAAAGACCTTTCGCCGAAATTGGCTTGGCGAGAAACTCGGTGACGCCTGCGTCACGTGCGGCGGTTACACGCTTCTTCTCGGAATGGCCGGTGAGCATGATAATCGCCACGTAAGGGTTGGCGTTGGCGCCAGGCTGGCGGATCATCTGCATGAGCTCCAATCCGTCAAAGATCGGCATTGCCCAGTCTGTGATGACGATGTCCGGGATATAGTGGGTGAAGGCTTCAAGGCCGGCGGCTCCGTCTTCGGCTTCGTATACTTCGCGTGCGCCGAAGCCATGCAGCAAAGTGCGCAGTATGCGACGCATATGCGCGTTGTCGTCGATGACGAGGAAACGCAGGCGGTTGAAGTCGATGCGGACCATGGTGCCCCGGGCCTCGGACGCGCGTGCCCGATACCGTATGACCGAAGCTAGCGGGGCGCCGTTAACGAATGGTTTAGGATGCTTCAGGCCTGGGCGGCGATAGCCTAGCCTTTCAAAAGTGCCGCCATGATCCGTTCGCGCGTCAAGGGCAAATCACGGATGCGCGTTCCGAGTGCGTGAGAAACAGCATTGCCGATCGCCGCTGCGGTCGGACCGGCTGTGACCTCGCCAACGCCGAGTGGTACCTCATCCCTTGTATTTATGAGCTCGATGTCAATTTCCGGCACTTCGCTGAATTTTAATACTGGATAAGTCTCCCAATCGAACGAGGAAACGCCGTTGTCAAAACGGACCTGCTCCTTGAGCACCCAACTCGCGGATTGAATCACACCGCCTTCGAGCTGGTTGATCACGCCATCGGGGTTGATGACCAAGCCGGCATCCGTCGCACACCAGACATGATGCAGCCGAATTTCCTCGTCGACCGATAGCTCGACAACCACCGCGCAATAGGCCGCGCGGTTCTTGTAGCGGGCAAAAGCAATGCCTCGGCCGCGCCCGGACCCTGCCTGCACACCGGCTTTCCATTTGGCCATCGCGGTAACCTTTTCGATCACCGCGCGCGCGCGTACATCGGCGGTGATTGATAGCCGGTATTGAACCGGATCCTGTCCGGCACGTTCGGCCAGCTCGTCAATGCAGCATTCGAGGGCGAACACGTTCGGCATTGCGCCAAGCCCGCGTAGTGCCGACGTGCGTACCGGCGCTTCGGTGACCAGATGGTGCAGTATGCGTTTGGCGGGAATGTCGTAGAGAGGCTCGGCGTTGCGCGTGGCACCGCCGCCGTTCGCTTCGGGGACGTCATTTGGCGGGGGTTCCGGTGGCGGGTTCGGCAGGGCGATCGCGCCAAGCAGGTTTCCGCCCGCACCTGGACGCAAATTATGCGTCGGGCTCCAGATTTCCTGCGTCCAATCGACGGGCTTGCCAGCCTCGTCGAGCAGGGCACGCACCTTGACTACCATCGCGGGGGTCTTTGGCTCGTAGATGAATTCCTCTTCGCGCCGCCAGCGAACCCGGATCGGCTTTCCTGGCTTTTGCACGGCGATTATTGCGGCGTCAGCCGCCGCGTCATCGGCACCATTGTGGCCGTAACAACCGGAGCCTTGCAGGTGGTGAACGGCGATCGATGCGGGCTCAAGCTTTAATGTCTTCGCCAGTGCCGTCCGTAACGGATAGACGCCCTGACAATGTGTCCATACGGTCAGTTTGCCGCCTTGATAGAGCGCGAGCCCGCAGGACGGCGAGACAGACGCATGCGCGAGATAGCCCCGCGTGTAGGTTGCTTCGAATCGTTCTCTGCCTTGCGGATTCCCTATCTCCTGTGCGCCGAATTTGCGATCGACCGCCGGCCGTTGCAGCAGCCAGTTCGCCTCCTGTTGCGCCGGCGTCGGCGCCTCGACGTTGTGCCAGGCTACGTGTTTGGCTGCGGCGACGCTGGCCGCTTCAACCGCGGTCTCATCGTCGCCGAGGACGGCGAGAAAATTGCCATTGCGCGCAAACTCAATCGAGCCTTTGGCTGCACGTTGGATGGCCTTCTCGTCGATTGAACCAATAGTGGCGCCGCGGCTAGGTTGGCGCACAACGCGTGCATGAATCATTCCGTCAAGCTGAACATCGTGGATGAATGCACTTTCGCCAAATATCTTTGGCGGGAGGTCGAGGCGAGCGCTGTTTGTACCGATGTGTTTAAGCTCAGCAAAATGCTTGCGCGTGCCGGTTCCCGTGGCCTTGACGGAGAGATCGATCGCGCCAGCGAGCGTCCAGTAGTCCTGTCCGGTCGAGGTGCCGTTGCGGAAGACACTGCCGTCGCGAATGGACAGTTCACCCTTTTGGCAGCCGAGCACTTTTGCGGCTTGCTTGAGAAATAGTGCGCGTATGTCAGCACAAGCTTGCCGCATGGCGACCCCGCCGAACTGAATCGACTGGCTACCCGCGGTGTAGCCTTCATTCGGCGCCCTTTCGGTGTCGCCGGAGCGGATAGTTATGTGTTCGATCGCAACGTCGAGCTCATCGGCGGCAATTTGCACCATGGCGGTGAGAACGCCTTGACCAAGCTCAACCCGGCCGGTGAGCACAGTCACTTTGCCCGGGGATGGGAAGTCGACCCAACGATTAAGTTCGGGGTTGGCCTCAAGCGGGCCGGGAAGGGGAGCATTCATCGACTTGCCCCCTGACGCATGATGACCGCGGCCTTTTCTACGGCACGCATTATTCGGTTGTGAGAGCCACAACGACAAATGTTGCTGTCAAGCGCCTGTGCAATTTCTGCACGTGATGGCTTCGGATTTCGATCAAGCAACGCCTTGGCTGAAATCAGGATTCCGGTGAGGCAATAACCGCATTGACCGGCTTGCTCGTCAAGAAAAGCCTGTTGCAGCGGGTGCGGGCGTTCGGTGCTGCCGAGTCCTTCGATCGTAATGATTCGTTTTCCTGCGACACTCCAAACCGGTTTGGTGCAGCATTTCTC
>Ga0187777_10002952_pt1 | contig 10874 bp, 9 predicted proteins | sample 1015_Q2_SP5_10_M_FD_132416 | JGI IMG/M metagenome (GOLD analysis project Ga0187777, IMG submission 132416) | Tropical peat soil microbial communities from peatlands in Department of Meta, Colombia - 1015_Q2_SP5_10_MG | ecosystem: Environmental > Terrestrial > Soil > Wetlands > Peat | place...
ACACCATTGGATGAATTTCCTGAAACCCCGGTAGCGGCACCTTCGCTGGATTCCGTTGGTCCGTAATGGTGTCGCCGATTTTGATGTCGGCAGTAGTCTTGATGTTGGCGATGAAATAGCCGACATCGCCGGCGTTGAGGCGGGTCTGGACGAACATCTTCGGAGTGAAGATCCCTACTTCCTTTATTTCGTACCGGGTATCATTGCTCAACAGCTTGATCGCATGATTTGCCTCCATGTGGCCGGAAACGACGCGCACGTAGCCGACGACGCCGCGATAAACATCAAACACGGAGTCGAACACCAGGGCACGCAAGGTTGCGTCTTCCGGTGTCTGGGGCGGCGGAATCCGGTGCACGATCGCTTCCAGAATTTCATCGATCCCGGTCCCTATTTTTGCGCTGGCATGGATCGCTTCCTCCGAAGGAATTGCGAGAATTTCCTCCAGTTGCCGATGCACCGAGGCGACATCGGCGTTGGGCAAATCGATCTTGTTGATAACCGGGACGATGGTGAGCCCTTGCTTGTGCGCGAGATGCACATTCGCCACGGTTTGCGCCTCGACGCCCTGGGCGGCATCCACAATCAACAGGGCGCCTTCACACGCGGCCAGCGAGCGTGAAACTTCATAGGCAAAATCGACATGGCCCGGCGTATCCAGAAGGTTTAATCGATAGGTCTGCCCATCCTTCGCCCGATATTTCATCGCGACCGGATGCGCCTTGATGGTAATTCCGCGCTCGCGCTCCAGGTCCATTGAATCGAGCAGCTGATCCTGTTTCTCCCGTTCGTGGATCGTGCCGGTGCGCTCGAGCAGTCGATCCGACAACGTCGTTTTGCCATGATCGATGTGCGCGATGATGCAGAAGTTGCGCGTCAGTTCAATTGCCATGAAAGCCGCACTATGCGAGTGCGTCGTTAACGGGTCAATTGTAGGGCGTTTCGGTGAAACGCCGTTTAAGATTTGGCGGCTGATAAAGCCGCCCTACAATGCAGCAGTAATCTTTGGACAAATGCAGAAACGTTTGTTGCTTTTCGATATCGACGGCACGCTGATTCATTCCGGCGGCGCCGGGATCGAAGCCTTGAAACGCGCCTTGAAGGAACGTTTCAAAATCAATGACGACCTTCGCGACATCGAAATCGCCGGCATGACAGATTCAGGAATCGTCACCGGCATTTTGAAGAAGCACAAAATCCCGGCAACCGCGGAGAACATCGCGGCGTTCCTCGATAGCTATGTGCACTTCCTTTCCCTCGAACTGCCGTGCCGCAAAGGCAATCTACTTCCAGGCATTCTTGAATTGCTCGAGAAGTTGAAAACGCGAAAACACGTCGTCCTGGCGTTGCTGACGGGTAACGTCTCTCGCGGTGCACAATTGAAGCTAGGGCATTACGGGGTCTGGCACTTCTTCGAGTTCGGCGCCTTCGCGGACGATCATCACGACCGCAACCAACTCGGGCCATTCGCCCGGGCGCGGGCAAAAGAAAAGCACGGGCACGAATTTTCCGCGGATGACATCGACGTGATCGGGGACACGCCCCGCGATATCGCCTGCGGGAGAGCGCTGGGCGCCCGCACCATCGCCGTGGCGACGGGTAGTTGCAGTCGCGAAAAACTCTCCAAACACGGTCCCGATATTTTAATTGATGATTTTTCCGACGTTGATCGTCTCATAAATACGCTCGGTTGGTAGTCGACCCGCGATTTTGAGGAAGATAATGTCAGTCCTGCTGCTTTCTGAACCTATGTCACGAAAACAAACACCCAGCGTATTGCCGCTTACCGGCGAGATCGATCTCCACGTTTCGCCTGCGGTTGCAGAATCGCTGCGAACGCTGATCGCTAAGAAAGCCAAACAGGTCATCGTCGATTTCACGAAAGTGACTTACGTAGACAGCTCCGGTCTCGCAGTGCTGATCGAAGGAATGCAGAACGTTCAGCAATACGGTGGCAGGTTCCGCCTGGCCGGCGTTCGGAAAGATGTGAAACACGTCTTCGACATTGCCCGCCTCGATCAGGTATTCGAGATTTATCCGGACGTGGATACGGCGCTGGCCGCGAAGTAAATTAAAGCCATACGCGACCCCATTAAGGTCAGGTTTCGGAACAAATTGTGCTGCAAATTGGGGCGGAATGGCGTTGTTCGATTCGGCGAACGTGCTCTCTCTTAACGGCGAAATTGACCTTCACGTTTCGTCCGATGTAGATCTATTGCTGACTTCGCTGATTGCCAAACGGCCCAAACAGGTAGTGGTCGATCTTTCCGGCGTCACGTTCATAGATAGTACCGGTTTGGCCGTTTTGATTCACGCCCTGCAAAACGTCCAGGAATACGGCGGTCGCCTTCTTCTTTGCGGCGTTAACGATGACGTCCGACCGATTTTCACAATGGCGCGACTGGATCAGGTGTTCGTCATCGACCCGCGTGATGACGGTTTGCTGGCGGCGAACTGAACCAAAATCCCTACCGTCGCGGAAACATTCGTCGACATGTCGAACTGCGACGCTCGCTCAGCCGTCGCCGCTCTCGCGGCCGCCCGACGAGATTCGTCGGCCCAGAACCGGATCCCATCACGGAGCGCCATGACGTTGTTTGAAAAATCGACCACTGAGCCGTGAATGTTGTTTTCAATAATCTCGCTAAAGCCGTTATCACGGGTGGTAATCACCGGCAGTCCGGACGCCAGGGCTTCGAGACACGCGTTTGAAAACGGATCGTAAATGCTCGGCAAAATGAAAATATCCACCGCAGCGTAAATCGGGTTGAGGTCTGCCACCTCTCCAAGAAAACAGACTGGTTCTCTCGTGAAAAACCGTTTCGGCTTGTAACCGCGAGCATCACCCCGGCCGGCGACTAACATTCGCAAACTGCGGTCTCGAGAAAGCTCCAACGCCTCGATGGCAAAGCGAAGACCTTTGCGTTCCCAACCCGAGCCAGCGAAGAGGAGCGCGGTTTCGTCAGGTTTGATATTCAAGTCCAGGCGAGATTTTGCGCGAAGCGCCGGATCAAACCGGAATTTCCTCAATGGCACCCCGTTGCGGATAATTTCGATCCTATCGTCGGGATAACCGTAAAGCCCGACAATCTCGCGTTTGACCATTTCCGAATTAGCAATCACGCGATCGGCGCCAGATTTTCCGAAAAGCGATTCCTCCAGTTTCAAAATCTCCTGATGTTTGCGGTTCGTCCCACGGACGAAACGTTGCAGTGGCATCTCGAATTTTCGGCGGCGATTGAGCCAGGCTTTATGCACCCCGTCCCCGGCGCGATAAACATCGCAATGCCAGACACGCTCGAGACTCATCAAAACATCGCAGTCGATTTCGGATCGACGTTGCTCGAGCTCATTGGCAAATGAAATTGGCGATTCGGCGCGAATACGGTGAATCGGGCCGAATTCCCATTCGCTGGCCGGCCATTCGTTCGTAACGATTAGCTGCGCCTCGTGTCCAAGATCGACAATCCCCTGGCCTAGCCGCTTCAAATAGGCTTCCGCGCCGCCGGTCGGAGAATAGCCGCGGCGGGCGAAAGCGATCTTCAATTTGCGTTTCGACATCACGTTCTAACTATTTCTAACCATTCTTGTCATTCCCAGCGAAGTCGAGGAATCTCTCTTCTTGGTAGAGGCGGTCCACCGAACCGCCCGCGGGCGATTGCGGTCAATCGCCCCTACCTATGCTATGATAGAAACGCAGCCAGTGGAAAGTTCCGTGGGCACGCCGCGGGTTCTGCCGAAGAGTTTGCTCTACTCAATTTTTGCGCGAATCGGCGGGCATGGGCTTGATACCGATTCATTTGAAGCCTTGCGCGCGTCTTATCGCGGGGAGTTTCTGGGCAAAGCGGTCGCCTATGATAATCGCCAGGAAGAAATACCGGCCAGGCTCATTCAATCGCTTCGCTACCATCCGGTTCGGCTGATCTCGTTCGTGGGACGCCCCTATTATTATGGAGCGAAGAAGAAATACCTCGATTGGATTGCGTCCCGTCACCTGGAAACCGGTGGCTATGACTTTTTTCACAGTTGGTCCGGGGATTGCCTGGCCACGCTTCGGGTCGCTAAAAAGAAAAATATTCCGTCACTGATCGAAATCCCGACCTGGCACAGGGCAGGCCAGAGTTCAGCGGTCGGAGATCAGAAGTCAGAGATCAGCGGTCAGAAAACACCAGTCAGAAAGAATTGGCGATCGAAGTTCCTGCTGGAGCGCGAGAGATTCTTGGAAGAATACGATCTGGCAACGCTGGTGGTGGTTCTTTCAGAAAAGGCGGCTGAATCGTTTCGGGCTGCGAACTTTCCGGATAAGAAACTCTTCTATCTACCGCGTGGCGTTGACATCAGTCGGTTCCAACCTGGCGAACGGCCGTCAATTTTTCGGGCCATTTTTTCCGGCGCGTTGATCGAGCGCAAGGGAATTCATCATTTGCTCGAAGCCTGGCACAGACTAAACCTGCGTGATGCGGAGCTGTGGCTGATCGGCAGTGTCCATGACGAAGCCAAACCACATCTGAAGAAGTTTTGGCGCGACAACATTCGCGTTCTCGGATTCCAACGCGATCTCGAGAATTATCTCAACCAGGGATCGGTCTATGTTTTTCCATCCCGACTCGAGGGCAGCGCGAAAACGATTTACGAAGCGGCCGCGTGCGGACTGCCGATGATCACGACGCGCGAAGCGGGGGACGTGGTCCGCGACGGCGTGGAGGGGATCATTGTCCGTCCCGGGGACGTTGATGCCATAGCGGCGGCCCTCGAGCACCTGTATCAGCATCCCGAGATTGCAGCGAGCATGGGCGCCGCCGCGCGACAGCGGGTGGTGGAGAGTTTTACCTGGGACCATTACCGGATGCGTCTGTTAGGCGCTTACGAACGCGCCATCCAACTCTGTAGCGGCGGTCTATGACCGCCGCATGATCACAAGCATTGAAGATTCTCCTGATTCAACTCAAGCGCATCGGGGACTTGATTCTTACGACGCCGGCAATCGCGGCAGTGCGGCAGAAATTTCCCGACGCCCACATTACCCTTGTGATTTCGGATGATGGCAAGGCGCTCGAACCGGCGATTGCAGACGTGAACAAAATTCTCGTCGTGCGCCGCGGGTCCGCCGGATTTGAAACACTCGCCGCGATCGCCCGCAGCCGATTCGATTACTGCGTCGATTTTACCCGAAACGATCGCTCCGCATTCCTGGTGCTGCTCTCACGCGCAAGAAAGCGGATCGTTTCGTTTCGGATCAAAGTGCGCTCCAAATTTCGAACCCTGTTCTATAACGAGTTCGTCGCCCATCGCATGCGTGACATGCACACGGTCGATTATCACCTCGGATTGCTGCAACCCCTGGGAATCACGAACGCGCCGGGCGCGATCCGGTTGCAGCTGCCGGAAGACCGGCGCGCTGCTGCCGCGCGATTGTTGGAGTCTCACAATATCCGCAGGCCTTTCATCGTTTTTCATCCCGGATCCGCGCGGGCCGAAAAATTCTGGGAGGCACAGAGATGGGCGGACGTGATTAGTCACGCGGGCAGTCATCACGATGTCGATCTTGTTTTGACCGGCGGAACATCTCCTATCGAGAGAACACACATTGGCGACATCAAATCGAAGGTTCGCCGCGAAATAGCCGACCTCTCCGGCAAAACCGATTTGCTTACCCTCGCGGCGCTGATTTCTCGCGCACGCCTGCTAATCACGGTCGATTCCGCGCCGATGCATCTGGCGGCAGGAACCCGCACGCCACAGGTGATTCTGTTCGGGCCAACCAACCCGTTCCACTGGCGCCCGCTCGAGAGTCCGGCATTGATCCTGCAGGGAACAGGAACATCGCCGGTGACAGAATTGATACCAAAGCAACCGCGTTTGCCCATGAACCAAATCTCGACGGAAGCGGTGATCGATGCTATGGAGACGCTGCTGTCGAGTCCGGCAGCGCAGCCATCGTTATGAGCAAGGCAGAAGGCGCGAAGGTAAAGCTTTCATTTTCCGAAACCATGCGGGCTGCGTGGGGTCCGTACCGACGCCTCTACAGTTACGCTGTCCCCTACAAATGGCGCTTCGCCATCGGTCTCGCGTTCGGGGCGGTGTATGGCTTAGTCAATTCGCTGCTACCGCTAACGGTCCTTCAGGTTTCGAATTTCATTTTTCATGGCGCGGCCCCAAATCCGCGCTCGATGCTGATTCATCGCGAAGTGTTAAACGTCGGACCGAAGATCGACTCAATTGTCTGGATCTGTCTGATGATTCCGTTGGTCATGACCGTGCGAAGTCTCTGCTCCTACGGCAATGCCTATTACATGAACTGGGTCAGCAACAAGGTCGTGAACGATGTGCGCAACCAGCTGTTTGCCAAAGTGGTCCGGCACTCGATGGATTTCTTCAACCGCATGCGCACCGGTTACCTGATGTCGCGCATCGCGAACGACACGCGAAACATGCAACAGGCGCTCGCCAGTGTGAGCAGCGACGTTTTCAAACAACCGATCACGATCGTCGGCGCGGTCGCGGCGCTTCTGTGGATGGACTGGAAGTTCACTATCGTCAGTCTGATCCTGTTTCCGACTTGCATCATTCCAATTCGCATCTTCGGCAAACGCGCGCGAAAAGCCGTCGAGCAGGACCAACGCGGAACGGCGCTCATGTCGGTCACGATGCAGGAAAGCTTCGCCGGAATTCGAGTGATCAAATCGTTCGCGCGCGAGGACCAACAGGAAAAGCATTTTCGACGCAGCGCGCAATTGTCGTTCTCGAATACCATGCGGATGGTTAAAGCGACGGAGGCGGTTGGTCCGCTGGTCGAGGTCATAGCCTCGATCGGCGTGGGCCTCGCATTGTTCTATGTCTACGCGACTAATCTGAGCGCCGGGCGGTTTTTCGGACTCATTGCGGGAATTTTCATCCTCTACGAGCCAATCAAGACGCTGAGCAAATTGCACATCGTCATGCAACGATCGCTTGGCGCCACCACCCAGATCTTCGCGATCCTTGATTCCGTTCCCGCGGTCCAGGATGCGCCTCGCGCGATCGAGATCGCTTCGTCCGAAGGTCGCATCGAATTCGAAAACGTAACCTTCCGATATTCCACCGGCGTCGGGGACGCGGTCCGCGATATTAATTTGCATGTCGAGCCCGGCAAGACCTACGCGCTGGTAGGCGCGAGCGGCGCCGGCAAAAGCACCATTCTCTCTCTCATTCTGCGCCTTTACGATCCGACGTCAGGCACCGTGAAAATCGACGGGCACGACTTGCGCATGCTAACGCAAAAGTCCCTGCGTGAGCAGATCGGTCTTGTTACCCAGGAAACGTTTTTGTTTCACGACACGATTTTCAAAAACATCCAGTTCGGACGCCTCAACGCCACCCGCGAGGAGGTTTACGAAGCCGCAAGGACAGCGTTCGCACACGAATTCATTCTCGCCCAACCCGACGGATACGACACTGTGATTGGCGACAAGGGTTGCCTGATCTCCGGCGGCCAACAGCAGCGCATCGCAATTGCGCGCGCATTGTTGAAGAACGCTCCCCTGCTCCTGCTTGACGAGGCAACATCGTCTCTCGACACCGAATCGGAAAAGCAAATTCAAAAGGCCTTGGAAAAACTCGCTGCCGGGCGAACCGTGATCGCGATTGCTCATCGACTTTCTACCATCTTGGCGGCCGACCAGATTGTGGTCCTCGACAGCGGACACATTAAAGAAATGGGCACTCACGCCGAGCTTCTCGAAAAATCGGGTTACTATCGCCGCCTCTACGATCTGCAATTCAACCAGCCCACTCGGGCCACTGAGCCGGCATCCGAACCCGACGTTCTCGCCGAAGAACTAGTGTAGGGTCCACTTACCCATGCCACTCAACTTCGATTTACACACTCATTCGTTTTTCTCCGGAGACGGGGTCTCGAGTCCGGAAGATTTGATTGCTGCCGCCAAAGCGAAGGGCTTGCACGGCATCGCGATGACCGACCACAACACGTGCGATGCGGTTACCTACATGCTCGAGAAGGGTCTCATGCGACTCGACGGCCAGCCGGTCGATGGTTTTCTCGTTTTGCCCGGCGTCGAAGTCACGACCGCTGACGGTCATCTTCTCTGCATCGGCGCAGAGCTACCCTACTTAAAGGGGAAGCCGGCCCGGGAAGTTTGCGAAATTATTCACCAGCGGGGCGGTTTGGCCATTCCGCCACATCCTTACGATCTGTTCCGCGCTGGAATTCGCTTTTCAGTTTTGGAGACGCTGCCAGTCGATGCCATCGAGGTTTTCAATGCCGCCACGACTTTGCGCCGTTACAATCGCTACGCATTTAAGTATGCGCAGGTTCGCGGCCTGCCCATGGTCGCTGCCAGCGACGCGCATCACGCGGCGGCAGTCGGCACCGCCTACACAATTCTGAACACCACCGATTTCTCGGTCAAGGGTGTCCTCGCCCAGATTCTTAAGAGCAACGAGCTCAACCAACAATATCTCACGCCCCGAGATAGCCTTCGAAAGACCTGGAATAACTGGATGCGATTGCGCCGGAGGAAAAGAATTCCCGAATTGGCTGCCAAAGACGGCCGTCGCAACGGCGGCTGATTTTTCTTTCAACCGTCATCCTTCGTCCTTCATCCTTTCGAAATGGCAGCCTACATCATCGTCGAAATCGAAATCACCGACCCCGTCGGCTACGAGGAATATAAAAAGCAGGCGGCGGCAACCGTTCACAAGTACGATGGAAAGTACATCGTTCGGGGCGGGAAGGCCGAGATTCTCGAGGGCAATTGGAAACCGAAACGGATCGTCATTCTGGAGTTCCCGACCGTGGCCCGCGCCAAAGAGTGGCTTAATTGCGAAGAATATCGCGAGCCGCGCAAATTGCGTCACCGCACCGCCAAGACCAACATGCTCGTCATCGAAGGCGTCTGACGGGACGTCAGCGCAGAAGATCCCGTAACGCGGCCGTGTCCGTAACCGGCGCTTTGCACGTAAAATTTTCGCAAACGTACGCCGCCGGTTTGTTGTCGATCATCGACATGGCGCCGATCGCCCGGTTTCTGCCGGCGAAAAACTTCTGCCCATCACCGCCGTCGGCCAGAATCAGGATCTTATTCGGTAGAAAATGCCGATGTACTTCTTCAATCAACGCCTTTGTTCGATCATCATCGATCTTGCCTGCGACGACTATCTGGCGCGGTTTGTTTAAACTGAAATCGAGCGCCACCAATAATTGCGGCATGGCGCTCGCGAAATGCGAAACCGTTGGCCCAAACGCTTCCAGCGTCTGTCCCGCTCGATCTTCAAGTTGTTTGTCGCCCAGAAATTGGGCCAGCCGCAACAAGTTCAACCCTGCGACCGAGCTGGCAGCCGGCTCGGCGCTGTCGTTGTCATCCTTCATTCGCAGCACGACGCTTTTATCTTTGCCACTCGTGCTAAAATAGCCGCCGGCGTTTTCATCCAAAAACAACCGGTCCTCGGTTTTCTGGAGCTCGATCGCAAACTTCAGCCATTCGACATCGAGTGATGCCTCGTAGAGATCGAGCAGTCCTTGAACGACAAACGCGTAATCATCCGCGAAACCTTCAACCGTACCTCGGCTTTCGCGGAAATTTCGAAAAAGAATCTTACTCTTGTCATCGTAAAGGTTCGCGCGCACAAATTTCGCCGCCCGCGTCGCGGCTTCGAGATAAAGCGGCTCATCCAAGACCTGAGCCGCGCGCGCATACCCCGAAATCATCAATCCGTTCCAGGCGGAGATTATTTTGTCGTCCAGATGCGGCCGCGGCCGCTGGTTTCGGATTGCCAACAACTTTTCGCGACTGAGAGCGAGCGAATTTCGAACTTCGTCCTCGCTCTTTTTGAAATGGGCCGCCGTCTCGGCAATGGTGTGGCGCTGAATCAAAACATTCTTGCCGCGAAATTCGTCCTGTGGATCACTGCCTTCCGGCGCGTTACCGTGCGGCTGTACGCCATAATGGTATTTGAAAAGCGGCGCATCATCTCTCAGCGCATCGTCGACCTGTTTCTCCGTCCAGACGTAGAATGCGCCTTCCTTCTTCTGTAGCGGCAATGTCTCATCGCCGGATTGGGGAGTTCGGCGGTCATCCGCCTCCGCCCGGCTACGGCGTGACGGGTAGACCGCCGCTACAATCTCTGCGCTGTCGGCATCCTCCGCCGAGAAAAACCCGCCATCCTTCGAAGTCATGTCCCGCGCGACATAATCCAGGACATCGCGCGCCACGTCCGCGTATTGTCGGTCCCCGGTAATTTGAAACGCATCCAGGTAGGCAATTGCCAGCTGCGCCTGATCGTAAAGCATCTTCTCGAAGTGTGGGACGTGCCAATAACGGTCGACCGAGTAGCGGTGAAAACCACCGCCGATGTGATCATGTATCCCGCCGGCCGCCATTTTGCGCAGAGTAAACAAGTCCATCTCCAAGGCGTGCTTTCCCGACTCCGCCTTCGGGTCGCGAGCGTAGAAGCGAGTTAGAAAATTCAGCGCTACCGGTCGCGGAAACTTTGGCGCCACACTGAATCCGCCTTCGCGCCGATCATAACTCCCATCGAGTTGCTGATACGCTTTCTCGAATACGCCTCGGTCGAGTCTGGTGGACTCGCTTGCCGCGGATGATTGCGACTCGCGCAAAGCATCAAGAATTTTTGTCCCGCTCTCGACGATTTTCGCATGGTCCTGTTTCCATGCGGAAGCGATTCGTTCCAAAACCTTCCGAAAAGCAGGCTGGCCGTAGCGGTCCTCCGGCGGAAAATAGGTCCCGCCTACGAACGGCTTTAAATCGGGCGTAAGCCAGACGCTCATCGGCCAACCGCCACCGCCGGTCGTCGCCTGCACAAAAGTCATGTAAACGCGATCGACGTCCGGCCGTTCCTCGCGATCGACTTTTATG
>Ga0187777_10002953_pt1 | contig 10872 bp, 3 predicted proteins | sample 1015_Q2_SP5_10_M_FD_132416 | JGI IMG/M metagenome (GOLD analysis project Ga0187777, IMG submission 132416) | Tropical peat soil microbial communities from peatlands in Department of Meta, Colombia - 1015_Q2_SP5_10_MG | ecosystem: Environmental > Terrestrial > Soil > Wetlands > Peat | place...
AAGCGACCGTCAGACTTTATCGAGGCTGCCAATGCTTGGTCCTGCTCCACGTGAGTGCCTTCGTGGCCTACCTCAGCGTCGAGCGCAATTCCGACGTCTTCTCCAGGAATTTGGACGGAAATGGACGTATTGCCGTTGGCTCTGAATTTGGCCATTGTGAAGCCAGTGGTACCGGCGACATAGCTGACAGCAACACGGTTGTCCTTTTTCGGATCGCCGTAAGCCTTGGCTGCCGCAACTACCTTCGCGTCCTTTGATTGCAAATCACGCTGCCTGGCCGCCTCAAATGCCACGTCCTGGTCCGTTTGACACTTGTTCTTATCGTCTGCGCATGTGTACTTCCCCGTTGGGTCTGTATATCGCATTGGATTGTTCATTGTATAGGAGTACCAATTCCAGGTTTGGGGGTTCTGCAGGTGAACTGCCGCTAAACCTCCCGGGTCAGGCGAAATGAATCTTCCCAAACCGGATGAGGTGTACCTAGCTTGGAAGTTATCAAGGCTGGATTCTGGGTCGCGTTCTTTCCCCGTGAACTTGTAGGTCTGCGAACAGGTAGTCGTGTAAGTGCGTTCGCCACCAAAAGGATAAAAGTCGGCATCGTAGCACAAGGTAGCAGTTGTGCTGCCTGACGGGACTTCAGCGATCACGCGAGACGTGCTTAGGTGATCTGCCGAGTAGTAGTAAACGTTATTGGAAAAATCACTTCGGGCGATGCGGTTGCCGCCAAAAAAGACGTATTCACTGAAACCGCCGTTGGTGATGCTGCCGCTCAGATCGGTTTCGTCCAGTACACTGCCATCCCTTCCGTACCAATAGATTTTCCCGCTCGACTTCTTAACCCGTTTGCCGTCGCCGTCGTAGGTATAGGTGATACCCGATGTAGCGGCTAAATGATTTTCAGCGTCATAGCTGTATGTGATGCCGGAACTCGTCGTCATGTTTCCAGCGGTATCGTAACCATATGTGCTTCCGTTGCTGATCTGATTCTGCGCTGTGGCAATCACGCTCAAGCTCTCCTGTGTGCAACCGTTGTAAGCGGTCGAGGCCATGCCGATGCTGGTCAAGTTGCCCCACGCGCCGCCTGTGGTTTCGTTATCGTATTGGTAGCCTTCGCCCCAGCAATGAGCTGGACTTGTCGCATAGGTAGAGGCTGTGGCCGTCAACAACCGATTGAGGGCATCGTAGGTGAACGCCTGGGACCGCGTTGTGTCTCGATTATTTGTGATGCCCATAATGTTGCCATTGTCGCCCGAGCCATACTGGAAGTTGTAGCTAAGGTCGAGCAAATTTCCAGTTTGGCCGAGTCCTCCGCAGGAGCCTGGGTAAGGGACGACGCTTGCAGTTGACTGCATTTCGAGCGGCTGGAGCCGGCCGTTATAAACGGCTGCTCCTGTTATCGCCCCGCCGTAAACTGTCCAGCAGGGAGCTCCGCCGGCCCAATAATGAGCTGTGCTCGCGTAGTGGACATACGTAGTGGCATCCTGTGCGTCAATGGGACGCGCGGCGAGGTTATAGCTATAGTTGATTGTGCGTCCACTCGGGTACCTTATGCTTACCGGGAGACCAAGGAAGTTATCTTGGTACACCACGGATTTCGTTAGCAGGTTTGTCGTGCGCTGGTCCGTCGTTTGCCAGCCGATCCCTGAAACGATGTTGTAGCTCCAAGCTTCCGAGCCCGCGGCATCGCACATCGCAGTGCGCTTCCCGATTGCCAGCCCGTAGCTGAAAACACCTACGGAACAGCCAGACGGAAGAGCGCCGCCGTCGTAGACATAGATTGCCACCGGTGCCAGCAGCGAGCCGTTCGCGCAAGTCTGCGCCGAATATGCCTTTGCTGTCATTCGATTGAGTGCGTCGTAACAGTAGGTCAACGTGATTTGGGCGGTGCCCTGCTGATTCTGCGCCGGCTCGTTCTTGTAAATGAGATTTCCGTCGGCGTCATAGCCGTAAGTCGTCGCTACGTAACTCTGATTTGTAAATGACCAGTTTGACTCTGGGTTCGCTGAGCTGATGAGCTGGGATAGAGAATCGTAGACAAACACGCGGCGACGAGAACCGGCCTGCATTACGCTCGTTAGATTGTCGAGCGCATCGTAGGTGTAGGTCGTTGTGTAGTGCAGATGTGGACTCGTGCCCGGATCTTCGATTACTTGGGTGAGTCGACCCAGGCCGTCGGCAACGCTTTCGCGGGTTTTGCCCTGCTCGTCGGTAGCCGTGGTGGAGCTGCCTGAATAGACCGTGGAGATGATGGAGCCGTCTGCGTGGGTGACCTTTGTGTTGCGGCCGAGGGCGTCGTAGGACAGCTCGTCTCCCGCGCCTGTGCAGGTTCGTAGGCTGCTCTGTCCCCAGTCTTGGTAGGGAGCAGCCTGGAAGCTTACAAGACCCAGGCCGTTGTAACACGTATCTCCGATTTCATCCCACGGCGGCGCCTCGGCATTGTAGGCAGCGGCGCGTCCTTTGCGACCCAATCCGTCAACCCAGAGGTAGGACGTTCGCCAGTCGCCCAGCGTGTCCATCCGTTCTTTGACGTCTACCGCCCATCCACCCCATTGAGCGAAATAGGAGAAGCCTGTTTGGCCACCATTCGGGTATTCGATTTGCGTCGTGCGGAGCATATCGTCGTAGGCATAGCTAGTAGTCAGATTGTTGGGATCGGTCGTCGAAATCCGGAGGCCCGAGTTGAGGTCGTAGCAATAGTAGGCCGTTTGCCGCAGCGCGTTTGTGACTGAGGTGGCACCCGAACCCGCGTAGCCTGAATTCGCTGGGCACGACGCCGATGAATATCCGTAGCTCGTTGAATTGCCTTTTGGATCTGTCGTTGTCGTCACGAGCCCGTTTGCATTGTAGACATTGGTGGTGATGCGGTACGTGTTTGTCGTGTTCAACCAGTGGCCCGTCGAAGTTAGGTTTCCCAGAATCCCCTGTGGACTACCGTTGTTTTGGTCGTAGGAGTAGGTCGTGAATGAGCCGGGCCCCGAGCCAGTCACTTGTACGGAGGATCGTAGGTCAAGGAGATTCGCGGTGAGATAGTTTGGGTTGTAAAGTGCGAGGTAGGCTGTCGCGGTGGTCCGCAGGAGATTGCCCGGCGCGTTGTTTCCATAGTCGTACTCTTGCTTTAGCAGTTCCTTGCCATAAATGGCGGTCAGTGTGACTGCGTTGCTACAATCTGCGTTGCCTGACGGCGGATTGTAGAGCGGGGCACATACCGTAAATCCAGAGTCATAGGAGTGGCTGACCCGGCTCTGCTGTCCATTGGGCCAAATGGTGTCTATCAAGACGGGAACAACGTTTGCCGCCGCGAAGGTGCCCCAAGGTACTCGAGAATATTGATAGGTTTTGTTGACCGTTTTAAGCAGTGTGCCGCTCGAGCTCGAACCCTGGTAGTACTTCACCTGATTTTCGTAGGATTCGCACCCGTCTTGGGTGCCCGGCGCACCAAAGCCGAATGTATGAACGGAAGTGTTGTTCGCCGGATCGGTGACGATGGTTCCGGAGGAGGTAAACGCGTAGGTCCACTGGGAAGCGGGCGTAACGCCATCGTTGGGGTTCATCGTGCGAGTCAGCACGGCCTCATTGGCGGTTTCGTTGGTGCCCTCAGCACAAACGGCCGTGGTCGTCCAAGTGTAGGAAAGTGTGCCTCCGACTGGGAACGTGATCTCGGACAAGTCCGCGATCGGTATATGGGACCTTGGGGACGGCGTGTATGCAAAGGTCCAAGTCGTACGGTCGGGTAGGACGACGCTCTGCAATTCGACCGTCGATCCTGGCCACGGCTGCGTGTAAGGAACCGTGGCGTAGCAGAATGTGATGGTATACGTCCCACCATTTGCGCCCGGCGGGCTCCAGACAGCGGCGCCGGTGGGAACCAGAGGGACATCGGGCGGCTGAGGACAGCTGCTGAGTCCAGAAGAGTTGGCAGCGGGGATGGAGGGGATCGTCCGCCCCATCGTGTCGGTCCAGCCCGAGGTCGCAGAGTAGAGGATTTCGTTGCCGTTTGAGTCCTTGCGTGAGTCTGTGAGAATGCCGGCGTACTGAAGGTTGGTATGTATGGTGCCCTGGGAATCGGTGAAGGACGTGTCCGATGTGCTTGATCCCAGAATGCCGCTCGCGTCGATGGATCGGAAGCTCGAACTGGCCATATTCGTTGGCGCCAGCAGGTGTGACACACCGTCTGTATTCGACACCTGGTAATTGCACAAGAATGTGCCTGTCGAGGCGATCGAGCTACAAGGCTGATATTCCCCCGTGGTGCTCAACACGGGCCCATAAGTAAAGGCCTGCTTGTCGATTACTTGAAAGCCGCTAGAGCTGCCAAAGGGTTCAGACACGCACTTTGTAGCAAATGGCCCGCTGTAGCAGGCCCCCACCTGGTAGCTTGACCCGTTGAAATAATGGAGCGCGAAGTCGAGGGTAAGCTTTCCGCCACGCTGCGGGTAGGAGATGAGAGGAATGTCCACGCCGAGACTGCCATTGGCAAGATTTATGTTGTCGACGCTCCCCATTTGATAGGAGCCGAAAGGCTTCAGGCCGATCTCGAAGTCCGGGTCGTCCTGAGCGAAGCCGGGCTTCGCAGCCATGGCGACCACAAGCAGCACGAATAGAGTACCGACGACCCTGTGCATCGAGCGTTCCTTAATTAACGGCGGTGGGGAGATTGACAGTCGCACCGGTGTTAAACGTGACGGAAGAAATCTGAATGTCACTCGTCACAGTTCTGGCGCCGGCTTTGAGGGTGCTATGGATGTGAAGGGCAACCAGTCGACCTTGCACCTCCTGGTAGTCGGAAAATCGCAGCTGCACCGTGCGATCCAAGTTGTTACCCCTGTACGTCATGAGCGGCTTGCCGGGATGATTGGGATCATACGGATGCAGCCGGAAGGTCATCGACACAGGCAATAGGGACGAAGCATCCAGATAGATGTCGTGCTGTGTTGCGTGTTGCCAGAACCGCGTCAGAGTTGGCGAGGCAGCGGAACTACCGCTGCTGGCAGGAAGCCGCCACACTGCCAGATGGTGTACAGCCTCCCCGTCCAGCGTCTCTTGACCGATGTAGGAGCTAGAGTTGAATGAGGAAGCAGAAGCCAGGACGATTTCCGGGAAGAACCATGCAGGATTCGGCGATAGCGCTGTGTGGGTTGGTACCGCATGGGGCACACCGTCAGGCCCCGTCTCGATCAGGATTGCCGAATTAGCTGAGATCGATCGAATTTCAGTGTAGGACCCCGAAGGCAGGTTCACGGTGGACTGGCCTTGGCCAGAAGCAGTGGCGACCATGGTGATCGTCCCTGACTGCGTACCATCGCTATCCGTGACAGTGTATGCCCCCTTCAACGTGACATCTGTCACCGGCGAGCCACCATTCAGGGCCGCTAGGCTCTGCTCGATGATCGACGCGGCTGGGAGGGTTCTCGGCGCGCCTGTTACATCCGAGGAGCTCGACTGAGCCGAAGTCGATAGGGAAACAAAACATACGATCGAAGCCAAGCGGCACGCCCGCATCGCGAATTCCTCCACAGCGAGTTGCGAGGTTATTCATCATCATGAATCATTTATCATTTTGTCAAGTTGCTGATCGATTTTAAGAAAGTACTAGACTTGGAAAATCTGTGTATTTCTTGGTATGCGGAGCAGAATTTAGGTGAGCGGTGCAGCTTTGACGCTAAAGCCCGCATTTTCGAATCTTGCTGCTCGGTTCACCGAGAATTGGAAGAGACCGCGGCTGCGGCTCGCGAGACCCAGTACTGTGGGATAATTGCAGAAATGTTCCGCACTCGCGATCAGGACGAGATGGGTGCAGCTCAACTGGCGGAGGCTGCGCAGCTGCCGGGTTTTGCCCTGTTACGCGACGGATCCGCATGGCGAATCTACCGAAACCCGCTGGAACTTTTGGTCGCCTCGGAGGTTGAATCACTGACGGATTTGCTTCGCCGAGTGGAGGAACACGTACACAGGGGCGGAGAAGCAGCGGGCTTGCTTCGTTACGAGGCAGGTTATGCTCTCGAACCGAAGCTGCGCCCGTTGCTCAGACGGGTTTCAGGCCCTCTCGCCTGCTTCGGTCTCTACGAAGAATGCGCGATTTTGCCTGCGCTTCCCGTTTCCACCGCAAAGGCTCTACCGATCGACCATCTCCGCAGCGCGATCACACGAGAACACTACTGCGGACAAGTTGCCGCCATCCGCCGTCTCATCGAGGCCGGAGAGGTGTATCAGATCAACCTCACAACGCGGGTGCACTTTACATGGAAGCGCAGCGCCTGGGAATTCTTCTCGACACTGTTTCGCAGCCATCCCGTTCCCTACGCTGCATTCTTTCATGCCGGCGATGAGCAGATCGTTTCTCTTTCTCCGGAGCTCTTTTTTCGCATCGAACACGGGCGCATCACGGTCCGGCCGATGAAAGGCACGGCGCCCCGCGAGCGAACGCTCAAAGAAGACATCGCATGTGCCGAGGCACTCCGTAAGGACGTAAAGAACCGAGCTGAGAACGTCATGATCGTAGACCTGATGCGAAACGATCTGGGTCGGATCTGTCGCATCGGATCGGTGAAGACGCCACAGCTGTTCGAAGTGGAACGCTATCCCTCAGTCTGGCAGATGACATCGACTGTTGAGGGACAACTCCTGGAAGGGTGCCCAATCGAGTCCGTCATCGGTGCGCTGTTCCCTTCGGGGTCGGTAACCGGCGCACCCAAGATTCGGGCGATGGAGCACATCGCTCAGCTCGAAGCGTCTGAGCGGGGGGCGTATACGGGATCGATCGGATATTTCGCGCCAGATCGTGCATTTTTCAATGTCGCGATTCGAACCGCGACGCTGCGAGGCCCATCGGGAACGATGGGAGTCGGCGGCGGGATCACGTACGGTTCCTCGGCGGCGGCCGAGTGGGACGAGTGTCAGTGGAAGGCGGCATTTCTCATGCAACGTCAGCCGGATTTCCGGATTCTGGAAACGATGCACTGGGGCGGCGAGTACCGGCATTTGGAAGATCACATAGCAAGAATGAGAGAATCGGCGGAATATTTTGATTTCTGCTTTGACGAAACGAGAGTTCGCGGCGCGCTTCAGGACCTGGCCGCGCGGCTGCCGAGTGCGCCCCAGAGGGTCCGCATGACACTGACGCAAGAAGGAACCCTAGAACTGCAGCATCAAGAGTACGTTGACGAGCGGTTCGGCCGGGTGCGGATTTCCCCTCAAGTGGTTTCCAGCGGCGATCGCTTCCTCTTCCACAAAACGACAAATCGTGGCCTTTACGACGATGAATGGATGGCGGCCCAAGATGCCGGGTGTGACGATGCCCTCTTCTTTAATGAAAAGGGCGAACTTACCGAAGGCGCCAGGCACAACGTGTTCGTGGTGAAGGACGGGGTCTGGCGAACGCCGCCCATATCCTGCGGCCTGCTTCCCGGAACGTGCCGTGCGCGGATCCTAAGAGAACAGCCGGATGCCTCCGAGGCCATACTGACCCTCAGCGATCTCCTAAATGCCGATGGCATCTACCTGTGCAACAGCGTTCGCGGGATTTACCCCGTTGCACTTTCGCTCGATGACGTCCGGCAGAGAGCCACGCTCGATGCGCGCGAAACCGCACATCCGGTAGGACGGCTCCCTGCGAACCATTAGGAGGGGGTCTTTTTCCAAAAGCGCATCACGGCTGAAAAATCCGGGTCGTCCCAAGCGGCATCTTTAACCTTCGTGTAGGTCGCGTAAGCGGCTGTGCCGGTTGGAAGTGAAACACCCTGTTCCCGAGCGAGTTCAAGCGCCAGCCGAATGTCCTTGTGCATGAGACGTAGAGGAAAGCTGGCTGGAAACTCGCCCTTCAACATCAGAGGCGCTTTCACGTCCAGCAAGGGTGCGCGGCCCATGCTGGACTGCATCACTTCGACCAAGCGTTCAGCGGGCACGCCCGCTGTCGTGACGAGCACAAGCGCTTCTGCGAACGCGTTGACCTCAAGCGCCAGCAACAGATTCATGCCGAGCTTTACCGTTTGGCCAGCCCCGTTTGGTCCGAGTAGGAAGATTTTCTTACCCATCGTTTCAAGCACGGGTCGAGCACGGTCGAGCGTTTCAAGTCTGCCTCCCACCATAAAGACTAACTCGCCCTTTTGGGCCCCCCAGGTGCCGCCCGTCACCGGCGCGTCGAGAAACTCCACGCCGCGCTTCGCACACCGATCCGCCACCTGTCGTGCCAAATCCGGCGACACGGTACTGGAATCGATCAGAAGACTGCCTGCCCGCAAGCTGTCCAGGGCGTGGTAGGTCCCCCAAAGGACCTCCTCGAGGGCGGGAGGATCGCTCACGATCGTGATCAGCACGTCGGCCCGCGCGGCGGCTTCATCGGGAGTAGCGGCAAGCCGGGCCCCGGCCCGAATCAGGTCGTCCGCCTTCGACGGCGTGCGGTTCCACAGGATGAGCGGATATCCAGCACGCAGCAGATTCTGCGCCATCGGCTTACCCATCAACCCCAGTCCGATAAACCCCACCGTCGGTCTCATGAATTCCTCCGGAACAGTCTGCAGACCTCAGACCAGCGCGAATTCAACCCGATGTCGCAAAGGATCGATGCGTTCGGCGCGCACGCGTACACGATCACCTAAGCGGAAGACGCGCTTGGGCACAGCACCGCGCGTGCCGCGATACGGTTCTGTGACGATCGCATGGTCGCGTTCGCGATAGAGGCACCGCTGCCCGGTGGACTCCTCCAGACGATCAATCCCGACAAGGCCCTCCACGAAGATGGCGGTCAGCTCCACGAAGAAGCCGAACTTTTGCACCGAAATGATCAGCGCGTCGTATTCCTCGCCGAGATGCTGCTCCATGAACTGCGCCGTTTTCCAGTCCATCAGTTCGCGTTCCGCCAAATCGGCTCGACGCTCGGCTTCGGAGCTTTCCGTAGCGATTTCATCGAGTTCCACTCGGCGATACGGCCCGAGCGTTGGAGGGGCTCCTTCTTTCCCCGAGCGCGTGTGCCGCGCCGACAGACGCACAAGAGGTGTCGATGGGTTCTCGAGCGCCCATTTCAGGCAGCGATGCACGATCAGGTCCGGATAGCGACGGATGGGCGATGTGAAATGGGTGTACTCCTTTGCCGCGAGCGCGAAATGACCGAGCAATTCCGCTGCGTAGCGGGCCTGCTTGAGCGACCGCAGCATCAGGTAGCAGAGAATACGCTCTTCCGGCTTGCCTGCGAGTTTGGCCGTGAGGCGCTGATAGTGCTGCGGTCGGATATCGACTTCTTCGGCAGCCGGCATGGTCACGCTCATGGGCCGCATTCGGCCGCGGCCGCCGCTTGCCTTGGCGGGAGCTTGGGTGAGGCCGTGCCGCACGACTACGCGGCGCTCGGTGAGGTCCTCCACACCCAGCGAATAACCGAACGCCCGAGCGAGCCCTTCGAATTCCAAAACTTTTTTGGGGTCCGGCTTTTCGTGAACCCGATGGAGGGAGGCGATGCCACGAGTTTCGAGATAGCGCGCCACGGCTTCATTTGCCGCAAGCATGAATTCCTCGATGATCCGGTGAGCGATGTTGCGCTCGCTGCGGAAGATGCCCTGCATGCGGCCTGCCGAGTCGAATTCGATCACCGGCTCGGGCAAGTCGAAATCGATCGAGCCGCGCGCGTGGCGTCGCGAGTTCAGCAGCAGCGCCAGCTCCTTCATGTGGCGGAATCCCTTTAGAAGCGCTCGGTAGCGCTCGCTGAGTTCCGGATCGCCTTCGAGGACCCGATTGACGTTCGTGTAGGTCATCCGTTCGACCGAACGAATCACGCCCGGCGTGAAATCGGCGTGCGCCATCCGTCCGCTCTCATCCATGTCCATGATCACACTCATCACCAACCGGTCGACCTGCGGATTGAGCGAGCAGATGCCATTTGAGAGTTCTTCCGGCAGCATCGGTACGGCGCGGTTCGGGAAATACACGGATGTGCCCCGAAGATGTGCTTCGCGATCGAGCACGGAATCCCGCCAAACATAGTGCGCCACGTCGGCGATGTGCACCTGCAGCTGGTAGCCGCCATGGGGCAGCGCGTCAACATAGACCGCGTCGTCGAAATCACGCGCTGTTTCGCCGTCGATCGTCACGATGGGCACCTGGCGGAAGTCGCGCCGCCCGACGAGTGCTCGTTCATCGACCTGCTGCGGCACGGCGCGCGCTTGTGCCAGGGCTTCGTCCGGGAATACGTAGGGCAGGTGGTGCTTGCGAATCATGATCTCGACATCCACGCCGATTTCACCCGGACGCCCAAGGATTTCGATCACACGCCCGGCCGGTGCAAGACCTCCCTTCGGGTAGCGCGTCATTTCCACGTTTACGACCGCGCCGTCAAGTTCCGGCAGGCGCGCGCGCGCGATCGGTGAACCGATTCCGAGTTTCTGTCGCAGCTCGCCAGTGAGTTCGTCGCCTGGCAAGATTAAGATCTCGTGGAGAAGGCGCGTGTCGTAGGGCAAGACGTAGTTCCCATGTGGGCCGTAGCGAAACAGTCCGACGACGGTCGGATGCTCTCGCTCGACGATTTCAACCACCCGTCCCTCGGCGCGCCCATCGGCGCGGCGGCGCTCGATTCGTGCCGCCACGCGGTCCCCGTGCATGGCGTCACCAAGGTGGTCGCGGCCGAGGAAAAGATCGCCTTCGACGCCGGGTATCGGCTGATCCGGAACCAGGAAGCCATAGCCGTCGTGGTGAGCCACCAGTCGGCCTACCACCCAATTTGGATCCTTCGTTCGCTTCAAAGCGGCGGGGTTGGGAGCCGCCGGTGCGGGCCGCGCCGGCCCGTCTTTCCGAGCCGTGCCCTGTGGTCCGGCCAAGCGATAGCGCCCGCCCTGAACCTCTTCAATTGCACCTTTTTTCTTTAGCTGCTGAATTACTCGAGGAAGAAAA
>Ga0187777_10002954_pt1 | contig 10872 bp, 4 predicted proteins | sample 1015_Q2_SP5_10_M_FD_132416 | JGI IMG/M metagenome (GOLD analysis project Ga0187777, IMG submission 132416) | Tropical peat soil microbial communities from peatlands in Department of Meta, Colombia - 1015_Q2_SP5_10_MG | ecosystem: Environmental > Terrestrial > Soil > Wetlands > Peat | place...
GGCCCGACCGGAAGCTCCGGGCGGGCGGCGAGCCATGGTTCGATCGCCGACCATGCCCAGGCGTCCATGCCGACCTCGCGTCGGCGGTCGTGCTTGTCGTGTCTGACCAGGATCGACCCGCGGCGCCGGTCGAGGTCGGTGTCGGTCAAGGACAGTGTCTCGTTGATGCGTAGCCCGGCGCGCCAGAGCACCACGATCAGCGCGATCAGGCGATGGCCGTGGCGATCGTGGCCGGCTTGGCGCATGACCGCGACGATCTCATCGACACTCGGCGGGTCCGCGGGGAAGCGCTGGCCCTTGTTGCGCGGTGCAATCCCGGTTCGGAACCCTGGCATGGTCGCCGGCGAGCGGCGGCGGCCGGCAGCGTCCACCAGCGGCTGGGAAGAAGACATGGCTGGCTCCTTTAGAGGTGGACTATTACCCGACCAGCTCTACAGCCCACACGCTGCCGCAGCCCTAAAAGGAGCAGTGAGCCGAGAGCGATGCGTTTAGCCCCATCCACCACTCTGGCCGAGGGCGATCAAGAATGGCGCTTTCGATCTGATTGCGACAGCGAAGCTGTCGGCTAGTCGTAGATCATGAGGACGTTGGTCTACGGGGGGACGGCTAGCCACTGTGGCTGTTGCTGGGTGACGCAGTGGATGCCGCCGCCGCCGTTGCCCAGGTTGTCGATGTTTAGTTGCTCGATCGCCCGTTCGGGGAACGTGACCGCGAGCGTCTCGCGTGCGGCCTCGTCGGCGTGTGCGTCGCCGAATTGGGCCGTGATCACCGCTCCGTTGCAGACGTAGTAGTTGACATAGTCGTCGACGAACTCGGGGTCGCGGTGCTGTCGAATCTTGCTCCACACTGGCCCGATCAGCTGCCCGACCTTGATCGGCGTGCCGAGAGCGTCGGTCGACCTCGAGAGGACGCGGTACTGCCGGCGCTCGTCCTCTGACCAGATGTTGTGATCGCTGGCCAGCGCCGGGTACTGGACGATCGCGCGGCCTGCCGCGACGAACCGCGATGTCCCGTCGACGTGATCGTCGGTGATGTCCTGGCCCCTGAGCCCCGCAAACCAGATCAGCTTCGACGCGCCATATGCGTCGCACATCGCCGCCATGAGCTGGTGCTCAGTCTTGCCCGGATTACGGTTACGGTTGACGATGCTGCTGCGGGTCGCCATCAGCGTCCCGTGACCATCGGTCTCGATCGCCCCTCCCTCGCTCACAAACCCTGCGCGCGTGAACGGCACCCCCACGTAGGCAGCAACCCGGCGGGCCACGAGCGCGTCCTTGGCGTGTGTCTGCTTGTGCCCCCAACCGTTGAAGTTCAGTCCAACGGCATCCATTCCCCCCTTCCCGTTGACGCGGAAGATCGGGCCGGTGTCACGCATCCAACAATCATCGACCGGGATCTCGCCGATCACGTCCACCGCCGAGCCACAGGCCGACCTCGCCTCGGCGACATTGTCGCGATTTGCGCACATCACCACGGGCTCGTAGGCCGCGATTGTCCGTGCGACAAGCGCAATATTGGCCTGGGCGCCAGCGAGCGCAGGACCCCAGATCGCCATGCTGTCCGGCCACGCCATCCAAGTGCGCTCGTGGGGCGTCGAGTCAAGCGGCACGCGGAAGCTCGATCGGCCACCATCCACGCGAGCTCGAGCCTCGCGGCCAGCAAACGCGACCCCGCCGACCCCAGTCGCCGCCGTGGCGAGAAACGCGCGTCGCGAGATCCGTCCCGACTGCGGCCCCGAGGTCAACCCTTCTCCCAACTCACAACCTAGAACGCACGATGGAACGCTCGGGCGAGCATCCGCCGACCTCTCGGCGGCGCGGCCATCAGCCCAGCACCGGCTCAGATTCTCGACGAGCCAACCTCACTGGGACATCGTACGGGGGTCGCCACGAGACCGCTCGCTTTGAACGAAACGGGCGGCGCCGTGGCCGCGTGCCAGACTGTCGCAAGGATCGCCGGGGCGACACTCGGTGCGCGGCAGGCCCGCGTTTCGTGACCGGTCCAAAGACCTGCGATGGCCAGGGGCGAGCCGCTGTACGCTGCGCCTGATGCCTCACGTCCGCGTCGAGAGGGACGAGAGCCGGTGATGTTCATCGCCCGCCGAAGGCGACCCTCGGGAGGTCGCAGGCGCTGCCCAGCGCGCGTTCAGTGAACTCGAATCACGCCTTGACTCGCCTCGTGGGCGACGCTTCTTCGGTGTCTTCGATCCGGTGTCAAGCGAGTGCCTGGCTTGCGTTCAGACGAGAGATGACGATGACCCCGGAGCGCTTGGGCTAAAGCAAACGGTGATATCGGGCGGGGCATATCTGCGCGCGACGATTACTGGTGAGCCGCCCGCGATGTACGCGCGGATCGCGCCAACTTTCGACGAGCTCGAAAGGCACGCCCACCCCGACTCCGAGCGGCCGCTCATCGAGTTCTACCGACGCCACAACGAAATCGACCTCCTAGCGCCAGTCGTGTCGGACGGCACCCGCCACCGCAGGGCAGTCGTTCGGGTGCCCGAGGCTTCTGGGTTGATCGAGAACCAACACTCCGCGAGAGGCAGCCCGGCCGGACCCCGCACCGCTGTCGCGTGTAGCTGCTGTGCGCACGCCGCGCGCTCTCTCGGGCGGATGGAAAGGCTGACTTTCCCTGTCAGCCCAGTCCATAGCTCTGGGCAACTCAAGGCAGGCGACTGCTTTTGGGCGCAGGGCAGCAGCGGCCGTTCGTGCGCTCAGGCCGCCAAGCCCTCGATCATGCCATACGGAAATGCCACCGGCTGGACTTTGTTGAGGCTGAGGCCGGCGGCTTCAAGGAGCGTGCCGTATTCGGCATTTGTGCGCTCCTGCCCCCCGGTGATTACCAGCATCATGATGTCACTGAGTAGCGTTGGGATTGGGTCGCTGCCGCCTTCGGGGATCAGGCGCTCGACGATCAGCACCCTGCCACGGCTGGCCATCGCTCGGCGGCAATTGCCAATGATCTCGATCGACCGCGCGTCATCCCAGTCATGTAGGACGTTCGCCATGACGTAGCAGTCTGCGCCGTCCGGCACCCGCTCGAAGAAGTCCCCGGCGACCACCTCGCAGCGGTCTGAGATATCGACCGCACCAAGGACGGCGTCGGCATGGGCTGCCACGGCCGGGATCTCAAAGAGCACTCCGTGCAGGTGCGCGTGCCGTCGCAGGATCTCGACCAGCAGCGTCCCCTTGCCACCACCGATGTCGACGACCGTGCGAAGGTCTGCGAAGTCGTAGGTGGCGGCGACGCTGGGAGCGAACGCCGTCGTGCGATCAGACATCGCTGCCTCGAAGATCGCCGCCGCCTCCGGGTTCTGCGAGACGAACTCGAAGACTCCCATCCCAAACGTGATGTCGAACCCGGGTTTGCCTGTCTTGACCGTCTCTAGGATGTGCCCGAACGGGCGAACTCCGCCAAACGCCTCGACGAAAACCGCCCACGACCGCATACTCACGGGGACGTCACGCCACAGGCGCTCCCCGACCGCCGTCAAGCTGAACGAGCGCGAGTCACGCTCCTCGAACACCTCCAGCGCGGCGAGCAGGCGGAGCACGCGATACAGCGAGGGCTCATGCATACCCGTCGCTTGTGCCAGCTCCTCGCTGGTCAAAGGGCCCTGCGCGAGGAGGTCAGCGATCCCTAGCTCTGCCACCGCATAAACGCACCGCGAGATGTGGATCCCCGAGATCATTCGCAGCAACGCTGGCGCAGCCGCCCGCTGGGCTTCCGACGCCTGCGTCGCGACGGCTTGACCAACGTGGCCAGGAGACGGATCGGTCGGATCTGTCTTGTTCATCGCCGCCCCTCAGCGTCGAAGGCCCCGAGCACACTCCAGAGTCTCGCTTTCCCGCCTTTTGCCGTCAACTGCGCCACCGCGAACCAAACGACGGGATCAGCCTGCCCCCGGCGAGCACGTTGTCTGCCCCACCTCGATGCCGGCGCTCGGGTGTCAACGAACAACACTGCGACCGCAGCGCCGGCCAGCGCCAGTGCTCCACGAGTGCAGCGACACAAAGTTGGGGGGAAGCACCATGCCGGACTTCCGCGATTGCATGAAATCGACACTCCGACGCGGACATCAGCGCCTCCTGCTTGGATCGAGCACGAGCGCTCTCATCGTGACCGCCAGGCTGCCGAATCGCCCCGCCGTTGCTGCAGCCGGCGCAGGTCGGGACCGGCTCTCCTCGATCGGTCGGGGATCAGCGTTGCTGTCCGAGTAAGGAGCAGTGTGCCGGTAGCGCTGGTGCTCGATCTACGGGGCAGTCCCGGCGGTAGCGTGGTCGCTTCTCCTTTCGACAAGTTCCAGGTATTGCCGCTGCTCGTCCGTGACCTCTGCTCGTGTGGTCCGGCGGGTGCGCCCCAGGGGTCGTCGAGCGATGGACAGCCAGGACGCGCGGTGCAAGAATCCGGGTGTGTCCGAGAGGGTTGTGCGGTGGCTCGGTCGTTGGTGGATCCGCGCACTCGGGATGGCTGTGGTGGTGATGGCGGGAGTGCTGGTCAGCAGCGCGGACTCCGACGGCATTCGGCTGCCGTCCTCAGACTGGCACCAGGCCGTGGTCGGGGCAGCTGCGACGGCGCCGACAGCGGCTGGCGGCACCTCGGTCACCGTCAGCTACGCAGGTACGGCGACCGTCAGCTCCACGGAGCAGCTCGGCCTGGGTTATGTCGACCAGTCAGACGCGAACCTCACGTTCAGCGAGTCGGAGACGTTCGGCGGTTCGCCGCTGAGACCCGTGACCCCAGTGCAGTTCGCGGCGAGCGGCATGATCAGCGAGAGCAACACGGCCCCAAGCGCCACCGCGACTGAGAACTGCAGCGGGAGCCTCTATGCGGCAAGCGGATCGTTTCCGTACAACGGCGTGCTCGACGCGTTCCCCGCGGGCACGCCGGGAGACGTTGCGATCACTGCGGTCCTTCCACAGGGACAGCCGGAGGTGCTATCGACCGGAAGCGGCGACTGCGCCAGCGCAAACAGCTACGTATTTGGCTTCGCTTCGGATGTACCCGCCTTGGAGGCCGCACTCTGCCCCGCCTGTCAAACGCCGATTCTTCTTCCCCTGGACAAGGGGTTCCTCTCCGAGTCGTTCCCTGTCAACCAGACGGTGACGGAGGGCGTGACGACGACAACGATGACGATCACCGATACGTTGACCGCCACGGCGAGCTGCCAGCTCCCGAGTTCCACGGGAAGCGCCGCGTCCGGCGAGCTTCTCGCGGGGAGCTTAGACGGGCGCGTGGTGCGCGCCGGGGACTCTGCCGCCGCAGCGCCTGGCCCGATCGCCACGATGGCGGCGCACAAGCTCGTCGTCCGGGCGGGCCCGCATGGCGATCCTCAGGTCACGGTGTTGCGGTACAAGCTCTCTGCCGACGTCTCCTGTTCGCACCCGCCCAACACGTTTGTGTGGAAGCGCGTTCCCACGAAGAGCGATAGCCCGTACCTGAAGGTCATTCCGAACCCGAAGCAGGTGAAGGTGACCGTCAACGCGACGTCGACGATCCTCCAGCTCACGATGAAGTGCCGGCTCCCGGCGGCCGTCAGGCGCAACTCGCCGGAATCCTGGCGCCCGTGTCGCTCGATCGTGTTCTTCCAGGTGACGGTGACCGACAGTGCGGGCGGCAAGGGCACCGACGAGGCCGGGTTCATCGCGGACCCGCAATGCTCATCCCCGTCGCGGAAAGTCGTGGCAAGGGAAAAGCTCGACAATCTAGCCGCGGACATCTGGGGCGAGCTCCCGGCTTGGCTCGGCAAGGAAGCCGGGAAGAAACTCATCGAGAAACTCTTGGAAGCCGGCGAGCTCGGCCCGTACCTGTTGGCCCACGGCCTCACTGATCTCAGCGGGGACATCCTGTCCCAGATCCGGGAGGCGAACGGCGCGCGCGCCGACCTCGCGCTCCCCGACTGCTAGCGAGAACGGGCCCGGCCTGGCGAGAGACGTAAGGTGCGGCGTAGACCGCCCCGCCCCGAAGATCCCGCTCTGCTTGTCACGCGAGTAGCAACGGGGACGCTCACTCGAATCCGAATCCAGACGAAGGCGGAAGTCGGTGCGCGGATCGGCAGACAGCTGCTTCGGGCTCACCCATCGGCGGTCGCCGCGACCGTGACAGCGCTGCATCCGCCCGGCAAACCAGCAGCCGCCGCGACCAAGCAGCGCGGTGCGGTCGGCGTTCAGCCAGAGTGCCGCTTCCGCCGGGACGAGCGGCGGTCGTCCTTGAGGGACAGTTTCCAAATGCGTCGCGGCGGCGATCGCGGGACCCTAACCGGGACGTTTGTACAGCTGCCCGGCGCCTTGTGTACATCCTGATCCTCCACGCCCGGCTCCGGACCCACGCCGTGGCGGGGTTCCTCGGCGGCCCAGACGGCTCGCGGCGACAAGCGGCGGGTCAGTCGCAGCGCCTCGCCCTCCCTGGCCGATTACCGCCTGCCCACGTGTGCGCTCGGGTAGGCGAGGTCGAGAGAACAAGCATTGTCATCGAGCGAGTCCCCTCCGCCTACCACGCAAACAATCCCCGTCGTGATGCAGGCTTGGATGCCCGCATCACGACGGGGATTAACCTGCCGGGGGGATCGTCCGGAGCGCGGACCGGCCCGCGTGGCGCTGAAGCCGCAGCCTCCCCACCAGCCGGACGAGGGCCGCGACACCCACGATCGTGACGATGTCGAAACAGCCGCTGCTTACCACCGGCGAGACGCCCGCGAGCGGGGATCTGGAAGCTGAGATGGTGCCGCGTGGCTAACGGTCGCTGTGCGCGACTGTCGCTCGCCCGAGATGGGAGCCGTCGTACCGGACGCCACGCTCAATGTCGAGATTCGTCCTTTGCGAGCACGTTCTCAGAGGCTCGGCTGGCTACCGCTCGCAAAAGCGCAGCAGTCGCCTCGTTCATAGAGGCGAATTGGAGGTGCGCCGGCGACGCGCGGGCTGAGACTCGTTTTCACGCCCGCACGGTTGGTTGAGAATGGCTGCTGGCAGGCGGTGGCGAGGTCGTCGCTGTGTTTGGGGAGTGGGGGATGCGGGCGGATGCTGGAGTTGAGTGCGAGGGAGGGTGGCTGCGCGCCGCGAGTGCTGTCCGCCGTCACGACCGCGGGTCGCGGGCCCTGGCGCTGCGACGCGGAACTCGTGGCTGCGTTGAGCGCGGGCGCTGCCCGAACCGAGGTGACGAGACGATCGCGTCACCGGTGTCGCGAACGTCGGGGTGCGTGGACGCTGACGCGGTCACTGTCCGGGCAGCGGTAGTGGCGTCAGCCGCCGCGGCGGGCTGGACTGGCTCTCATGTGCTTGCCGTAGAGCCGGCCTGACGGATTCCGGCTCGGTGTGCGACCGACCCTGCGGCCGCGCGAGTGGGGACGCCGAGCTTGGAGAGGATGTGGGACACGTGGTGCTCGGCGGTCTTCTCGCTGATGTAGAGCGAGCCGGCGATCTGTCGGTTGGTGAGGCCGTCGGCGATTAGCCCGAGGACTTCTAGCTCCCGGGGGGTGAGGCCAAGCTTGTGTGTCGTGGCGACGGTGGCGTCCGGGGCGCCGAGCGGCACCCGTGCGCGCTGGGCGAGGGCCTGGATCTCGCGGGTCAAGGGCGTGTGTTCGCTGGCCGCGGCTATCCGCGCGGCATCGCTCAGCTTGACCTTCGCCTGCTGTCGCTCGCCGTGCTCGAGGAGTGCCTCCGCGTGTCGCCACCGGGCATACGTCGAACGGCCGATATGGCCGCAAGCGTCGGCGGCGCTGACCGCGGCGCTCCAGCGGATCAAATCAGCGTCATGGCGGGCGCGTGCGACCTCGGCGCCGCACAGCGCGGCATCGGCCTGCACGCGGGCGGGCGCGGTCCCCAGCGGGAACGAGCTGGCCAGGCGCTCGTCGAGGCGGGCGAGCAGCGCTGTCGCCTGACCCTGGGCGTCGGAGTCCTGCCGACCCGCGGCGCCGAGCGTGAGGTCGGCCAGCGCTCGAGCGCCGAGCCAGTGCAGCTCGGCGGTGTGTTGAAGGCACTCTCGCTCGGGGGCGAGCGAGAGCGTTGCCTGCACGATCTCGGGCACCGCTTCGGGTCGGCCACGGCACAGTTCGAGCTCGGCGCGCACGGCGCCGATCGGCCCGGCCCACATCACGTCACGGCTCCGTGACGCCATGGCCTCGGCCGCGCTCAGGTGCCGCTCCGAGGCGTCGAGGTCGCCGCGCACGAGTTCGTAGCGCGCACGCGCCTCGAGCACGTTGAACGCGAAGAATGTCTTCTCTCCTAGCTCCAGCGCCGCCGCGGTCAACTCGCCGGCCTCGGCCGTGCCGCCAAGCGCCAGGGCACACAACGCCGCGCGTCCCATCACCACCAGCCCGTAGGACCGCTGTAGGCCGCTCTCCCGGGCCGCCGCGATGCCCTCGGCGGCGACATCACGGGCGGCGTCGAACTGGCCGACCTCAGCGAGCACCTCGCTGAGGTTCTCGTAGTGCGAGAGACCTCGCGCCTGCGCTCCGGTGTCCCGCGCGATTCGCACAGACGCCCGCAGATGCGCGATCGCGTGCGGATAGTCGCCGAGGAAGGCGAGGGCGGAGCCGAGGTAGTTACGGATCGGTCCTTCCTCACTACGGGCATCGGGATCCTGTGTCAGGGCGAGGGCCTCCTCGAGGCCAGATAGGGCTTCGCGGTTGCGGCTGCGCATCACGAGCATCCGTCCCTCGGCACACAGCGCCCGGGCGCGGTCGGCCGGAGCTCCCGCTCGTGTGGAGCGGTCGACAGCCCGACGCGCAGCTCGGAGCGCTCCGTCGGAATCCCCTTCCGCCCAAAGGTAGTTGGCCAGGCGCTCCTCCAGGAGCGCCGCGCGAGCATCGTCGCTCCCCAGGTCGGGTTGCTCGAGGGCCAGGCGGGCGAGGGCGACGGCTTCGGCTTCGTCGCCGGCCAGCCACTCGGCGTCGGCCGCCCGGGTGAGCACGCTCGACAGCGGCACGCCGGTGAGCCGCTCAGGGTCGGTCACCCGGTCCCAGAGCCACAGTACGCGTTCGTAGTGCCAGCGCGCCTCCTGGATCGCGTAGACCCGCTCGGCATCCGCGCCCGCTTGGACCGAGGCCGCGAGCGCGGGTTCACGCGCGCCGGCGGCGCTCCAGTGGTGCGCGATTTCGGCGGCCAAGCCGGTCGAGTCGCCCGCGAGCTCCGGCCGCCCGGTGAGCACGGCCGCCACTGCGGCATGAAGCGGCACACGCTGGCTGGCCACCAGGTCGTCGTAGACCGCCTCGCGCAGAAGCGCGTGCCGGAACGTGTAGCTGAGGCCATCGCTGATCAGCACGTGATGGGCGACCGCGTCACGCAACGCGGCGATCAGCTCAGCGTTGCTCATCATCTCGAGCGCCGCCAGCAGCCGGTGATCGACGGGGCGCCCGACGACGGCGGCCACGCCGACGATCTCGCGGCCGCGCTCAGACAGGCGGCGCACCCGCACGAGTAACGCGTCACGCAGCGATGCGGGCAGCTCGTCGTCGCCGCCGCCGGCGAGCAGCTCCTCGGTGAACAGCGGGTTGCCCTGTGAGCGGTCGTGGAGGGCGCGGCTGAGCGCGACGCCCGGACGTGTGCCGGTGATGCCGAGTACCTGCTCGGCGAGCTGGTCAGTCGTGAGCGGCTCGAGCTCGATCCGCTGTGCTCGACCGCTGCGCGAGAGTTCAAGCACCCGGGTGTGCGCCGGGTGCTCGGCCGCGAGCTCGTCACTGCGGTAGGTGACGATCATGGCCAGGCGTTCGGTGCGCTGGTTGCGCACGAGGAACGCGAGCAGGTCGAGGCTCGCACTGTCCGCCCAGTGAACGTCTTCGACCGCGAGCGCCACGGGCCGCTCCTGGCTGAGTCGGCTCAGCACGCCGAGGATGAGCTCGAATAGGCGTGCCTGTCCGAGCGATCCGGGGAGCGCCGGATCCGCGTCGCCGAGCTCGGGAAGCAGCCGGGCCAGCTCCGCCCTGGCGCCGCCGAACAGCCTCGCGAGCTCCGCCTCGTTGCGCCCTCGCACCACACCCCGCAGCGCACCAACGATCGGCGCATAGGGCAGTTCGACCTCCGCGAGGTCGACGCAGTCGCCGGTTAACACCAGGACGCCCTGCTCGCCGGCGCGGCGGCTGAACTCGCTCAGCAGACGACTCTTGCCGATCCCCGCCTCACCCACCACAAGCGCTGTACCCCCGTTACCGTCGGCCGCGCGCTGCATCAGCTCCGTCAGCAGCCCGAGTGCCTGATCGCGCCCCACGAGCTGCCGGCTCGAGACCCGGGTCCCCATCAGGGCATTATCGCCGGGACCACGTCCCGCCTACCCGCCCCGTCCCGGCGGGGCGGGTTCGGCCGGGGCGCATTCCGATCACGCGGTCGTCACCAAGTACCGGAAGGTGGAGCCGATCACATATCCCCCGGTCGGCTGACGAAACGGCTCGATCGCCTGGGTGACCGCGGCACTGACGGCCGGCTCACCGGAGGTTCGGATCGCCTTGACCGCCGGGCCCGCCGCAAGCATCGCCACCAACGCCGACTCGAGATCGTCGAAGCGCCACGGGCACGCAACCTCGGCGGCGTCACCGGGCGTAAGGCCGGCCTCCGTGGCCAACCCCTCGAGGGCGCCGGGGGCCGACAGCGCGAACGGGCCCGGGGCGCCCGGCGGGGGCGGCGGCACCAACCGCCCGAGTGCGCCGAGGTACACCGCCGCTTCGCAGCGCTCGGGGACCGCCCATGTGGCGATCACCACCGGCGCGCCCGGCCGCGCCACGCGCCGCGCCTGCTCGAGCGCCCCCCGCGGGGTCGCCGCGTACTGGAACGAGTTGAAGCCGACGACCCCATCGAACGCCTCCTCGGGATAGGGGAGCGACTCGAGGTCACCAGTCACGAACTCCCCACTGGGAACCCGCTCACGCGCGATCTCCAGCAA
>Ga0187777_10002955_pt1 | contig 10860 bp, 13 predicted proteins | sample 1015_Q2_SP5_10_M_FD_132416 | JGI IMG/M metagenome (GOLD analysis project Ga0187777, IMG submission 132416) | Tropical peat soil microbial communities from peatlands in Department of Meta, Colombia - 1015_Q2_SP5_10_MG | ecosystem: Environmental > Terrestrial > Soil > Wetlands > Peat | place...
ATGAGGCGGTACAGGTCCATGTTGTATTTGGCGCCATGGTCGGTCTTTGACTGTTCATGGCGCGGCAGCACCGCCAACCGCACCTATAATAATGGGTGGCAACCTTGGAGCACGGTGATCTCCTTGGAACCAGATAACAGATATTCGCGGCAAATCCTGTTTCGTGGCATCGGCGCTGACGGCCAGAAGAGGCTATCGGGTGCACGAGTCGCTATTGTGGGCTGTGGCGCCACAGGTTCAGCGCTGGCGTCATTGCTGGCTCGGTCGGGGGTTGGCAAAATCCGCATCATCGACCGCGATTACGTCGAAGCCAGCAATCTGCAACGGCAAACTTTGTTTGATGAATCCGATGCTGCAGAATCCCTGCCTAAGGCCGTTGCGGCGGGACGGAAGATCGCGGCTTTTAATTCGGAGATCTTGATAGAGCCACAGGTTGCCGATCTTACGCCGGAGAACATTTCTTCCCTGCTTGCTGATGTTTCGCTGATCCTCGACGGAACCGATAACTTTGAGACGCGCTACCTGGTCAACGATTATGCGGTGAAGAATTCTCTCCCGTGGATCTACACGGCAGCGGTAGGCAGTTATGGCGTGACGATGAATATCCTGCCGAACCAAACGGCGTGTCTGACCTGCATGTTTCCCGAGCCGCCCGGCGGGATTTTGGAAACCTGCGACACTGCGGGGATCCTCAATTCGGCGGTCAATCTGGCGGCCTCGATCGCGGCTACTGAGGCGCTGAAGTTTCTGGTGGGCGCCACTTCAGAGCTCAGGCGCACCCTGTTGTCATTCGATGTGTGGCAAAATCAGCGCGCAGAAATCACTGCTGACAAACCACGCCGAGGGTGCCGCACCTGCGGCGAGCACGATTTCGCCCATCTCGCCGGCGAGGGCTGCCCGCATATCACTCTCTGCGGCCGCAACTCAGTGCAAATTCACGAGCGCCATCGCCCCATCGATTTGGCGCAGGTAAGCGAGCGACTGAAATCTCATGGGACGGTAAAACACAACGACTTCGTCCTGAAGTTCTGGCGCGAGCCGTATGAGATGACCTTGTTTCCTGATGGCCGGGCGATCATTAAAGGCACCACCGATACCGCCGTCGCACGGAGCCTTTATGCTCGCTACATCGGAAACTAAATAAAATTCGTGCTGCTTTCCTGGTTTTCCGGTGTATCATCTTCCCCGCCTGAACTACCAAGCTGTTCAATAGGAAAACTTTTGCACATTCAAGTAGTGGTTTAACAAAAAAGCATCCTGTCCGGCATGTTTTGGAATCTGACTACCTGAGGTTTGTGGAGGGTTTTATGCGGTTAGTTTCACTGTGCTGCGCGTTGTTGATGTTTTGCGGATTGGCTGCCGCCCAAGCGACGATCGTCGGCGGGCACGCCAGCAACTGGCTGCCGTCTTACGGGGTGTTCGTCGGACCATACGTTCCTCTGATCACCACTCCGGAGGTGAGCTTGTCCACCGTTTCGCCGTGGTCGGCGGGGGCCAGCAATTCGGCATTTGGATTGGTGGCTGGCGCGGTTAACTCGACTATGTCGGATGAATTTGTCGGCGAGCCGCCGGCCCCTGTATACACCCAACCCGTCTGGTACGGGCAGACAGAAGCTGAGTTGACATCGCCGTTGCCTTACGCTGGACCACCTCATCCCATACGTCGCAAGGAAGCGGAACGCGAGCAGGCGTTCGACTTTGTTGCTACTCCGCGGGCGAGCCGCGAAAGTGTCGCCGTACTTATGCGTGAGCGCGGGATGCCAAAGCAGGCGGGCCGCACGTACACCAATCAGGATGTCGAGCGTATGAATCAGAGTAATGGATTGGTTAAGTACGACGGGAAGACTGAACACATCTGAGAGCATTGACCGGGGCGCGAGCGAGAGCCGCGCCCAGTTTTTTTCACCGCCACCTTCATCCGTGCCCAGCGGGCGGGGTTTCGAGATCGAAATGCTCCTGCACAATCGGCAACTCAATCTTCTTGCCATTTATGGTGAAATCCAGAACCGGCCCACGTTTCCGCATCGAATAGCTCCTCCCTACCGCAAACGAGCCACACCAGTCGCCGCAGCTGACAGTGAACTTTTCCTCTACTCGCGAGAGGGTCATGGTCCTGGCCGACGGGTCGATCTGGGTCACTGTGAACTGGGGTTGAAGGAGAACGAGTAATCTTTCCCGGCCGCCGTTCTGCCAAACATCAACCGTGATGAGGATAAAGGCGAAAGCCGCGAGCGAGAGAAGCGCCACCGCTTTCGTTCGCCGTTTTGGTTCAGGAAGAGGTTGCTTGGCTGTGCCTGCACTACTCACAATTTTACCTTCTGATGACCTACCGAAGGAGCGACCCTTATTTTACAAACTCTCCGTGTCCGCCGTTTGCCCAAGGATCATACGTCAAACAGAACTGAACACGATCGGGGATACTCGGATGATCGTAAAACAGGAAAACCTGCACCGGGCTGGGCTCAGGATCTGAGAGGCCGACCTCACCCAGGATTTGGAATGCCTGTGCGGCCACCTGACCTGAGTCGGGCGTCAAGCCGTGCGTGACCTCCAGCGCATATTGGTCCGCCTGATGCTCATAATGGCGGCTGATCGCGCTCGCTACGGGGTTCGCTGCAAACGAGAATATTGAGAGTAACAGCAGCAAGGCTGGCAATGACGCCCAATCTTCCAGGTTCCGAATCTGCCAGCCACTGCCCCAGCGCGTGAGTACCCAACCGATCGATCGATAACCGAGGTAAAAGAAGATTAGCAACAAAACTGCAAAAACGGACAGCAACTTGGGAATGTGCTGCAGAACGTAATGTCCGGTTTCGTGCGCGGCCGCGAAAACAATTTGCTGAGTATTCATCTTGGCGATCGTCGTGTCCCAGACGACGATGCGCTTGGAAGCTCCAATTCCGGTTACATAAGCGTTCAAGTCCGTGGTCTTTTCCCCAGCTCCCATCCAAAACATGCGTTCCGGAGGAATATGTTCCCCGGCCCGTTGCACCATCTGTTCAAGGCTGGCGGTCAGTTCGGGATCCTTCTGCCGCAGGGGCTCGAATTTGTGGAACATTGGGTCGATCACCCAAGGTCCGATAAAAAACAGGAAGATGCCGATGGGGATTGAAATCAGCCAGAAGTAAAACCACCATCGCCGAGGGCTGCGGCGGATCACGATGTAAAGCAGCCAGATAAGAATGGTTCCAATTATCAGACCAATTAACTCAGCCTTGATCCAATCCCAGCCCCACGATGGCCAACTCTGGACCGAAATTCCGTATTGCTTCTCGACCCACTCGCCGTAGATATCGAGAGGAAGTGTCATTACCGCGGTGGTGAGCAGAAGCAGAGGCGCGAAGACGATACTCTGCAGAAAGCGTCTTGCAGAAAACGTTTCAGCCCAATCCCGATATTTGGGGGCGATCCTGAAGTGCAGAATTACCCACAGCACAATCAGACCGTACACGAAGCCGATCAGGGCCAAGCGAAAGTGAATCTTGCTAAGGTTTCTGGCTTTGCGGTAGAGATCAGGTGGAAGGGTATATGCAGTTATTTTTCGTGACTGCACGGTGGCGGTGGGAGCGGGAGTTGCCGCCTGGCTGGAAGCGGATGCCGGCTGCGAATTTGGCGCTGGTGAGGTCTGGCCCACAAGTGAAACTGCCGAAACAGCAATCAATAGAAGAAGAATAAGCGTGATGTGCTTCACCGATGACCTCCTCTGGACTCAGTCTTGCTCGAATGCGAAGAACTCGTCAAGGACACAGAAGCCGACATCGCGACTCGGTACCCACCGAGCCGTTTAACGCTGAACTAATTCATCCAACGCCGTAAAGAAGCCGGGGTACGAGATCACTGCCGCGTCTGCTCCGCGGATCGTGGCCTGGCCGTTTGCGCGCAGAGCGGCGACGGCAAAGGCCATGGCAATGCGATGATCGCCGAACGAATCGATTTCTGCTCCATGCAATTGCTGGCCGCCGGGAATCTTCAGTCCATCATCATATTCTTCAACCGCGGCCCCCATCGCACGAAGATTCGTGGCGATGGAGGCGATTCGATCCGATTCCTTCACGCGCAGCTCTCGGGCGTCCCGGATTTCGATTCCGTTCCCGGTGTATGGCGCAATGGCAGCGAGCACAGGAATTTCGTCGATGAGCATCTCGGTTTGCGGGCTACGGATGGTTGCACCTCGCAGTTCCGCTCCCTCGACCTGCACCGTGCCGACGAGTTCGCCGTGCGTTTCTTCGAGTTGTGTGAGAGAAATTCGCACGCCCATGCTGGCCAGCAGATCCACAAGATAACTCCGCGTCGGATTCAGGCCAAGGCCGGTCAGAATCAATTGAGATCCGGGGAACAATGCGGCACCGCACAAGAAAAATGCCGCGCTGGAGATATCGCCGGGAATGACAGCTTCAATGCCGCGGAGCGCCTGCCCGCCTTTGATCCGCGTTTCCCTGCCATTCTGCATCACCCGCGCTCTGAAAGCACGCAGCGCTAATTCTCCGTGGTCCCGCGTGCGCACAGGTTCTTCGACGGAAGTTTCTCCTTCGGCAAACAACGCTGCAAACAGCAATGCCGATTTCACCTGTGCGCTGGAAATGGGCATTTTGTAATCAATCGCCTTCAGGTTTCCGCCCGAGATTCGGAGCGGCAGACGGTCGCCGCGGTTGGCAGAAATCTGCGCGCCCATCTGCTGCAGGGGAGCAATAATTCGCGCCATGGGGCGTCGAGACAACGATTCATCACCGATGAGTTCGCTGGTGAATTCCTGGCCTGCCAGAATTCCGGTCAACATGCGGATGGTCGAGCCGGAATTGCCGCAATCGAGAGGAACAGCCGGCGATTGCAGTTTGGAACCCCGACCCTGAATGACGACACAATTCCCCTTGCGCTCCCATTCGACGCCGAGGGACTTAAGGCAGCGCAGGGTACTTGCGCAATCTGCTCCCGTAGAGAAATTCTCCAGGCGCGTGGTACCTTCCGCGATCGCGGCCAGCATTGCGTAGCGATGGGAAATCGACTTATCCCCGGGCAGCGACAAAGTCCCGCGAAGGCTCCTCGCGGGACGAAGTAGCACGGTGGCATTATCGGGCATTGGAGCAACTCTAAAGGAGGCAGTAAACGCGAGCCACAGAACGCGTCGCTAGACCAGGGCCTTCGCCTCTGCAGTGGCTTCTTTCAGAATATCGCTCGGAACTTCCTTCATGCTGATACTGAATTCAAACATCGGCGTCTCGCTGCCTCGGCCCCAGCGACCGACTTCCCAATGTGCCCGCACGAACTTAATATCCGGTTGTGCGGAGAGATCCAGCAGCAAGGGATGCTGCCCGCGATAAAATTTCTGGGGAAAAACAGTCAGAGGCTTCGGATTCCAAGTGGTGCCCTCTGCCGAACCCTGAATGCTTACATCCAACGATTCCTGCTCCACGATATTGGTGATCTGGAGATTCAGCAGGAAGACCCGGTTGCCAGCGTCTTTGACATCAACCGCGGCTCCGTCTCCCTTGGCGTTCACCACGGTCGTTTCCGGGACGAGATAGGTATCAATCATGCAGGGATTGTAGCAAATGCAGTTTTGCGCGATTGCTCGTTAGCCACCCGCCGCAGCGCGGTCGGCGAACTGGCGGAGGATCCGCCCGACTGCTTCCGGTTGTTCCCAAGGCGAATAGTGCCCGGCCCGAGGCACAACCATCATGTCGCTTCCGGTAATGTTCCGTTTGATAACCTCCGCCTCAGGCACGCCGGTCAAACCATCTTCTCCACCAGTCACGATCAGTGATGGGACATTGATGGTCTTAAGTGTGTCGATCGAGTCCGGGCGATCGGCCATTCCCCGCTGCACCAGGGCAACATCCTCAGGAGACATCTTGCGCATCATGCGAAACGCGCCGTCGACCAAGTCGGGACGTGTTCGTCGGGTGGTTTCTCCAAGCACCCTCGCGACCATGCTCTCGAAGAACGGTTCCGTTCCCCGCTCCAGGACGTCGGCAGCCGCTTGCAGGCGAGCAGCGCGGCTTTCCGTGCTTTCACCGGCCGCCTTCGTGTTGCAAAGCACCAAAGCTGCCACACGTCCGCGGTATGCGCGCCAGAATTCGAAAAGGATGTATCCGCCGATGGAAACGCCGACAAACAGTGCGCGGCCAATCCCCTCGGCATCGAGAATTCGCCCCAGATCGGCAGCGTGTTTCGCCATCGTCGCCGGGCCTTCACCTATTTCCGAATCCCCGTGCCCACGGAGATCGGGAAGAATCAGCTGATACCGTGACTCCAGCGCAGTTGCAGACGGTTGCCACAAGTCATGATTTGCCGGAAAAGGGTGAAGCAGGACGATCGGTGGTCCGCTTCCGCGCACCTCGTAGACGATGTCGGCATCGCCGCTCCTGACCTGTTTCATTCCGCCCGATTTAAACATAGTGCCGCAACCCGCTTCCAGTCACGTTTAAGACAGGCCCGGCGACCACGGTGTGGCCCATGCTGAGATGGTTCTCCTAAGATCGAGTGGCAAATTTCAGGGGTGCTTTTTGCACAAAGATGACGCCACTTCCTTTTTTGGGCGTTCACCGATTACCGGCGGGGTGGTTATCGATTACGGAGCGGACGGCTTTTCCTGGTTTCTTCTGAGAGCAGAGAAGAAAGTTTGCAATGAAGAAACCGCTGTTAGTTGTCTTGTTATGCTTCGGGTCGCTCCCCGCGCAGGAGTTGCCTGCAGCTCCCCACGCGAGAGCGCTAACGATGATCCAGCTAGCCGCAAGCACTGCCGATGCAGTAGCAACCTACCGCAATGACAGCCGTTGCTATAATGCGTCGACAAACCCGCGTGTCCATTGTTCCGAGGTCAATCCCATTTCTCGCCCTTTTGTCATGGAGGGCACCCCTGAGCTGGCGGCGTATTTCGTGGGCGAGACCAGCATCAAGCTGGTTGTTCCTTTTGTTCTTGACCACTTTGGACATCACAAGTGGGCGAGAGCAATTCGCTATTGGGGTATCGCGGACAATGCCAGCGGGGCGACGATGAGCTTTGCGGGGCATCATCGGTAGGCGTTGGGCAAACGGCACGCTCCAACCTCGGAGGCTGACCCACCGAACAGGCTCAGTGGCTTGTGACCTGCTGGCTCGCGGGTGCGGGTGCAGGAAGCGGTAGCGGCTCATCCGGCATGATGATCCAAGCGGCCACGTAAGCGATGAGGCTCAGACCAACGCCCAGGAAGACCGAAATCAGCCATACCACCCGAACTAAGGTCACGTCGAGGTCAAAATACTCGGCGAAGCCTGCGCAGACTCCTGCAATTTTGCGGTTTGCGCGCGGTCGAACCAGACGCTTACGAGCCAGCACTGAGCCGACTCGCGTGCCGCAATAGGCGCAAACATTGGCGTCGTCCTGGATGACCTTCCCGCAGTAATTGCAATACATGATTGCCTCCTGGCTAAGAATACGCCAAATGGACTATCCGAGTTCCACGGGGATTTGGCCGATTGAAATTGGCACTCAGGGGAGCGAAGAGCGGCGCGGTCCTCGAACCAAGGCGGTCACTGTTGCTGCGTCCCTGGCGCGTGACAACATCCGCTTTACTGAGAGAATTTTGCGGGGACACGGTAATTCTTGCTCGACGCACAGGGTGTGCAGCCTTGGTGGTTATTAAGAACCTAAGCAGTTGCAAGTAGTTTGCAACGCGGGTGTTTGGTCACCCGCGTGCCATACATGGTGAAAAGGAACCCTATGTCTGAGGTAATGCATAATGAGGCGCACGAGTTTTGGCGTCCCCCGGTAATGCCTGAGACACGTTCCGAAGTCATGGCCGGAACCTGTGAATGCGGCACAGAGTTCATCATGGGCGCGCGCTTTTGCCACGTTTGCGGTGCCGCTCGAGTCGCCCGCGGTTCGTCTTCTGCCGCGCGGACCTATGCGCGTTATGCTGAGTTACTAAAGGCCGTCGAGTTCCATCGCCTGCAAGAATGGGTAGCCCTCCCCACAGCTTCCTTCGCTGCCTTCTTGACTGGCATGGCCTGCCTGCTGGCCGCAGTAATGGTCGGCATCGTCTATTCCGCCCAGAACGTCGCCGACTTCCAGGCCATTCACCTGTGGCGCATTGAATGGCTGCTCGGGGCCCTCGCCGCCTTCGTTGTTGGAGTTCTGCTAAAGCGCTAAGCCGCTATCGCTAGTTGATGGTCTCGGGGTCACTGGCGATGACCCGTCTCTGCTGATTCATCCGGTAAAGATGGTGGACCGGGCCGGTGCCCCGACCGACGGGGTGCGCGTTGCTGATCGTCGCAGTCACGTACGCCTTAGCCAGCAACACCGCCTCGGGCAAACCTCGTCCCAGCGCCAGGTGACACGCGATTGAGGTAGCGAATGCACAGCCCGTACCATGAGTCGAATTAGAGCGCAGCCGCGCCGACTTAAAAACTTCCTGCTCCGTACCGCGTTTGCTCACAAAACTCAGAAGGTCGATTGCCTTTTCCAGGTGTCCACCGGTGATAACGACAGCTGGCGAGTGCATCTGATGCAGCTTGTGGGCTGCCGCCCTCATTTGGTCTGGAGTTGCAACTGCCAGACCGGTCAGGACGGAGGCCTCATCCACATTCGGAGTAACGACGGTGGCCAGCGGCAGGAGCTTTTCCGACAGCAGGCGAGTCCCTGCAGGGTCGAGCAGGTCAGTTCCAGACGAACTCCTGAGAACCGGGTCGAGAACGACGTTTGGTGGTTTCTGTTTCGTGAGGAACTCCAGAACCGCTTTCGTCACCCGCGCCGAACCCAACATTCCTATTTTCACGGCGGCGATCTCCATGTCTGATGCAAGTTCGTCCAAAGTTTGGAGAATGAGATCGGGGGCAACCGGCTCTACTCTTCTGACACCGCCGGTCGATTGCACAGTGAGAGCGGTAATGCAAGCCACCCCATAGCACCCGTGGGCAGCCATAGTCTTGATGTCTGCAGTAACACCTGCCCCAGAGGAAGGGTCAAACCCGGCGATGGTCAGAACTACAGGTGGCGATTGCGCCATATAACTAAGCTATGTAGCAAATCTGCGTCGAACCTGGCGCGTGACGTTGAACACGGTGGAGTCCGGAAGTTCAGCCACGATCAATGTACCGCCGTATGGCAAACGCGCCAGTCCTGATGGTGCTAACTAGCTGAAGTGAAACAACAAAGCCGAACAGCTATCGTAAGCGGCTGAAAATAAAAGGCAAGCAAATATTTCACGGTCTCTCGTACTTTGGTGATTAATCACAGTATAAACAGCTAAGTGTCTACGCTTACAGTGAAATTAGTAGCATTACTCAACCTATCCAGCATGTTACGTAAGACATCCATAACTCCCTGATTACGTTTTTACCCTGCTTTTGGGATTGACTTGGTTCCCTCACGCCTTTAGGATTGCGCAATCGTTAACGAACTTGGTTCTGGGGAGGCACTTTCGAGATGAGAGGTGACTAATGAGAGGAAGTATTGCTCATGGACTGGCGAGCGTTTTGTTGGTCGTCAGCCTGGGAGCGGCTCAGGGGCCAACCAGCTCAGGGTCGAAAGCATTCCAGGAAGCGGTATCAAAACCTGTCGTAACTTATCAGGCGGTAGGCCTGAGCAAACCCACTAACCATCGGCCATACCAGGTCGGGACCGCATCCTGGTACGGAAGCTATTTTGATGGCCGCGTTACCGCGAGCGGCGAGCCTTACAACATGTATGACCTGACCGCCGCCCACCCCACTTTGCCGCTGGGCACATGGGTGCGGGTAACCAATCTCCACAACGGCCGCAGGATCTACGTGCGCATTAACGATCGCGGACCAATCGTTCCCGGCCGGATTATCGACTTGTCTTACGGCGCCGCCGAAGCCCTGGAGTTCAAGCATAAGGGACTTCAACGGGTGCGCCTGGATTTGGCCACATCCGAAGAACAGCCGCAAGTAGTGGCGATGCTGCAGCCACTAGTCAACTAATCCGCAGCGTTCTACACTGCCAAGGATGCACGATGCGCGTCAGCGCCTGATCGTGGCCCTGGATGTTCCGTCGGCAGCCGCAGCGCAAAAAATTGTTGCGGCTGTCGGCGACTCCGCGTTTTGCTACAAGGTCGGCATGCAGCTCTACACGGCAGAAGGGCCCCGCATCGTTCGTGACCTTATTGCTTCGGGCCGACAGGTCTTTTTGGACCTTAAGTATCACGACATTCCAAACACCGTGGCCTCGGCGGTTCTTGAGGCGGCCCGGCTCGGCGTCAGGATGCTTACGGTGCATGCCTCAGGCGGGAGCAAAATGCTGCGCGCCGCCACCGAGGCCGCGCGCTCTGCCAACACCAGTCTCATGGTTCTTGGAGTCACTGTGCTCACCAGCTTTACCGATGTCGACCTGGAGGAAATTGGGATGCAGAGGCACTTGGCGGACCAGGTCGTGCGGCTGGCAACGTTGGCGCTGAACAATGGTTGTCAAGGGGTGGTTACATCAGCTCGAGAATCCTCGCGGCTGCGCGCGGAACTGGGAGATCAATTCGCCATCGTGACGCCCGGAGTTCGACCAGCCGGTGCAGCCCACGAAGACCAAGCTCGGGTGGCGACGCCGGCGGAGGCAATCGCGGCCGGAGCCAGTTATATTGTCGTGGGAAGGCCGATCACCGCAGCTCCTGATCCGGCGGCAGAAGCGCGCGCCATTTTGGCGGAGATCAGTGGAGAAGCTCGGCCTTAGTTTCAGCGGGCCGGAACGCCTACAGCTTCTCGAAGAACTCGCACGCGGAACAGGAAATAAAAATCCCTCCCGGCACTCCGCGCTCGCGATCCTTGACGCGCTTCACAATGCGTGTGGGTTTGCCGCACTTGGGGCAATCCGTGCTCTTGGTGGTGTCCATTACTTTCTTGCGGTCTGCTGTCTTTGCAATCTTTGCCATC
>Ga0187777_10002957_pt1 | contig 10859 bp, 9 predicted proteins | sample 1015_Q2_SP5_10_M_FD_132416 | JGI IMG/M metagenome (GOLD analysis project Ga0187777, IMG submission 132416) | Tropical peat soil microbial communities from peatlands in Department of Meta, Colombia - 1015_Q2_SP5_10_MG | ecosystem: Environmental > Terrestrial > Soil > Wetlands > Peat | place...
AATCGGGATCCGGGTCGCGAGGACGCCGACCCCGATCACGAGGAACACGAGCGAGACGCCGAGGCCGTTGAGCAGCACCGTGCCGACCAGCATGCCGAGCACGCCCGTGTAGATCGGGTGTCGCGTGACGGCGTAAGGCCCGTCTGTGCGCAGCTGGTGGTGCTCCTGGAGCACGTTTGGAGACCCGGACCACATCCGGCCGAGACGCACCCTCGCCCAGATCGTGAACACCGTCGATGCGACGAGGAGTACGAGGCCCGGGAGCTCGATCCAGAGCGAGTGGTCGGTGATGTCGCCCAGGTGATGCCGGGCGAGTCGGAAGAGGATCACCGCGGCCACGACCGACGCGACGCGCCAGAGCGCTCCGCTGCCCTGAGGTTGCCGCTGCCCCCGAGACCCGCGTCCCCAGTACCACGCCCCGACGATCCACGTCAGGACCACGACGACCCAGCAGACCCCGGTCACGATCTCCGCCATGACCTGATGTTGGCGATTCCGCGAGAGCGTGGGCCGCTGCAACCGACGACGTGCGCGAGTACGATCGCCGGCCGTGGCTCTGCTCCTGATCAGACACGCGTCGGCCGGTGACCGGGACCTGTGGACGGGCGACGACCGGATCCGGCCGCTCGACGAGCGCGGGCGCAAGCAGGCCGACGGATTGGTCGAGCTCGCCGCGGACTACGAGCTCGAGCGCATCCTGTCGAGTCCGGCGATGCGCTGCGTCCAGACGGTCGAGCCGCTCGCGAACGCGCGTCGCCTCTCGATCGAGGAGAGCCCGGCCCTGAGCGAGGAGTTGATGAACACGGACGGGCTCGAGCTCGTCCACTCCCTGCTGGGAGCGCCGGTCGCCGTGTGCTGTCACGGCGGCCTCTCGGTGGTGCTCGCGGGCGTCGGGCAGAAGAAGGCGCAGACGCTCGTCCTCGACGAGGACGGCCGCGTGACCGAGCAGTTCCGGCCCTAGCCGGTCGCTGACGCCACTTCGGCCAGCAGCAGCGCCGACGCCGCGCCCTCGCGCAGCCCGCCGCGCGCGACGAGCAGCGGCACACCGAGCCGCCGCTGAGCCTCGGCCAACACGATCGTGCCTGCCGGGAGCGTGCGCGCCCGCATCCGGTCGACGCCGAAGCTCCTCGCCACGTCACGCGACGCCCGTCCCGTGAGCCGCTGCTCGGCAGTGACGAACTGCGTTGGGCCGAGCTCCCTTCCGACGATTCGGCGCAGGCCGCGCGCCGTTCCACCGGTGGCGAGCGCGGCCATCGGCAGCGGCGGGGTCAATCCGGCGAATGACGCCGCCACCTCCGCGCGCGCGGCGGCCAGGTCCTCGTCCGACGGAGGGTCGCCCGGAATCGCCCTCCGCGTCAGCCTGAGCGAGCCCACGTCGACCGAGCGCATCCACGCGGGCCCGCCCTCGAGCGTGCCGACGACGAGCTGGGTCGAGCCGCCGCCGACGTCGCAGACGGCCACGGTCGCGGGGAGAAGCTCCTCCGCCTCGACGGCGCCACGCCACGCGAGCGCGCCTTCCTCCTCGGCGTCGAGAACGCGCGTCGAGACCCCGGTTGCCTCACGCAGCGTGTCGACGAGCGCCGATCCGTTCACGGACTGGCGTCCGGGCGAAGTGACGAGGATCTCGATCTGCTCGCACCCGAGCTTCCGGGCGCGGCGGACGTAACCCTTCGCCACGGCTGCCGCCTCGGCGAGCTTCAGGTCGCCGATCAAGCCGTTCGAGCGTTCGATCTCCTCCCCGAGGCCGAGCTGCTGCTTGTCCTGGAACACGGGGACGACTCGTTCCCGGTCGTCGAGCGTCGCAATCAGCAGTCGAAGCGTGTTGGCTCCGACGTCGACGATCCCTGCCCGCACAACGCGCATTCTGCGAGACGGACCGGTCGTCATCTTCGCCGGTCGTCGCGCGGTCGCACGCGCCCGCCTACCGCAGCTGGTTGTTCGCTGCGCTCGAGCGTCGCGCACGAGCGCGGGCGCTGCGCATGAAGGCGGGCTGAGTGGGCTTGGCGCGGTCGCCCTTCCGCGGGCGGAGCTTGAGCCAGCGACCTTCGGGGCTCAGCTCCCAGGTCGACGTGTTGTCGGCGAGCAGGATGTCGAACGAGCGGGCGAGCTCGTTCTGCACGCGCGCGTCCTCGATCGGCGCGAGCACCTCGATCCTGTGGTCGAGGTTGCGCGGCATCAGGTCCGCGCTGCCGATCAGATACGTCGAGTGCTCGCCCGCGTCGAAGATGTACACGCGGCTGTGCTCGAGGAACCTGCCGAGGACGCTGCGGACGCGAATGCCCTCGCTCATCCCTGGCACGCCGGGGCGCAACATGGAGATGCTGCGGCACACGATGTCGATCTGCGCTCCGACCTGTGAGGCGAGGTAGAGCTCCTCGATCAACGCCTCGTCGGTGAGGGCGTTCACCTTCAGCTTGATGTGCGCGTCGGCGCCAGCACTCGCCGCCGCCGCGACCTCGCGGATGCGATCGATCAGCCCGTCGCGAAGTCCGAGCGGCGAAACGAGGAGCTTTCGGAACTGCTGCGGGCGCCCGAAACCCGTCAGGTGGTTGAAGAGGTCGGCGACGTCGGCGGCGATCTCCGGATCGGCTGTGAACAGACCGAAGTCCTCGTAGTTGCGTGCGGTGTTGGCGTTGTAGTTCCCCGTGCCGAGGTGGACGTACCGCCGCAACTCCTTCCCCTCGCGCCGGAGGACGAGCGTCGCCTTCGCGTGGATCTTGAGGTTGGGGAAGCCGTAGACGACGTGCACGCCCGCCTGCTCCAGCGCGCGCGCCCACTCGATGTTGCGTCGCTCGTCGAAGCGTGCCTTGAGCTCGACCAGCGAGACGCTCTGCTTGCCCTGCTCCGCCGCTTCGATCAGCGCGGGCACGACCGGCGACTCGTCGCTCGTCCGGTACACCGTCGTCTTCAGGCCGACGACGTCGGGGTCGGTCGCGGTCGCGCGCAGGAACGCCTCGAAGCTCGTCTGGAACGAGTCGTACGGATGGTGGACGAGGATGTCCGCGCGCTGGATCTCGCTGAAGACGTCGTCGCCCGTCTTCGCGTGGGCGAAGCGCGGATGGGTGACCGGGAACCACGGCTCCACCTTCAGGTCCGGCCGGTCTAGGCGGACGAGCTCCATCAGGTCTGCGAGGTCGAGCAGCCCCTGGATCATGTAGATCTGCTCGTCGGCGACGCGGAGGCCCCGCTTCAGACGGTCGAGCATGCGACTGGAGACCGAGCCAGAGACCTCAAGCCTGACGACGTCGCCGAACCGCCGCCGGCGCAGTTCGAGCTCGACGGCCTCGAGCAGGTCGTCCGCCTCGTCGGAGACCTCGAAGTCGGCGTCGCGCGTGACACGGAAGGTGCAGCACTCGACGATCTCCATCTCCAGGAAGAGCTGCGGCAGGAAGTGGCGGATCACGCGCTCGAGCGGGAGGAAGAGGCCGCGGTCTCCGATCGGGAGGAAGCGCGGCAGGAGCTCGGGCACCTTGACCCGCGCGAACCGGTCATCGCCGTTCTCGGGATCGCGGACGAGGATGCCGAGGCTGAGCGACAGGCCGGAGATGTACGGGAACGGCTGGCCGGGCCCGACCGCGAGCGGAGTGAGCACGGGGTAGACCTCGCGCTCGAAGCGCCGGCCGAGCTGCTCGAGCTCCCGCTTGTTGCAGTCCTCGATGTCCCCGACGATGATCCCGTGCTCGGCGAGCGTGGGGCGAAGCTCGCGCTTCCAGAGCTTCGACTCCTCAGCGCTCAGCTGCAGCGTCTTGGCGCGGATCTCGGAGAGCGTCTGCTGAGCGGTCCAGCCGTCGGGCGAACGGACGACGAGCCCTGCTTCCTCCTGCCCCATCAGCCCGGCGACACGCACCATGAAGAACTCGTCCAGGTTCGAGGCGAAGTACGAGCAGTTCTTCGCGCGCTCGAGGACGGGCAGGCTGGGGTCGGCAGCCTGCTGGAGGACGCGTGCGTTGTAGTCCAGCCAGGACAGCTCCCGGTTGAAGAGGCGGGACTCGTCGGTGAGAACTCGTTCCTCGACTCTGGCCACAGCGCATCCTTCCTTCTCGACGGGCGCCGATGGGTTACAGGCTGGTGAAAGAGGCCGCCTCAGGCGGCAGCGCGCCCTTGTGCAGGTACCTCAACACTGTAGGGCATGAGGTAGGCACGCGCAGGCGAGCGCAGGAACTCGACGACTTCCTCGCGGCGACGTTCGCACGCAAGCAGGGTCTTCCACGTGCCGACGTGCTCGAGCCGATGGGCATCGCCGGTCGCGACCGCGGGTAGCCGAGCCTCAGCGACCCAGGAGAAGAGCTCGTCGCGGTTGAAGAGCTCCCAGCGATCGACCAACGGCCGGAAGACATCGCGTTCCCGCGCCAGCCGGCGGGTCGGGCGGTGAGTTGCGTCGTCGTCGGTGTACGGATGGGCGGCGACGATCGCGGCTCCCCCCGCGCGCGCCGCCCCGATCGAGTCGACGATCCCGTCCTCGACGCCGATGTGCGAGTCGACGCCGATCGCGAGCGCGTGGGCCGACCGGTCGGGATCCTCGCGGTTGTCCGTCAGCTCGAGGCCCGGGACGACGAGCAGCCCGTACGTCCGCTCCGCCCGCTCGGCCTCGCGCTCGAGCTCGTGGATGTATGCAGGCCAGGCGCGCTCGTCGACCGAGGTCTCCAACGGGTCGTCCGATCGGACGACGTGGTCGGTCACGCACAGCACGTCGAAGCCGTGCCGCCCGTACGCATCGACGAGCTCGGGCAGCGTCAGCATGCCGTCGCTCCACGTCGTGTGCGCGTGCAGCTCGCAGAGGAGAAGTCCGTCGCTCACGCTCGCAGGATCGCTGCGCGGGACGTGGCGTGGGGGATCCGAACAACGACATTCGTGTGACGAAGTGGAGGTCGGGCTCGCCGGTAGCCTGCGTCGAGTGGCGGTGAGCGACAACAGCATCGAGGCCCGCGAGCTCGTCCGCGAGTTCAAGAAGGGACCGCGTGCCGTCGACGGCATCGACCTCCAGGTCGAGCCGGGCGAGATCTACGGCTTCCTCGGTCCGAACGGCGCGGGCAAGTCGACGACCGTCCTGATGCTGACGACGCTGCTGCCGCCGACCTCTGGGACTGCGCGCGTCGGCGGCTACGACGTCGTGAAGGAGGGGTCTGAGGTTCGTAAGGCCATCGGCGCCGCGCTCCAAGAGGCCGCGCTCGACCCGCTGCTCACCGGCCGCGAGCACCTGCGCCTGCAAGCGAGCCTCCAGGCGCTTCCGCGTGAGGAGCGCGTCCCGCGCGCGAACGAGCTGCTCGAGCGCGTCGGCCTCACCGACGCGGCCGACCGGCGCGTCAAGGGTTACTCCGGGGGCATGAAGCGGCGGCTCGACCTGGCGCTCGCGCTCGTCCATCGTCCGCGCATCCTGTTCCTGGACGAGCCGACGACGGGTCTCGACATCCAGAGCCGGACGGCGCTCTGGGACGAGGTGCGGAGGCTCGCGAAGGACGAGGGCGTCACCGTCTTCCTGACGACGCAGTACCTCGAGGAGGCCGACGTGCTCGCCGACCGCGTCGGGATCATCGACCACGGCCGGATCGTCGCGGAGGGCACACCCGGGGCACTCAAGGCGGAGATCGGTCGTCCGACCGTCGAGGCGGTGCCCGTGGATCCCGGCGACGCGGACCGCGCGGCCGCGATCCTCGCGCGCTTCGGCGAGCCGTGCGCATCCGCGCACGGTGTCGGGGTACGGTTGCGGACGGGTCAGGCCGACCTCGCCGAGATCGTGCGCGCGCTCGACCGCGAGGGGCTGAAGGTCGAGCAGCTGCAGCTCCACCAACCCTCGCTCGACGACGTGTTCCTGGCGAAGACCGGCCGCTCGCTCGAGGGCGCGGACGACGACGAACAGGATGGTCGTGTCGGCGCGCTCGCGATGGAGTCGGCATGAGCGTCGCGCCCGACCAGGTCTACCTGCTCGCGCGCCGCTCGGTGGTGCGCACGCTGCGACAACCGGCGAACGTGATCGGACCGCTGATCTTCCCGCTGTTCCTGCTCGCCGTGAACTCGGCCGGGCTTCGCGCGGAGACGCACCTGCCCGGCTTCCCGAGTCACTCGATCCTCGCGTTCATCCTCGCCGTGCCGTTCATCCAGGGCGCGCTCTTCGCAACGATGAACACGGGAACCGACCTCGCCCGCGACATTCAGACCGGGTTCCTGAGCCGGCTGTCACTGACGCCGATGCGCGGCACGGCGCTCCTCCTCGGGCAGCTCGGCGGCACGATCACGCTCGGATGGATCCAGGCGTTGGTCTACATCGCCGTCGGCACCATCGCGGGCGTGCGCTTCGCGAGCGGCGTCCCCGGCGTGCTCGTCCTCCTCGTCTTCTACACGCTCGTGGTCCTCGCCTTCGGTGCGCTCGGGCTCTTCGCGGCGCTCCGCACCGGCTCCGGCGAGGCCGTCCAGGGACTCTTCCCGGCCTTCTTCGTCTTCCTGTTCATCTCTTCGATGGCGATCCCGCGGAACCTCATGACGCACACGTGGTTTCGCGACGCGGCGACGGCGAACCCGGTCTCGTACTTGATCGAGGGCGTGCGCAGCCTGATCGTGATCGGCTGGGACGGTGAGGCGCTCGCGCTCGGGTTCGGGATCGCCGCGGTCGTCGCGGCCATCGCGATTGCGCTCTCCGCCTGGTCCCTCCAACAGCGGCTGGCCGGATCATGAGGCGGCTCGCGGTTGCTCGCGGTGTCGCGTGGCGGATGCTGCACAACTTCTATTCGAACAAGTCGCTGCTCATCCCGTCGCTCGTCTTCCCCCTCTTCTTCTTCACCGCCTTCGCCGGAGGCCTCGCCGGTATCTCCCGCGCACCGGGCTTCGACTTCCCCGACGGCTACACGGCATTCCAGTTCGCGTTCGTGCTGCTCCAGTCCGCGGCGTTCGCCGGCGTCTTCACCGGCTTCGGGATCGCGCGCGACTTCGAGAGCGGCTTCGCGCGGCGCCTGCTGCTCGCGGCCGCCGACCGGACGGGGATCGTGCTCGGGTACGCAGGCGCGGCGGTCGTGCGCTGGCTGACCACCGCGTCGCTGCTGACCGTGATCGCACTCGCCGTGCGGATGAAGGTCGGTGGCAACGGCGTCGACCTCTTCGGACTGTACGTGCTCGCGATCCTCGTGAACTTCGCGGCGACGCTGTGGGCGGCCGGAGTCGCGATGCGGCTGCGGACGATGCAAGCGGGGCCGATCATGCAGCTGCCGGTGTTCCTCGTTCTCTTCTTCGCGCCGGTGTACGTGCCGCTCGCCCTCCTGCAAGGGTGGATCCACGAGGTTGCGCTCGCGAACCCGATGACTCGCATCATCGAGGCGGAGCGCGGCTTCATCTCCGGCGAGCGAACGCTGACTGCGGCCTCCTTCGCGATTGCGCTCGGGCTGATCGTGTTGTTCTCCCTGTGGGCGTTTCGCGGCCTGCGGAAGGCCGAGGCCGCCGGGTGAGCCGGGCCGTCGAATGCTGCGCGACCTAGCCGAACGGCCAGTAAACATGCGTTAACGACCTGTCTACGATCGCCGAATGCGGCGTTTGAAGAGCCTCGCGCGAGGAGCTCTTGTCACTGGGGCAGTCGGGGCAGCAGTCGTCGGGTGCGGCCTGTCGCTCGGCGGTGCAGCCGCCGTCGCGTCCACGTCGTCGAGCTATCCGACAGTCGTGTTCTCGGACGGATTCGAGTCAGGCTCCCTGGCCGCAGGTGGCTGGACGACCGCGGGGACCGGCACGGCGTCGGTGATCGGTGCTGCAGCCCACGCCGGGTCGTACGGCTTGCGGCTCTCGAACACGGGCAGCCAGTATGGCCTGGAGACGAAGGCGTTGAGCTCCGCGCTCGTCGACAGCTCCGTGAGCTTCTGGGTGCGGCTCAGCTCGACGTCGGGCCTCGAGGACGTCGCGGAGGCGCGCAACCAGTCGAGCAGTGCATACATGTGGACCCTGCTCTACGACGGAGGTCTCCACGGCTTCTGGTTCTATCCGTATCGAGGCTCCTCGAGCACGGAGATCTTCACCGGCACGAACACGGTGCCCGCGAACACCTGGGTTCGCGTAGAGATCCGCTACACAGCGACGGCTGGTGGTGGAGCCCAGCTGCTGATCAACGGCAACACGCAGGCCGGGTGGGGAGTAAGCGGCAACTACGCGCGCACGTCCAACCTGCAACGGCTGCAGCTGTGGAACGACGGTCCGGGGACGACCGACTTCGATGACGTGAGCGTCGCGGTGCCCGGGAGCGGCTCGCCGCCGCCGTCGGTTCCGGGTGCTCCGTCTGGGGTTGTTGGGGTTGCGGGGGATGGTGTGGTGGGGTTGTCGTGGTCTGCGCCGTCGTCGAATGGTGGGAGTGCGGTGACGGGGTATCGGGTGACGCCGTTTGTGGCTGGGGTGGCGCAGGCGTCGGTGTTGACGGGTTCGTCGGCGACGAGTTTCTCGGTGTCGGGGTTGTCGGATGGGACGGCGTATACGTTCACGGTGGCGGCGATCAATGCGGTTGGTGCGGGTCCGGACTCGGCTGCGTCTGCGCCGGTGACACCGGTGGCGCCGCCGGCGCCCGGTGCGGGAGTGAACTCGATGCCGGTGATCAGTCGAAACCTGCCGGCCTACGGTGACGGAAGCGTGCTCTACGACCCGAGCCTCGGCAACGACGGCAACTACGGGTCGGGCTCGGGTGCATACCTCTGTCACCCGTCGTGCTCGCTCATCATCGATCTCTCGAGCGTGCCGCTTGCCCAGCGCCAGCAGGCCGTCGTCGCCTGGTACAACGACGAGACGCTCTACTACGCGGCGGCGATCAGCTCGGACTACTACAACGAGCCGCGCGACTACACGATCGACGTCTCCAATGCGCCCGGTGGAGGGAGCCCGCCGACGAGCTGGACGACGCTCGTGAGCGTCACGGGCAACGTCTACAACGGCCGCGAGCACTTCGTGAACCTGAACGGTGCGAACTGGATCCGCATGCACGTCACGGCCGTGAACGGCTCCAGCGGCAACACCGACGCTTCGTTCAACTTCGACGTCCACAATGCGTCGGCCGGGACGAACGACACGTGGCTCGTCCTCGGAGACTCGATCACCGAGGACGACATGGCGCACTTCGAGCCGAGCAACTTCATGCAGCAGGTGAACGCTGCTCACCCGACCTACTTCCCGAGCGAGATCGACGGAGGAATCGGCGGCTGGGACTCGAGCGACCCGCTCCAGACCGACCCGAGCACCGGCCAGAAGTACATCGACGAGTTCCTCGCGTCGTTCCCGGGGCACTTCGTGAGCCTCGACTACGGGACGAACGACGCGAACGAGGGCGGTGCGGCCGTCTCGAGCTTCACGACGAACATGACAACGCTGATCCAGAAGGTTCTGGCGGCCGGCAAGGTGCCGGTCCTGAGACGGAGCATCCCGTGGGGGTGCACGACCGCCATCAAGACGAACGGGCCGACGATCAACGCGGATCTCGCAGCCTTGCTCGCCCGGTTCCCACAAGCGGTCGCCGGTCCGGACGAGTGGTCGTACTTCCAGGCGCACCCGTCCCTGATCGGAAGCGACTGCATTCACCCGACGCTCAACACTGGGGCGACCGCCTACCGCCAGCAGTATGTCAACGCCTTGCTCTCGAGCGTCTACAGCGGCGCGCCGTAGAGGGCGGCGTCGTCTCCGACGCAGCGGCCGCAGCGCGAGCCTGGTCGTCCTCGCTCGGGGCGGAGCGGCATACTTGATCGCGTGAACCAGGAAGCGTGGCCGACGCCTCGCCGGCCGTCGAGCGAGCCGCTACCGCAGCTCGACGACCTCCCGATCGCCGACCAGGGCTACGAGCAGGAGAGCGTCAAGGCGGCGTTCGACTCGTTCTACCGTCACGCGGCGCAGCTCGATGCCGCACTCCGGACGCTGGAGGCGGTGGACTCGTTCAACCGCCAGGCGACTGCGCTCCGTGCCGACCTGCGCTCGCTGCGCAGCGCCGGCTGGACGCAGCAACCGTGGACGGCGACGCCGGCGTACGGCTTCGGTGCGCGCTCGGCGCGCGAGGGAGTGTCGCCGGCCGTCTGGCGCATCCTCGGCGAGGCCGCATTCCTGATCGCGGTCGCCGTCGCACTCGGCGTCGCGAAGGTCTCCTGGTGGGTGATCGTGGTCGTGATGGCGCTCGCCTGGCTGATCGTCGGCCTGATCGAGTGGGCGGCGTCGCGCGAGCGCTGGTCGGCGCCCCGCGCTTCGCCTGCGCCCGCGCACCCGATCGTCGACGCAGAGTCTCCCGCACGTCCGGTGGCCGACGACGCCCACGGATGGACAGCGTTCGAGCAGGCGCAGGAGCCGTCGGACGCGATGACGATGATCGGCTCGGCGGCCGAGAGCCCGCAGGCCGACGAGTCGTCGGTCGAGGAGCCCGCTGCCGCCTCGCCGGCGACGCCGGACGGCCTATCCGTCGCAGACGACGAGCCGGCCGAGCCCGAGCCGTTGCCGGAGGCGGAGCCCGAGCCTGAGCCGGAGCCGGAGCTTCCGCCCGCGGCCGACGCTTCCCGCCGGCACTGGTGGAGCCGCCCCGACACCGACGAGGACGTCGAGGAGGCGCCCGAGCCGGAGACGCCGCGCCATGTTCGTGTCCTCCCGCCGGACGAGCAGCGCGCGGCCGTGCCGCTCGACCCGTGGGAGCAGGCGTTCGACGAGGCCGACGCGGGTGGGGACGGCAACGCCGACGAGGAGGACACGGGCGAGCAGCCCGCGCTCGCGGCCGACGTCGAGCAATCCGCGCGGCGCCGTTTCCGCAGACGCTGAGCCTGGGCACGGCTGTTCACTCGAACGAGTGAACTTCCGATTCGCTGACCCGAACGGGTGACGTTCGGGGTTCTTCCGCTCACTAGCTTGGGTGCTGGAACTGCGGACTCCGCCCA
>Ga0187777_10002959_pt1 | contig 10858 bp, 12 predicted proteins | sample 1015_Q2_SP5_10_M_FD_132416 | JGI IMG/M metagenome (GOLD analysis project Ga0187777, IMG submission 132416) | Tropical peat soil microbial communities from peatlands in Department of Meta, Colombia - 1015_Q2_SP5_10_MG | ecosystem: Environmental > Terrestrial > Soil > Wetlands > Peat | place...
AAAATAACGCAGACAAATATCAAGTCAGGATCAGCGAGCCGTACCTTCAAATGAGGTAGTCGATCCTTAATCAGACTCCCCACTTCTCTCTCGAGCGTAGCACGGCCAATGAACTTGCAGACTCCTCCTAACCTTACGGATCGAACTGCAAAACTCTTCGCGTCACTTACGAACCTGTCCAGAGGAAGGCCACGTATGAGGCGAAATATTTCATCATCGACAGCATTGCATCTTCCAAGTTCAAAGCCGCATTGATCGTACATCAAACTACGTTCCGCTACGTCACGGAGCGCAATACTAGGGCCTCTTGCGGTAAGCAATCGATAATGCTCTTCGTAGTCCACAAAATCGAACGTATTTCGGGATCCGAGAATCGCCTTAACTTCAGCAGACGGAAGAGACTCGTGTTCACCTGAAAGTATGAAAAAAACAGGGCAAGAATCTGATCGGTCATTGAGGGTTGTAGTTGTTGTCGAGTCGGAATGGTTCCGCAAATAGAAAAATCCCAATGGATCTGATCGACAAAAATTCAGCCACTTGTCTTCATTCGAACCCTGTCTCAGGATCTGGCTGATCCGCTTGGTGTGGGACAGCAACTTCTGAAATGGCTGGTGAGGAAGCGTCAGACAATTGTGCACCGCAGTTAGTACAATATGCTTGACCCGTAGGGTTCTCCGTGCCACAAGTTGGGCAGTTAACAAGAGACTGGGTAGCAGTCTCTTTCGGAGATCCCTTTTCCGGTTCTGTCGGAGGCGGCGGTGGAGTTGCCTTGATCGTCGGACTCCCACCAGCTCGTTTCTTGCGAACTAGAATTATCGCAACAGCAATTAGGGCAATTGCTCCGAGAACTATGTAGAGCTGTGTGTAAGTAGTCGTCCATACTGCCTGGACCATTTTGGGACCGTCCATAACTAACGTTCCTTGTGCGGAGGTTCCGATGTAATCTCCTTGCCATTGGACGAGGGTCTGCTGAATCAGGATGCCACTAGGTGATGTGACCGAGAAAGTAGCGGTCGAGCCGGCATTGTACCATCCAGCTCCCTGCGGGTTACCGTATGGAGAGTTTATCGTTAGTTGATATTGTGTTTGGTACGTGGCAATGGCAGTGTGAGGTTTATTGAGAGTTACCGAGATCGGATTTCCTGTCTGTGTTGTGCCATCCAATTGCCAACCTTGGAAGGCGTATTGTGTCCCCGCCGATCCAGGAAGGGCAGGAGTCGCGGTGCCCGTTTGCACGGTCGATCCTGCATTGAACCAACCACCACCCGATACCTGTGTTATTCCGTTGGGGTTAGTTCCGACGGTGAACATATACTGAGCTTGATATCCGAAGGTGTGGCTACCAGCTGAACTAACAGTCCAGCTGTTCTGGGAAGCGAAATAACGAGTTCCGGTTGTACCGGATACGTACTGATCTACGGTGATCGTGTGAGTTGAGCCGATCGGAAAGGTAAGCGATTTGATCTCCGATCCTCCAATCGATCCTGAACTTTGACCATCTACTTGTATCCCGGCGGATATTTGTGGAGGGACACCGGAGAGCGAGAGCGATATCTGATAGGTGTTGGGGGATACGTCGAAGTAGGCAACTGCACTATTGGACCCGCTACAGTAATCATCGACTTGCAAATTCACAATATATCTTCCGATCACCTGGCCCGTGTAGGTACGAGCTAAGGTATATGTCGGTCCGGCGAAAACATAGTTGAAAACAGCCGGTGGACCTGAGGGCGGAGTGATAGAAAGCGTTCCTTCTGCTGGACGGTTTACCGACATTTGAATGTTCACGGTATCACCGATGGTGTAACTTGGCTTGTCGGTTGTGACCGTGGCTGTAAGCGCAGGACCAACTTGAACAACGTTTAGAGAACCAGTACCGCTTCCGGAATCAACCACCGTACCATTCACGTTTTCCTCGGACGCGCTGATGGTGAAGGAGTACGTTCCTGGACAATACAATCCGCCTGGTCCGCTTCCTTGACTCAAATCGATAGTCAGCTGGCTGTTCACGCCTAATCCAACATTTCCTGAGCTCGGAGAGAACGAGTAGGCAGCACCAGAAGGTAGGCCTGAGAGACTGAGGCTATAGGTATTCCCGGGGGTTAGATCGCTGAACCCGAGGTTGATGGTATAAGTTGCTTGGCCGCCCTGATTCGCGACTTGCGCGCCAGGAGTCACGCTTACACCAACGTTAGCATGAACATCGATCGGGACCGTGAAAGCAATTGCCGCTAGAGTGATTAGAAAGATTAGCTTCGCGTGCTTCATGAACACTTCAACTGCTGAACGGTTAACATAAGGTTCAATGATGAACCGTATTTAATATAGCTCACATATGCGTGCACTCCATCCGCACGTGCTTCCCCCCATAATTAACACGAACTTTTCATGACAATAAACCTGAACTACGCGATGTCGTTACGTCATTTCACGCAGATTCGATCAAGTCTTTATTCAAAAGGGCATCTAAAGGATTCACGTTGAAAAATGAAAGCCGTGGTTCTGGGCGGAGGATTAACCGGCAGATGCGCGGTCCGTGATCTGATCGAGAATCAACGAGTAACTGAGGTAGTTGTAGCCGATATTGAGAGAGAGCGTCTTGAAAACTTCGCAGCTGGTTTGAAAAGCAGCAAATTGAAAACTGAAACTGTCGACGTAAGAGATCATGAAAGAACCGCCGCGGTGTTAAAAGATGCCGACGTGGTTTTGAACGCGGTACAATATTACTTCAACATCGACGTCATGAAGGCAGCCTTGCAGGCACGAACCAATTACCTTGACTTAGGCGGTCTATTTCATACGACCAAAAAGCAACTTGAACTTGACTCAGATTTCAAGAAAGCCAAGATCACAGCAATCGTCGGTATGGGAGGAGTACCGGGAATATCTAACGTGATGGCACGCTGGGCTGTAGATCGACTTGATTCCGTAGACACCATTCGCGTCAGAGATGGCTGGAGGGATTTCACTCTGAACGCCCCTCGCTTCGTAGTGACTTGGTCAATCCAAACGCTAACAGATGAATTCTCACAACCCGCCATAATATTCGAAAACGGCGAATACAAGGAGATACCTGCATTAACCTTACCAGAAACGTTGACTCTTCCCTCTCCGATTGGTGAGGTTGAAGCATTCACTACACTTCACTCCGAGATTGCGACATTCCCATCATCTTTCAAGGAAAAGGGCATCAAAAACGTGAACTGGAAAGAGGGGAGTCTAAAAGGATGGCAGCGAGATTACGAATTATTAGCAGCTCTTGGCCTAACGAGCCAGAAGGAGATAACGATCGAGAACGCTCAGATCTCACCTCGACAATTCCTGCTTAAACTGTTAGCCGACAGAAATCTTTTCGGACATCCAGAGGACATTATTCCGAATGACTGGGAATGTTCACGAGTCAACGTAATCGGAACGAAGCGAGGTAAATCGGTTGAACTGCAACTTGAGGTCCTATTTTCTGCGAAGCAAGAGTGGAAGATGAGTTGCGCACAATACGGAGTCGGCATCCCAGCCTCAATCGCCGCCCAGATGCTAGGCGCTAACCAAATAGAAAGTAAGGGCGTACTTCCGCCTGAAAAATGTATCAACCCCGCCGAGTTCTTCAGAGAACTACAGAAGAGGAACATGCAAGTCAACATCCGAGCGCCAATCGAACTAACTGAATAGATGCACTGTAGCAAACGAATAACTAGCACCACGCCTCTCATATTCTCAAAGGTTTTCAATTTGAACGTTCGCGAACTGATGGGCAAGGATTTCGTCATCGTCAAACCGGGAACGAAGGTTACCGCCGCTACGCAAGTGATGAAAGAAAAAGGATCTAGTTGCGTAGTGGTAGGTGAAAGCAAGAAACCGGTTGGAATAGTGACGGAGAATGATTTCGTAGTGCGAGTATTGAGCGCAGAGAAGGATCCGCATACGACTCCTGTAAGCGCAATAATGTCAAGTTCACTAGTTCACGTTGAACCTGAAACCAGTATCCTGGATGCGATCGCAATAATGCACGAGCGAAACTTCAGTCAACTTCCTGTACTTCAAAAAGGTCGAATGGTCGGGTTGGTTAGGCTAACGGATCTGATGCGTTACTTAGTAGGGTTCTTTTCCGCCCACAGATGGTAACCAGCAGAAACGCCTTGGGAAGGAAGACTTAAACAAGCAATTAACATCGATGATTCATTGCGACGATGAGGGAATCAGAGTTAACCTGAACAACATGTTGAGAAGGCATTTACCCTGAGTCGCACGACAATCCTTGCCCAAGGGTTGGTTACTTCGAGAAAACTATCTCATCTTCAGTGCAATTAGGGCTTTGTTGGGGGGGCTTCACGCGCAGCATAACCACATAGAACAATCAGCAAGGTTTGTGCGACTAGCACCTGAACGACGCCTATTGGCCACCATCCCGTCGACCAAGAGAATACTCTGCCCATTGATAGCATCGAAGGCACGGTTCTCGTATAGAAAATCAACGCGTTGTCGATAATCGAAAGAACAACTAACCCAACATTCGCCAGTTTGAAAACGGGTCCCGACATTCGCCATGCGAGAAAACCGCCGACGAGGAATAGAATTGTTGCAATCAAAAAATATCCTCCAATCATGGGAGACCGGGGAATAATTTGCACGTACCAAGTGTGACCCAAAGCGACGAAGACCGTCACAACCAGGATTGTTGAACGCAATTTTTGTGATGTCATCCGCACCAACTACATGCCGTAGTTCTGCCGTGAATTTAACGTTATCTTCATGTAATCTAAAAAAATGAATACGTAGTCTGCAGATTCAATCTCATAAGTCTGATAATCGAAGGCTAAGGATATCAAAGACATACGAAGAAGAGAGGTGTAAGTGGTGCAAATTGCTAAGTCTACGGACTCAACTATTGGCTGCATCCATATGCATCATAGCGCTTCCGCTAGTCCACGCGAGCCCCACAACCGCAAATCAAGTTGTGAACGTCCAATTGATCAAGTACGGTACCTACCTTCCCAGCCCAGGAGTAATCACCCTGGCCTACTCGTGTATGAACTCCGATGGTAGCTGGTATCCTTACTCAGCCGAATTAACAGTAGACGCCACTGGGTCAGGGACAATTATGATGGGTTGCAATTCACCGTCAGTCTTCAATCCATGGCTCCACGTCTACGCTCAGAGCGGAGCGTGGTATGGTACCTCCACACTAAATGGAATTCCCCCACAAGGCGGACCTCCAGCATTCATCATCGTGATACTCAACCTGAGCAACAACTACAGACACTCGTGATACCCGAAGGCTAAACAACTTCTAAGCCGAGATGCGGAAAGCTGAATTAAGACAGCTGTAGACTCTTGAACCCTAACTGGATGTGACAGGAAAATGCCGTTCTACCTATGCCAGAACTGTGCACGAGACAAGGTCAGATTAGATCTTACATACGCCGGAATTAACCAGATGTGGCTACGAACCTCCCCGACACCAGACGGTTTCGGACCTCCCTGCGAATTCTGCAATGAACCGAAGACAATATACCAGGTACAAATTGTGGGAACCAAATTCGACACAGAAAATGAACACTTGGAAAAAATGAAGTCAGAAATGAAAAGAGAGAGCTAACCTTCCGAAATAGAAAGGCCTGACTCTTGAATCAAAGCGTACACAAGAATACCGAATTGCATGCAATTGGACTTCATCGGAAGGATGAAGTTGAAATTTCTAATATTATAGATTATTTTTCGAAACTGCCAGACTACCATCACGCCGGAGCGATAGCGTGTTTTCTCGGCGTGGTCAGAGAGGATCCAGTCAGCGGGTCATGCGATAGGGTTATGCATTTGGAGTATGAAGCTTACGCGGATGTAGCATTGAAGAAGATGGAGGAGATAAGACAAGCCATGCGGAATTATGCGGGCATAATTGAAGTCTCAATCCATCATGTGATCGACAGATTAGGAGTTGGTGAACCAAGCCTGTTCGTTGCTGTGCTTGGAACGCATCGCCAAGAAGTGTTTCCCACGTTGACCGAGACAGTGGAACGCGTTAAGAAGGAGGTCCCAATTTGGAAGAAAGAATTCACCTCCAAGGATTCGTATTGGGTCTCTGCAGAGCACATGTGAGCAAGAACTCTTAACCACTGCAAGTTGTGAAATCTTATTAGTTTACTGAGTGAAATTGAAATTCGCTGTGAACAAAGCTTGGCGATTAGCGATAGAGTAAGAAGATCACTTCAAGAGTTCGGTCTAACCGATTATGAAATTCGTACATACACAGCGCTTCTTGAGATAGGCCCAGCAACCGCCAACCAGCTCAGCGAGACATCTTCTGTCCCATATTCGAAAATCTACGAGATTCTGGGCTCATTAGAGAAGAAGGGTTGGATCGAAATGGAACATGGCAGACCGAGCAAGTACTATCCGAAACCCCCCTCTGTAGCCATGGAGATCACAAGATCTCAACTCGAGGACACGCTTAAGACGAATCAATCACTTGTCCTTGACGAACTTCAGCCACTTTTCGAAAAGAAGGGTGTCCGCGAGCGACCGGACATTTGGATAGTTCGCGGCAACTTCAACGTTCTCGCGAAGATCAGAGAGACAATTGAACACGTGCAAAAGGAAATCTTAGCATCGGTGCCAGCAATACCTGACCCTGTCGCGGAGATGCTGATTCCTCTCGTAAAAAACATAGTTGAGCGCGGTGTACACGTGCAAGTGATGACGATGAAGAAAACATTCAGCGAACCCATGGCAAGGTTGATGAAACTTTGCGATGTGCGCTGTCGCGAGCAAATGTTTGGAGGAGGCATAATTGCGGATGGACGTGAGGTAATCCTGCTGCTTGGACAAGAGGCCGATGAGGCGATCAGTCTAGCGATATGGTCAGATCATGTTGGTCTTGCAAAGTTCGCTAAGAACTATTTCGAATACCTCTGGTCAGATTCTGAATCTACCAAAGATAATGCAATGATTAAACGGGCGGAGCGCAAGCATTTCGCTTAGGCTGAGTGAGTTAGTGACCAGTTCACAGTGTGCAGCACCAAAAGCATTTCGAAAAGGCATCATTTGCCGGATATACTAGTCAAATCGAAATGTTAGAACTCTTCCACGTACTTCTTGACGGCTTCACGAATAACAAATGATCGCGATGGGACCATATCTTCGTCGATGAGTTCGTCGATTCTGTCCAGGAATTCGATCGGAAGAGTAGCTGTAATGTTAACTCTCCTTTCCGACCTGCAGCCTACCAACAATCGCATGATTCAATCATCGTCAATGAATCCGATAGCGGCTTTCAGCTCTCTTGCCATATCAAAGGCAACCCCAGCGAACATTACAGCCAAATGTGCTCGTAAATGGGTGGTGAGATTAAGCATTTTGAAATCTAGTGATGCCGTTTACGGGTAAATGCATTCTGGATACTTCCTCGCTGCAAGTGAATTGAATGTGAAAAAATGGCTCATCCGAACCGGCGAGTACGGCAAGGGCTAATCTAGGCGCGTAGGAAGGAGTTTCGTAATTCTAGAACAGCTACGATATCTTCGATTTCTTTGTCCGAACGCAATTGTATCTTTGCCCATTTGGTGTCGCCGCTCTCTTCAGCCTCCTGGACGCTTTCGATGACGCGGCGGTCTAGGTTTTCATCTTGGAGAACTTTCTTCTCAAAACTAGGTTCGACGGGGAAATTTACCCAAAGATGCTCGTCGAAGTGCACCCATACAAGATCCGAACCACGCACTCGATAGGCTGGACACCATTCGCCTTCCAACTCATCAATCTCAATCGACTCCACAGTTTCGGGCAACGCCATAATTGCGGTTTGAAGCTCGGTGAAGATTTTCTTCTGTTTCGGGTTTACTCGGGTTAGGAATTCGCGTATCATCGTGTTCCAGAATGCTCCGATTGGGTTGACAAGTCACTTTGTTGGACTATTTGAATTTGCGTATGGGTAGTCATATACAGAGAGTTGATCAAGATAGTCGTGCATAGGCTTCCTTTAATTCGACAATGAACCGGTCATGCCATTCTGAGAAACCTTCTGGTGATTCTGGATAATTCGTGTATTGTTGAATCAGCTTTCGACTCTTGGTAGCTGTGTAACGCAGCCCCCGAGCCAGCGCGAGTCGTGGTAAGGCCCAAATTATCTTTGACGGACTAAAGCTCACCCTTCTAAATTCTGGGTGCTCTCTTCGAGTTATACTCTCGACATCATCTTGCCCTAGGAAACGTTTCATTCCATAGTTCAAGTCGTCGTTGCTAAGGGTCTGCAGGAACCTTCTCAGGATTTCGAAGCTGGCCATTCGGTGCCCGTATGTTCGAACATATTCGGAATTAAACTTCCAGAGGCCATGTTCTGAGACATCATTGCTTTCGATCGCCCCTGCGGCAACCGAGCCGGCGATGGTGCTGGCGTAGATGGCTGGACCGATTCCGCCAGCGTCTATGGGGCGGGGCATCCACGCTGCGTCTCCCACAATCATGTATCCGTTGGCCACTAAGCAATCATTTTGTCGCCGTACTGGAACCTGCCAGTTTCCTTTAGTATTTCCCTCGTCTTCTGGTCCCTCTGCCAACTTCCAATTCTTGATAACAGGATTAGATTTGACGTAATCGTCGATAAGTGATTGTAGTGTGTCATGCCTTCCGAATAGTCTATTTCTGTTCTCCAGCAAACGTCGTTGAACGCCGAGACCGATGTTCACTTTGTTTTGGCCCTTAGGGAAGACCCAGGCGTAGCCTCCTGGGGCAATTTTCTGGTCAAGATGGATAATACAATAATTCGGGTCGAAGAAGGTCTTGTCTTCTTTTCCGACCTCAAACGATAAAATGTAACGCCCGGTTGATTCCATGTCGTTCTCTTTGTCAATTTCTTTTTCTATGTAGCTCTTGATGGGTAATCCGGTTCGTAGGCGAGATGCCGATCCTGTAGCGTCGATAACTAGCCTTGCAGTTTTTTCGAAGGTCTGGTTATCTTTAGACGATCTGCACTTCACGCCTGTGACGAATCCGTCCTTGGCTATGAGAGCTTCCGCCGATGCATCAAAAGTAAACTCGATCCCCAGCTTTTCGGCATCGGTGAGTTGTCTCTTCGGGAGCAGGCGACGATTTAGGACGTATCCTTCTCCATCAAACATTGCTTTGGAAGTGTGATCGGGTGAGAACGCTACTACTCCGTGGACCTCTTTCTCTACCTCAGGTTCTCCATAATGCACACCAACGTGGGTTTCCAAAAAATCAAGGCTGTTCTTGCTTACAGCATCCCCGCAAACCCATCCGTTGGCGGTTTTCTTTCCCATCTCCTGCCGAGAATTTCTGTCAATGACGAGAATTCTCAAGTTTTGTTTTGCGTGCTTTGCTGCCGATGCTGCGGTCACCAAGCCGGCAATTCCTCCGCCGGCTATGATGATATCGTATTCTGATTTCATTGGAGTGGAGGCACCGTTAACCGTTAGGCTCGTAACAATGACGATTACAGAAAAACGTTCAGGTTCTTGGTTGCGTACCGCCAGTAGTAGAAATTTGAATCTGCTTCGTGGGGTGTAGTGTATGCGAGACAATATCTGAGAAAGGAGAGTAGAAGGCGAAGAGACGGGTGGTGCGCTTGTCTACTTGCCTTGTATCATGCCATTCTCGATCGTCAGCAGATCAGAGGATGGGGTATTTAGCGCGCCGAGCGGGCAACCACATCCGGATGCATGTCCCTTACCTTTTCGTAGCGTTCCTTTGTACAATTCTTGCTCCAGGGTTGTGTGGTGTTCGCGCTCCCACTGCTCAATCGGAATTCCGTATTTCGGCTGTATTGAGTCACGATACCATTCCGGAATTACGTTGAACGCGCAGAATGGAATGATTCGTAGGTCTGGACTAAGATAGTGTATGTCGCATCGTCTCAGACGTTCTTCGTCATGGTTGTATTTGTCCATGAAATGCATCATTCCAAGGAACATCGACTTGTGGTGGAATGCTCCGAGAGCACTGTAGTCGTTCTTGACGAGCGCATTGAAGAGCAATTTGCTTAGGGCTAGTCCTTTGGGTTGTTTACTTCTGTCGATGAAGGTTCCCATCTTTGCTAGCACTTTGGCGACGACCAGATACTTGTTTTTGCCTGCTTTGAGTTCGTCAGCCTTCTCTTCTAGATATTCCAACATTCCTTCAAGGTCTACGAAGGAAGCGATTGGAACAAGCCTCTCACCATCCTTGAAGACGTACGTTCCTGCGCCACATGCGAAGTGGATAGATAGCTCATACCGCGGACGCTTCGTTAACGCTTCGACGAAGTGAGTGATTGGCACGCAACTAGGGACTGGGAACCAGGATTCTTTGGTTACTTCACCGTTTGTTTGTTCCTCAATGCGTTCGATACAGTCTGGGATTGTTATTCGATACTTCTCACGCTCAGATTTAGATAATCTACCAGTCAACGAGACCGGCTGGAAGTTTACAGCGTGAATCGTGTCCATGTTGCGCTGTCCGAACCTTATCAGGCCACCGAGTTCATGATCGTTAATGGTCTTGATTACAGTTGGAACTAATACGACCCCGAGTCCCGCTTGCCTACAGTTTTCGATAGCGATTGGAGCTTCCCAATGATTTTTCGGGTTTGTCCTGGGTGTAACTCCATCGAAGCTCATGTAAACTGTATTCACACCCGCCTCTCTAACGCGCCTCGCTGTTTGCGGGTCCACTGCCATGTTGATGGCGTTGCTGTTCAGTTGAATGTGCTCAACGCCTTCTTCGCGGCAGATTCTAACGATGTCAACCAAGTCTTCTCTGAGCGTTGGTTCTCCACCCGTGATTTGAATAGCGTTCCCCGGCACCGGTCTCTCGGCGCGAAGTGTCTGAACCATTTCACGGATTTTGTCAAGAGTCGGCTCGTACACGT
>Ga0187777_10002962_pt1 | contig 10853 bp, 8 predicted proteins | sample 1015_Q2_SP5_10_M_FD_132416 | JGI IMG/M metagenome (GOLD analysis project Ga0187777, IMG submission 132416) | Tropical peat soil microbial communities from peatlands in Department of Meta, Colombia - 1015_Q2_SP5_10_MG | ecosystem: Environmental > Terrestrial > Soil > Wetlands > Peat | place...
CAGACGCTCGTGCGCGATCGAACCCAATCCTGATCACCGGTTCATTGCATTTCGCGGGTGAAGCGCTTGCCCATCTCCGGGGCGAACCCGCCGCGTTCGAAGAATGCGAGCAGTGATTACTCGACGATCTCCAGCGTCGCGCGCTGGCCGTGACGCGATGCGGAGCTGTTCAGTATCGCGCGAATGGCATGAATCGTCTGGCCATTGCGTCCAATGATGCGGCCCACGTCGCTCTGACGAAGCTGCACTTTGAAGATCGTCATTTTGCCGCTGGGAATCTCCGTCAAGACCATGTCGTCCGGAAATTCGACCAATTCGCGAATGATGAACTCGAGAAACTCTTTCATTGCCTGCGGAAAAAACTAACCACGAATTAACACCAATGGACACGAAAATCTTCGTAGCCACGGCGCTCGCTCGATGAAACACAATCGGTGGGGCGTCAAGCCGGCTCGAGAGGACTGATTCGGCTGACGTCTACCAGCGCCGCTCCCGCGACCGCGTGTTCTCGCCTTACCAAACAAAAACGCTACGTTCCGAACTTCCTCCGGTGACTCGTCACTGGTCACTTGTCACTTCTTCAGATCAGCTCGCGCTTTTCTCTTCTGGAGCAGCGGGTGCGCTTTCAACCGGAGCTGATGGCGCGGCCTCCGCAGCCGGCGCAGGCGCAGCTTCCGTCTTTGGGGCTGCTTTCGCCTTGGCCGCCTTTTTCGCAGCCGTTGCTTCGGCTTTCTTGGCGGCGGCGTCGGGGTTTTTGTTCTTCTTGATCAGGCTGCGGACTGTGTCTGAAGGTTGCGCGCCTTTGCTAATCCAATATTCGACGCGGTCCAGCTTGAGGGTGCTGTTGTTGGCTGGCTTCTTCGGATCGTAAGTGCCGATGATTTCAATAAATTTGCCATCGCGCGGACTGCGTTTGTCCGCGACTACAACTTTGAAGTACGGCCGGTTTAGCGCGCCTTCTCTTCGTAATCTGATTGTAACTGCCATTATCGTTAGCTGATAGTCTCTAGTTGATAGTTTTAGAGTTGAGAGCTTGCGCTTTCACCTCAGTTTCCCCAATCGGGACATCATTTTCTTCATTTTTCCCGCGTTCTTCATCAGCTTTCGCATCTGGTCGAAACGCCGGATCAAATCGTTTACCTCCGTGACGGTCGAGCCGCTACCGCGAGCGATCCGCTGACGACGCCGCGCATTCAAAATCTCCGGCCGCGTCCGCTCCTCGCTGGTCATCGAAAGCACGATGGCTTCCGTGCGCTTAAGCTGCTTCTCGTCAATCGAGAGGCCGGGAACGTTACTCACGCCGGGCAGCATGCCAAGTACATTTTCCAGGGGCCCCATTTTCCTGAGCATCTTGAACTGGCTGAGAAAATCGTTGAAATCGAACGACGCGCTCCGGAGCTTTTTCTCCAGGCGCTGGGCATCTTCGATCTCGATGCTCTCGGCAGCCTTTTCGACGAGGCCAACTACGTCACCCATGCCCAGGATCCGGCCAGCCAGCCGTTCCGGCACGAAGGTCTCGAATTGGTCGAGTCTTTCGCCGGTACCGACAAACTTGATCGGGCGCCGCGTGACTTCGCGCATCGACAAGGCCGCGCCGCCTCGCGCATCCCCATCGAGCTTGGTCAGAATGAGCCCCGTGATTTCGAGCGCGCTATCAAAGTGAGTCGCAATGCTGACGGCTTGCTGGCCAGTGGCGGCGTCGACGACCAGCAATATTTCCTGCGGTCGTAGAAGTCTTTTAAGCTGCTGGAGTTCCTCGATCAGCGCCACATCGACTTCCTGGCGTCCGGCCGTGTCGAAAATATCGATCCTACCGCCCGCTCGTTCATGCCATTCCAGGGCCAAGGTGGCGGCACGTTGCACATTCTTCTCGCCTGGTTCCGGTCTAAAAACTGGAACGTCGATTTGTCTCCCCAGGCTCGCGAGCTGTTCAATCGCCGCCGGCCGCTCGAGGTCCAGTGCAATCAGATTCGGACTGCGATTTTGAGCCTTCAGCAAACGTGCCAGTTTTGCCGCCGACGTTGTCTTGCCCGACCCGTTAAGGCCAACGATCAAGATCCTATGCGGTTCGCCCAGATTCAGGGGCGAGGCATCGCCGCCGAGCAAAATCGACAACTCATCATAAAAAATCTTAACGATTTGCTGACCAGGCGTGATGCTGCGCAGGACGGCTTCGCCCAGCGCCTTCTCCCTGATCCGGGCGATGAAATTTTTCGCGACTTGAAAATCGACGTCGGCCTCAAGTAAGGCGAGGCGGATCTGCCGCAGCGCGGCATCGATATTCGCCTCGCTGATTTTTCCATGACCTCGGAGATCCTTAAAAATCTCCTGCAGTTTATCTCCGAGTTCCGAGAACATAACTGAATACGCGATCGCGGGGGCGCGATCGTCAGGACGCGAGGCGCGTGCGCTCCCCGGGTCTTATTTCTTTGGCGTAGGGCTTGGGACGGTTTGCACCGCTGCTCCGGCGTCTTCGATTCCAAAAGTCCAGTGGGTCTCGACTTTCTTATCACCCGACTTCGCGCTCAGGATGACGGTGCAGGTTTTGTCGCGAAGTTTTTGCGTGACCTGATACGAAACGACACCGGTCTTAGGATCAAAGCTTGCTGGAACAAGGCCAAGGCTGCTGATGCGCAATTGCACGCTTGCCGGATCGATTTGCCCGACCTGGCTAAGATTCGCCTTGATCAGCGGCAGCGCGCTCCGAACGGTCGACCCGTCGGCAGGTTCCACTTGCAGATTTTCCGCACCGACCGCAGCCACTGCCGGTCCGCCGGGTCCGCCGCTCGAGGAGGCAATCATTTTTACGGCGTCCTCAAAAACTTTTGGCTTATTAGCCTCGATGGCATAACGACCGAGCGCGTCCATCGGCGAGGTCCAGGTGATCGGTTGACCATAAACGGTAAACATGGCCTCGTAACCGGCGTTACGCGCCAATTCCTTGACGTGCTCGTTGTAGAATCCGTATGGAACCGCGAAACAATTCACCTTAATGCCCAGCCGCTGCTCCAGAAGCGTTTTGCAACCGACAAGTTCGTTTTGAAGGAATTGCTCATATTCAGCGCCAGTTAAACGTTTCCTGGTTGTTTTTCCATCCGGCTCCCGGATTGTTACCGGATGTCCCTCGCGTAAATCCTGATGGGTGGCCGAGTGCGCCTGAATGTCTATGCCATTGTCGCGCATATCGCCGAGTTGCTCCCAGGTAATCGCCTCGCCACCGCCGAACAGACCTCCCCGAACGCCTTCGGTGTAAACGAACATCGTGAAAGTGTAGCCGAGTTTTTTCATGATCGGCCACGCCACCTCGTATTGCGATTTTAAGCCATCATCAAAAGTGATTACGGCACAGCGTGGCGGAATGTTTTTTTCCCCTCGCCGCCATGCCAGCAAATCCTGCATGCCGATAACAGTGATGCCGCGGTCCTTGAGCTCTTTCATTTGGGCCTCGAATGCAGCAGGAGTAATCTGCGTTCCCGGGAAGCGAACCTTGTCCACCAAACCGTGGTAGCAGAAGATGAGGGTCTGAGCGGTCTGATCGACCACGGGCTTGGAAACTGTCGGTGCTGGTGTTGGCGTGGCAACGGTAGCGGCGGGCTTGGGAGTTGGCGTCGGCTTTGGCTTCGCTGCAAAAGCAAGGCCGCAGGTGAAAACAACAGTGGCTAGCGAGACAAATCGGATGCGCATAGTTGGAAGTAACGCCTTTAAATCTGGTGACGTAAAAAACAAGCGGTTTTTGCGGAGGACGCCGCAGATTTTGGCCCATTGGGCCTCGTCTCGCCACGTGCCAACCAGAAACCTTTGGCGATACGAAACCTTTTGATGTAACAACTTTAATGCCTCGATCGGTTCGCAATCTGTTACTCCTGGCGCTTCCGGCCCTGTTGGGAGCCTGCGCCACTGGTCGAGGACCGACCGAGGTAGCAACCAAGGACACCAGTAAGAGTTTCAATACGGTCGTCGTCGATGCCGGTCATGGCGGCAAAGACAATGGTGCTTATCGCCGTTTCGGCGGCGCGGAGAAAATTGCAACGCTAGACGTAGCCGGCCGTGTTTCACACAAACTGCGTGAGTCGGGCCTAAAGGTCGTTATGACGCGAAGCTCCGATGTTTTCATTTCACTCGACGAGCGTGTCGAGATCGAAAACGCGCAGACAAATTCGGTCTTTGTAAGCATTCATTTCAACGATTCACGCCAGCGCGGGATTCATGGGTTCGAAACCTATTATCATTCGCCAAACTCAGCTGAGCTGGCGAGCAGGATCCAGGGGAAGTTGATGACAATCACCAACTCGACAAACCGTGGCGTGCACGTGGCGAACTTTCGGGTTTTACGAAAAGCAAAATATCCCGCTGTTCTGGTCGAGTGCGGTTTTCTCAGCAATCGAATGGAGGGCGGCGAAGCTCGCGACTCCGAATATCGCAACCAACTTGCCGACCGGATTGCGGAAGCAGTTGTCGAGCAACGTTACGGATCGTCCCGCCGCACTGCTAAAGCCGAGCGAAAGTTGAACCAGGACGATACGCCGTTTTTGAACACGGACTAAAATTCCCTGCCGTGTTCCTCGCGTCCGATTGCCGTCAGAAAAATAACCGCGACAAAAACCGCGCCTGATACCATCGCCATGGTTAGCGCGTAATTCGGTTCGCCGTTGGTCATGCGAAAGTGTTCTGCCAGCCAGGCCTGCTGCTGGGCTGCGTAGGCGGCCGCGAAATTTCCCAGTTGGTACGCGAGCCCCGGGAAAGTCCCGCGAAATGCCGGTGGCGAAAGTTCATTCAAATGGACGGGCACAACACCCCATGCGCCTTGAACCATGAATTGAATCGAGAAGCCGCCAGCGAGCAAAAGCGCAGTATTCGGCGCGAAAGTCCACAGCGGAATCAGCAGCATTCCGCAGATTGCGGCCAGAATGATGACCCGCCGTCTTCCCCATTGTTGAGACAAATGGCCGACAACGCTTCCCCCACAAATCATTCCAAACGCGTAAATGATCGCAATTTGCGACGTTTGGTCGGCATTGAAACCGCGCTGTTTTTGCAAATACGTTGCGTAGAGATCCTGCGTTCCGTGCGACATATAATTAAACGCCGTCATTAACAACGCGGCATAAATAAACAGGCCACCGTGTTCCTTGAACAAAGTCGACATCTTTAGTCGTGGCCGATGTTGTGACCGCTGGCGCTGCCAGACCGGCGATTCTGGCACCCGGGAGCGAACGTAAATCACCAGAAATGCCGGGAACGCCCCGGCAACAAAAAGCCCGCGCCAGCCAAAATGCGGAAATACAATCCAGTAGACCAGCGCAGCCAGCAAATAACCGACCGCGTAACCTTGTTGCAGAATTCCCGAGAACAATCCGCGTAATTCAGCTGGCAGCGACTCCATTGCCAGTGACGCGCCCAAACCCCATTCCCCGCCCATTCCGATTCCAAAGAGGGCACGCAATATCAGGAACACGGTGAAGTTCGGCGCAAATGCAGTAAGCAGTTCCATCACTGAATAGAAAATGATGTCCGCCATCAGCGGAATTCGCCGTCCGAACTGATCGCCAAGCCAGCCGAAAACGAGCGCGCCAATCGGACGCATCATTAAGGTCAGGGTGATCGCAAAAACGACTTTCGGAATGCTCCGGCCAAAATCCTGGCCAATCGGAACCAGAACAAACGTGACCAGGAAAAAATCCAGCGCGTCGAGTGCCCAGCCGAGAAAGCACGCTATAAAAGTACTTCGCTGATCACGATCGAGCCTGCTGAGTAAACGACGCGTCCCCACGTTCCGTCACATTTTCAAGTCGGCGCCCTTTTGGCTGGACACCGGCGGCCCACCCACTTCTCCCCGGTCGCCTTTTCCTTGTCTCCCGGACCCGGTCAGTTTCGCAAGACATTCGTAAGCACGGGCGCCCCAGAAATTCAGTCTCTTGAACCGTCGGATCTCCGACTGAAAAGACTCACCGGCACGGCTGAGTTGCGCTTGAAAAAGCTGCCGGCCGAATTGGTACAATTCCAAATCGAGTGCATTGGCTTCACCAACCAAATCGCGAGTCTTCGCGTCGATCGTTTCGGGCGCGCCGCGGCTGGCATTGCTCTTCACGTAAAGAGGCAAAGGCCAACCCTGCGCCCGCGCCAGCAAGAGCAGACTGGCGTCGAACTCTTCGGTTAGCCCGATCACGGAAAAGTGGGTTCGTAGATTTTCCTTTGCACGCTCAAGCGCCACGCGGTCAACAACCTGTTCTGGATTTTCGAGGTCGCCCGCTATCATGCGCGTCTGAAGATTGCAAAGCTCCTCCGTTCCAGGGTGCCTCAGCAACTCTTTAAGTCCAAGTCCTTGCTCCAGCAGGTCCCGGTGAAGGTAATGCTCGGGATGAGCGCGCACGTAGGCATAAAACGACCGCACCCGCGCGATCGGCTCGCGCAAAAATGTGACATAAGTGGATCGACCGGGCACAAGTCTGTGAAAGCCAAAAAACAAATGTCCTTTAATGCACTTGTAATTCGCGCGCTGGGACTCGGAGAGTTGGGCAAACCATCGAATCCGGGCAGCGTTGTCAGAATCATAAAGATCGAAGATCTGATCCCGGCCATAATTGCGTTCGGGAAGCTTCTTCAGGGTCGTGCCACCCGTCCGAGGGATGTGCAAAAAAATCATGGTTGGCCGGGGCTCGGGCATGAATTCGATCCTGATGAGATGTAGCCGGCGAAGCTTAATCGAAAATCAATCAGATGCGATGTTATGCTCCCGGGGGTTGGCCGGGGATAACGGTTTGCCGGGCCGGGAGCGGGCGGGAGACAATAACACATCTACGCATCATGATACGTAGATTTGTTTCTTGATCATTGGCATAAACACCGCTTAGTTCCGGGACAACATGCCCGCTGAACTCCATCCCTTCGAAGCACTTCTCCAACAGCGCATCGTTGTCCTCGATGGAGCCATGGGCACCATGATCCATCGCCGCAAGTTATTGGAGGCAGATTATCGAGGAAAACGGTTCCGCGACTGGAAAGGCAGAGATCTCAAAGGCTGCCTTGAACTCCTCAATCTCAGTCAGCCGGAAATCATCGAGGAAATCCATGCTGAATATCTGCAAGCCGGCGCCGACATCATCGAGACCAATACTTTCAACGCCACCGCGCTTGGCCTGCACGATTTTTTGTATCGGGCAGAACCGAAACACCGCCGGAAAGACCAGGAATTTTTCCAAAACGTAGTCGACGATGCCAATCTGCGCGCACTCGTCCACGAGATAAACCTGTCCGCGGCCCGGGTCGCGCGGCGGGCAACTGAGCGGATTGCAAAACAAACCGGCCTCCGATGTTTCGTTGGCGGATCAATCGGTCCCCTGCCCGTCACCGGATCCATTTCGCCGGACGTAAACGACCCTGGATTCCGAGCGGTGAGGTTCGATCAGCTCCGCCAGAACTACCTCGATCAAATCAGCGCGCTGATGGAAGGAGGCGTCGACATTCTTTTCGTCGAAACGATTTTTGACACGTTGAATGGCAAGGCGGCGCTTTTCGCCATCGCGGATGCTTTCGAAAAAGCCGCCAGAAGATTACCGATCGTTGTGTCGGGCACGGTCACAGACAAGGCGGGCCGGACGCTGGGCGGCCAGACTGTCGAAGCATTTCTCGTTTCAATCGCTCACGCCCAGCCCCTGGTAATCGGATTGAATTGTTCGTTGGGTCCGGACGAAATGAATCCGTTCATTGAGGAGCTCGCGCGAGTCGCCCCCACATTCGTGAGCGCTTATCCAAACGCCGGTTTGCCGGATCCGCTTTCCGAAACCGGGTTTCCAGAAACGCCACAAACGCTCGCGCCAAAACTCTTCCAGTGGGCAAAAAACGGCTGGCTCAACCTGGTTGGCGGTTGTTGCGGCACAACTCCGGACCACATTCGGGCAATTTGCCAGGCTGTTAAGAATTGCGCGCCCCGCCCAACCCAATCTGCAATCCGTAATCCGCAATCCGCGACTCTTCATCTGTCCGGTCTTGAGCCGTTAAACATCACACCGGAAATGGGTTTCGTCGTAATCGGCGAGCGAACGAACATTACCGGCTCACCCACATTTTCGAAACTGATTCTCGGCGGGGACTTCGATGGTGCGCTCGCTGTCGCCCGGCAACAGGTAGAAGGCGGCGCCAACATTCTAGACGTCAACGTGGACGAAGGAATGATCGATTCGGAAGCTGCCATGACGCGATTTTTGAATCTGATCGCGAGCGAACCCGAAATCGCGCGGATCCCGATCATGATCGACAGCTCGAAATGGAGCGTGATCGAGGCCGGCCTTAAGTGCGTTCAAGGAAAATGCGTTGTGAATTCGATCAGCTTGAAAAACGGCGAAGAGGAGTTTCTTCGCCAGGCGCGACTGATTCGGCGCTATGGCGCGGCCGTGATCGTGATGGCGTTCGATGAGCGAGGCCAGGCCGACAATTTCCAGCGCAAGACCGACATCTGCGCCCGGGCTTACAAACTACTGACGGAACACGCCGATTTTCCGCCAAATGACATCATCTTCGATCCCAACATTCTCACCGTCGCCACTGGTCTGGACGAACATCGCAATTACGCCGTCGAATTCATCGAAGCGACGCGCTGGATCAAAGAGAATCTGCCCGGCGTACGGGTAAGCGGCGGCGTGAGCAACATCTCCTTTTCATTTCGCGGCAACAACACCGTGCGCGAAGCAATGCACGCCGCGTTCTTGTTTCATGCAATCCGCGCCGGCCTCGACATGGCGATCGTGAACGCAGGTCAGCTTGCCGTTTACGAAGAAATAGATCCCGAATTACGCGAGCGCGTGGAAGACGTGCTGTTGAACCGGCGCGACGACGCGACCGAGCGCCTGATCGATTTCGCCGAGAACATCAAAGCCAAAGGAAGAGCGAAGGTTAAAGACGAACGGTGGCGTGAACAACCGGTCGAAGAGCGACTAAAGCATGCGTTGATTAAAGGGATCGTCGATTACATCGATGCTGATACAGAAGAAGCTCGAAGAGCCTCCAAGCGGCCGCTCGATGTGATTGAAGGTCCGCTTATGGCGGGAATGAGCGTGGTGGGCGACTTGTTCGGTTCCGGCAAGATGTTTTTGCCGCAAGTGGTCAAGAGCGCGCGAGTGATGAAGAAAGCGGTCGCTTACCTGATGCCCTTCATGGAGGCGGAAAAGACCGCCGGTGCAAAACCGCAGGGCCGGATCGTGATGGCCACAGTCAAAGGTGACGTGCACGACATCGGAAAAAACATCGTCGGGGTCGTGCTCCAGTGTAATAACTACGAAGTTGTCGACCTTGGGGTGATGGTTCCGGCGGCAAAAATCCTGGAAGTAGCCCGCGAAAAAAACGCGGATGCGGTCGGCTTGAGCGGATTGATCACTCCATCGCTCGACGAAATGGTGCACGTGGCGCAGGAGATGGAACGGGAGAAGTTTGAACTGCCACTGTTAATTGGCGGGGCGACGACAAGCCGCGCGCACACCGCTGTGAAAATTGCACCGCATTATCACGAAAGCACGGTGCATGTGGTGGATGCGTCGCGCGCAGTCGGCGTCGTCAACTCCCTGCTGAATCCAAAACAAAAAGCGTTATTCGCTTCCAAAACTCGCGCCGAATACGACGTGTTGCGAAAAGCTCACAGCGCCAAGACGAATGAAAGGAAACTGTTAACCCTCGAACAGGCGCGCGCGAATCGAACTTCGATCGACTGGACAAGTTACAACCCGCCGAAACCGGATTTCACAGGCAGCCGCGAATCATCGCCATCAATTGCCCAACTTTGCGAGTATATCGACTGGTCCCCCTTCTTTCATGTTTGGGAGTTGCGGGGACGGTATCCGGCGATTTTCGATGATCCAACAGTCGGAAAACAAGCGCGCGAGCTCTTCGATGACGCGCAGAAATTGCTGGACGAAATCGCCACGAAGAATCTCCTGCATGGGCAAGGAGCCTTTGGATTCTGGCCGGCAAACTCGGCCGGGGACGACATCGATCTTTTTGTGGACGAATCGCGAAAAGAAAAGCTGATGACGCTCTATTTTTTGCGACAACAGATGCAAAAACCGAACGGGCAATTCAATCACTGCCTGGCTGATTACGTTGCCCCGCTTTCAAATCCGCAATCCGCAATCCGCAATCCGCAATCCCAAGATTACCTTGGTGGATTTGCGGTAAGTGTTCATGGAGCAGCTGAGGTCGCTGAAGAATTTAAATCCGGCCACGACGATTACAGTGCGATCCTCGTGAAAGCGCTGGCCGACAGATTGGTCGAAGCGTTTGCGGAGTATTTGCATAAACAAGCGCGAATCGCATGGGGTTTTGGCCGCGAGGAAAAGTTCTCCAATGATGATCTGATTCGCGAGCGATATCGCGGGATCCGGCCCGCGCCCGGTTATCCCGCGTGTCCGGACCACATTCAAAAACGCGCCCTATTCGATTTGTTAGGCGCGGAGAAAAAAATCGGGATCAAACTAACGGAATCTTACGCGATGGATCCGGCGGCAAGTGTCTGCGGATTTTACTTTTCCCATCCGGAATCGAAGTATTTCGGAGTCGGAAAAATCGGGCGGGATCAAGTCTTGGACTGCGCTTCTCGTCGTGGGGAACCCGTGTCCTCTTTAGAGAAGCGCCTTGGGCCGATTCTTGGCTATGACATAGCAGTGACAAGTGACCTGTGACAAGTGACAAGCATCACTGGTCGGGGCGAGAGGATTTGAACCTCCGACCTCCTGGTCCCAAACCAGGCGCTCTACCAAGCTAAGCTACGCCCCGAGACTTGCGAAGATCATTACCATGAACCATCGCTTCCCGCATCCGGAAATGCGGTTACATTAAAGACGCTGCGAATGAAAACACCATGGCTA
>Ga0187777_10002963_pt1 | contig 10850 bp, 11 predicted proteins | sample 1015_Q2_SP5_10_M_FD_132416 | JGI IMG/M metagenome (GOLD analysis project Ga0187777, IMG submission 132416) | Tropical peat soil microbial communities from peatlands in Department of Meta, Colombia - 1015_Q2_SP5_10_MG | ecosystem: Environmental > Terrestrial > Soil > Wetlands > Peat | place...
ACGTTCGATTCAGTGATTTCAATGGAGTATGTAGTTGTATCATGTTTCTTCTGTCTTTTTCGTCTTTTCTGCCTCGGTTTCTTGTCGTTCATTTCCCTTAGCTCGTATTATCGTTATTCAATTATGAATCGAATTTAGCGTCCAACGCCTGCGCCTGAATCTATTTTTTCCTAATGTAAGCATTCAATCCGATAATAACAGGCTTACCATCTATCATTACATCTGTTTCTTTGTTACCTCGTGTGCTTGCTACGACCAGCGTTTTTCCTGATGCACTTGGCGTTGGCGTTTCGAGGTCCGCTGTGATAATAAGTTTATTGCCTTCAATTTTTGCGGTGATAGCCATTGTTGCCCTCCGTTGTTGAGATGGCCTTCATTATATCAAAGATTGAATTTCACGAGTAAAGAGGATATGAAAGGGGAGGTATGCTTGAAAAAATGCGGAAGATGCTATATACTCGTTTTGTGCACTACTTGTGCACTAAAAAAGAGCTTATTTACAAGTCTAAAAGCGATGTATCTACTTGATTATTAAGATATTGGAAAAAAGGTGACAAGTGTTCGAATCCCCCTGGGGACGCCAATTAAATGCATCTAAGTCAATGAGTTACGGGATTATTCGTAGCTCATTTTCTTTTACGTGTAAAAAGAGGCGATCACAAGGGCCCGAACCCAGTTGGGATATCAACCATTTCATTGAGTTGCTGATCAACTGTAACTCCTCATCCGGTAACTAATAGTAGAATCGTTCATAGGTTTTTTCGTCATCGATCTCATCGATCATCAATTTATCGGAATGCCATACAGTACCCCATCTCCCTCCCAATATGCCAGTGACGTAATATCAGCTGGCAATCATAGAGCCCCGGCACTCGTTACCTGCGTAATCTTATCCTTGCGATGACGCATATTGGATCTTTCGATCTCAATTGGTTCAGAAGCCGGATAGTGGCAAAATCATTGTCAGAAGCGGAGGTCTTCGCAAACTTCGCCGGTCTGCTGGATGCCGCTTAAATCAACTGGAAAAGGTTATCGGAGGAAACATCCATGGAGACAGGATTATTTGATGATTTGTCATCAGTGTGAAGCAGCGTGTAACAGTAACGAAGCATACAATGAAACCAAGACATTTTGTCATTTCCTGAATCCGATGTGAAAAAGATTCCTAAGGAGGTTGTCGGCTGGCATTGGCGTGGGGTTTGGGTCTTAACCTGCCGTGTCCATCAATGGGACTTTGCGTATGGAGGCTGACTGCTCTGATTCTCCTCAACCATGACAGGCTGTATCTGCTCGTTGTCCGATATCCCAAACCCGGGATTCAGGACGATTTGCTCGCCCTCCTCAAGTCCGGAACTGAGCCTGACTGTTTTGCCGTCGCTGTCCGCGATGATGACGGGACGGAATTTCACCTTTTCTCCGGATGAGATAACGGCTACGAAGGCTTGTTCACCCTTCATCAAGAGAGCCGAGGCCGGGATTTCAACTGCGGGTGCTGTCTTAAGCTTGAGAGAGACGAGCACGAAACTTCCTGACATTAGCAGGCCCTGTTTATTATCTACGTCGAGCTCTGCAAGGAGCGTTCGGGTCTTCGGGTCCAGCTGGCCGCTTGTCCTCGTGATGGAAGCGGCGAGCTTGATGTCAGGTCGGGAGGAATCGGAAATTACGGCGTGGTTCCCGACGCGGACAAAGGACGCGTCTTTCTGGTCGAGATACACCGAGATCCGCAGGTGGTCCGTCTGGGAAATTGTCACAAGGGGCAATGCCGTGGTCTGAGAATTTACAGCGCCTTTCTTTCGCCAGCACTGACGATTGCATAAACCGTAATAATTGTCTAAACACTCCGACCAACCTCCACGGTACAATAAATATTACAGATGACCTTGCCATTTTCCCGTCGCCGCGCTATTCTTGAAATTGATGTCTGACCTTTGTCAAACCCGGCCGTCATCAAACGATGCATCTATGAAAAAAGTGGTACAGTAAAAATCAAAACATTCTTTTCTGCAATCGATCCGCGACAGAGATTCTTTCGAAAAGACAGATTATTCTATCGGAAGGCATTGCAATTTTATACATTTGATCCAAATAATTCAGCCATATGCTGCCAATTAAGTTTATTGCTACTGTAGACAAGTTTTATTAAGGAGAGCAGAATGAAGAACAAGAAAGCTGACCATAAGAAAAACCAAGAGACGGAGCAAGAAAAACCACGTGGGCTGACCCGCCGTGGGTTTCTGACGACGATGGGCGCTGGCACTGTCACGCTTGCCGTGGCGGACAAACTGCACGCATCGCCTGCAGCAGAGGCGGAGATGATCGAGCGCGGCGAAATGGCGAAAGTTGTGCTCACGATCAATGGCCGCAACTACCGGTTGCTCGTCGAGCCGCGGTGGTCGCTTTTATACGTACTTCGAGAGGGGCTTGGCTTGACTGGCACCAAGGTTGGGTGCGAACGCGGAGAATGCGGAGCCTGTACGGTGTTGATCGATGACGTGCCTCGGTACGCCTGCATGACCCTTGCCGTGGAAGTCGAGGGCTCGAAGATTACAACCCTCGAAGGATTGATGAAGGGCGAAGGACTCGGTCCGGTACAGCAGGCCTTTGCCGAACACGACGCCTTCCAATGCGGGTACTGCACGCCTGGGCAGATCATGGCCGTTGAGGGTCTCCTGCGGAAAACGCCGCGGCCCACTGATGAAGAGATCAGGAGAGGCATGAGCGGCAATCTGTGCCGGTGTGGTGCCTATAAGCATATCGTGAATGCTGCAAGGAGCGCGGCAGAACTGAAAAAAACCTGAGAGCGGCCCAGACATGGAGACGTGACAAGGCAGCTAATGGCATCACGTATCACTGCCCTCGATCGGGTGACGAGTATACAGGACGAGGTCTAGGGCACATGATACCGGAGAATCGTCCCTAAGTAAACGAGGTGGACCATGAACAAGGATGAGCGTGAAATATATTATGCACAGAACCTGCCTTTGCCGGAAACGCCCGAGCCCAAACCGGGCGCGATGCCATGGAAGACAACGAACGTAGTGGGCAAGCCTGTGACGAGCGTGGACGCGTATGAACGCACGAGCGGGAAAGCGGTCTATCCTTCTGATGTCACCTTTCACGATATGCTTTTCGCTGCCATTCTCCGTTGCCCCCACGCGCATGCCGTTGTAAAAGACGTTGACACAGCGGAGGCAGAAAAGATGACAGGCGTTCGGGCCGTGATAAGTGCGACAGCGGGTATAGATGTCCTGTGGCCTTATACGCCGGATGTGAAGACGAAACTGTTTGATCCGCAATGCCGGTTCGAGGGAGAAACCGTCGCCGCAGTGGCGGCAGAGACGCCATACCAGGCGTGGGATGCCCTAAGGGCCGTCAGGGTGACGTATGATGTTTTGCCCTTCGTGTCCGATGAACGCAAGTCTCTCGACGCCGGAGCGGCACAGGTACACAAGGAGGGGAACAAGGTCAAGGCTGATAAGTACGAACGCGGCGACATTCGGATGGGATTTGCCGAGGCTGACGTCGTGCTTGAGCAGACGTACCGGAACGAGAGCGAACTCCACGCACCATCAGAGCTTCACGGATGCGTAGCAAAGTGGGACGGCGATGCGCTCACGATCTGGGAATCCACGCAAGGAGTGTTCGCAGTCCAGGCGAGGGTCGCCGAAGTGCTGCAGCTGCCGCTCTCGAAAGTGCGCGTGATAGGGCATTACATGGGGGGAGGCTTCGGCAGCAAGCTGCAGGCAGACAAGTACACCATTATTGCCGCACTGCTCGCAAAAAAGACCGCCCGCCCAGTCAAGCTGTTCCTTTCGCGTGAAGAGACCTTACTCGCCGCGGGGAACCGGCCGCCGAACACCGTGAAAATAAAAGCAGGGGTGAAAAAGGACGGTACGCTGACTGCACTTGAATGCAGCGGTATTGGGAGCAGCGGCGCCTATCCCGCCGGCGGAACAGCACTCCTTGATTGGCTGATTCGTGATCTCTACCTATGCCCTAACGTACGAACCGAGACGACAGATGTATACATTAACGCTGGCCCTGCCCGGCCATTCCGCGCCCCGGGCCATCCGCAGGGTGCCTGGGTGCTCGAGCAGATGCTCGACAGCCTCGCCGAAGCGATCAAGATGGATCCCGTCGAGCTGCGGCTCAAGAACGTTCCGACCTTTAGCCAAGCCCGGCCAAACAATCCTCCCTATACAACGACAGGGCTTCAAGAGTGCCTGGAGAAAGGCGCTCAAGCCTTCGGGTGGAAGGAGGCGAGGGAAAAGGTCGCAGGGCAGCAAAAATCCGGCCATATAAGGAAAGGGGTCGGCGTGGCTAGCGGTCTCTGGTTTGCAGGCGGCGGCAATCCTCCATCAACTGTCATCGTGAAGCTCTTCTCCGACGGCAGCGCGAACCTCAATATGGGCGCAAGCGACATCGGCACCGGCACCAAGACCGTGATGGCAATGGTCGTTGCGGAGGAACTGGGCGTGAAGCCAGAAATGCTCCAGATCGAATATGCCGACACGAGCACAACGCAGTACGCAACACCGAGCGGCGGTAGCAAGACCGTGCCGACCGAAGCGCCGACTGTCCGTGCAGCGGCCCTGAACGTAAAGAAGCAGCTCCTGGAGCTTGCGGCAGAGGATTTGAAGACGACTTCCTCGGACCTGGTGCTAAATGGCAATGAAGTCATTTCGCTTTCCGATCCGTCGAAGAAAATCAGGATTGCCGGCATCACGGGGCTCAAAAAGCGCGGGGTCATTATGGGTGTAGGATACCGTGGCCTCAATCCCGAAGGCAAGGTCGTTAACCCCTTTGTTGCTCAGTTCTGCGAGGTGGAGGTGAATACAAGGACTGGCGAGGTCCGGATCATCCGGTTCCTGGCTGCACAGGACAGCGGAAGGGTTATGAACAGGCTAACGTTCGACAACCAGACGTTCGGCGGCATCACGATGGGTATAGGTTTTGCGATGACCGAAGGAAGGATTCTCGATAGAAATCAGACCGGCAAACTCTTGAACAAGAACTTGCACGACTATAAGCTGCCGACGATGCTCGACGTTCCAGTGGACATGACGTCACTGCCCATAGACCGGCCTGATCCCGAGGCAAATCTCACGGGCGCGAAAGGACTGGGCGAACCCGTGACCATCCCAACGGGAGCAGCCCTTGCGAACGCTGTGTACAACGCAACGGGCGTCAGGGTCACCGAAACACCCATGACCCCGCTTGAGCTCATGAAGCTGTTTGCGTTGCATGCAATGAAGTAGGGAACCATCCTCGGGCATGCAGAAGCACGGATTGACGGTCCGAGCCGATCTTTTCTCCGTCATCATAAGTGCATAGGAACACCGGGAGGAAACGCTATGCTGACAAACTTTTCCTATATCCGTCCGAAATCCCTGAAAGAAGCGATGAAGAATCTTTCCGCGCAAGGTGCCGGTCTGCATGCCGGAGGCACAGATCTCCTCGGATGCCTACGAGATCATGTCTTTGAGATTAAGAAGCTGGTAAGTATCAGTGGACTCAAAGAACTGAAGGGTATTAACGAAATCCCCGGCAACGGTTTTCGCGTCGGCGCGCTCACAACTATCGCCGAAGTGGCGGAGAATCCGATGGTGAACAAGCACTTTGCGGCCCTAGCACAGGCGGCCCGAGAGGTTGCGAGCCCCCAGCTAAGGAACCAGGGGACCATCGGAGGCAACCTCTGTCAGAAGCCGCGCTGCTGGTATTACCGCGGAGAGTTTTATTGCCTTCGCAAGGGCGGGAACATGTGCTTCGCTGTCGCGGGCGAGAACCAGTATCATTGTATCATGGGGGGCGGGCCGTGTTTCATCGTCCATCCCTCGGACATCGCTCCGGCGCTTGTTGCGCTAGATGCCTCTGTACGGGTCACGGGTCCGAAAGGTTCGAGGTCTGTTCCTGTCGAGAAATTTTATGTCCTGCCGAGTGAGGATGTGCGCAGAGAGACCGTGCTCGGGCCGGGAGAGATAGTTACCGAGATACTACTGCCGACCGCCTCCGGAACGCGCAGCTCGTACCGCAAGGTGCGAACGCGAGCATCGTGGGATTTTGCTTTGGCTGGAATTGCGCTGGTACTCCGGTTCAATGGCGATGTGGTTGCGAATGCCCGTGCGGTCCTCAGCGGCGCAGCACCCATTCCCTGGCGGTCTCGGGAGATCGAGGTGGCCATTACAGGCAAGAATCTCGATCCAGACGTTATTGCGAAGGCAGCGGAGGCTGCAATGAAGAATGCCCGACCGCTCAAAGAGAACGGCTACAAGATCCCTCTCTTCAAAGGCGTGATTGAGGAGGAACTTGCAGAAATCGGGAGGATCTGACTTCATCGGAATTTACTCATTTATTTCAGAATCTCGTAAAACCTGGACAGGAGGAGGAAACGCTAGATTTGCCACAAAAAGTGGCAGCATATAGTTCTCCTTATGCTATGCAGGCGTGATTGCGACTGCCAAGGGCATGCAAAAAAGTTCTCGAGATAGGAGTCTATTCTATCATGATAAAGTTTAGTGGCATCACCATATATGAGACTCTGACGGAAATAACAGACCCGAGTCACTCATGCCTTATTGTATGGGATGTGCAAAACGGATTGGTGGACAGAATATTCAATAAGGAGGAATTCATTGCTAATCTGAAGGGTCTCGTTGAAAATTTAAGAAATATAATGCCTATTGTCTATACTCTGATAACCCCCCTTCCGAGAGAATTTCAGTCATCGTGGTACATTTACAACATGATGAGGCGCTATAATGTCAAAGAGGTTGACAGGCTACCTCAATTCATGGCTCCAGGTTCAACGGAGCGGGAGATCCCCGAAGCCGTAAAGGCCGCAAAAGGCGATATCATGATAGATAAAGCAACGGCGAGCATCTTTATAGGGACAAATTTCGAGAATATGATGAGGAACAAGGGGATAGCAACTTTGATATTTGCGGGTATAGCGACCGAGGCTGGAATAGAGTCGTCAGCGCGTGATGCCTCGAACAGGGGATTCTATCCTGTGGTCGTTTCCGATTGCGTCTCTTCAATGGACAGGGAGGCGCATGAGCGTTCCTTAAAAAATCTCGCCAAGATAGCTGTGGTGAAGACATCAGGTGAGATATTGAGGGCAGCTGCGTAACCGCATTTTTTCACGAACTGGTGAAGCGATAACTGTCCGGCCGCAGAGTTAATTGCAAAGTCCTTTGACAAGAACGGCATCTCCTGTTGTTCGCTCGCCTATGTAGCCTCGTAGATCGGGATCTAGAATCGCCAGTAATGCGGGGAATGCTGATAGAAGTATTTAGGCAATTACCTCACTTTTTTTATGCTTTTCATGCTGAATCATTCATCCGGCATCTGATCTGATGATGCGTTCGTTTCAGGTTTCACTCTGTTGAAGGATCCTAATAAGGGTTAATATCTCGGCCCCTAAGCGCCGCTATATGGAGGACACCGGTTTGATCGATCTCTTACGCACACGGAGAAGTATCCGTAAATACGCCAGGAAGTCTATTGATGGAAATACGATTGACGTGCTCGTAGAGGCATTGCTCCGTTCACCTACGTCACGAAATGGAAAATCATGGGAATTTATTATAGCTGATGATCGGGAACTCTTGTCCAAACTATCGAAAGCAAAAGAGCAGGGATCCCATCACTTGCGGGATGCGTCATTGGGGATCGTAGTGTGCGCCGACAGCACGAAATCCGACGTCTGGGTCGAGGACTGTTCCATTGCCGCAATACTCGCGCAAATGACAGCTCACGCTTTGGGTCTGGGCAGCTGCTGGATACAAATTAGAAATCGCAACCATACAGAGACTGTGTCTGCAGAGCAATACATACAAAGTCTACTGGCGCTGCCTCCACACATCAAGGTTGAATGTATGGTGAGCATTGGCTATCCGAACGAAGTAAAGGATCCAATTGCAGACAGTGAACTGGCATATAACAAGGTTAAATACAATCATTACTCCAGAACTTACGCGCCAAAGAGAGGAACATAACAAATCGAATTTATAAGGTGCCTCTTACCAAAGGCGCGTCTTTCGCAGCGATTTCGGTTGCCGCGTTGGGGATAATTTCCTTTTCTCTGAGTCCCGACGATTTGCAGGGGAGTGGACCTGTTTGTCATTTTCCTCTTTCTATTTGTGCTATCAAATGCCCGGCTCATAGGGTTGTATGGGTTAGGCGCAAGGTCAGCAGCCCCCGCTGCTACTTTCCCCGCCTGAAAATACCCGCTTCTGTAACAAAATCTTAACTTGAAATAATACACGGATTGATGGTATAAATGCATGTTCTATGCAGAACGCACCTTATAAAGGCGTGGAGGAGATATTAAGTCCCCTTTCTTCACAACGACCGATAGAACTTCCGAGGTTTTTACCATGAGTATTGATGTGCAGTTAAGAATTCTCTTGATAACAAAAAGACTAAGAATTATAATCGGCCGGAATCGCTTCGAAAGAACCGCCAGACCTGCCCGTAAGCCAAGCATGCACGCGCCAATGCCTATTTATAGAATGACACACAGCTTAGGCGGAGAAACGCTTGACTCCGCGCTCTATATGAGGATATAGCGAGGCAAAAACGATTTACTACAAGAGATACTTGATGGGAAAAACGAGGATAGCACGGACTTAAGGCTCTTGAAGCGCAAGTTAGAATATAAATAAGGAGTTGAACGATGACAGACACATTGACGACGGCACTTGAGAAAGTTCACCATGGCCTTGGACAGGGCGGCGTGTTAGAGCAAATCGATAAACTGTTTCGCAAGCAGCAAAGAGTAAATTTATTTGAAAAGCTCGAAAAGGTCGATAAACGAGATCTGGGAAATTATCCCGTCGTTCTCTACAGGGTTATAGCGCAAAACGGGAAAAAAAAGCCGGCTTTATTGCGTTTTTCCCTGCCATCGTGGAAGGGTCATGATGAGATCTTCTGGCAATCGCTCGGTGACTATATCATCCTCGCGGTGCATCGGGTGAAAGACGTGGAATTCGACAGAGACAGAGGTCGGATGAAGGTGGAGTATTTCGCTAAAACGAAAGGCCGGATAAAATATCCGGAAGACATAGGCGAGATCATCCAAAAAATTGCTTATCTCGTGGACACAGAAGCTTTACCGACAGACTTCACCCGCTTCCGGCGCATGACGGAACGGCGTGGCAGCTTGGGCGAGATGAGCAAAGAACAGGCCGCACTTATCGGAGTGGCATTAAAGCTCCTCAAAATATAAGCGGCAGTTTAACCGCTGCGAATCACTTCCTGCCCGTAAAGAGTAGCACGGCCGCTGAGCAGCATGTTTCAAGCAGAATCTGTTGGCTGTTTCAACTTTTAAGAGTCACGGCCGTATGCGGCTTGGATAAGATAATGTAGCTGACGATTGAGAATTATCGACTGAAACATAAGATATATATTTTCTCTGAATTTTCACTTGGATGACTCTTACAAAGAGTGTGGAGTCCAATAAAAAGTCGGGATAGAACATCGATATAGATTCATGTACAACCGGGCTAACGGTCTGATTGAGGAGGAAGCATTATGGACTATAAGAAAATAGGGATGGGGCAGCAGAAAAATATCGTTCTTGTCGCCCATGACAATAAGAAGCGTGATCTCATGGAATGGGCGAAATTTAATAAAGTACTTTTAGCCAATCACAGATTGTATGCAACAGGAACGACGGGGACGCTTTTGGAAAATGAACTCGGCCTTGAAGTCGACAAACTGCAAAGTGGTCCACTGGGTGGTGACCAGCAGATTGGTGCAAAAATAGCTGAGGGAATTATTGATTTTCTGATCTTTTTTTGGGACCCTCTTGAACCGCAGCCCCATGATCCGGACGTGAAAGCACTTTTAAGGATAGCAGTCGTCTGGAACATACCCGTTGCGTGCAATCGGGCTTCCGCTGATTTTATAATATCATCATCATTAATGAATGAAGAATACCATCGTCTTGTACCTGATTATGATGCCTATAATCAAAGGTTCAAGAGGCAAAAGCATAAAGTATGATAGCTTATGCGAGGAAAATGTTTAATTGCTTCTCATCAGGTAACATTATGGTCATCCGGTATCGAACCGAAGAGTGATGCATCCCCCAAAGGCCCTTCATCGAGAAGATGATAGTTGCACGGTACAGAAAGGTATCTTGGCGCCATGCCATATGTTCGCGCGGCCACTTGAACAAGATTTTTGGTAAGGCCGTATCATGAGAGACCTTTTTGAATTGCATTGCTTTGATCGGATACGATCACCGGTAAAAAAGGATTATGAATCCAAAAAAAACTTGACATAGCTTTTCTCGTCTGTTATATACGGCTGACTCTATGGAAACCGATTCAAGAAGTCAGGAGGTGATGTTAATGGATAGTGGCCCAAGTCACATGTTCAGCAGCAAAGCATCATTCGTGCTGCTATCGGGAATTGTGCGACTGAGGGACTATTTGTTACTCACCTTCTTCATGCCCTCTCTCTCGTGACTGTCGTTCTCTTCTTTCCATTATTTCCGTTAGCGCTTTCCGCTGCCGACAAAACATTCTGTGCAGCAAAATCAATTAACAGCAGAGGTGCGGAAAATGGAGATCCCCGCAATTATTGTGGTTTCTCAGCGATTTTTTAAAAAATATACCTTTCTAATCATAATATTGTTTTTTGCAGGTTCGGCATCTGCAGAAACTGCGCCCGAACCGGACTGGGCGCCTCAGGTTGTCGGCATGCAGTTCAATGGGGTGTACCAGAACGTGCCGGCGTTCTCGAGCCCCTATGAGGGACCGAACAGCTTCAGGACCACTGACGGCAAAGGGAGCGATTTCACACAGACATACGGTGTGTATTTGGGTTCGCAGCTAGCGCCT
>Ga0187777_10002964_pt1 | contig 10849 bp, 10 predicted proteins | sample 1015_Q2_SP5_10_M_FD_132416 | JGI IMG/M metagenome (GOLD analysis project Ga0187777, IMG submission 132416) | Tropical peat soil microbial communities from peatlands in Department of Meta, Colombia - 1015_Q2_SP5_10_MG | ecosystem: Environmental > Terrestrial > Soil > Wetlands > Peat | place...
AATTCCTGATGTCGAGTTTCCTCCGCCCGCGCATACGGCTCGATGGTGACCTTCTTCATGAATGCATGAATGCGCGGATCTTTGAGGTTTCTCTCACTTTGCCAGGCTGCCGATACGGGTACCCGGTATGCCGCTAATGCGATGTTGTATTCGAGATTGGTTGCCGCGTCGACGTTGTGATGGATCTCACCATAACGAAATCGAGGCAGGTGTCCGTGCTCCTCATTCTTGATAAGGACACTCTGTATTTCGTCCGGCTTCAGATCGTTCTCTTCGATCAGCTTTGTCATGGCGCCCAGGGGCGATTGGAATACACCACAGCATGGCCACTTCTTGTACATGACGCGGAGCAGGTTCCACTCCTTGCCCAGTTGCCCAGTTATTCTGGTGAGATCGGACGACTTCGAGGCCGTCATGCTCCAAAAGCCGGATTCGCCATCGAGAACACTTCGATCCCCTTCATAGCCCATGCTAGCCAGGACTGCGGTCGTCACGCCGCCCTGTGCTATCCAGCCGGCCGGACCGTACTTCGCCATCCCGCCGCCTTGGGGGCTGAGCAGGAACTTGTTGTGGGACGGGACAGGTGCGAAGTACCCCGCGAGTCCGAGAGCGTCGGTCATTGCCGTTGTGTCAAGATCTAGGATCTTCCCCGCTCCTGCCGCCGCGCCAAACTGGTCGAATCCGAGCCCCCATGTGGGCTCTACAAGACCGCCCTTCCGGGCGCGCATTGGATCTAATGACAGGCCGACACGTGAGGCGACCTCATGTGCCAATGCGACGGCCGTGATTAGATCCTTGCCCGAGGCATTGCGAGCTTCTGCGAGCGCTAAAGCGGGGGGGGTGACCAGAGCGGTGATGTGATTGGGTGGTACCAGCGCACAGTAGTCCAAGGCGTGCATTAGCTCACCATTCGCGAATGCCGCATTGGGCGATGCGACCTTATGCGGTGTTCCGAGGATCGAAGCCTCAGGTTTCCCGCCCACCTTACTGGCAAACTCTACCGCCACCTTACCCTTGTCCAGATTGACGGATCCAATGGCGCAGCCAAGGATATCCAGCAAGAGTCGTTTAGTTTCGTGGATTACTTCATGAGGAAGATCCGCAAATCCTGTCTGGGATGCGAAAGTTGCGAGCTGCTCTGTTACATTTAATTGCATCACTTTCCTTATGGGCATCGCCTGAGAAGCACCGAGGTGGGCTGATTGCCTCGTGGGCCGATCGCGTCCCGCATTGATCCTTAAACTTACGGGGCCGTGGCTTGCCCGTCCATACGTCTTTTCTTTTGACACCATAAGTCGAGCTAACCGGGCCTTCATCTACACCGTCTGGGCGACCGAGCGGTTAGCCAAGCTTACATTTGGAAAGGAAAAGGCGTCTGTACGCCGAAGTCGCGTCGACATACAGTACCAAGACCAAGAAATATGAAATCAGCCACCACGCTCAATCGAGACGCACGTAGGAGATCCGATGAACCGTCGACAATTTCTGATGATGGTCGCCGCCAGCGCTATGGCGCAATCTGGGGCGGTCCTGGCGGAAGCCTACCCCACCAAACCGATCAAACTGATTGTCCCATTCGCGCCGGGTGGAGGCGCGGACAGTGTCGCAAGACTGATATCGGAAGCTCTCGCGCAGCAGCTCGGTCAACCTGTTGTAGTCGAGAACAAGGGTGGTGCGGGTGGTGTGATTGGGACTATGGAACTGGTGCGTGCGGTACCGGACGGGCATACGCTTCTTATGGCAACGATGTCGATCACGGGAGCCAATCCTGCAATCAACCCGAAGAGTCCGTATGATCCGACGACGGACGTTACCGCCATTATCGACGTCGCCGCTTCGCCGAGCGTCCTTGCCGTCCGCGAGGGCTTTCCGGCAAAGAATTACAAAGATTTCATCGCTGAGGTCCGGAAGAATCCAGGTCGGTATACCTACGCATCATCCGGCGTGGGTAGCATCATCCATTTGTTCATGGAGTATTACTGTCAGTTGACCGGAACTTCGATTCGGCATATCCCATTCAGCGGCGCCGGCCCTGCCAAGAACGCCGTCATCGCTGGCCAGGTGGATATGGTGTACGACACACCAAACTCGGTGCTCCCATTCATCAAGAGTGGCAAGCTCATTCCGATCGCGGTCTCATCACCCGATCGTTGGCGGGATCTTCCTGATACACCGACATTTCGCGAGGTCGGTGTCGATGGAATGACCCAGATGCCAAACTTCGGCCTGCTCGGTCCGAAAGGGATGCCGCGTGAGACCGTAGACAAGATCAACTTGGCCACCCGCAAGGCCCTGGCGGATCCAACCGTGCGCACGCGCATCGAGGACAGTGGCGCAATCATCATTGGCAGCACGCCCGAAGAATATGCTGCCGAAATCAAGTCGCTGCTCGCCAATCTAAAGACGGTCGTCGCTGAACGAAAGCTTACGATGGAGTAAGTCTATGGCGCGTCGGCTACGAGTAGGCCTCGTCCAGTACGGTGAGTACGACGGACTAGATGCCTAGTGAAACGATCGCCCGCGATCCACTGCGATGGCCGCGCCTGTGACGCGAGACGACTGCGCAGTTGCTTGGGACTCGGCCGTGCTACCTCCTCCAAGCTCGGCCCCTATCCCGGCTCCGATCTGGAGCCGGGATTTTTTTGGGCTGAGGCAGGTCTTGCCCCGTCCCGAAAGGTGTCTCACCCTTAAGGATTGTTGCAACCTTGAAGGAGTACGAATGCCGCACGTCACCGTGAAGATGTGGCCGGGCCCAACCGAGCAGCAGAAACGACGTCTTGCCAAGCAAATAGTCGACGACGTTGTCTCAATTCTCCGATCGCAGGAGGACTCGGTTTCCGTGGCCATCGAGGAAGTAAAGCCGGGCGATTGGCTGGAAACGGTATATAGGCCGGAGATCCAGCCTCAAATGGACAAGCTGTATAAGAAACCTGGCTACGGTCCCGCGGATCTTTGATCGCATTTCCCTTCGACAGCATCATCACGACCATGCCGGACCGACCGTTTGTATGTTGGCGGAAGCGGATGGGAATCGAATTCACCACTCGCAATCGCGAGCGACTGATTTTGAGGATCGGATCAGGAACTGGAAAGGCAACTTAGTGGCCGGCTCAGTCTACATCCGGTCAGCCGATCCCAGCGACGAGGCGCAACGCCGGCTCTACAACTTATCACTAGGCAGGCACTTGCAAGATGGGATGTGTACAGATTCTCTAGGTCGTCGATAGTCACCTCCGGTCCACGGCATCAATGGGGCTTCGACTAGCCGATGCTTCTAGCATGCCCATGATCATCTCTGGCAATACGAGCATCCCCTACATGATGAGCGGAAAGAAGTGCGCGGACATGATCCTGAGCGATGCGGCCTAAGACCGCGTGATTTACGGAAACGACTGATGCCGGCAAGCTACCAACGGCTGAGGAGACCCGCCGGCTGCGACGGCCGGCCGAGTCGAGCCTCAAGAAGTTGCCCCTGGCCCCCGGAGAGAGCTAGCGGCGGCTGCTACCCCGCTTTCAAACCTCCCCGTAAGACGGACACGGGGCTGCCTAAGGCGTCGCTGAGTCGGTAACGGCTGACTTGGCCCCTGATTTTTGCGCTGGGCGCAACTGTCATTGCCAGGCAACTCGCTGGTTTGCGGTGTCGCCCGGCTTCAGAATTCCACGCTGTGCCCCCGCCTCAGCATAGGCGGGTCAGGAGGAGAAAATGGCTAGGTCCGGCCATCGCGGGACTATTGCGACATCAGTAGTCGTCGATAACCGATCCAAGTTTAGCGACATTGCGGGTGTCATGCATGTGTCCGTTTGTGCGCCGCACATGCGGACACCGGACGGTCATAGCGATGCTTAGCCAACAGATCTTCAACGGTCTCGTGGTCGGCGCCGTTTACGCGCTGTTCGCGCTCGGCTTTACCCTAATTTTCGGGATCCTCCACGTCCTCAACCTGGCTCACGGCGCCGTATTCATGGTCGGTGCGTTCATCGGCCTCTACTGCGTGGTCGGCCTCGAACTTCCATTCCCCCTAGCGCTCGTGCTCGCCGCGCTGGGCGCGGGTGCACTCAGTGTCGCGTTGGACTGGTGTGCATTTCGGCCGCTACGCAAGCGGGGTGCGCCCGAGTTCTCGGCAATCATTACAAGTATGGGTGCAGGGCTGGTGATCATGAACATTGCGCAGCGCCTGTCCGGAACGCAAGTGTGGCGTTATCCCTTTGAGACGTTTCCCATTCATATCGTGCAATTTCTCGGCCTCCGCGTCTCGCTCTTGCAGCTCGTCATCATTGGCACCATGTTGCTTGGCGTTTTGCTGTTGTGGTGGCTGATGTTTCGCACCTCGGTCGGACGTCAGATTCGTGCGGTTGCCATTAATGCGCATACGGCATCGCTGCTCGGCTGTAATCCGGAATTCGTTCATTTCGTCGTATTTTTCGTGTCCGGAGCGCTTGCCGGTGTTGCTGGCGTACTCATTGGAATTGCATTCAACTCTGTGCACTTCTTAATGGGTGAGCCTTATATGCTGCGCGCCTTTGTTGTAATCGTTCTCGGTGGATTGGGCAGCGTCGCAGGAGCCGTAATCGCGGGGTTGCTGCTCGGCGTCGTTCAGACGCTAACGTTCGCATACTTGTCATCGGCGTGGACGGACGCAATCGTATTCAGTCTTTTGTTTATCACGTTGCTCGTGCGTCCGACCGGATTCTTTGGCACTTTGCGGATCGAGCGTCGGATCGCAAGATCGTAACAGGCACTGGACATAGCCTTGGATTTTCCATTGCTAAATCTTGTGCTGCTTAATTGCCTCTTGGCGCTGAGTCAGTTTGTAGTTCTTCGCGCTGGCGTATTTTCAGTGGCGACCGCTGGACTTGCAGCCTTTGGTGCATACACCACGGGGCTGCTCGTATTGCGTGGGATGAATCCTATTCTTGGAGCCACTCTGGGCACTGCGATGGGCGGGATTGTCGCGGCCCTGCTTTCCATCCCGTTGGCACGCCTACGAGGAGTCTTCCAAGCTATTGCCACGCTTGCGTTCGTCATGATTGTCTACTCGATCTGCCTCAATGCGACTCCGGTCACCGGAGGGGCAAATGGCCTGAACGCGATTCCCAGGGTGGTTAACACTTGGATATTGGCAGTTGTGGTTGCCGTTGTTCTTTATGTTGTTTACAGCGTCAACAAATCGGCGATCGGCCGAGCGTTTGAGACTCTCCGACAAGACGAGACTGTTGCAGTATCGTTCGGCATACCCGTTGCAAACCTCCATCGGTTCGCCTTTGTATTAAGTGGGCTCGTGGCCGGGCTGGCGGGCAGTCTCATGGCGCTTCATAACTACAGCGTCGTTCCAGAGGAGTTCGCGTTCGGCATGATGGTCTCAACGCTTGCCGCCGTCGTCGTCGGCGGCCGTTCCTCGGTGTTGGGGCCGCTGGCCGGCGCTGCCTTTCTAACGCTTCTTCCAGAAATTGCCCGCCCGCTCGCAGAGAACAGAATGGTGATTACTGGCGTTCTCCTCATGGTCTCGATCATCTATTTGCCTCTCGGAGCAGTCGACACGATTTCACTACGTTTTCGGCAAAGACGGGCAGCGCGGCATGAACGACGCCTCGTTTCACCCGGAGAGGCGGCATGAAGCAGTTGCGCCTTGAAAGCGTTACCCGCTCCTTCGGGGGACTGCGTGCCGCTGCCGAGGTCAACATGGAAGTTACGCCGGGCCGTGTCACTGGGCTTATTGGCCCCAACGGAGCGGGAAAGAGCACAGTCGTCAATCTCATCACTGGCTTGCTTGCACTAAATTTGGGGAAGGTGCTCCTAGATGAAATCGATATCTCCAAGCTCGAACCGCATGAGATCGCGCGCCTCGGCATCGCGCGTACGTTTCAGAACGTGCGCCTGCTCAAGGAAGCAACGGTCATCGAGAACGTAGTGGCAGGCTTATACCTGGAAGACGACACAAGCGTGCTGTCCAAGCTGTTGGGAATGCCTGTGCAGCGTCGTCAGAAGCAAGAGTTTGAAGCTAAGTCCGCCGAACAGCTCGCCCGCTTCGAGATGACCCAGCACACGGAGTCGCTGGCTGGAGAGTTGCCATATGGACACCAACGACGGGTCGAAATCATGCGCGCCCTTGTGCGTCGGCCCAGTGTCCTGCTACTTGACGAGCCATGCGCCGGGATGAACGACGCCGAAGCCGCGGTATTGGGGAAGCTTTTCCGCGGATTGGCGGCCGACGGGATGGCCGTCCTTCTGATCGAACATAACATGCGACTCGTTCTCGAAATTTGTGACTATATCTATGTTCTCGCCAGCGGCGAAGTGATTGCGCATGGCAGTCCAGCCGAGATACGGCGCGATCCCAAAGTCATTGATGCCTACCTTGGCGCAAGCCATGCTTGAGATTAGCAATCTGACAAGCGGCTATGGGGGCATCGTCGCCGTACGGAAAGTGAGCTTGACGGTGGAGGATGGCGGAATCACTGCCTTGATCGGGTCCAATGGTGCAGGAAAGACGAGCTTACTCAACACCATCAGCGGCTTCGTTTCAGCGCGGGAAGGCAGTGTCAAGTTCAATGGGCGGGAAATCCTCGGTGAACGGCCGCATCGCGTTGCTCGTTTGGGAATTCTTCACGTGCCAGAGGGCAGGCAGGTTCTCGCCCCGCTTTCCGTGCTGGAAAACCTGCGTCTAGGTCGACTTGCAGCATCAACCCCGACGACGGTGGCGGAAACACTCGACAAAGTATTTGAACTGTTTCCACGCCTGCAGGAAAGAAGCAGTCAATTGGCAGGCTCACTCTCTGGTGGCGAGCAACAAATGCTCGCTATTGGAAGAGCGCTTATGGGCGAGCCAAAGCTCGTGTTGCTTGACGAACCGAGCCTCGGTCTTGCACCCAAGATCATCGATCTCGTATTCGAGGTTTTGGAGAGGTTGAACCAACGAGGGTTGTCCATCCTATTGGTCGAGCAAAACGCACGGCGTGCGCTCGAGGTTGCACGCAGTGCCTATGTAATCGAGCGCGGCCGGATCGTCAGATCCGGATCGGCCCAGGAGTTGCTGCATGACCAAGAAATAGAGGCGCTGTACTTCGGAGGCGACGTCAAGCATTCAGATTCGTCCGCCACTGCGTCCGTTTCACCTACTTGAGCTGCATGCCCCGGCATTTCCGAAAAACTGACAATTGGAGATTAGCGTGAACGCATTTTCGTGGTCGAGAATCGCCACCGCCGCTGGCGCATTGCTGTTCTGTGCGACGGTTGCAGCGCAAGAAGTGAATGTAGGTGCCATTCTGGCGTTAACCGGTCCGAACGCCTTTGCGGGGGTAGCTAGCCAAGAAGGCATCCTGGTCGCGCTTGAGGAGGTGAATGCAGCGCCAGGTACGAAGATCCGCTTGCAAATCGAAGATTCCGCAAGCGAGAAGACGCAGGCGATTACCTTGGCGAATCGGTTTGGCTCGGATCAACGCTATCTCGCGGTCCTTGGCCCGACGTCAAGCTCAGAAGGCGTCTCGGTAGCCCCGGTCGCAAATGCGGTGGCGGTGCCGCTGGTAACCACGACGGCAACGGCGGACGCCATAACGAAAGCCGGTCAGTGGTCTTTTAAGACACCTGCCAGCCCCAACGTCATCATCGAAGAGATCGCAAAATACGCTGTTGAGAAGGGTGGCGTGAAGCGCGTGGTTCTCGTAAGCAACGGCGACAACGAAGGCTCGGTCAATCAAAAGGACTTCGCGAAACGCTATTTCGAAGCCCATGGCGTCAACGTGCTTTCCGACGATCTGGTTCTTTCAACAGATTCAAATTTTTTGGCGCTTGTCACCAAAATGACTGCACAGAATATTGACGCCGTTTACACCACTATTTTGGCCGAACAAGCCGCCAACCTTATCGTTCAGGCTCGCCAGGCGGGCCTTGACCCAAAGGTCCGTTTTTTCGGAACCCCGACAATGGGCTCCGAGCGGTTTATCGCGGTAGGCGGCAAGGCGGTTGAAGGGTCAACTTTCGTGGCGGACTATTTTGTCGGATCGACATCTTCGGAAAACACCAAATTCGTAGACGCGTTCCAGAAAAAGTACAAGAAGTTCCCTGACAATTGGGCGGCGCTAGGGTATACGGCGCTGAAAGTTGTAGCGCAGGCTGTTCGGTCCGCGGGACCTAACCCGACGCGCGAGTCGGTGCGCCGCGAATTGGCAAAGATTCGTGATATGCCGACCATTCTCGGAACCGGAAAATTCTCATTCGATGAGAACCGTAATCCGCATTACGGAGCATTCATTGTCTCGGTTCAGAACGGTAAATTCGTAATGGCGCAATGATCGCGAGTCGCATCATGTATGGGCGGGGCGGGTGGCGACTGGTTCCCGGTGGTGGCCTCGCTTCGCCAAGAGGGCCAGTGACGCCGGATCAGCCCGGCAACTCCAACTTAGTGTTACCAGATGGCTGATGAATCCCATCTTAAGGCGCTTAAGCGGCACGTGCACCCACGGGCTGAGTGGCTCGCATCGCGCACGGAGGAGGCACTTGATCCCAACCTCCTAATTGTCGACGCCCACCACCACCTGTTCGACATTCCGGGCAACCGCTATCTGTTCGACGACTTTCTTAGCGATCTCCGATCAGGGCACAAGGTCGAAGCGACGGTGCACGTACAGTGCCGCTCCATGTATCGGGTCGATGGGCCCGAGGAAATGAAGGCGCTCGGAGAGACCGAATTCGTCAACGGCGTAGCAGCTCAAAGTGCAAGCGGACTTTACGGGCAAGCGAAGGTGTGCGCAGGAATCGTGGGCGCGATCGATGTCTTGAAGGGTAGCGCCGTGGAGCGAGTGCTCGACGCACATATCCGAGCAGCCCCGGACAGATTCCGTGGCATCAGGCCGATGACGGCGTGGCATGAGAGCTCGGAGATACGCGCTCTCGACATACCTCCAGACGTGCTGATGCAAGCGCCGGCGCGAGAGGCCATTAACGCAATCTACAAACGGGGGCTATCGCTGGACATTTGGGTCTTTTTCACCCAGCTGGATCAGGTGCAAAAACTATGCGAAGTCTTTCCCGAGCTGCCGGTCGTAGTAAACCATTGCGGAGGACCGCTTGGTATAGGTCCCTACGAACAAATCCAAGAGGCCGCATTCGGTCAGTGGTCGAAGGCGATCAAGGGCGTTGCAAAGTTCTCAAACGTGCACATGAAGGTTGGCGGGCTGGGAATGCACTACACGGGCAGCGATTTCCATCGGCGCGTCTCACCGCCGAGCTCCGATGATCTCGCCGAGCGCTGGTCGCCGTTCGTCGAAACCTGCATCGATGCTTTTGGGCCGGGCCGCTGCATGTTCGAAAGCAATTTTCCGGTCGACAAGGGCACCTGCAGCTATCAGGTGCTCTGGAACGCGTTCAAGAAAATTTCGCGACGGTACGATGACGGGGAGCGACGGCGGCTGTTCTCAGAAACGGCGATGCAGTTCTATCGACTTCATTAAATCCGGCGATGAAACGGGTCGCCATTCTGAAAGCCTAGGAGAAAGGTAAGTGGCAAAGATTGCGGTCGTCACCGGAGGTGGATCCGGCATTGGACGTCGTACGATTGAGCGTCTACTGGCAGAAGGTTGGAGTGTATGGTCGTTCGACCTTTCGGAGAAGGCGCTCGACCAACAAAGACACGAGTTGGGCACCGTAAAGGGCTACCACTCGATCACCTGCGACGTGAGCAGCCCAGAGAGCGTCGCAACGGCATTCGCTGCGGTAAAGAAGGCAACGGATCGCATCGATGCCCTCATATGTTCGGCAGGCGTTACGATTACTGGAAGCCTCGAGGAAATGACGCCACAACAGGCGGACATCATGATTGGAGCCAATTTAAAAGGTCCCTGGCTCACCATCATCGGGGCGCTGCCGCTCCTGCGGCAGGACGCTACTGTGGACAACCCATCGCGCGTCGTGATCGTCGGGTCGATTGGCGGCATCCGCCCGAAAGTAGGTAATGGCATGTATTCAGCGACCAAGGCGGCAGTCCATGTGCTGGCTGGCATTTTTGGCTTCGAGCTCGCCCCATCGGGAGTCATAGTCAACGCAGTGGCCCCGGGAACAGTTAATACGCCCATGCATCACGCGGTCCTAAAGCAGGCTAGCAAGGCCTCTGGCTTCAACCCCTCTGGCGTCTCTCCCCTCGGGCGCATCGCCGAAGCGGAAGATGTGGCAAATGTCATCATGTTCTTCCTCAGCGATGCCGCCAAATTTGTAAATGGGACCGTTCTGCCGGTCGACGGTGGTACGCGCGCTGCATTCCTCAAGACTTAGCCGCCGACCTGTCGCTCGATGCCGGATTCTGTACGAACGTTCTGGGGGCGCGCGTCTCCGATCGAATCGGGGACGCCCCGCTGCTTCGTATCGACGCCGTGCATCACAAAGTGGCCTTGTTCCCTTCCACGTTCGCCGGTGTGCAGCATGTGAATCACTAGGTCGAATCGATCGACGACATCATGCGCTCCTGGGTATTGGCTGCGAGAGCAGGGGGTGCCCATTGTTTTTGGGCCGGGTCGGCATCCCACATCGGGGGCGCGGTTCCTCTATTTCGCAGGCCCGCACGATATGGTGTACGAGTATTCGACCGGCGAATTCTCACTCGCTTCCAAGGCCGTAGCGGGTTTCCGCAACAAGCGCGCTGATATGAGCTGAGGTCCTCTGCTAGGTGTGTCCCAAAGTGTGCCAACTTGAATTGATATGCCCTTGCAAAACACTACATACCACTGCATAAAGGCGGTTGCGCGGACGCCATAAGCAGTTGAATTGACGTTAAAGTTACTTTTCCCAGACCGGGACTGTTAATCCGCAGGTCCCAGGTTCGAGCCCTGGTCGGGGAGCCAATATCCATGGTGCTTCGCA
>Ga0187777_10002967_pt1 | contig 10841 bp, 7 predicted proteins | sample 1015_Q2_SP5_10_M_FD_132416 | JGI IMG/M metagenome (GOLD analysis project Ga0187777, IMG submission 132416) | Tropical peat soil microbial communities from peatlands in Department of Meta, Colombia - 1015_Q2_SP5_10_MG | ecosystem: Environmental > Terrestrial > Soil > Wetlands > Peat | place...
CCCGGACGCGCGACCGGCGGTAGTCCGACTTGGCCCAGGTCTTCCCGAAGGCAGCCAACCGGCTGCCGCTGCTCCTGGCGGCGGGCGCGCTGCTGGTCCCGACGGCGGTGGTCGGCGGCGCCTGGTACTACCTCTCCCCCCGCTTCACCGACGCGGGCTACCAGCCGGCGCAGCCCGTGCCCTACAGCCACCGCCTGCACGCCGGCGAGCTGCAACTCGACTGCCGCTACTGCCACGCCTCGGTCGAGGTGTCGGCGGTCGCCAACGTGCCGCCGACCCAGACCTGCATGAACTGCCATCGGATCATCGCGCGGGAGAGCCCCGTGCTGCAGCCGCTGCGCGACAGCGCCTCGAGCGGCCGCCCCATGCGCTGGGTGCGGGTCCACAAGCTGCCCGAGTACGCCTACTTCGACCACCACGCCCACGTGCGCGCCGGCGTGGGCTGCGTGAGCTGCCACGGCCACGTGGAGCAGATGGAGAGGGTGAGGCAGGTGGAGCCGCTCAGCATGAGCTGGTGCCTCGACTGCCACCGCGACCCCCAGCCCAGCCTGCGCCCGCTCTCGGAGATCACCAACATGGCCTTCCGGCCGGCTCGCGACGCAAAGGCGCGCCAGCGGCAGCTGGCCGGGCTGCGCCCGGTGTCGCCCCCAGTGCAGTGCTCCGGGTGCCACCGGTGAGCCGCCCGCACTGGCGGAGCCTGGACAGCCTCGCCGGCAGCCCCGAGGCGCGCGCCTGTGGCGAGCGCGAGTTCCCGGCCGGGGCGGACCTTCCGCCCGACGCGGTCAGCCGGCGCCACGTGCTGATGCTGCTCGGCGCCTCGGCCTCGCTCGCCGGGCTCGCCGCCTGCCGCCGCCCCGAGGAGCACATCGTCCCCTACGTGGAGGCGCCGGAGCAGGTGGTCCCGGGGGTGCCCAAGCGCTACGCCACCACCATGCCCTCCGGCACCAGCGCCTACGGGCTGCTGGTGGAGAGCCACGAGGGCCGGCCCACCAAGATCGAGGGCAACGAGCTGCACCCGGCGACGCTCGGGGCCTCGAGCGCACGGGTGCAGGCGGCCATCCTCGACCTCTACGACCCGGACCGCTCGCCCTCGGTCCTTCGCCGCGGCAAGGCCGCGAGCTGGGCCGAGCTGGTCGCCTTCTGGGCGGAGCGGGCGAAGACCCACGCCGGCGACGGCGGCCAGTCGCTGGCGCTGCTGCTGCCGCCGGCCGCCTCGCCGACCCTCTTCCGGCTGCTCGGCGCCCTCAAGGAGTCCTTCCCGCGCGCCCGCGTGGTCGTCGACTCGCCGCTCGCCGAGCGGAACGCCCACGCCGGCGTCGCCCGTGCGGCCGGACGGGCGCTGCTGGCGCTCACCCGCCTCGAGCGTGCCCGCACGGTGCTGGCGATCGACTGCGACTTCCTGCACGCCGATCCCGAGATGATCCGCAACACGCACGGCTACTCGGCCAGCAGGCGGGTCGCCTCGCCGCGCGACGAGATGAGCCGGCTGTGGGCGGTCGAGGCCCCGCTCACCGTGACCGGCGCCAACGCCGACCATCGGCTGCGGCTGCGTTCGCGGCTGCTGCCGGGCTTCGTCGCCCGGCTGCTGGTCGAGCTGCACCGCGCGGGGCTCGAGCTGGACGCTCCGGCGGAAGCACCCGAGGTTCCGGGCGTGGACGGAGCCTGGCTGGCCGCGCTGGTGAAGGACCTCCTCGGCAGTCGTGGCGCGTCTCTGGTGCTCGCCGGCCCGCGCCTGTCTCCCCAGGTGCACGCCTCCGTCCTGGCGCTGAACGCGGCCCTCGGCAACCTGGGGCACACCATCGACTACCACGAGCCGAAGGACGCGCTGCTGCCGACGCCCGACGGCCTGTCGGCCCTGAGCGCCGAGATGCGCCAGGGCCACATCAAGACGCTGGTCGTGCTCGGCGGCAACCCGGGCTACGACGCGCCCGCCGACCTCGGCCTTCGCGAGGCGGCCTCGAAGGTCGAGGAGATCCTCCACCTCGGCACCCACGTCGACGAGACGGCGGCGCTCGCCTCCTGGCACGTCCCCGCCGCGCACTTCCTCGAGTCGTGGGACGACGCGCGGGCGAGCTGCGGGACGCTCAGCGTGGTCCAGCCGCTGATCCTTCCCCTGCTCGGCGGCAAGAGCCGCCTCGAGCTGCTGGGCCTGTTGGCGAGCGGCCAGGACCGTCCGGGCTACGACCTCGTCCGCGAGACCTGGCGGACGCTGCTCGGCGCCGCCGACTTCGAGGCGCGCTGGCGGCGCGTGCTCCACGACGGGCTCCTCCCCGACAGCGCGCTGCCGGCGGCGGCGGTGACCGTGGCCCGGGGCCTGGGAGCGGAGCTCGCGGCCGAGGCCGCCCGGCTGGCCGCGACCGCGGGCGACCTCGACCTGCTCTTCGTGCCCTCTCCCAAGCTCGAGGACGGCTCCCGCGCCAACAACGCCTGGCTGCAGGAGCTGCCGGACGCGGTCACCCGAGTCACCTGGGACAACCCGCTGCTCCTCAGCCCCGAGGAGGCGAGGGCCCGCGGGCTGCACGACGAGCAGCTGGTGCGCCTGGAGGTCGGCGGACGCGCCCTCGAGCTGCCGGTGCTGCGGGTGCCGGGGATGGCCGACGGTGTGGCCGTGCTCACGCTCGGCTACGGCCGCCGCGCCGCCGGCCGCGTGGGCAGCGCCGTCGGCTTCGACGGCTACGCGCTGCGCACGTCCGCGGCGCCGGACCTCGCGGGGGGTGCCCGTCTCTCGCCCACCGCAGGCCGCTACGCGCTGGCGGTGACGCAGCACCACGGCACCATGGAGGGCCGAGCGCTGGTGCGTGAGGCGACACTCGATCGCTACCGTCGTGAGCCGGGCTTCGCCGCCGAGGGTCCGCCGCCGTCCTCGCTGTGGAAGGAGCACGAGTACAAGACCCGCCCGCAGTGGGGCATGGTGATCGACCTCAACGCCTGCACCGGCTGCAACGCCTGCGCGGTCGCCTGCCAGAGCGAGAACAACGTGCCGGTGGTGGGCAAGGACCAGTTGCGCCGCGGGCGCGAGATGGCCTGGCTGCGGATCGACCGCTACTACGTCGGGGAGCCGGCCGAGGCACAGGCCGTCTTCCAGCCGGTGCCCTGCATGCAGTGCGAGAACGCGCCCTGCGAGCAGGTCTGCCCGGTGGCGGCGACCGTCCACGACGGCGAGGGGCTCAACGTGATGGTCTACAACCGCTGCATCGGGACCCGCTACTGCTCGAACAACTGCCCCTACAAGGTTCGCCGCTTCAACTTCTACAACTTCACCAAGGACACGCCGGAGCTGGTACGGCTGGCTGCCAACCCGAACGTGACGGTGCGGGCCCGCGGGGTGATGGAGAAGTGCACCTACTGCGTGCAGCGGCTGCAGGCGGCCAAGATCGACGCCAGGCTGGCGGGACGGGAGCTGAAGGACGGCGACGTGCGCACCGCCTGCCAGCAGGCCTGCCCGGCGGAGGCCATCCGCTTCGGCGACCTGCTGGAGCCGCAGAGCCGCGCCGCCCAGGCCCGCTCTTCCGAGCGCGGCTACGCGCTGCTCGGGGAGCTGTACACGCGGCCGCGCACCACCTACCAGGCCCGCCTGCGCAACCCCCACCCCGACCTCGCCGGGCGCGAGGCCGCGCCAGAGGCGACGGACGCGCGCCATGTCTAGCGGACAGCCCCCTGCCGGCCGCAGGACGGCCGTGGTGCTCGCGGCCGCCGCCCTCGCGCTGCTCACCGCCTCCTGCCGGGGCTGCGCCTCCAGCCGCCCTCCGGTCCACCTCAACCGCAGCATGTTCCAGCAGCCCAAGTACCGCCCGCAGGCCGAGAGCCGCTTCTTCTACGACGGGGCCACCATGCAGAAGCCGGTCCCCGGCACGGTGGCCCGGGGAGAGCTGCGGGAGGACCGCGCCCTCTACGAGGGCAAGGACGCCTCCGGCGCCGAGGTGAAGGTCTCGCCGGTGCCCGCCACGCCCCAGCTGCTGGCGCGCGGCGCCGAGCGCTACCGCATCTACTGCCAGCCCTGCCACGACCCGCGCGGCGACGGCAAGGGCATCCTCTTCCAGCGGGGCAACGTGCCGACCACCTCGCTGCACGCCGACAAGGTCAGGAACGCCACCGACGGCCACCTGTTCGACGTCGTCACGAACGGCCTGGGGCTGATGCCTGCCTACCGCTGGCCGATCCCGCCCGAGGACCGCTGGGCGATCATCGCCCGCGTGCGCGAGATGGAGAAGGAGCGGCTCGCCCAGGCCCAGCCGACAGAGCCCCAGCCGACGACTGCACCGGGAGCGGCGCGGTGAAGGGGCGGCTGGCGCTGGCCTCGATCGTGGTGGTGGCGATCGCCTTCGGCGCGACCTTCGGCCTGGTCCGTTTCCTGCTCGGCCGCGAGTACCACCCGCCGCTGCGCTCGGCGACCGAGGAGCCCGCGCCGAGGCAGCAGGCGCTGCGCGACGAGGCGGCGGCGCAGGCCAAGGCCGATCGCGAGAAGCCCTATCAGGAGGAGACCTACCGCCGTTTCCCGGTGGTCGGCAGCCGGGTCGCCGTGTGGGTGATCGCCCAGCTACACCTGCTGTTCGCCGCCTTCGTGCTGGCGGTGCCGATCTTCGCCCTGATCATCGAGTTCATCGGCTGGCTGAACGGCGACTCGCGCTACGACCGGCTGGCCCACGAGTTCACCAGGCTCTTGTCGGTCTCCTTCTCGCTCACCGCCACCTTCGGGGCCTTCCTGCTCTTCATGCTGGTGGTGCTGTACCCGAAGTTCATGAACTACCTGACGCACGTCTTCTCGCCGACCTTCGCCCCCTACGTGCTGCTCTTCTTCGCCGAGGCCTTCTTCCTCTACACCTACTACTACGGCTGGGGGAAGTTCCCGCCGGTCGTCCACCTCTTGTTGGGACTGGGTCTCAACATCGTCGGCACCGGCATCATGATGATCGCCAACGCCTGGCTCACCTTCATGATGACGCCCGCCGGCATCTCCGAGTCGGGCGCGGTGATCAGCACCTGGCAGGCGGTCCACAACTACACCTGGATGCCGATCAACATCCACCGCCTGATCGCCAACGTCGCCTTCGGCGGCTCGGTGGCCGCCGCCTACGCCGCCTTCAAGTTCCTGGGAGCCAAGACCGACGAGGAGCGGGCGCACTACGACTGGATGGGCTACATCGGCAACTTCGTGGCCATCTGCGCCTTCCTGCCGCTGCCCTTCGCCGGCTACTACCTCGCCTCCGAGATCTACGCCTACTCGCAGGCACTCGGCATCCAGATGATGGGCGGCGCCTTCTCCTGGCTGTTCATCATCCAGGCGGTGCTGATCGGCAACCTCTTCCTGGGCGCGAACTACTACCTGTGGCTGGGCATGGGGCGGGTCGACGCCGCCAACCGCTTCCAGGGCTACATCAAGTACCTGCTGATCGCGGTGGCGCTCTGCTTCGCGGTCTGGGCGACGCCGCGCTCGATCATCGCCACGGTTTCGGAGACGCGGGCCATGGGCGGCGCCTCCCACCCGCAGCTCGGCTACCTCGGGGTGATGTCGGCCAAGAACACCGCCGTCAACATCCTGATCCTCACCACCTACGTGAGCTTCCTGCTCTACCGCCGCTCGGGCCGCATCCCCACCGTCAGCTGGGCGCGCCTCGGCAACGCGCTGCAGGTGGCCATCTCGGGCCTGGCGGCGACGGTGGTCATCTTCCTGGGTGTCCTCGGCTACTTCGTCGAGGCGCGGGTGCGGATCGGCCTCTCGGTCCCGCAGGTCGGCTCGGTCCTCTTCGCCATGGTGGCGGTGACGGCGATCGACGTGCTCATGTACCGCCGGGCGAAGAGCCTGGGCGAGACGCACTGGGGCCGCATCCACCCCGTCTCCCAGTACGTGCTCATCTTCCTGGCGGTGACCTTCACCTGGATGATGGGCCTCATGGGCTACGTGCGCTCCGGGCTGCGCCAGCACTGGCACGTGTACGGGGTGATGCGCGACACCTCGGTCGACGCCTTCACCCCGACACTCGGCTTCGCCACCCGTGTCGTCTCCGCCACCGTGCTGGCCTTCTTCCTGCTGATCGGGTTCGTCTTCTGGCTGGCCAGCCTGTCCGACCGGCCGGCCCGCGTCCACGAGCCGGCCCCATGAGGGTGCCGGTGACGCTCAAGATCCTTGCCCTCACCGTGACGACCACCGCCTTCTACACCATCGTGGGCCAGCTGGTGCCGCAGAAGGAGGTGCTGCCGCCCAAGGAGACCGCGCTCAAGAAGGAGATGACGCAGGCGGAGATGGTGAAGGCGGGCAAGGACATCATGGAGGGCAAGGGCATCTGCTTCACCTGCCACACCCTCGGCAAGCAGGGGGCGTTGCGCTTCCCGGACCTCGCCGGCATCGGCGCTCGCGCGGGCCAGCGGGTGGCGGGGCTCAGCGACGTGCAGTACCTCGCCCAGTCCATCTACGACCCGAACGCCTTCATCGTCCCCGGCTTCAACCCCGGCATGCCGGTGATCAACAAGCCGCCGATCGGGCTCACCGACGACGAGATCAAGGCGGTGGTCGCCTACCTGCAGAGCCTGGGCGGCCAGGTCACCGTCACCATGGACTCGAAGCTGTGGCCCCTCGACCAGGCGAAGGCCGCCACCGCCGTGCCGACCAAGGGCCCGGCCACGCCGTAGGACCACCATGAGCCTGCTCCACGCCCTCGACTTCCTGCGCTGGCCGGTGGTGATCGCGGTGGTCGTGGTGCTCGCGCTCCTGCGCTGGCGCCGGGCGCGCACCCTGGCCTGGGCCGCAGGCTGCTGGCTCGGCATCTACGCCGGCGTCCGCTTCGGCTTCGTGACGCCCATCCCTTCTTCGGTGGTGCAGCTCTACATGGCGATCACCACCCTGGCGCTCGCCGCCTACGTCAGCTCCTCCGACCGGCGGCGGGGGGAGTTCCTGGCGCCGCTCGCCTCCCTGGCCGGCGATCCCGGGCGGCGCTGGCTCCTGGCGCTGGTCCTCGTGCTCCTGCCCGCGGCGGCGGCCGCCAACGCGTACCTGGCGGCGCAGCAGAAGATCGAGGCGCCGGCCTTCGGCCGCACGGTCCACCCGGCCCCACCGGAGACGGTCAGCTTCAAGGGCCAGACGGTCGACCTCGTCCGCGGCAGGAATCCCTTCCGCGAGCTGGAGCGCACGGACCCCGCGCAGTTCCGGACGCACCTGGAGAACGGGCGGCGGACCTACTACCGCAACTGCGTCTTCTGCCACGGCGACGCCATGACTGGCGACGGCATGTTCGCCCACGGCCTCAACCCCATCCCCACGAACTTCACCGAAGGGACGATCGAGCAGCTCCAGGAGACCTACCTCTTCTGGCGCATCTCGAAGGGAGGGCCCGGGCTGCCGGCCGAGGGCGGCCCCTGGGACTCGGCGATGCCGCAGTGGGAGCGCTTCCTGAGCGACCAGGAGATCTGGGAGGTGGTCCTCTTCCTCTACGACTTCACCGGCAAGCGTCCCCGCGCCGCCGGCGAGGTGCCGAGGTGAGGGCCGGGGCGTCCATCGGCATCGCCGCGCTGCTGTCGGCGGCCGCCGTCCGGGCCGACCAGCCGACGCCCGCGCAGCTCGACGCCGGGAAGAAGGTGTACGCGAAGTACTGCGCGCAGTGCCACGGCGACAAGGGCGACGGGCAGGGACCGGCGGCCGCCCACCTGATGCCGAAGCCGCGCGACTTCACCAGCGGCAAGTTCAAGCTGCGCACCACCCCCAGCGGCGCCCTGCCGACCGACGACGACCTGCGCCGCGTCGTGCGCCGGGGGATGCCCTACACCTCGATGCCGGCCTGGCCGAAGCTCTCCGACTCCGAGGTGGACGAGGTCCTGCGCTACGTGAAGAGCCTCTACCCGGGCTTCGCCGACGTGAACCAGGCGCCGAAACCGATCGAGCTGAAGAAGGCGCCCGCCTTCACGAAGGCATCCGTCGAGAAGGGCAAGCAGCTCTACGAGACGCAGGGCTGCGTGCGCTGCCACGGCAACGCCGGCCGCGGCGAGGGCCCCTCGGCGCCCACGCTGCGCGACGACAAGGGCGACCGCATCCGGGCGGCGGACCTGACGCAGCGCTGGACCTTCCGCGGCGGCCCCACTCGTGAGGACATCTTCCGCACCTTCAGCACCGGCCTCAACGGCACCCCCATGCCGTCCTTCTTCGACGCCTTGAAGGACGACGAGCGCTGGGCACTCACCGACTACGTCTACTCGCTCGGCGACGGCGACGCACCCGGCTACACCTCGGTGGTGGTCGCGGCGCCGCTCGAGGAGGACCTGGACCTCACCCGGGCGGAGACGCTGTTCAGGACCGCCGGGGCCGCCCGCGTTCCGCTGGTGGGCCAGATCATGGAGCCGGGGCGGGACTTCGCTCCGGCCACCACCTCGGTGCAGGTGCGCGCCGTCTACGACCGCCAGAGGATCGCACTTCAGGTGCGCTGGCACGACATGCAGGCCGACACCTCCGGCCAGGCGGGGCCCGCGCTCGAGGTGCCGGCCGAGGAAGAGGAACAGACGGGCGGCGCTGAGAAGCCGGCGCCGGCGGGGGAGACCGATGTCTGGGGCCAGGAGACGTCAGCCGGCGCCCGCGCGCCTGCGACCCTGCCCACGCCGCCGCCGTCCGGCGCCTCCGAGCCGGACTTCTGGGGACAGGGCAGCGAGCAGCCGAACGCCGCGGCGCCGGCTGCGGCCGGGGAGTTCGCCGACGCGGTAGCGGTGCAGCTCCCGCTGGAGCTGCCGGGAGGCGTCGCCAAGCCCTACTTCCTGTTCGGCGACCCCCAGCTCGGCGTCGACCTGTGGTTCCTCGACCTGGCGAGCCACCGGCTGCGCCAGTTCACCGGCCACGGCAGCGGCGCGCTGAGCGCGCTCGACTCGAGCGACGTCGAGGCCAGCGGCAGCTACGCCGCCGGCGAGTGGACGTCGGTGTTCGCGCGCGACCTGCAATCGACCAGCGGCGTGAGCTTCGGCGAGGGGGCGTACGTCCCGATCGCCTTCTCGGTCTGGGACGGCAGCTCGCGCGAGCGCGGGAACCGCCGGGCTCTCAGCCAGTGGGCCTACGTCTACCTGCAGCCGCGGGAGAAGCCTTCGGCCCTTGTCCCCGTGATCACGGTGGTGGCGCTCACCCTGGTCGTCGAGCTGCTGGTCGTCGGCTGGCTGCGACGGAGACGGCGCACAGCCATGGCCGGGGCCGCGGGCACGGCGTCTTAGCCTCAGCGGATCTCGACCTGGTCCAGCTCGAACTCGAACTGGCCCGGCGTCTGGCCCTCCGCGAAGCCGAGGCCGGTCACGTCGTGGCCGTCCGTCTCGAAGGCGGAGAACGGGAACGAGTACTGCTTCCACTCGGGACCGGCCACGAAGGGTTGCATGGCCGGCATCCCGCCCTGGCGGCTCTCGCTGGTGAGGGCGACCACGTAGCTCTTGCCGTCGCCCTTCGCCCAGAAGCTGACGGTCTTCTTGCCCGAGAGGTTGACCGCCTCGGTCGGCGAGCCGCCGGGAGCGAACAGCACGCCGGCGAAGGCGAACTGGGCGCCGGGGACGACCTCGCCGGTGACGCGCAGCGCGCCCTTCGAGCCGTTCGCGCCGCCCTGGGCGAGCATGATCGAGGACTTCGACTTGCCGCCGCCCTCCGCGTCGGAGATCGAGATCCAGGAGCCGTAGCGGGCGCTGATGGTCGTGCCCTCGAAGTCGCTCACCAGCCCGGCTTCGGAGCCGGCCGGGGGCGGCGGCAGCGGCGCGATGCCCGTCTCGCCGTGCGGACCCACCACCGCCAGCTCCAGCTTCTGCGTCCGGTCCGAGCCCGGGCCCACCATGACCTCGAACAGCCCCGGCTCCACCACCTCTCGCATGTCGAGGCCGATCATCGACAGCGAGTCGGGGGTGAGCGCGAAGGTGACGGTCCTCTTCTCGCCGGGCTTCAGGGTGACGCGCTCGAAGCCGCGCAGCTGCATCACCGGCCGCGTCACCGGGGCCACCTTCTGGTGGACATAGAGCTGGGGTACCTCGTCCCCCTCGCGACTACCGGTGTTCGTCACGTCCACCATCACCTGCGCCGTCCCGCCGAGCGCGATCGGCTTCGGCTCCAGGCGCAGGTTGTCGAGCTTGAAGGTGGTGTAGCTCAGCCCGTGGCCGAAGGCGAAGAGAGGCTTGCGGGTGCTGAAGGCCCAGGTCCGGTTGGCCGAGGGCTTGTGGTTGTAGAAGGCGGGCAGGTCGCCGACCGAGCGGGGGAAGGTGATCGGCAGCTTGCCGCCCGGGTTCCTGTCACCGAAGAGGACCGCGGCGGCGGCCGCGCCACCTTCCTGGCCGAGGTAGAAGCCCTCCAGGATCGCCGGCACGTGGTCGGCGATCCAGTTGATCGACAGCGGCCGGCCGTTGAGCAGGAGGACGACCGTCGGCTTGCCCGCGGCGACGACCTCCTCCACCAGCTGCTCCTGCGCGCCCAGCAGGTCGAGCGAGTCGCGGTCGCCCAGGTGCTGCTCGGACCAGGCCTCGCGGTTGGAGCTCTCGTTCTCCCCGACCACCAGGATGGCCACGTCGGAGCGCCGCGCCAGCTCGACCGCGGCCTTGATCTTGTCCTGCTGCGTCTTCGGGTCGACCAGCTGGACGTTGTCGTCGAACCAGCCGTGCCAGTCCTGGCGGGCGGTGGTGAAGCGGCAGCCCTCGGCGTAGTCGACGCTCGCCCGCGTGCCGACCCGGTCGCGGATGCCCTGCAGGATGCTGACGCTGTGCGCCGGGCCGCGACTGTAGCCGCCGAGGTGCACCCCGTCGGCGTTGGGGCCGATGACCGCGATCGCCTTCAGCTTCTGAAGGTCCAGCGGCAGCAGGCTGCTCTCGTTCTTCAGCAGCACGATCGCCTTCTCCGCCGCCACCTGCGC
>Ga0187777_10002968_pt1 | contig 10841 bp, 9 predicted proteins | sample 1015_Q2_SP5_10_M_FD_132416 | JGI IMG/M metagenome (GOLD analysis project Ga0187777, IMG submission 132416) | Tropical peat soil microbial communities from peatlands in Department of Meta, Colombia - 1015_Q2_SP5_10_MG | ecosystem: Environmental > Terrestrial > Soil > Wetlands > Peat | place...
CGTTGAGGTCCTCGATCTCGCCGGTGGCCAGGAAGACGACGTCCTCGGCGATGTTCGTGACGCGGTCGCCGATGCGCTCCAGGTTCTTGGCCGCGAACAGGATTCGCGTGCCGCGATCGACGTTCTCCGGATCGGCCCGCATCAGGTCCAGCACGTCGGCGAACGTCTTGTGGTACAGGGCATCCACCGCGTCGTCGCCGACCGCGACCTGGCGTGCCTTGGCCTCATCGATGTCGACCAGGGCGAGGAGCACGCCGCGCACCAGGTCGGCCACCGCGCGGGCCATGGCCGGCAGGCCCAGGTAGCCCGCCAGCGGGGGCTGGGGGGCCAGCTTGCGGGCCTGCTTGGCCACCGAGGTGGCGTGGTCGCCCATGCGCTCGAGCTCGTAGGTCACGTGATCCAGCGCCAGCAGGAAGCGCAGGTCCCGCGCCACGGGCTGCTGCGTGGCGATCGTCGTGACGATCAGCGAGGAGACCTCGCGCTGGACCTCGTTGACGCCGCGGTCGCGGGTCATGACGGCCAGCGCGGCCTCCGCGTCGTGGTCCACCAGGGCCTGCAGCGCGGCCAGGATCTGCTGCTCCACGAGGCTGCCCATGCGCAGCACGCCGTCCTTGACGGCGCGCATCTCCGCATCGAGCATCTCGCGGCTGGGGTGGTGCCCCCCGGTGAGGGTCGTCTCGGTGCTCATCCGAAGCGCCCCGAGATGTAGTCCTCGGTCAGCTGCTCTTTGGGGCTGGTGAAGATCTGATTGGTGGGGCCCAGCTCGACGAGGTAGCCCGCGCGGTCCTCGCCCATCGTGAAGAACGCCGTCGTGTCGCTCACCCGTGCCGCCTGCTGCATGTTGTGGGTCACGATGATGATGCTGTAGGCCGTGCGCAATTCCCGCATCAACTCCTCGATCCGCAGGGTGGAGATGGGGTCGAGCGCGGAAGCCGGCTCGTCCATCAGGATGACCTCCGGGTCGGTGGCCAGCACTCGCGCGATGCACAGGCGCTGCTGCTGCCCACCCGAGAGGGCCAGACCCGACTTGCGGCGCACGTCCTCCTTGACCTCGCCCCACAGGGCCGCACGGGTGAGGCTCCGCTCGACGAGCTCGTCCAGCTTCGCCCGGTCCTTGATGCCCCGCCGGCGAGGGCCATAGGCGACGTTCTCGTAGATGGTCATGGGAAACGGGTTGGGCTTCTGGAAGACCATGCCCACACGGCGGCGCAGCTCGACGACGTCCACGTCCGGTCCGTCGATGGGTTCGCCATCAAGCGAGACCCGCCCCTCCACCCGGGCTCCGGGCACGAGGTCGTTCATCCGGTTGAAACACCGCAGCACCGTGCTCTTGCCGCTGCCCGACGGGCCGATGAGGGCCAGGATCGAGCGGGGCGGGACGGCCAGGTCCACGTCGCGCACGGCGCGCCGCTGGCCGTACGTCACGACGAGGTCGGCGACCGCCATCTTGGCCTCCACGGCCGGCGCCGGGGGCGTCTCGGGGGTGACGGGGACCGCCACCCGGACGGGTGCAGGCTCCAAGGCAACGCTGGTCAAGTCGTGATCCTCCGTCATGCGGCGGTCAGGCGGCGGGTCAGTTGACGCCCCAGCACGCGCGCGCCGACATTGAAGATGAGGACCATCGCGATGAGGATAGCCGCCGAGCCGTTGAGCACCTGCGTCACGAACGCGCCCAGGCCCTCGCCATTGGTGTTCCAGATGTACACGCTGAGAGTCGCGGCCGGACGGAAGGGGCTCCACGGTGAGCGCGGGTCGGTGATGTTCAGGTTGAAGAAGTCGTAGTGCGACGGGGTGGCAAGGCCCGCCGTGTAGATCAAGGCCGCCGCCTCGCCGAAGATCCGGCCGGCGGTCAGGATGAAGCCGGTCACGATGCCCGGCACCCCGAGGGGCACCACGACATGGCGGATGGTCTGCCAGCGCGTGGCCCCCAGGGCCAGGCTGGCGGCCCGCTCGTCCGGCGGGACGGCCCGCAGGGCCTGCTCGGTCAGGCGGGCCATCAGGGGCAGGTTGAACATCGTGAGGGCCAGGGCGCCACCCAGGGCGGTGAAGCCCCAGTGGGTCAGGTCGACGAACGCGATCAGGCCGAAGAGGCCGACCACGATCGAAGGCACGGAGCTGATCGCCTCCTCCGCGAAGCGGATGGTCGCCGTGACGAACCCGTCGCGGGAGTACTCGGCCATGTAGATGCCGGCCAGGAGGCCCACGGGGATGGAGATGAGCATGGTGAGCACGAGCATGTAGATCGAGTTCCAGAGCAGCGGTCCGATGCCGCCCAGCGAGGTTCGGCTGGGGTCGCTGAAGAGGAACGACGGCGACACCACGCCGATCGAGGCGATGACGAAGTGGAGGATGATCGCCGTCAGGAGCAGCATGACGAACGCACCCAGCGCCCAGAGGACGGCGGTCGCGACGCGGTCGGCTCGATAGGCGCGCCGCGAGCCCGCCCGGCGGATCGGCGCGGTCGCCGTGGTCATGGCGTCGCCCGCCGACGATTCAGCAGGCGGATGAGGACCACGGAGCTCATGGAGATGAGCAGCAGGACCGCCGCCATCGTCCACAGGGCGTCATTCCAGGGCGTGCCCGAGACCGTGTCGCCCATGTCCAGGGCGATCTGGGAGGTCAGCGTCGTCACCGGCTGGGTGAGGGCGGACGGGATCGTAGGGCGGTTGCCGATGACCATCTGCACGGCCAGCGCCTCGCCGGCGGCCCGCGTCATGCCCAGGACGAGGGCGGTGAGGATGCCGGCCCTGGCCGAGGGCAGCAGGATGTGGCGGATCGTCTGCCAGCGGGTCGTGCCGAGCGCCAGCGAGGCGGTGCGCTGCTCGAGCGGGATCGCCCGCAGGGCGTCGTAGGTGATGGTGGTGATCGTCGGCAGGACCATCATGGAGAGGACGAGCGAGCCGGCCAGCCAGCTGAACCCGACGGTGAAGCCGACCCAGCTGAACTGCTGACGCAGGAACGGCACCAGGACCGTCAGGCCCATGAGCCCCCACACCACGCTGGGGATGCCGACGAAGACCTCCAGGGCGGGCTGGACGAGCCGCCGCGCCCACGGCGGCGCGATCTCCGACAGGAAGATCGCCAGGCCGATCGCCAGCGGGGTCGAGATGAGCAACCCCACCACGGTGACCCCGACGGTGCCGAGGATGAAGGGCAGGATGCCGAAGCTGACGGGCTCGTCGGCCGGCGACCACGTGGGGTTGAGGATGATCGAGACGGGGATGCCGTCGGCCACGAAGAGTTGCAGCCCGCGCCACAGGATGAAGCCGAGGAGGAGAGCCACGACCGCGACCATGGAGGCCGCGGCGACGAAGACGACCCGGCGCGGCAGGTCCAGCTGGGCACGCAAGGAGGGCCTCGCATGGAGGCCCTCCAGGGTGCGCGAGGCCGTGGTCACGTGACGGTCAGGACCCGCTGACGGGGGCGTAGAAGAGGGATGGGATGAGCGTCTGCTGCACCGCCGCGCTCATCATGTAGTCAAGGAACGCGGCCGCCAGGCCGGTGGGGTTGCCCTTGGTGTACATGTGCCCGATGGCGGAAAGCTTGTAGCTGCCGTTGGCCATGTTGGCGACGGTCGCGTCGACGCCATCGAGCTGCAGGCCGGTGACCTTGCCCTTGGCGGCCGGATCGTTGTAGTAGGCGAAGCCGATGACGCTGGTCGAACCCGGCGTGTTCTCGACTGCCGTCGTCACGTCTCCGTTGGAGTCGGACGTGAGCGCGGTGCCCGAGCATTCGGAGGTGCCGCCGAGGACGATGCTCTTGAAGGTGGCCCGCGTGCCGGAGCTCGACGGCCGGATGATCAGCACGATGGGCGTGTTCGGGCCCCCGACCGCACTCCAGTTGGCATCCTTGGGCGCCGTCTGGCCGCTGGGGCAGGTCCAGATGTCCTGCGCCTGTTGGGACGTCAGGCCGGTGACCCCGGTCACGTCGGGGTTGACGACCATGATCCAACCCTGCTTGGCGACCTGGTGGTCGACGAGTGCGTTCGCATCGGGGGTCGCGAGCTTGGACGCGGCGAGGACGTCGGAGTCGCCGATGTCCACGGCGCCCTGCGAGACCTGGCTCAGGCCCGTGCCGGAGCCGCCTCCCTGGACGTTGATCGTCGCGCCGGGGCAGGCGGCGGTGTACTGCTGCGCGGCGGCCTGGACGAGCGGCTGGAGGGCCGTCGAGCCGGCGGCCGTGATGCTGCCGCTGACGCAGTTGACGGCGCCGCTCGAGGCGCTCGGGCTTTCCGCCATCGACGCGGCCGGTGTGCCCGTGGCCGCGACGGGAGTGCCCGTCGCCGCGGGCGGGGTCGTGGAACTGCCGCTGCAGCCTGCGGCCAGCAGGACGGCCGAGAGAGTCATGGCGCCGATGCGACCGGCGCGAGCGACGTGGATCACCGTAGCCTCTCCTCAGACAGGGGTGTTGGACGCATCCTCGAGATCCTGTGCGCCGGGAGAGGGTCCGGCGGTGGCGTCAACAGCGCGTTGCCGGCACCCACCCCACCGTTAACATCGCGCCCACCGTCAGGCCACGGGTTGGACGACCGGGAGGCGACGGGTCGGCGCCGGCGTTCCCGACCCCGTCGTGCCGAACGCCGCGCCGATGGCCCGGAAGCGGTCCATCGCCTCCGGGCGGATGGCGTACCAGATCCACGTGCCGTGCCGCTCCCCACTGATCCAGCCGGCTTCCCGCAGCACCCGCAGGTGATGGGAGACGGTGGGTTGCGTGACCTCGTAGCCGGCCGCGATGTCACAGGCGCAGACGGGTCCAGCCAGCGCCAGCTGCCGCAGGATCGCCAGGCGCGTCGGATCGGCCGCGGCGGCGAGGAGCAGGACGTCTGGGTGGCTCGGCCGTTTCATCTCGGCCAGTGTATTGACAAATGTCTACTTAGGCAAGTATCAATATAGGTCGTCGCAACCGCGTCCGCATCGGAGATCGCCATGACCGCACCTATCCACGAGACCGTCCGTGACCACTACGCCCGCATCGCGCTCCACGTGGTGGACGACCCCTGCTGCGGCGGGAACGCCGATTGCTGCGGGACGACGAACTACTCCGCCGCCGAGCTGGCATCGCTCCCGGAGGCCGCGGCTCTCGCCAGCCTGGGATGCGGCAACCCGATCGCGGTCGCCGAGCTCCTCGAGGGCGAACGAGTCCTGGATCTGGGCTCCGGGGGCGGGATCGACGTGCTGCTCTCGGCCCAGCGGGTCGGCCCGACCGGCCGGGCCTTCGGGCTCGACATGACCGAGGAGATGCTGGCCCTGGCGCGGCGCAACGCGACCGCCGCTGGGGCCGCCAATGTCGAGTTCCTCAAGGGCCATATCGAGGCGATCCCGCTGCCGGCGGCCTCGGTCGACGTGGTCATCAGCAACTGCGTCATCAACCTCGCCGCGGACAAGCCGGCGGTCTTCAACGAGATCGCGCGCGTGCTGCGGCCGGGCGGCCGCCTGGGCGTCTCGGACATCGTGGCCGACGACGATTTGACGCCCGCCGAGCGAGCGGAGCGAGGCTCCTATGTCGGCTGTATCGCCGGTGCCCTCTCCTTCACCGAGTATCGTGAAGGCCTGCGGGCGGCAGGGCTGGAGGATGTCTCGATCTCGCCGACGCACGCCGAGACGCCAGGCATGACCTCGGCCATCATCCGCGCCCGCAAGCCTGCCGCCGGGGCTTGACCCGCACCGGTGCGTCCCGGCACCACGCGCGATTGCGGGTCAGGGGTACGGATGGTTCAATGGGCGGCCGAGCCTCAGCTTCTGACCGGGACGCAGCAGAGGAGACCACATGGCCAAGGGCGATCGCGGCAAGGGGAGCCGCAAGACCGAAGCCGGTCCGGCTTCCAAGGCGGCCGGGTCGGCCACCGACGACAAGACAGCCAAGGCGGAGAAGCGTCGCGCCAGGAAGGTCGTCAAGGTCGAGCTCCAGCTGGCGGATGCGCGCGAGATCCAGGCCGCCGTGGGTGCCCTCGTGGCGTCCCTGGAGCACAAGCTCGCGGAGCTTCGACCGCCCCTGGCGTCGCGGGACGGGGCCACTCCTGCCTCAGCCGCCCCGACCGAGGCCGCATCGGCAGCGCCGACGCGCCGTGCCACTCGGCCTCGCGCGCCGCGGGCAGCGCCCGCCAAGCCGCGCGTAGCGCGCGCCCGGACACCGCGCAAGCCACCCGCCTCCGCCTGACGAACCTCTGCGGCCCGCACCGTGAGCCGAGCAACGCCCGGTAGACCACATCCCGTGTCTCACCAACAGGGTTGGTGACACGCCCGTTGGCGAGGCGGCTGGGTGCGTCAGGGGGTGGATCTCGTGCACGGAGCCCCTGCTCCGGATCGCGCGCCGCCGTCCCGGTCGTCCACGGCACCACATGGGCTGGTGCCTAATGGGCTGGTGCCTAAGAGGAGAAGCGAGGTGGTCGGGCCGCCACCCGACTGATCGCGCCTAGACGACGCTGACGGCGCGGCCCAGGGCGCGTCGGAAGGGATCGCCGACCAGCGGGCGCCAGACGGCGGGCAGGGTGCGGCGGAGCCGGGCCACCTCCTTCTCCCGCGACGCAAGGTAGCGCCCGACCGCCTGGATGGTCTCGGCCGAGAGACCGGCTGCCGACTCGGCCAGGAAGTCCCGCGCGAGGTGGGCCGCCACGTCCGCGTCATGCAGCAGACCCAGGTGGTCCTGCAGGGCCGTGACCCGCGTGATGAGGGTCGTGGCATCCGCCCCCAGCACCTCGCGGAAGAATTCCAGGGTGTAGCGCAGCCGCTTGCCGGCGATGCGCAGGACGTGCAGCGTGGGGACGTCCGCCCAGGTGAGCGCAGCGTCATACGCGCGCAGCTGTTCGTAGGCCACCCAGACGCGGCTCGGCGCGGTGTCGCGGACCCGATGGGGATCGGTGGCCCGCATGACGCGGCCGCCGGCACCCGAGGTCTCCACGAACGCGAGGTAGTCGTCGATGAAGCGCCGGTACCCATCGCTGTCGAGCAGCTTCACGAGGTGCTCGCGCGCGTCGTCACGCACCGCCTGCCAGGCCTCGTGCAGGGGTGCCAGCGCGACCCCGTCCTCGGCCGGGAGACTGGCCATGTAGGTCGTCAGGCCGTCCAGCAGCACGTCCTGGTCGCGTACCGCCCCCAGGGCCGTGGCCACCGTCCGCAGCTCGGCCACGTAGCGGCGGCTGGGGCCGTGCCGGAAACCGTCGCCGAAGACGCGCCAGGCCGCGCGCATCCGGCGGGTGGCCACGCGCATCGAATGAAGCTCTTCCAGGTCGTCGCCCTGGCGTGTGCCGGCCTCCCGCTCGAGCATGCGGGCGAAGTGGAAGCGCAGCACCTTGCGGCCGGCCTCGGCCAGCGAGTCGCCGGCCACCACGCCCGGTGTCCGACCCGTGCGCAGGCGGTCGATGATCTCCGTCCGCTCGTCCGATCCGGTCCCCTCGGCCGAGGCCGGCCGCGGATGGTGGGCCCGCCTGGCGGCCGCGGCGGCCGTCGCGGTCCGTCGGCGCCGCCGGGGCGCGCTCCTGGGTTCGGATGCGACCGTTGTGGGGGTGCCGTCGGACGGCGGGACGGGGCTGGCCGCCGGGCCGGCCGCGGGAGCGGACGGAGCGGTCGGCTGCTCGGCCGTCGGTGGTGGAGGGGCGGGCACCGGACTCGCCTCGGCTGCCGGCACGGACCGCGGTCGGGGCACGGAGGGCACAGCCGCTGCCGGCGCCGGCCTCGACGCTGGCTCCGCGGCCGGTGGCGCGGTGACCGTCGGCCCGTTGACGTCCGGCCCGGTGTCGTCCGGGTGCGGACCCCACGGCCGCACCGTACCCGGCTGGCGGGCCGCGTTGAGCAACTCGGTGGCAAGCGCCTCCTTGGACCGCCCCTCCGGCGTGACCGCCCCACTGCCCTCCAGGATCGCGCCGACGTCCTGGAGCATCCGCTCCGAGCCGCCGCGCGACTCGACCTCCACGAACGTCCCGCCGCCGATGTCGCGGCCGGCCGCCTCGACGCGCACCGCGTCAAGGCTCAGGACGGCCCACCCGTCCCCGCCGCGCAGGTCGCGTTCACGCCGCACCTGGCGCAGGGTGAACCGGGGCACGAGCGGAGCGGCTCCGGCGAGGGCCATGAGGCGCCGCCGGGCCTCGCTGTCCGGCCACGACTCGGGCCGAGCCTCCCAGGTGGCCGGTCCCTCCAGCTCGACCCGCCGGAAGAGCGCCCCGCCGGGTCCCTCACCGCGGGCGAGGCTCTTCAGGGTGAGGGTGACCGCGTCGCCCTGGCGGCGCAGCCGGGCCCCGTAGCCACCGCGGGCCAGCGCGCCGTCGCTCGTGTCCACGTAGCGGTCCTCGAGCTCGAACGTGCGCCAGGCACCGGCCGCCTGGTCGCCCACCCAGTCGGCGTCCAGGAGGCGCTCGAGGGCAGGCGGGTCGGTGACGCGGAACTTCAGTTCCACCTCGACCGGGTCCGCCACGTCAGTCCTCGACCACGATGGAGGCCCGCGCCTGCGCCTTGAACACCTCGAACGTGTCAAGGCCGGTGGGCGCCTCGATCAGCGTCTCCACCCGTCGCCAGCGGTCGTCGGGGCCGAGTTGCCAGGCACGCCGGTCGTCGGCCAGCATGACGTCCACGACCGTTCGCAGGCGCTCCGCCAGGGCGGGCTCGGTGACCGGCACTGCGGCCTCGACCCGGCGATCCAGGTTGCGCTCCATCAGGTCGGCCGAGCCGATGTAGACGCGTTCGCGCTCCCCGTCGCCGAAGACGAAGATGCGGGAGTGCTCCAGGAAGGGGCCGATGATCGAGCGCACCCGGACGTTCTCGCTGACCCCGTCCACGCCGGGGCGGAGCGAACAGGCACCGCGGGCGATGATGTCGACTGGCACGCCGGCCTGGCTGGCCCGGCAAAGGGCGCCGACCATCTCGGGGTCGACGACCGCGTTGAGCTTCAGGCGGATGCGCCCGTCACCGGACGCCCGCTGGCGGGCGATCTCCCCTTCGATGAGCTCCAGGATCGTCGAACGCAGGCTGACCGGCGCGACGATCAGCCGCCGGAAGCTGCGCTGGCGCGAGAGCCCGGTGAGGAAGTTGAACAGGTCGGTGGCGTCGGCGCCCAGCTCCGCGCCGCAGCTCAGGAGGCCCACGTCGACGTAGACGCGCGCCGTCGTGTCGTTGTAGTTGCCGGTGCCGATGTGGACGTAGCGGCGCAGGCCGCGGCCCTCGCGGCGCACCACGAGCGTCACCTTGCAGTGCGTCTTGAGGCCCACGAGGCCGTACACCACGTGGGCCCCGGCACGCTCAAGGGCGCGGGCCCAGACGATGTTGGCCCGTTCGTCGAAACGAGCCTTGATCTCCACCAGGACGACGACCTGCTTGCCGAGCTCGGCCGCGCGGATCAGGGCCCGCACGATGGGTGAATCGCCGCCGGTGCGGTAGAGGGTCATCTTGATGCCCAGCACGTCCGGGTCGTCGGCGGCCTGCTCCACGAACCGCTGCACCGACCCGCGGAACGATTCGTAGGGATGGTGGACGAGCAGGTCGCCGTCGCGGATGGCGGCGAAGACGTCGACTGCCTCGTCCTCGTCGAGCGGCTGGAGGCGCTGGGGCGTGACGGGCTGCCATGGCTCGCGCTGGAGGCCCGGCAGGTCCAGCTCGGCGATGGCGTCCAGGGCCGTCAGGTCCAGCATGCCGGCCACCTCGTAGACATCGGTCGGCTGGATCCCCAGGCCCCGCTGCAGGAGCGCCCGCGTGGCGGCCGGCATCGAGCGTTCCACCTCCAGCCGGACGGCCGCGCCGAAGCGCCGTTTGCGGAGCTCCTCCTCGATGGCCATCAGGAGGTCGTCCGCCTCGTCCTCCTCGATCGCCAGGTCGGCGTTGCGCGTGACGCGGAAGAGGTGGTGCTCCAGGACCTCCATGCCCGGGAAGAGGGCGTCCAGGTTGGCGGCGATGATCTGCTCCAGCAGGATGTAGGTCCGCTGGCCCACCTCGACGAGGCGCGGCAGCACCGGCGGGACCTTGATGCGGGCGAACCGGCGCTCGCCGGTCTCAGGGTCGCGGACCGTGACGGCCAGGGAGAGCGACAGGTCGCTGATGTAGGGGAACGGGTGGCCGGGGTCGACCGCCAGCGGCGTCAGGACGGGGAAGATCTCGTCCAGGAACCGGCGTCGCAACTCCAGGCCGCGCTCCTCACGCTCGGCGTAGGGGACGATGCGGATGTCGTTGGCCTGGAGTTCGGCGTGGATCCCGGCGAAGGCCGCCGAGTGCGCCGCCACCAGCGAGAGGACCTTGTTGCGGATGGCGTCCAGCGTCTCGGCCGCGGTCAGGCCGTCGGCCGACGGGTTGGAGCGGCCGGCGGCCAGCTGTTGCTTGAGGCCCGCCACGCGCACCTGGAAGAACTCGTCGAGGTTGTTGGCGAAGATGGCCAGGAAGCGCGTCCGCTCCAGCAGCGGGTTGCGGGCGTCGGTGGCCTCGAACAGGACGCGCGCGTTGAACTCCAGCCACGACAGCTCGCGGTTGATGTAGGGCAGCGTGGCGGGCACGCGCTGTCGCACGGTGCGTCGAGCGGCGGGCGGGCGGACGGCGGTCATGGTGGCGAGTACCCGGGGCCGGGTCAGGCGTCCGGCCGGTAGTCCCGGCGGCCGGACGCCTGGTCGTACCAGACGCGCGTGAGCTGGCCCGTGGTGGGATCGGTGAAGACCTCGTCGGTGCGCTGGAAGCGGCCGGCCTCGGAGCCCCTCACCGACGCGCGATAGCGGCCATGCTCGTAGGCGGCGGCGACACCTAGGACGATCGCCCCGATCAGGGCTTCGAACGCCACGAACGGCATGTCGGCGGCCAGGGCCACGACCGCGCCGAACAGGGCCAGGGCGGCCAGGAACCCCAGGCCGATGCGGGCGACATTCGTCAGCGTCC
>Ga0187777_10002969_pt1 | contig 10840 bp, 15 predicted proteins | sample 1015_Q2_SP5_10_M_FD_132416 | JGI IMG/M metagenome (GOLD analysis project Ga0187777, IMG submission 132416) | Tropical peat soil microbial communities from peatlands in Department of Meta, Colombia - 1015_Q2_SP5_10_MG | ecosystem: Environmental > Terrestrial > Soil > Wetlands > Peat | place...
CCGCTCGACGGTGTCCCCTCGAGTTGTGACGCCTCCCTGCCAGTCAGCCATCGTCGCTGAACCAGCCGCCGCCCACCTTGCGGCCTCTCCGTCCCTGCCGACGCCGTCGGGGTGATCCCGCTCGACTGACTCATGCCACCGGCGTCGCCTGCCGATGGTCTCGTCGTGGTCGCCGCAGCCGCAGTCGTCTTCATCTCCTCCTGTGCGTTGTTGTCGCAGGCCCTCCCACGCTTCGCGTTGATGCTGACCCGACGCGCCTGGCAATGCCGCCGCCAGACAGTCAACAGTCGCCGCTAGCTCTTTGCCGCAGGTCACCCACGGAAGGCTCGCGACGACCTTGAGGTTGCCCGTTGTTGCTCGCTGTCGTAGCAGCCCCGGATAACGCCGTTCGCTTCCGGTATCCACCGGCCGCCTAGGCGATCCTGATGCCACAAAACGCTCACAGCATGGAGCGCGATGCCGAGGTGCAGCCGCCGTGGGCAGGCGTGGTTAGCCTATTTGCTCATGATCGCGCCTCAGCGGCCCTTGTCTGTGTTCTCAGGGTTGCGGGTCGCTGGCGTTGTTCGGTGGCTGCCGGGGCTGGTCGGCTCGGGATATCTCGCGGTGGTGGCCTTACGATTGCCACGACTGGTTCACGGCCTCTACTGGAACGCCGACGCTGCGGCCCCGTTTGTTCTTGCGGAGCGTCTGCGGGGCACGGGGAGTGTCGTGATTCCGCACTATGGCGTGTGGACTTTGATGTGGTGGCTGCTCGCCACCCGTCACCTGCCGGGTCACCGTGCTGTTTGGGAGCTAACTGGTTGGCTGTTCTCCTTGTTGGCGGTTGGGCTGCTTGGCTTGGCAACGGCGCGGGTCGCGGGACGTTGGGCGGGTGTTACGGCCGCGGCGACGGCGCTGATGGTGGGACCTCTCGCGCTTCGGTGGCTGCTGACGGCCAACTTCCACACGTCGACGCCCTTCACGGCTGCCGTCCTCGGCACGTATCTCGTTGCGCTCTCTGAGCGGCGGTCGGCCGTGCTAGCGGCCGCGGTAGGGCTGCTTGTCGGTGCCAACGCTGCCTCGGACCCCTTGCTATGGGTCGCGGGAGTTGTGCCGTTCGCAGTCGGCGCCGCCGTTCTCGCTGTCACAACGAGGAAGACCGGGGCTGCCGTCCGGGGGGGCCTCGTGGTCGTGGTGGCCGGGCTCGCCGCTGTCGCGACAAACGAGGTCATGTTCAGCCTCGGCTACCACGTCGTTTCCCTTGACCGGCGCCTGGCAAAGGTAGCCGACCTGCCGGGCCACATCGACGTCCTCGGACGAATGGTCGCCCTGCTCGGCGGTGCGAACTACGCATTTCCAGGTGGATATCCAATCGATCCGCTGCGTCCCTTGGTCGCTCTCTTGGTGCTCTTGGCCATCGTGCTCACGGTCTATGCGGCGATCGTGATGCTTGCCAGGTGCCGCACCGAGCCTGTGTGTGCTCCTTTGCCTGCTACTGGGCCGCAGTAGTCGTAGTGTTGGGCCTGGCGTTCATCGGCACCAGGAATGCCGATGACACGGGCCCGCTGAGTTTCACCTATCTCTTGACGCTCGCGTTGGCGGCAGGAGCCGGGATAGCGCTGTTCGCCTTCCGATCGCCGCGGCGCCAACTGGCTGTCGCAGTCGCTGTCTCCATCGTCGGGATCACCAACCTCGCGGGTATCGCTCACGGCCGCGCAGATCAGCTCGGCCCAGGAGTCCGCCCGTACAAGCCTCAGCTGATCACCCTGCTTACACGGGAGGGAGTGACCCGCGGTTATGCGGACTACTGGGATGCACAGAGCCTGACCTGGCAGAGCGGCATGCGGCTGCTGCTCGCGGCGGTCGGACCATGCGGCGAAGGAGACCTCTGCCCGTTCCGGTACTTCACGGTCGACTCATGGTTCCAGCCCAAGCCGGGACCCAGCTTCCTGATCGTCGACCCAACAAACAGGTGGCTAGTCACCGTCTCGCAACAACTTGTCAAACACGCTTCCCAGGTCCACCGGTTCGGCCCGCTCACCGTGTACATCTTCAAGAACGACCTCGCTCGATACTTCCACAAGACCGACTAACCCACCTTCCGCTGAACGCTAGGCGTCGGTCTGTTTACCTCCCAAACGGCTCGAGCCTGTCACAACAAGTTGCGGCCTGCGGGCGAGGGAAGACCCGAAACCCCACTGCCAGCCACTTCCGGCAACTCTCTTCACAGTCCGCCAGCCGCCTAATCGGTCCCGAGCTTCGAATCTCCGCGCCCCAACTGGAGCCAGGGACAGGCTCGGAGCCGGCCAGGACCGGGCCGCCCGCAAGCAACAGCAATGCACACGTTGGTGGCTGACACGGGGTGTGCAGGGGGTGGCGCGCGCGCCGGAGAACCAGCACCGTTCGACGGGCCTCTCGGGCTAGTCTTCGCCGTGTGCCGAGCCCGCTGCAGATCCTCGACTACATGCGCACTGTGGGGCGCGGAAGCCCCGTCGACCGGCCGTGGTCGGTCGCCGGTCAGCTGCTGACCAATCTCCGACTCGGCAAGGGTCTCGCGCCCGAAGGCTCCCCGTTGACGTTGACCGACGTGATGGCGAGCCCGGAGTACCGGAACCTGATGACCGCGAAGGTCGCGCTCGGCGATGTCGCCCCCGACTTCGAGCTTCCGGCGCTGGACGGCGAGGGAACGCTACGCCTCTCGTCGCTGCTCGCGAAACGGCCAGTCGCGCTCGTGTTCGGCTCCTACACCTGACCGCCCTTCCGCGCCCAGGTTGGGACGCTCGAGAACCTCGCCGAGCGGTTTGTCGACCGGGTCGGCTTCCTCACCGTTTACATCCGCGAGGCACATCCGGAGGAAGGGTGGATCCTCGCGGAAAACCGGCGCGCCGGACTCGCCGTCCACGAGCCGACCACCAACGAGGAACGCGGGAAGGTCGCCTCGACCTGTGCGAACGGCTTGCGCATGAAGATGCCGATGGTCGTCGACCGTGTCGACAACGCCGTGGCGTCGGCGTACGGCGGTTGGCCCGACCGTCTTTACCTCGTGCGTCAAGATGGGACGATCGCCTATCAGGGAGGCGAGGGTCCGTTCGGCTTCAAACCGTCCGAGCTCGAGCGGGCGATCGAGCGCGAGCTCGGGCACGTCGCGGCCTGAGACGAACTCCGCGCCTAGACCTTCGCGCGGCTGGTCATGATCGTCGCCAACCGGACGACATCCGAGTGCAGCGTCGAGAGCGGGGCGGGCTCCGCCATGATCTCGGCGGCAGTGATCTCAGTCCGACCGTGTCCGATCAGCGCGATCTCGACCACCTGAAGCGCACCTCCGGGTGTCTGGTACGTGGCGCGGAACGCGACGGTCTCGTTTCCGAGCTTCGGGAACGGGATCATCACCGGCGCGACGTTGCTCGCGCCCGCCTTGACGAGCGTGCAGCGCAGGTTGGCCGCCGTGGCCGATCGTCTGAAGTCGAGCTGCACCATGCGGGCTGTTTGCAGCACGTCCGCCGCGCTCGTGAGCGCCCTGTCTGCGCGCGACCAGTCGTTCTCCGCCGCTCCCGTGATGACGAGGCCTGCATCGTTCGGGTGGTAGTACGAACAGGTCGACTCCGAAAAGTCCGGCTTCGTCGGCCCACCTTTCCAGCCGCCAGTCGGCTTCAGATCCGCTTTCGTGATCATCACTGCCCGCGCCGCTGCGGTGTCGGCGGCGTTCGGGCTCACCCTCTCCTTGGCGAAGGCGCCCACCGAAGCCGCCAAGCCCGTGAAGGCGACGGCCGCGACAACCCGAGCACGCATCGACGACGATGGTAGCGGGCGAGAGGTCGGCGTCCGACCTATGCTCGCGGTGTGTCTCCTCTGACGCGGTACTTGTGGCTGGTCGTCGTGGTGATCGTCGGCGTGCTCGTCGCCGCTGCTGTCGTCGGGTATGCGACGGGCTCGTCGGACTCGAACGGCTCGACGCTTCCTTCGGAGACGATCACCGCCGCACCTTGAGCTGCCACTAGCCCGACTCGTGAAGGCTGTCGGCCCGCTGTTGCGCGACCCAGCGGGTGAAGAATCGCTCGCAGCGCTCCGTCGAGCCAAGGTCGGGCTGACCGACGACGCCGCCGAGGACCGCGTTCGGCGTGACCTGGGCGCCGTCACGATCAAGCTCCTGCACGGCCTGGGCCGTCAACGCAGCCAGCTCGCGCCTCGTGTTCGAGGGACAGTCGGCTTCGAGAATGTCGAGATCGTTCGCGAACTGCCGCAACAGCGGATTGTCAGCGTTGGGTCGATGGTGGAGCTGCATTTCGGCGAGATTCGCCTCGAGACCGGTCGCCGAGACGATCCGCCGAGGGCGTCCGGGCGTCGGTCCGCGGAACACGAGGCCCACGACGAGGAGCAGCGTGAAGGCGCCGGCCGCGACGAACACGACCCGATCGCGTCGCGTTGCCCTGCGCCAGACCTCGCCCATCACGATTCGTCAGTGGAGGAGTGGCTTGAGCGTGTCCCGGGCGATCAGGAACCCGCGCTCGACGAGCTCCTGCGTCTGCTCGAAGCCACGGTCCTCGTGCTCGACGGACACCACCCCGTCGTAGCCGGTGCGGTAGAGCGCCGCGATGAAGCGGTCCCAACGCACCTCGCCGAGCCCTGGCAGGCGAGGACGCTGCCAGCCCATCCCGAGAGAGATCGTGCCATTCCGATAGAGCCCGTCCCGGTCGATCTCCATGTCCTTGGCATGCACGTGGAGGATCCGCTCGCCGTAGTCCTCGACGACTCGCTCGTGGTCGATCATCAACCAGACGAGGTGCGAGGGGTCGAGGTTGAGCCCGAAGCTCGGCGTCGGGATGATCGCGAACATCTCGTCCCATGCTGCCGGCGTCGACGCGAGGTTCGTCCCACCAGGCCACTCGTCGTACGAGAAGATCATGGGGCAGTTCTCGATCGCGATCCGGACGCCCTTCGACTCGGCGTACGCGACGAGCCGCGGCCAGACGCGGCGGAACTCGCGAAGATTCTCCGGCAGGGTCTTGGTCTGATCACTCCCGGCGAACGTGCCGACGGTCGGCACGCCCAGCCTCGCCGCCGCGTCGATCACTCGGCGCAGGTGCGCGTGCGCCGCTCGGCGCTCCGCGGGGACGGGGTGGAGGTTGTTCGGGTAGTACGCGAGCGACGAGATCCCGAGGCCGTGCCGGTCGAGCAGATCGGAGACCGCGCCGGCGTCGAAGCGCTCCACCGCGAGATGCGAGACGCCCGAGTAGCGTCGACCCGCGCCTCGTGCGGACGGCCAGCACGCGACCTCGAGCATCTCGTACCCGTTCGCCGCGGACCACATTGCAACCTGCTCCAGGGTGAGCCGGCGCAGCGCCGCGGTCATCAGGCCAAGCTTCACGTCGATGCCACGCTAGCTCGCACAGCTCAGCTCCGCGCGTGTCCGACGCTGCCGTTGATCACGAGCCCGCCGTCCACGAGCAGCTCGTGGCCGGTGATGTAGCACGCGGCGTCCGAAGCAAGGAAGACGGCCGTATCGGCGATCTCCTCGGCGGTGGCGATGCGGCCGAGAGGAATCCGGTGCTCGTAGGCGGCTCGCACCTCCTTCGTATAGGCGCGACTGTTCAGCGGCGTGTCCGTGGCCCCCGGCGCCAGCGCGTTCACCGTGATCCCGGAGGGGCCGAACTCGAGCGCAAGCGTCTTCGTCAAAGCGACGACACCGCCCTTGGCGGCCGTGTAGACGGACAGGTCAGAGAGGGGCTGGATGTCGGCTGCAGAGGTGACGTTGACGATCCGGCCGCCGCTCCCCTGGTCGATCATCTGCCGCGCCGCCGCACGGCAGCCGTGCACGTAGCCGTGGAAGTTGGAGGCCAGGAAATCGCCCCATTCGTCGTCGGTCGTCTCGAGGAACGGCTTCACGAGAAGGCGGGCCGCGTTGTTCACCCAGACATCTAGTCGCCCGAAGCGCGCGGCCACCGAGCGCGCGAACTCGTCGACCGCCGCCGCGTCCCCCGTATCTCCCACGACGCAGAACCACTCCCGCCCGGTCGCCGCCACAGCGCGCTCCGTCTCCTTCCCCTCCGCGAGATCCAGGCCGGCGACATTCGCGCCGGCGCGGGCGAGCGCGACGGCGATCGCTTGGCCGATGCCGCTCGACGAGCCCGTAACGACCGCGCAGCGGCCGCTGAGGTCGAACGGGGAGGTCGTCGTCGGCATCTCTCGGCTCGTCGTCCGTGGGCGAACGACGCTACCACCGCCTCGGAGGTCGATCCAAGCGCGCCCGGCCTATGATCCGACCCCGTGGCCATCAACGAAGACCCGCTGCCCGTGCCACTGCCGCTCGCGATGCCCGGCGGACCGGCGGAGCTTGGCGAGTCTCCCGTGTGGGACGAGCGGGAGCAACGGCTCCTGTTCGTAGACATCCGGGCGGGAGCGATTCGCCTGTTCGAGCCTTCGACCGGTGCCGAGGAATCGGAGCAGCTCGACTCCACGGTCGGCTGTGTCGTGCTCGACGAGTCGGGCGCGATCGTCGCCGCAGCCGGGACTCGCATCGTTCGGATCTCGGCTGGCGAGGCCGAAGTGCTGGCCGTCACCGGGGACGGCCCCGAGATCCGCTTCAACGACGGAGCCTGCGACGCTCGAGGTCGCCTCTGGGCGGGCACGATGGCGGACGACGAAGGCCCGGGACGGGGGAGCCTCTACCGGCTCGACGAGCGGGGGCTGGAGAAGGTGCTCTCGCCCGTCTCGATCTCCAACGGGATCGACTGGAGCCTCGACGGACGCACGATGTACTACGCAGACAGCACAGACCTGCGCGTGTATGCGTTCGACTTCGACGTCGAGACCGGCCAGCTCGGTGGGCAACGGACGTTCATCGAGCTCGACGAGAGCGAAGGCTTCCCGGACGGCTTGACGGTCGATGCCCAGGGGTGCCTCTGGCTTGCGATCTGGGACGGCTGGCGCGTTCGCAGGTACGGGCCGGACGGAGGCGTCCGCGGCGAGCTCAAACTGCCGGTCGCCCGGCCGACGAGCTGTGCGTTCGGCGGGAGCGATCTCGCCGCGTTGCTCATCACGACGGCCTATACCCGCCTGGACGAGGTCGAACGCGCCGCCCAACCTGACGCGGGAGCAGTGTTCGCGGTGCGGCCGGGGGTCCGCGGCCGGCCTGCGAACCGCTTCAGGAACACGTGACCACGGATCGGCCGACGGGCGCTATCCGTTTCCCAAGCGGTGTGTCCCGCGGCTGGGGGATGCACTCGGCACATTCCGACCGCCAGACTCGCGGGTAGCCAATGTCATCGGGAGACGGACCACCTCGTCGGGAGTCGGCGCCACTGGCGATGCCGATTCCGCTGCCCCTGATCCGCGATCTCGTGGCTGTCGCGCTCCTCACCGAGGACGTCCGGCCGTCGGCACGATGGCGGTTGGAGCGAGTGCTCGGCCGCGACCTCGTGTCGCGCCTGCTCGCGCGGGACTCGGCTTCACGAAACGCCGCTTAGCCTCGGAGCGCGGGTAACGAAACGGGGCGCGGTCTCCCGCGCCCCGTTGGTCGTGCGGTGAGGCGGGTGTGTCTAGCAGCCGCCCGGTAGCGTCATCGTGACGGTTCCGCCAGGACCCTTGAAGTAGGCCGTCTGGTTGCTGACGGTCGCCTTCAGACAATAGGTGCTCGTCGTGGGAGTACCCTGGATCGACACGCTGGCAGAGAGGCCTGAGTCGATCGCCTTGAGGGCGGTCGTGCTCAGGTTCGTGTAGTAGCCGTTGTCGGAGTAGTACGCCTCAGCCGACGGCACCGCTGCGCGGACGTTCGACTGCGCCGCTCTCTTGTTCGCCCGGTCCTTGAAGCCGAGATACGAGGGGACAGCGATGGCGAGCAGGATGCCGATGATCACCAGGACGACGAGAAGCTCGATGAGCGTGAAGCCGCTCTCGTCGCTGGCGAGCCGCTTCCGCAGCTTCGTTGCGAGATGCATCGAATGGACTCCTTCCAAAACGTGGGGGAGGGGGCCGACGTGCTCGATATCGTCGAAGTGCCGAGGAGCTGACAGACCCGAACGGGTGATCTTCGGGGGAACCCATCCCTCAAATTGGGTGAATCGCGCGCGGCTCATGCGGGCACGCGCGTTGTCCGTGCGACATCCGGGCGGAGCTCGAGCACCTCGTCGATCACGGCCTGAAACGCGTCAACGACCTCCGGATCGAAGAGACGATCGCGTTCCGACCACAGGTAGCGGGCGGCAGCCGGTATCGGATAGGCCGGCCGGTAGGCACGCGCGTTCGTAAGTGCGTCGAACGTGTCTACGACCGCCGTGATGCGCCCTTCGACGGGAATCTCGAGGCCTCGCAGACCTCGCGGGTAGCCGCTCCCGTCGTGCCGCTCGTGGTGCGTCCAGGCGACGACGCCTGCCACCTCGAGCAACGGCACACGCGTTCCCGCGAGCATCTGGTGGCCGAGGCTCGTATGGAGCTTCATCTTCTCGCGCTCGTCGACGGTCAGCGGCCCTGCCTTGAGCAGCACGCGGTCGGGGAGGCCGAGCTTGCCGACGTCGTGGAGTGTGCTCGCCTCGGCAAGCAGCGCGGTCTGTCCCGCGTCCATGGCGAGCTGCCCGGCGACGAGCCGGACCATCTCGCCTACCCGTTGTGCGTGGCGCGCCGTTTCGTAGCTTCGCGCCTCCATGAGGCCGATGAGGATGTCGACCGTCGCGTTCTGCAGCGTGTCGAACGAATCGACGGAGTCGTTCACCCAGTCGGCGGTTCCGCCGCTCGCGCGGCGTTCCCTCGGAGAGGACCTAGGCCTGACGCGAATCGCCATCCCACCTCCCGGCTCTGCACACGCGGGCCACGCGTGAGGTGTCGGCGAAAAGTGGGCGGCACGCGATTCCCAAAAGCGGATTGCCCGTCTACTCGTTTTGATGTCTCGCGACCTCCGTCCACGGTCTCCGAAATTGGGGGTCAACCTCGCGCTGGGTGATGCCGATATCCCCCGCCGTGAGGGATAACCTCGACGACCGGCTTCTTTCGCACTTCGAGCAGAGCTGGCAGCGCCAACAAGAGGCTCGGCGCGTGCTCCCGGCGAAGTGGCTCGCAGACGAAAGGCCGGCGGCCCAGCAGCTGAACGAGCTCTTCCTCGATCTGCTCGCAAGCGCCCGGCAGCGCGTCGTCGACGAGCGAGATGCCCTCGAGGCTCGGCGCGTCACGGTCGCCGATATCCGCGACTGATTCGGTCGAGCGTTGGGCCGGGCGGCGTTGTACAGTCCGACGGCCTTGAGCAGGATCGCGTCCTTGGCGCTTGCGGCTGCGCTGGTGGCGGCGGCTCTCGTCGCGAGCGAGTCTCGCGCCGAACAACCTGCTGGACCGAGCGTCGCGATCTTCTTCTACCCGTGGTACGGCACCCCGTCCCGCGACGGGTCGTACGAGCACTGGGCTCAAGGGGGAGCGCAGCCGCCGCTGGCGATCGCATCGAACTTCTACCCCGCACGGGGTGTGTACTCCTCAACCGACGCTTCCGTGTTGCGGTCCCAGATGGCCGACATCGCCGGCGCGAGAATCGATACGGTGATCGTCTCCTGGTGGGGCACCGGGTCGGTCGAAGATCAGCGCCTGCCCGAGGTCATGGCAGCGGCTCGGGCCGCCGGCCTCACAGTCGCGATCCAACTCGAGCCGTACGCGGGCCGGACGCCCGTCTCGACGGCAGCCGACATCACGCGTCTCGAGGCGCTCGGGATCACCGACTTCTACGTCTACGACTCGACGCTCTACGACGACGATGACTGGGCCGCGATGAACCGCTCGCTCACCGGTGTTCGTGTCTTCGCCGACACCGGTCTGCCGGGGAAGGCGCTCGCGGGCGGTTTCACCGGCTTCTACACGTATGACGTCTACACGTACACCGGGTCGTCATTCCAGCGGCTGTGCCGGTCGGCGATCGCGCATGGACTTGTGTGCGCGCCATCGGTCGGTCCGGGCTACGACGCGCGTCGCGCGACCGGGAGCAGCGACGTTCGTCCCCGGCTCCGCGGGGCGACGTACGACTACATGTGGCGCCAGGCGATTGGAGCTAGGCCACCAATCGTGACGATCACGAGCTACAACGAGTGGCACGAGGGCACGCAGATCGAACCGGCACGCTACGCGGGGATGGCCTACGACTCGTATGAGGGAGCGTGGGGGCTACACGGAGATGCTGCGCAGCGCGCGTACCTCGAGCGCACCGCCTTCTGGGCGGATCGCTACCGTGCGCGAGTCGTCTCGTCGCAGCTCAACCCCGTTCAGTAAAGAGCGGTCGCGAGCCGACGACGGAAGATCGACGCCGTCGCGCTGTCCTGGCCGAGCTGCTCGAAGAGGGCCACGGCGAGCTCACGAAGCCGCTCGCGCTCGTCCATGGAGGCACCGGCGACGGCCTCGACGATCAACGTCAGCGCCCCGTCGATGTCGCCGCCGTCGAGAGCGGACAGGATCTCCGGCTGTGTGCCCTCCGCGCGGAGCGTCTCGACAAGACCCTCGGCCCGAGGCGGAGCGAGGAGCTCGTCGAGGAACGATGCGACCCCCGGCGCCGACCGCGCGCCGACGAACTCGGAGACCACGCGTCCGCCGCGGAACGCCTTGACGGCCGGGATCCCTGCGATTCCGAACCGCGTCGCGACCTCCTGGTTCGCATCGACGTCCACCTTCACGAGCTCGACCTGGCCTGCCCGTGCCTCGACCTCGCGCTCCAGCACTGGTCCAAGAGCGAGGCACGGCCCGCACCACGCGGCCCAGAAGTCCACGACGACGGGCATCTCCGCCGAGCGCTCGATGACGTCCTGCTCGAAGGTCGCGTCGGTCGCATCCATCGCAAACCACGATACCGGCGCTTACGTGAGCTCCACCGACGCGACGACGTCAGCTCCGCAGCCGGCAA
>Ga0187777_10002970_pt1 | contig 10839 bp, 13 predicted proteins | sample 1015_Q2_SP5_10_M_FD_132416 | JGI IMG/M metagenome (GOLD analysis project Ga0187777, IMG submission 132416) | Tropical peat soil microbial communities from peatlands in Department of Meta, Colombia - 1015_Q2_SP5_10_MG | ecosystem: Environmental > Terrestrial > Soil > Wetlands > Peat | place...
CTACGCGACGGGCTGGCGCCTAGGCCAGTTTTAGGGCTCGCCGCACAACTCCCTGAAGAGACGTCTGACCCAAATTTCGCGAGGACGCGAAAATCCGAATGATTTGAAATAGTTATTTTTTGGCTGGTGCGGTCGAGAGGACTCGAACCTCCACGGGTTGCCCCGCTAGCACCTCAAGCTAGTGCGTCTACCAATTCCGCCACGACCGCATTTGTCCGAGGGGAAGGACGAAGAGGCTCGAAAGCCCCACGCCCTTGTGATGGCGGACCATGTAACAAATAGGATGTGGAGGGACAAGACCTGCGCCTCGTCGTCACAGGGCTAATTTCCGTGCTGTCTCAGAATTTTGCGCCAGCTTGCTCAACGCATGTCGGGCGGCCGGGGCAAGAGTTCCGCAACATTGACCGCAATACGATTGCCGTTCACCACCACTGTGCCCTTCGCAACCGGAAGGTTGTTCGCAAGAATGCTCACGGCATCCTCCTCGGAGGCGTCCAGCTCAATAATGGCGCCGCGGCCGAGGCGAAGCACTTGATGGATGGGCATGGAAGTGGTGCCGAGCACCACGGTGATGTCGACGGCAACCTTGTCGAGTGTGGCCACTTTTTGTTTCCTGTTGCACGGCTTGCGGGCTAACGAGCAAACATCAGGTCACCATGGTATGGTGAATGAGTGGTTAACACGCGAAACGCTTTGATTATCGGGCTTCTGCCGCCTCCCGGAGCCGCGCCAGTCGAATGGCGCGTGAGCGATTCCCTCATCCCGTACGACCAGGCGGTCGCCGCCATGGAGGCGCGGGCGGCCGAAATCGCGGACGGCCGCGCAAGCGAGCTTGTTTGGCTGTTGGAACATCCTCCTCTTTATACCGCTGGCGCCAGCGCGAACTCCGCGGACGTGATCGATGCTCGCTTTCCCGTGCACAAGAGCGGCCGTGGGGGGCAGATGACGTATCACGGCCCTGGCCAGCGGGTCGCTTATGTCATGCTCGATCTCAAGCGCCGCGGCCCCGACGTTCGCCGGTTTGTCGTCAGCCTGGAGGAATGGATCATACGTTGCCTGGCTGCTTTCGCTGTGCGCGGTGGACGTCGCGATGACCGTATCGGCGTCTGGGTGCGCCGGCCTGAAAAGGGCGACGGCTACGAGGACAAGATCGCCGCCATTGGTATCCGCGTGAAACAGTGGGTCACCCTGCACGGCATGGCGTTAAATGTCGATCCGGACCTGTCGCATTTCTCCGGCATCGTACCTTGCGGAGTGAAAGAACAGCGATATGGCGTGGCGAGCCTCGCCGATCTCGGTATCCCGGTGTCAATGACCGAAGTCGACGTGGTATTGCGGCGCGAGTTCACATCGCTTTTCGGGAAAGCGCGGGATCAAACCGTCGGCAAGACCGAAAACGAGTCACCTGCCGCGCGTGTCGAGAGGTCTGCTTCGGTTCCCTCGCGCTGAGCGAGCTCGTTGACCCGCGCGGAAAATGGCCCGCGTCTGCATGCTTCGATCATGTCCTCGACGACCTTGTGAAGGCCCGCGAACACCGCTTCGACCGAGCCATCGCGGCGGTTGCGCACCCAACCCCGTAAACCGCGCTGCCTCGCCTCGTCTTCGACAAATGCACGATAGCCGACACCCTGCACGCGGCCACGCACGATAATGTGCCGAATAATGTGGTCACTCACGCGAGTTCCCCCGCATCGATGACGCGCGTGCCCGTCCAACGCGACGCAGACCAGCGCTCAATGGATCGGATATAAGGTTCCGGCAGTTTCCAGGCGCGCCCCGATGCAGCAATCAATTCCACATAACCCGGCCGTGGCTTGCCGGGCGCTCGACGCCGCAACAGATAGATCATTGCACGCATCCGCCGCCCACCGTGGCGGACCGGCAAATGCCGCATGTCGTAGAGGCCCTGGTGCAGCAACTCATAGGCATGGAGCGCCGCAATGTCTCGCGGCGTCAGTTGCCAGAGCACACCATGAACGGTGTCGCCGGCGCTCGGCATGACTGAACCCCAGCCGTCGAGCCCGACGAAGAAACGATAGCCCTCGAGCACGGCCGTCCCAATCGCGCGCGCACCGGGACAGCGGCGCGTCATTGCCGAGCGATTCATATTCGAGCCATAGGCAAAGTAGAGGGTCATCCGCCCCGGCTCCGGTCAGGCGAATTCCAGGATCACCGCATCAACCGCCAGGCTGTCGCCCGGCTTGGCATTGATTTTCTGAACCGTGCCATCGATTTCAGCGCGCAACACGTTTTCCATCTTCATGGCTTCGACAACCGCCACTGTTTCGCCGGCCTTAACCTCCTGGCCGACCTTGACAGCGATTGAGACCACCAGTCCCGGCATCGGGCACAAGACCTGCTTACCCGTATCGGATAATTTTTTTGGCGGCATCAGCCGCGCATAAGCGGCTTCGCGCTCGGTATAGACGTAGGCCCTTGTCTCGATGCCGCGATGTGAAAGAACGAACCCGTTGGGAAACATTCGGACCTGAACGGTGACCGGGACGGAATTCACCGTGCCCGCCCACATCGGATCGCCCGCGTTCCACCGGAAACCGAGTACATAGGGATCTCTCGTGTGGCCAGGTTCGAAGGCTACAAGAACGGCGCAGTCATCCTTACGCTTGACCTCGAGCCTGATCTCGCGCTCGCCGAGCCAAACCGCGCGTTGGCTCTCGCGCCTGACGGTCCGGCCGCCAAGTTGCCCCGATATACGCCGCTTACGCTCGCCCAGGACAAGATCGATCGCCGCCGCCACGGCCGCGAGCACGCGGGCCATCTCCCCTTCCGGCGTGTGAGCGTGGAATCCGTTGGGAAATTCCTCGGCGATGAAACCGGTGGAGAGGTTACCGGCCTGCCAGCGCGGATGCGCCATCAGCGCAGCCAAAAACGGAATGTTGTGGCGGATGCCATCCACGACAAACGCATCGAGAGCATTGCTTTGCGCCGCAACTGCCGCGCTCCGCGTTGGCGCATGGGTCACCAGTTTTGCAATCATCGGATCGTAATAAATTGAAATCTCGCCACCCTCATAAACGCCGGTATCGTTGCGCACCGTGACGCTATTCGCGGTTCCCTCCTGCGGCGGGCGATAGCGTGTCAGTCGCCCGGTCGATGGCAGAAAATTGCGATAGGGATCTTCAGCGTAGACGCGGCTTTCAATTGCCCATCCATTGAGCTTGATGTCGCTCTGCTTGATCGAAAGTTTTTCACCGGACGCCACGCGGATCATCTGCTCAACCAGATCAATGCCGGTGACCATTTCAGTGACCGGATGCTCGACTTGCAGTCGCGTGTTCATTTCAAGAAAATAAAAACTTTTGTCCTGCCCGGCCACAAATTCCACCGTGCCTGCGCTGTCGTAGCCGACAGCTTTCGCCAGTGCGACCGCCTGCTCTCCCATCTTCTTTCGCGTCGACGCATCAAGCAACGGGCTGGGCGCTTCCTCGATCACTTTCTGATTGCGCCGCTGGATGGAGCATTCACGCTCGCCGAGATAGATGACGTTGCCATGCTTGTCGCCAAGCACCTGAATCTCGATATGGCGCGGATCGGTGATGAATTTCTCGATGAAGACACGCTCGTCTCCGAAGGAAGACCTTGCCTCAGAACGCGCGCGCGCGAATCCCTCCGCCACTTCCGCCTTGTTGCGCGCGATGCGCATGCCCTTGCCGCCGCCGCCGGCGCTGGCCTTGATCATCACCGGGTAGCCGATTTCCTCCGCTATCTCGATCGCCCCGACTTCGTTTTCGATCACGCCAAGATGGCCGGGCACGGTCGAAACCTTGGTCTTTGCAGCTGCCTTCTTCGATTCGATCTTGTCGCCCATAGCGGCGATCGCTTTTGGGTTCGGCCCTATGAAAACAATACCAGCGGCCGCTAAAGCCTTTGGGAACGCCTCGCGCTCGGACAAAAAGCCGTAGCCCGGATGCACGGCCTCAGCGCCGCTCTGTTTGCAGGCGGCGACAATCTTATCGATCACCAGGTAACTTTCGGCCGCCGGCGGCGGACCGATGGCGATGGCGCTGTCCGCCATCTCGACGTGTAACGCATCCTTGTCGGCTTCCGAATAGACGGCGACCGTTTCGACCCCGATGCGACGGGCGGTTTTGATGATCCGGCAGGCGATTTCGCCGCGATTGGCAATCAGGATACGCTTGAACATGCGGCCCTTAAGCGACTTCGTCGCGCCATGCCCGGCGGAATTGGCTGCGGAAAACTGACGGCTGTTACATTACTGTCTTGCAGCAGTTGTATCTAGCCCGAACCTGAGAACAGGGAAATCGGGAGAACTTGCATGTCATTCCGGTCAAAGGCCGTCCTGCTGGGCATCTGTGCCGCAATTTCTTTGCAGTTGGTTTCCGCCGGCGCGCAGACCCGGCACAATCTGATTCTGTTCGTACCGGACGGCTTGCGTCCTCTTTCAGTAACGCCGGAAACGGCTCCGGCCCTCGCCGCCCTGCGCGATAAAGGCGTTAATTTCACAAACCCGCATTCGCTATTTCCGACCTTCACGATGGCCAATGCATCAGGCATGGCGACCGGACATTTCCTCGGTGACACTGGTGCTTTTAGTAACACTATCTATACCGCCTACCCAGTGCCGACCGCAGGCGGCAGTGTGACGCCATTCATCGAAAGCGACCCGATTTTGGGCGACATCGACACGCATTTTTCCGGCAATTTCGTCGATGAGGACTCGATTCTGTTCGCCGCGCGTCACGAAGGTTTCAGCACCGCGGCTATCGGCAAGCTCGGACCGACCCTCATGTTCGATCACACAGAGCGCACGGGCGAAGCAACAGTCATTATCGATGACTCAACCGGCAGCAAACAGGGCATTCCGCTGTCGCAAGCGATGCAAGATGCCCTGAAAGCGGCCGGTCTGCCGCTTGTCGCGCCTTCGCGCAAGGATACGCCGGGCGACAATGCCAACGCGGGAGACTTTTCGAAGCCGGGCACACTCGTCGCCAACGTGGTGCAGCAGAAATATTTTGGTGACGTTGCCGCCAAAGTCGTGCTGCCAATGTTCAAGGAGCGCAATAAGCCGTTCGTCCTGGTGTTTTGGTCGCGCGATCCGGATGGCACACAACACAATCATGGTGACAGCCACCTGAAGGTCTCGCCCGGAATTAACGGGCCGACGTCACTCGCCTCCATAAAAAATGCCGACGATAATCTGGCGGAGTTGCGCAAGGCCCTGGACGACCTGGGGCTCGCCGCATCCACCGATATCGTCATCGCTGCCGACCACGGCTTCTCGACGATCTCCAAGGAAAGCAAGACCAGCCCGGCGGCGCAGGCGAGTTATGCAGACGTTCCAGCCGGCCTGCTGCCACCCGGTTTCGTTGCAATCGATCTTGCCAAGGCGCTCGATCTGCCGCTGTACGACCCCGATGACAAGAACAAGCTAGTCGAAGCGGGCAAACATCCTGGCCGCGGCAATGGGCTGATCGGCAGCAATCCTGACAAGCCGGAAGTTGTCGTTGCGGCCAATGGTGGCTCCGACTTGGTCTATGTTCCGAACAAGGACACCGCCCTTACCCGCGGAGTTGTCGACGCCCTCTTGGCCCAGGATTATGTGAGCGGGCTGTTCGTCGATAGCGATCTTGGCAGCTTTCCAGGAACGCTGCCGCTCTCCGCCATCAATATGCAAGGCACGGCGCGCACGCCGCGACCGGCAATCGTTATCAATTTCCGCTCCTACACGACCGAATGTGCGCGGCCTGTGATGTGTTCTGTGAATATCGCCGACACGACACTTCAGCAGGGGCAAGGCATGCATGGCAGCTTCAGTCGTGCCGATACCATGAATTTCATGGCGGCGATCGGCCCCACCTTCAAAGCGGGTTTTGCCGACGAGGCCCCAGTGAGCAATGCAGATATCGGAAAAACCGTCGCGCACATTCTCAACCTGAAAATCCCTTTTAAAGGTTTGTTGCAGGGCCGCGTTGTGCAAGAAGCACTGCCCGACGGCACAACCCCGGCCGTGCAAAACTGGGTCGAGCGCGGTCAGCCGAGCGAAACCGGGCTTGCGACGGTGTTGGTGGGCCAACGCGTGGGCGAGACGCGTTATTTTGACGCTGCCGGTTTTCCCGGCCGTACCGTTGGAATGGACGAACGAAAAGCTGCTAGCCGCTGATTTCCTAGCGTCGAGAAAAGCTTTTCCGCCCGGTGCCTTAGCGCCGACCGGTTTGTTCTCCATGACCTGCCATCCGCGCCGCGGCGATGCTGTGACCGGCGTCACTGTTCCCCATTGGCGCGGATCATTATATTAAGCGCCGGATGAGGGTAACTGTTTCAGTGGAGGTTGGTCATGACGTTGGCAATTGGCGATACCGCACCCGATTTTGAAGCCGAAACAACCGAAGGAAAAGTCCGCTTTCACGATTGGTTGGGTAACTCCTGGGGAATTTTGTTTTCCCATCCGAAGGACTTCACCCCCGTCTGCACAACAGAGCTCGGCACTATGGCCCGGCTCAAACCGGAATTCGACAAACGGAACACGAAGATTATCGGTCTGTCGGTCGATCCAGTCGATGATCATAAAAAGTGGTCAGCCGACATCAAGGACGTTGTCGGCTTTGCGCCGAATTATCCGATGATCGGCGACCCGGAACTCAAAATCTCCAAGGCCTATGGCATGCTGCCGGCAGCAACAGGTGGAACGTCAAAGGGCCGCTCGCCTGCGGACAATCAAACCGTGCGCAACGTTTTCATCATCGGCCCGGACAAGAAAATCAAGTTGATCCTGGTCTACCCGATGACAACGGGCCGCAATTTTGACGAAGTGGTGCGCGTGCTCGACTCGCTTCAACTCACCGCCAAGCACCGCGTGTCGACGCCAGCAAACTGGAAGCAAGGCGAAGACGTCATCATCGCGGGTTCAGTCAGCGACGACGAAGCCAAGAAAATCTGGCCCCAGGGCTTCAAGGCGCCGCGGCCTTACATTCGCATCGTGCCGCAACCGCGCGGCTGACCAGGCTCAAATGTTTGCACTGCGATGGCGCGGACGATAACGTCCGCGCCCTTCTTTTTCTCGTCCGGCTGGAGCAGTCTCAATGAACGAAGCGGCCAATACACAACCGCCTTTCGCGCAATTTCTCGGTCTCAAAGTGACTCATGTGTCGCCCGAGCGGGTCACGGCCGAACTGTTGGCGCGCGAGGATCTCAACAATCGCTTCGGCATCATGCATGGCGGCGCCCTCATGGCGCTCGCCGACAATCTGGGCGGGACCGCCACCACGGCCAACCTAAAGCCGGGGCAATCGACTACTACGATCGAGAGCAAGACCAATTTTTTCGCAGCTGTTCCAATCGGCGACGTGGCGATAGCGGAATGTACCCCACTCCATCGTGGCCGAACCACCATGGTGTGGCAGACGCGGATCACGCGTGGCGACGGCAAATTGTGTGCGCTGGTGACGCAGACCCAGCTTGTCCTAGAGCGGAGCAAGTAACGACTAAACGTCGGAGGCCTGCTCAGCGCGATTTGCCAACACCACGCCTCCGGCGCAAACAATCATTCCTGCAATCGAGAGCGCATCGAGACGCTCACCGAACAGAATAAAGGCGAACAAGGCCGTCACCACCGGCACCAGATAGAACAGGCTGGCAAATCCGGTTGCGGCTGAGCGGCGGATCAGCCAATACATCAGACCGACCGCCGCGATCGACAACACCAGCGTCAGCCAGGCAAGCGCGAATATCAATTCGTCGCTCCAGCGGATGTCGCGGGTCTCAAAAGCGAAAGCGCCGACAGCAAAGAGGGCGCCTGCGCCGATATATTGGACGAGGTTGCCGATGCGCCAGTCGATGCCGCCACAATAGCGCTTTTGGTAGAGCGTTCCGGTCGTAATGCCGATCAATGATGCAAAGCTTGCGATCCAGCCGAGCGTCGAGCCTGCCATTGCAATATTGCGGTCGTGCAGCACCATCACGACCCCTGCCAGTCCGAGGGCAAGCCCGATCCACTGGATGCGAGTGACGGTTTCCCCCATGAAGCGATTGGCGATAGTTGAAGTCAGGATCGGTTGAAGGCCTGGGATCAGCGCCGAAATACCGGCGGGAACTCCCTGGCTCATCGCGGTAAACACGCCGCCGAGATAAAGCCCGTGCACGAGGGAGCCGGCAACGAGACTGTGGCGGACCTCGTGTGGGCGTGGCGCGCTCACCCGTCCGACGAACACGATCACAGCCATGATGAGAACCACGAACACCATGCGTACGGCCAGAAACGTAAGCGGCTCGATGTAGGGCAGGCCATAGCGAGCGCCAATGAACCCGGTGCTCCACAGGAGCACAAACAGCACCGGCGCGGTCGCGATCGCCAATCGGGTCAGGCGCATACATATTCTCGGTCTGGCTGGAGGTTGTCGTTTGCGGCGGGTAGCGCGCCTATAGCATTTTGAGCGCGGTCTTGCCTTCCCTTCTTTGCGCGCCCCAGCTAAGGTCGCCTCGATATTGAGCGAGGGGCATAACCTGTCATGAAATTGATCGCGTGTTACGTCGTATTTGTCTTGATCGGCGATGGTATTGCCTACGTCGTCGGTAGATCCGTTGAACATTGGTCACAGCCGGCAAGTTTGCCGGTGTTCCTCGCCTGCTTTTTCTTGGTGTTCTGGGGAGCCTGGCGACTGGCGATTCGTGTAACTTGAACTAGTTGCCGCTAAGCGCGCGTTTATTTCGGAACCGCAGCCACAGCCACCGGGTTTCCTTCATTCGAGACGGCAAATTGCGTTTCGAAAGGAGGATGCCATGACAGATCCGCGTTTTACCGACCCTCGCTACAGCGATCCGCAATTGAGCGGCCCCGTGATCCGCCGGGACGAAAGCGTTGGTGGGATGTGGGGATGGATTGCCGGAGTGGCTGTGCTGCTGCTGATTGGTTTTCTGATCGTCGCCGGCTGGTACAAAGACACGGCGAGCAGTGGTTCCTCGCCGGCCGCGACCACCCGCACAACGATGCCGCCGAGCACGACGGGCTTCGGCTCGGCCTCGCCGAAGCCATTCGCGCCGGCACCATCGACACCGGCGCCGTTAACTCCACCCCCGCCAGCAAATAGCGACAAGCAGTAAGGTGGATTCCGAAATTTGATGATCCGGCGCCCAGTGGCGCCGGATCAGCGGATCGATGAAGTCTAGCGAACCCTGACGGTGATCGTCTCGGACATGATCGGCGGCTGGTGCGGGATGTGCGACCAGTCACCGACGACCAGCTGCAGCGTGTGCTTGCCTTTTGGCAGCGTGACCATGGTTTCGGTTTGGCCACCGCCAAAATGTTTGTGTGTGTCGTCAGCCGGAATTGCTGTCTTCATCTGGTCCGGCGTCAGCTTGGTATCGATCAGCAGATGATGGTGGCCGGTATTAGGTTTCTCCACGCCGGCCGGCGCGACGCCGATACCCGAAAGACCAAATTGCACCAAGAACGGGCTTTTTACCTTCGCGCCATCTTTCAGATTGATGAAGTAAACCTTGGCACCGGCCGGCGCCGCAGTCTGTGCGGATGCTGCGCCCGCCGCCATTGCCGGACATGCAACCAAAAGCGCAAACGCCATTTTTTTCAATGTCATTGCCACCCTCCCGTTGTCCGAAGTCATAGTATAGACGATCGGCCCGTTCGCCATATGCGAAAATAGTCCGCAGCGCTGTACGAACACATACAGGCCGCAATTTATTCCCGATGCGAGCTAGCCGAAAATCGAATAGATACCAAAGCCGATGGATGCGCTCACAATCGCTTCGATTGCCTGAAATTGCATATCCGTCAACGCGTGACTGACATACGGGAACAGTGCGCTTCCAGCCGGCAGCATGACCGCGGCCACCAGCGCAACGCACAGCAATTTGTTGACGATATCCTGGCCGAACATGAACGCACTCCCCCCGTTTTGTGACATTGTGTCATGGCAGGGCATGATGAGGCAAATCTACTTCCTAAGGAATTCATCGATCGGAACTCTGTAACCATCGGCCAAGCGATTGGTTTCGTTGGCCATGCCGACGACGGCCATCAGCTCACCGAACATGGCTTCGCTCATGCCGGCCTTGCGAGCCGCGGCGGTGTGGCTTGCAGTGCAATAACCACAGCCATTCGTCACCGACACCGCCAAATAGATCATTTCCTTGGTAAGCGCATCGAGGGCACCCGACGCCATGACTGCCTTGACGCTCTCCCAAGTGCGCTTGAGTGTGACGGGATCGCGCGCGAGATACTTCCAAAAGTTATTCACGTCCGCGACATTGCGGACCTTTCTTATGTCGTCATAAACCGCACGTACCGGCGGCGAGGCATCAGTATATTCGATTGGCGGGGGCGTGGGCATTGGAGGGCTCCTCCTAGTGATCATGTCGGGCTTGTCTCAGCCCTCGACGTCTCTGACAATGATCATATCGCAAGACGCGCATGCATGGCACAAGGCCAGGCGCACCGGCGCAGCCCGCGGGAGCAATCATGCCCAAAACCCCAGACTATTTTCACGGAAAAACCATCGTCATCACCGGCGCGGCCAGCGGGATCGGACGCGCCACCGCACTGATCTTTGCGCGCGAGGGCGCCAACGTGGTGTGCGCCGACATCAATGAGAAAGGCGTTGAGGAAACGGCCGAAAAAATCAACGCCATGGGCGGGCAGACTCTTGCGCTCACAATTGACGTGACCAAGCGGGGGGCGGTCGCGGACATGGTTGAACTCGCCCTCGACGGTTTCGGCCGCATCCATTTTCTGTTCAATTCGGCGGGCGCGGCGATCAGACGGGCAAAATTCCTCGAGATCGACGACAGGCTTTTCGACAAGACCTTCGACCTGAACGTGAAGGGCACGCTTTACCCAATGCAGGC
>Ga0187777_10002971_pt1 | contig 10838 bp, 10 predicted proteins | sample 1015_Q2_SP5_10_M_FD_132416 | JGI IMG/M metagenome (GOLD analysis project Ga0187777, IMG submission 132416) | Tropical peat soil microbial communities from peatlands in Department of Meta, Colombia - 1015_Q2_SP5_10_MG | ecosystem: Environmental > Terrestrial > Soil > Wetlands > Peat | place...
CATACGGGTTGAGTGAGCGGTATCTCGGGCGGGGACCCGTCGATATGGAGACAAATATCAAGGAGGCATTGCAAGAGAGACCGGTTGCCATCTATGATGTCTCCAGTGATGCGAGGGTTTATTACCGGCGAGAGGCTCAGGATGAGGGTATCAAGAGCATGCTTACGCTGCCGATTGTCGTACGGAGCAGGACAATTGGGATACTGAGACTCCTCACCGCGGAGCCGCGACACTTCAGCCAGCAGGACATCGACTTTGCGGCGGCCCTTGCCGAACAATGCGGGATCGCCATAGAAAATGCGAGGATGTACGGGCGGCAGTACAAGGAGGCAAAGTACCTCCAGGCCCTTCAGGACATAGCGAAGGCGGCCAGTTCAACCCTCAGCGTTCAAGAGGTGATGAACCTGATCGTGCAGAGAATAGCCCATGCCATGAACACTGATGCAGCTACGATCCGGCTTCTCGATGCATCCCGCAGGAGGCTTGAACTCGTCGCCTCCTACGGCCTCAGTGAAGGGTATCTCAATAAGGGACCGGTTGATGCAGAAAAGAGCGTCGGAGACGCCCTCGAGGGAAGGCCCGTTGCGATCTATGACGTGCCGAATGATCCGAGGATCGTTTATAAGAAGGAGGCGAGGGAGGAGGGCATATCGAGCATGCTCGTTGTGCCTATGACCTTCCAGGGGCGGGTCATCGGGGTACTCAGGATTCTTGCTAAAGATCACAGGAAATTTGACGGTGACGAGATCGAGTTCGGTACCGCCCTTGCAGAGCAAGCGGCGATAGTCATCGAGTATGCCAAGGCATTTTCAGGAACGGTACGGTGAACTGAATTGAAGCGCGTCGTCTGCGCAGGCACCTTCGATCATCTCCATCCCGGTCACATCGACTACCTTCTTCAGGCAAAGGCTCTCGGAGACGAACTCGTTGTCATTGTCGCGAGGGACGAGACGGTCGCAAGGATAAAAGGCATACGGCCTGAGCACGATGAAAACCGCAGGAAGACGGACGTGGAAGCAACGGGCATACCTATGCGGGTCGTCCTCGGCAACCTGGAACAGGACCTCTTCTTTATCCTTGGCGAACTCGCACCCGATATCATCGCGCTCGGGTATGACCAGCGCGTTTCGGAAGAGGACCTGAAGACTCAGGTACCTGCCTGTACGGTCGTCAGGTTGAAGCCCTTTCATCCCGACAGGTTTAAGTCTTCATTCTACCGGGCAGGGAGCCAGGGCGGCTCATAAGGCTTTTTTAAGAAAGCAGCCCGTTTGACCGTCGCAGACTATTTTCTTGATGCCCTCTTCTTTGCGGTCGTTTTCGTCTTTTTTGTAACTCGCTTCTTCGCTACGGTCTTCGGTGCTTTTTTCACCGGCTTCTTGACCGCTTTCCCGGAGGTTTTCTTTTTTGGTTTTGCGGCTTTCTTCTCCGTCGAAACCTCGGTAAGCTCCATGCCGCAGCAATAGAGCGGGCTCAAATCGGTTTCTGCCGTCTCTGTAACAACGACCTCGCATCCGCACTCGTCGCACTCGTAGGTGACCACTCTTGCCATATGATTCCTCCTTTGCCTCTGTTTCTGTTGTTTCTATTCTATCACGCCCCTACCCCTCAGGGAAAGTATTTGGGCGGACAAGACCCCTTGACAAGAAAGCGAGACCACGAAATTTCCTGATCGGTTCGGGGGCTTCTACTCCGTCGGAGGCGCCTCCGGAGCCACTTCGGATTTTTCAGACTCAACGCTGAACTGCCCACGGAGAACAGAGGTGTCTGCGAGAATATTAATGGCGACAAGAGAATCCTTTTCGAGCATGCCGATCTCGTCCCGTTTTGCATTCATGAGATAATTCGCACTCTCGACGGGCAGACGGCAGGTGACACTCCTTATGCCGCCCTGTGAAACCCGGGTATGAATCTCCCTGAACGCGGCAATGGCGACCATCTTCTCCGTCTTGAGGATACCGGTACCCCCGCAGCTTTCACATTTCGTGTGTATCGATTCGGCGTAGGCCGTCCTCAGTCTCTCTCTCGTCATCTCGATGAGTCCGAACTTCGAGATTCCGCTTATGTCCGTATGGGCCTTGTCCGAGCCCAGCGCCGTCTTCAGGGCGTTTTCGACCTCTCTCCGGTTTTTCGACGATTCCATATCGATAAAATCGATCACGACGAGACCCCCGATGTCCCTCAGTCTGAGCTGCCTCGCTATCTCGTCCGCGGCCTCAAGGTTCGTTCTCAGCGCGGTCGCTTCTACATTCTCCTCTTTTCTGGATCGTCCCGAATTCACATCAATGGCGGTAAGCGCTTCCGTCCTGTCGAAGACAAGATATCCCCGCGAAGGCAGATAGATGTATCGCTCGTTGATCTTCGCGATCTGCTCTTCGAGATTGTGCCTGCTGAAGATGGGCTTGGCATCTTTATAATACCGGACGTTTATCCTGCGCCAGGGCAAGGTCTTTCTCAGAAATTCCTTGATATTTCTGTACGCGGCCTGGTCATCGACAAGCACTTCGTTCACATCCGAGGTGAGATAATCCCTCACGGTTCTCACTGAGATGTCATGCTCCTGATAGATGAGGGCCGGTGCCGAAACCTTCTTTGATTCATGCTGTATTTTGGTCCAGAGTTTCGTCAGGTACTTTAAGTCATTGGCGAGGTCTTCACCGGTCTTGTCGCTTCCCGCCGTTCTCAGGATAAAACCGGCATTCTTTGGGGGTTTGAGGGAATGGAAAGCCTCCTTGAGGCGCTCTCTGTCTTCTCTATCCTCGATCTTTCTCGAAATCCCTATCCGCTCCTGCCCGGGCATCATGACGATATACCTGCCGGGAAGGGATATGTAAGTGGTCAGGCTCGCACCCTTTGTATCCCGTTCATCCTTTTCGACCTGCACAATGAGTTCCTTTCCCTTTACGAGGACATCCTGTATCCTCCGTCTTTTCCCCTCCCCCCCGGCAGTAAGGTACTCGGGCATGATCTCCCTCATCTGGAGAAAGCCATGCTTCTTAGGCCCGAAATTCACGAATGCCGCCTGAAGACCCGGTTCTATCCGCGTAACGACGCCCTTGTAGATATTTCCTTTGAGATGTTCTTTTGAGGCCACTTCAACATAGAAGTCGACGAGGAGGTCTCCGTCCACGATCGCGACTCTCTTTTCCTCGGGATATTTTGCGTTTATGAATATCTTTTTCTTCATTCTGTTTCTTCTGCCTCCGATTGTCCTTCGTCACCGGTACCCCCGGGTGTTGGGACTTCTGTTTCTCTATGCACGAATTTCATCGACTCGCTCAGGGGGAGTTCCGGATATTTGACCGTTGCCTCGATTATCTCACCGAGGGGATAATCGGCAAAATGTCCGTCAGGGTAAACTATCCTGATAAACCTCCTCTTGAGGATGAAGCACCGTCTGACCTTGCCGTTCTTGTCAGAGAGAGGAATAATAACATATTCAGAATCTTCTTCAAGGTGATACTGTCTGATTAACTCAGCAATCTCTTCCACAAGACTAACCTCTTCAAGACAGATAACGGCCGTAGGCACCGGGCCGCGTCACGGGACGATTCATTTGTCTCGAGTTTCCCCCTGTCGTCATCCGGCCGAGTGACGAATTACTACATAGCTTACAATAAACGGTGACCAGGGTAAAGACCGTCTGTCTCCGGAGAGTGAACTGCCGGAGTCCATTTTTCCGCGAGGGTAGGATTGCCGGAGGATGGACAGGACGGCTGCGTATGTGCTATATAATCACCTCATGACAAGAGGAGAGACTTGCGAAGTGAGAGGAGCGTTACTATGGTGAGAACCACCGTTCAGGATCGTTTGGAGAAATATACCCGGGATCCGAAGATAGCCTACTTCTCGATGGAGATTGGGATAAAGCAGGAGATGCCAACATACAGCGGCGGGCTAGGGGTTCTCGCGGGAGACACAATAAAGTCTGCCGCAGACCTCAGACTCCCGATGGTAGGCGTCACCCTGATCAGCAGAGGAGGCTATTTCCGTCAGCTCCTTGATGAGAGAGGGTGGCAGACTGAAGAGCCTGAAAGATGGGATGTATCGAGATGCATGGAACTCCTCCCCGGGAAGATAACAGTCCAGATAGAGGGCAGGGATGTATCGGTGCAGGCCTGGCTCTATGAGGTTCGGAGTCTGACGGGCGGTACGATCCCCGTCTTCTTCCTCGACACCGGCCTCCCGGATAACACCCCCGAAGACAGGGAAATAACCGCACAACTTTACGGCGGCGACAAATCTTACAGGCTGAAGCAGGAGATCGTCCTCGGAATCGGGGGCGTCCGGATGCTGAACAGACTGGGATTCATGATAAGGAAATACCATATGAATGAGGGGCATGCGAGTCTCCTCGCCCTCGAGCTCTTGAAAGAGTATCGGAGGGATATCGAAGAGGTTTGGGATGAGCGCCTCGTGTGGGATGTGGAGAAGGTGAGAGACCTCTGCGTATTTACCACGCACACGCCCGTTGAAGCGGGGCATGACAAATTCGCTTACGACCTCGTGACGAGGGTGCTCGGTGAACCGCTTCCTCTTCAAGTTTTGCAAGACCTCGCCGGTAAGGACCATATGAACATGACCCTGCTTGCCCTGAATCTCAGCGAATACGTGAACGGGGTTGCCAAGAAGCACAGAGAAGTCTCCCAGCACATGTTTCCGGGATACGAGATAAACTCCGTGACGAACGGGGTCCATTCCTTCACATGGACCTGTGAGAGTTTCAGGAGGCTCTATGATAAGTACCTTCCCGGTTGGGCGAATGAGCCGGAGCTGTTCGTCAGGGTGGGCCGCATACCCGATGATGAGATTTGGGCGGCGCACGGGGAAGCGAAGAAGGTCCTTGTCGATTTTGTCAGGCTGGAGACAGGGGTCGAGATGAGCCCTGAAATCTTCACCCTCGGATTCGCACGGAGGGCGACGGCTTACAAGCGTGCTGATCTCCTCTTTACCGACATCGAGAGGCTTGAGAGGATCGGCAGGGGTAAGCTCCAGTTAATCTATGCGGGAAAGGCACATCCGAGGGACGATGCCGGGAAGAGGCTCATAGAGAAGATCTTCGTGATTAAGGAAAAACTGAAGGACAGCATCCCCGTGGCGTATCTCCCGAATTACAACATGGATATGGCGCTGAAACTCGTCTCGGGTGTTGATGTCTGGCTCAACACCCCTATGAGACCCCTCGAGGCTTCAGGAACGAGCGGCATGAAGGCTACCCACAACGGAGTCCCCAATTTCAGCGTCCTTGACGGATGGTGGATAGAAGGGCACATAGAAAATTTTACCGGCTGGTCCATCGGGCCGTACCCTTCCGAAAATCATGCCTCCGAAAGCAGCGCTGACAACGCACAGGATGCGGAAGATCTTTACCGCAAGCTCGAACATGTCGTCATGCCCACATTCTACGGGGACCGGAATGCGTGGATACGGATCATGCAGAACGCCATCGGCAAGAACGCCTATTACTTCAACTCACACAGGATGATGCGGAGGTACGTGACCGATGCGTACATACGGTGATGGATCGAGATGTCCGTGGATAGGCGGGAAAGTATCAGGCGGGTCTTACGAGGGGAGCGCAGCGAGCGTCTGCCCCGTGCTCTGTTCGGTGCCGGGCTCTGGGCATACCGGCAGACCGGCCTCATCATCGAGGACCTCGCCGAAAACCCTGTCATCTTTGCCGAGACTCTCGCAGACTTTTTGGGGGAGCTCGATACCGATATCGTTTTTGCCGGGTCGGGTCTCAATACCTTTCCGGCCGAGGCGATAGGAGGCACCCTCGCCTTCCGCGGGGAACAGGCCCCACTCCTTTCCTTTCCCCTGATCGAGAAGTCTGAAGACGCGCGGTGTCTCGAAAACGTGGATATCTCCCACTCTCCTCACACCCTCGCGCTCCATGAAATGACCGCTGTTTTGAGAAAGCACCTTCCCGACCGCTTTCTCTGTGCCACGTCCTGGGGCCCCTTCACCTGGGCCATGATCCTCTGCGACTGGAATCTCCTCACGGAGAAGATAGCGTCGGACAAGACCTTCATCCTGGAGGTCTGCGAGCTCGGTCTGCGTCTCTCCCGTGCGCTTTTTGGGCCACTCATCGAGCGGGGTCTTATCGACGGCATCTCCATACCGGAAGGTGCCGTCACGCTGATCCCCGTCGACCTCTATCGCGACGTGGTACTGCCCTGTGAAAGGAAACTCTTCGAAGAGTTCAGGAAATACGGGATCGGGCGCTTTCTCCACCAGTGCGGAGACATACGTCCCCAGCTCCTTCTCTATCCTGAAACCGGCGCCGACTGTATCTCGATCGATGTGGGTGTGCCCCTCGGCGAGGTATACAGGCTATACAGCGACCGGCTCGTCACCGCAGGGAACGTGGACGTTATCAATACCATATTCGGCGGGGAGCCCGCTCTGCTCTGCAAGGCGGTCGCCGAATGCGTTGCCGAGGTTTCCGATCCTCACCGGAAATATATCCTCATGCCCTCCTGTGATCTGCCGCCAGACACCCCCCTGCGGAATGTTCAAGAATTTCTCTCTTGCGCCGACCGAGTAGGGTGAGCGGCAAGAATGAAACATCATTTGTGCTACCAGTAACGAATTCTTCCCACATCCAGATGGACAAAATCCGCGAAGGGATAATACCCGACGCCTCCTCTCTGAAGGCCTGTGGCAAAGTTCCTTACCGTTGTCAGCTCACGCCCGGGGAGGCGAATGTCTATCGCTTTCCCTTCGATGTGGAGACTGTCCTTGACCACCCCGCGATTTATGAAACGCAAAAGTGAATTTGTCTTCTGAGACCGATATCCCGAAATAACATGAAAGGGACCCGGGCTTTCGAGTGACTGAAGGAGAGAGAAGAGGAGGTCCAATAACGCGATATCGATTTCCTTGACTTCCCCTGTCCGGTAGTCGCGAAGGATGTAGTTGATATCGGCGAGTGCTTGCGGCAGATACGCGCCCTCCTGCCAGTAAACGGTCTTCATATTCTCGCCCGTGTGGGCATTGTAGAAGGAAAGCGCTCGATCAGGGGATAAGAACCTTGCGGCAGCAGCGACAGATTCGAATGGGAAAAGGCACGCGGTCGCTGTCAGCAATCCCGCGGTGAGAAAATCTCGCCGGCCCATTTTATGACTGCTCATCGATCCCTCACGGTCTGTTTGTTATAAACCATATCTAAGAAAAATCGCAACTGCCAACGAAAAGGAGTAAAAAGAGATGAGGATACGGTGCCTGCTAAATAATCGACCTTCATTGAAGAGACGGTTTCTTGCGGAGGGCCTCATCGAGACGCTTGTCTCTTCCGTAGATATCGTTTCTGAACTGAACGGCGCCCTGTTCATCGACCCAGGCGGTGAGATAAAAGAAATGGACGTTTAAAGGAATTGGAATCCTCACCTCTTGCTCAGTCCCTTCTTCTATGGCAGCCAATATGGCTTCGTGCGTCCAGGAGGGGTCACCCTGCAAGAGATACACGGCCAATTCGAGTGGTTTTTCGATGCGGGTGCAGCCGTGACTGAAGGTGCGCACGTTCTCCGAAAACAGACGCTTGACCGGCGTGTCATGGAGGTAGATATCGAATTTGTTCGGAAACATAAACTTGAGGGACCCAAGGGGGTTCTGAGGGCCTGGCTCCTGCCGAAATCTGTATGGCAAATTCTTTGCCGTGACCTTCGACCAGTTAATCGCCTCAGGGTCCATCTCCTCTTCCTGAGATCCCCATCCCCTCAATGTCGTAATATTCTGTTCGGTGAGGTAATGAGGATCTTTCTTGATCGTCTCCAGCAACTCTTTCCGCGCAATCCTCTCCGGAACGGTCCATGAAGGATTTATGATGAGGTACGTCATCCTTGCCGTGAAGACAGGGGTGTCCCAGTAAGGCTTCCCCACCACGACTCTCATGGAGAGAATCGACTTCCCGCCCTCAAGAACATCCAACTCAAAATTCGCGATGTTGACAATGATGCAGCGCCGCTCGATGTTGCCGAGTATCCACCGCAGCCGCTCCATGTTTAATTCAATCTGCCGTATCCTATCACTGAGGGGAACATTGAGGGCATCGAGTGTGGCGGAGCCGACGATTCCATCGGCTTTCAGTCCGTGTCGCTTCTGAAACGAGATTACCGACTGTTTCAGCCTTGTATCAAAGAGAGAAGCTTCCGTTCCCTCTTCAGCCTCCAGATCGCGGGACGCGGCGAGCCTCTTTCTCAGCTCCACGACCCGGTCGGATACTGCATCTTTCTTCAAGACGGGGCCGGCGGAGACCTGGGGCCATTCTCCCTTTAATGATAGTTCCCTGTAAAGAGCGAGGGCCTGTCTCAACCTCTCGTAGGAGACCTGTTCGGGACGCATCATCGCGAGGGCTTCTCTAACCTGTTTTTTCTTGAGGGCCTGCTCGAGGGCGGAGGGGACATCCACATTTCTCTGTTTCGCAAACCATTCTGCCTCGATGGTAACAGGATTTACGCACCCGCCTGAAAGATGACAACCGAGGGCAAGGAATGTATCCGTGAGGAGTAGTTCGAGATCGACCAAAGTAGCCGCGTCCGCAAATGATTCCTTCCCTCCCTTGGCGAGCAGAGATTTTATGAGGTCTAGGTGATAGTGATCTGGCGTCAGCCCGTCGTCATGGGCATCCTCCACAGCCCTCATCAGGGGCTCGGCCTGTATCGTGCCGCCGTCTTCTCTCCACGCGGGTCGATAGTTTCTTCTCCGATAGAATCTTTCTACGAGAACCGATGCGCATAGAGGTTCTCCTTCAACAATCCTTTGCGACGGGATCTTCCATTCCGTCAACCTCTTTTTTATGAGCGGGCCGAGCTCCGAATCCGTCGCACGAAGAGACGATTTCCTTTCAGAAGCATTACCCTGGCCGCATAAAAGAAGCGTTATGAGCGCCAGTGCAATAATTCCTTTTTCGATAGGCTTGATCTGTATCACGATTCATGTCTATTCTACCAAATCGCAGATTTATTGGAAGGATGTGGGAACGAATCCCTATATTTGATTCACCTTGAGCAGGATTGCGATTTCTTCTTGGCAGTGCACCTGTTACTGGCGGTTCATTCGCTCCTTAAAGCCAAACAGAGATGGAGACCGTCGCCCTCGTTCATTTCCATTGGTCCGGGTTGAGAAGGTTAGGGATCGTGCCGCTCACGGTAGTGGTGCGAACGCAACGGCGGATTCCCGCACATTGGCTACCATGAACCATAACGCAAGCAACTACCGCGAGGAACTCACATTGTTTCACATTTGAGCGGAGATTACCTATGAACTTTTACAAATGATACTGCCATCAGTCGTCATCGTATTCGAGTCCGGCCATGAAAAAATTCTCATCGACTTTCCGGGTCCAGCGAACGGTTGCCTTCTGCGGGTCACCCTGTTGCTCACCCCTTACCGTTATCTTTTGCCCAACGCTGAGATTCTCGTGCAGATACATACAGAGTCCTGAGCAACTGAAATTGACCGCGATGCCCTGCCGGCTTCCTTCGTCCGGATCACGAGAATATTCTATCGCCTGATGGTAGCTGTAGCGTTTGTCCCGTCTTCTCTCGTTTTCCGTGCAGCAGACCTCATCCCTTCGATTGCAGGCTTTTTCCCTATTCGACATTCCGAGCGTCCTGAATTGGCTTTGGGATATCAGATGGCTTGTCCATGATGTTGCCTAACGAAAGCTTATTACAGGAGCATTCAGGAGTCAATCCTACCTGGGTAGGGAGTGGCAGTGATCTTCAGAGCATTGGAGTCGCCGAGTTTTGTTCGAAAGCAGAGATTGAATTGGAACGGCATATCACGGCACGTTATCTCTCAGCGACTGCCTTGCGTAATACTCCAGATCGAGAAGCCTCCTCTTGATGTCGACTCCTCCCGAGTATCCCCCGAGCGAGCCGTCGGACTCTATGATCCTGTGGCAGGGGAGGATGATAGGCAGGGGATTCTTGCTGAGCGCCTGTCCGACCGCCCTTACCGCTTTCGGTCTGTTAATCCGTTCCGCCAGCCACCGGTAGGACCTCGTCTCTCCAAAGGGGACTTCCCTCAGGTTGAGCCAGACCTCTCTTTCAAAGTCAGTGCCCTCGGAAAAGCCGATCTTCTGATCAAACGCGGTGAGCTGCCCCTTGAAATAGGCATTCAGCTGGACCTTGAAAAGCGCGGATCGTTTGCTTGCCTTCATCGGCAGGGAACCTTCCGGTTTATCGAAGAGTATCCCCGTCAATGTTTCTCCGGAGAATATGAGATAGAGCCTGCCGATCGGACTCTCGAAGGTATCGATCAGGATATCAGACTGGGGGTAGTGCCTCGGCCTCATCCATCTCTTTTGAGTAAATCTCCACCCGGTCGCCCCCCATTTTGATCGCATGGGACATGGCCCTCTCGCAGCAGAGGATGAGTTCCTCCGGCGTTTGACCGTCGAGGAACGTCAGACCGACACTGGCCGTTACTCGTCCCCTCGGCTGTGTCTCCTCATGGAGGAAGGGGTAATTCCTGATGATAGCATTGAACCTGTTACCTAAGGCGAGGGCAGCCGAGAGAACCGTGTTGGGGAGGATTATGGCGAATGCGTCTCCCCCATACCGCACCACAACATCAGAACCCCTGACGTTCTTTCTCAAGAGGTCAGCAATCTTCTTCAGGACATCGTTCGCAATCTGTTCGCCGTTCTTCTCAGCATATTCGCTGAAAAAGTCTACATCGATAAGCAGGAGGTTGAGCGGCTGCTTGTACCTCAGGCCTCGTTCGACCTCCTGAGCCAACCTGATCTGGAAGTATCGGTGGCTGAAAACCCCTGTCAGATCATCAACGAGTCCCGCCTTCTTCGGATAAAGAACCTCAATCGCCCTGATATG
>Ga0187777_10002972_pt1 | contig 10836 bp, 10 predicted proteins | sample 1015_Q2_SP5_10_M_FD_132416 | JGI IMG/M metagenome (GOLD analysis project Ga0187777, IMG submission 132416) | Tropical peat soil microbial communities from peatlands in Department of Meta, Colombia - 1015_Q2_SP5_10_MG | ecosystem: Environmental > Terrestrial > Soil > Wetlands > Peat | place...
ATCGGCGCAGGTTCCAGCGATGAGCGTCAAATGTGGATCGAACATGAGGGGGCTCCTTGGCGCCACTGAACGCCGAGGAATTATGCTACCGGGGACACTCTCCGCTGGGCATGGCGGGTCGATCGCACTCGCTGTAGTCGCCGCGTCGTTGGGCGTTGCCCCGACCGCCAATGCCGACCAGTCGGGAACACCGTTTTGGGTCTCGGGACAGTTCGCGAGCCTCGCTGCGGTGCCGCCGAGCCTCGGATGGTCCGTCAATCTCACCGCCTACGGCTACGACGGCAACGCGGGCGGGGAGAAGGAACTTCCAATCGGCCGGGTGATCGCGCTCGGCGCGAATCAGCGCTCGCCGTCGCTGAGCATCCAGCCCGGCTACGCGCCTTCGCAGGCGCTGTTCGGCGGGCAGCCCTTTCTCGGACTGTCGTTCGGCCTGGGCGGCAATCGCGTGCAGGCGGAGGTGACGATCTCCGGAGCCGCCACGCAAGTCAACCGCAGCGACACGCTGTGGGCAGGCACCGATCTGTATCCATTCGCAAGCCTCGGCTGGACTTACGGCAACGACAATTGGATGGCCTATCTCACGGGCGACATCCCGACCGGGGCGTATCAGGCCTCGCGGCTTGCCAACACCGGCATCGGCCACGGCGCGATCGACGGCGGCGGTGCCTACACCTACTACGACGCCAAGAGCGGAGCCGAATTCTCAGCGACTGCGGGGTTGACCTACAACTGGGAGAACACGCACACCGAGTACAAGAACGGCATCGATTCGCACCTCGACTGGGCGGCTTCGCGCTTTGTATCCGCCAACTGGGAGCTGGGCGTCGCGGGATACGTCTATTACCAGCTCACCGGCGACAGCGGCGGCGGGGCGAAGTTGGGACCGTTCAAATCGCGCGCCGCTGCAGTCGGACCCGAGATCGGCTATCAGTTCACGGTCGGTGGCCAGCAGTGGTACGCCAACCTGCGCGCCTACTGGGAGTTCTGGGCGCAGAACCGCTACCAGGGTTACGCGATTTTCGCGACGCTAAACATTCCCTTGGGCACCGGGAAGTGAACCTCATTCGAAGCGCGCTACGAAGTTTCTGCTCACACGGCAAGATATACCGCGAGGCCCAGACCAAGGGCGGCCAGGAACGACGAGAGCAGGATCGGATAGCGGGGGTCGTGCGACCGAGGTATGTCGGCCGGCGGCAGCGTAGAAGTGTAGCTGCGGTGTTGAACCGCGCCGAGAATCATGCATGCCGTCCCGATCAGCACCAGCGCAATGCCCACCACCGAGGACAGGCTGGTGTGCAGTTGAGGCCCGGCGTCGGCAGCGCCCTGCGACGCGGCAAGCATGCGCAGGAACAGTCCGAATTTCGCCACTACGAAGCCGAAGCCCATGATGGTCAGGCCCGTGCGCACCCACGCCAGCAGCGTTCTTTCGGCGGCGAAAAACACCCGTGGATCGCTGAGCATGCACTCCTCCCTCGATGATTCTCGTCCACCGAACAATGGCGGCCCGCGACCGCGAGCCCGCCAAGACGGGGACACCCCTCCACCGAAGCATACAACCTCCCGGTTGCACCCGGCGTTCCCAGATGCCCGACGCACGCGATCGCGCGGTAGAATGGCTTCGGATGCGCGGCTGTTGCGTTGGCGTATCAGAAGGGCAGGCACTCCCCCCTCCACTGGGGGGGTCGACCTCGAATGCCCTTGCTATGTTCCGGGCATGACGTGGGCCATCGTTCGCGCTCCCGCCCCAATGGAGGAGGGATCACCATGCAAGGCCTGATGCAAAACGTACCGCTGCTGATCTCCTCGCTGATCAAGCACGCGGATCGCCACCACGGCGGCATCGAGATCGTCTCGCGCCGCGTCGAGGGCGACATCCACCGCTACACCTACAGCGAGTTGCACGGTCGCGCCAAGCAGCTCGCCAACGCGCTCGACGCGCTGGGCGTGAAGCAGGGCGATCGCGTAGGAACGCTGGCGTGGAACGGCTACCGCCACATGGAGCTCTATTACGCCGTCGCCGGCAAGGGCGCGATCGTTCACACCATCAACCCGCGGCTCGTCCCGGATCAGGTCGCCTGGATCGCCAATCACGCCGGGGACACCTGCCTGTTCTTCGACCTCACTTTCCTGCCGATCATCGAAAAGGCCGCCGGCCAGTGCAAGACGATCAAGCACTTCATTGCCATGACCGACCGCTCGCGCATGCCGGCGAGCACGACGGTGAAGAATCTGCTCTGTTACGAAGACCTGCTTGCGAAGGAGTCCGCCGACTACGAGTGGCCAGTGTTCGACGAGAACCTCGCCTCGTCGATGTGCTACACGTCGGGCACCACAGGCAACCCCAAGGGCGTGCTCTACAGCCATCGTTCGACCCTGCTGCATACGCTGGTTGCAGCGCTGCCTGATTCCCTCAACATCTCCGGAAAAGACGTCGTACTTCCGGTCGTGCCGATGTTCCACGTCAACGCCTGGGGGATTCCCTATGCAGGCGCGATGGTCGGGGCGAAGCTGGTATTCCCGGGGCCGGCGCTCGACGGCAAGTCGGTCTACGAGCTGATTGAAGGGGAAAAGGTCACCCTGTCCGCGGGCGTGCCGACGGTGTGGCAGGGGCTCCTGGGCTACATGGAGCAGAATGGTCTGGGGTTCTCGCACATGCGGCGAACGATCGTCGGCGGTGCAGCTCTCCCGCCCGCGATGCTTCGGGCCTTTGAGGAGAAGTACAACGTCGCCGCGCTCCACGCCTGGGGCATGACCGAGATGTCGCCGGTGGGTACGGTGTGTGCACTGCGCGCGAGCCATGCCGACCGCGGTCGGGAAGAGCTCTACGCGGTCAAGAGCAAGCAGGGCCGAGCCGTGTTCGGCGTCGACATGAAAATCGTCGATCACGACGGCAATGAGCTGCCGTGGGACGGCAAGGCCTTCGGCGACCTGTACGTGCGGGGCCCCTGGATCGTGCGCGAGTACTTCCGCGGCGAAGGCGGGAACCCTCTGATCAAGGATGAAGAAGGTCTGGACTGGTTCCCCACCGGCGACGTGTCGACCATCGACCCCGAGGGCTACATGCAGATCACCGACCGCAGCAAGGATGTCATCAAGTCCGGCGGCGAGTGGATCAGCTCGATCGACATCGAGAACATCGCGGTTGCGCACCCCGCGGTCGCCATGGCGGCGTGCATCGGCATTTCCCACCCCAAGTGGGACGAGCGCCCGCTGCTGGTCGTGGTTCGGAAGCCCGGCGCGCAGGTCACGCGCGACGAGCTGCTCGGCTTCTACGAGGGCCGCGTGGCCAAGTGGCAGACGCCCGACGACATCGCGTTCGTCGATGCGATACCGATGGGTCCGACGGGCAAGATGCTCAAGAACAAGCTGCGCGAGCAGTTCAAGGCGTACAAGCTTCCCACAGCCTGAGCGCCTGGCCGGCAATCTGGAGCGTATCGGGAACCTCGACACGCGGCGCGGAGTCAAAGGTTTCGGTTCGTTTGGCTGGTGCTGCGTTCCATGGTCCGATCCTGCCCGCAGTGCGAGGCGCCGGCGTTACGTGTCCACAGACGTTTCGTCGACCATCTCATTTCCCTGCTGTACCCGGTACGCCGCTACAGCTGCACGCGGTTCGAGTGCCAGTGGGTTGGCAACATCCACTACGTCCCGCGTGAACGGCGCCGTACCGCAGGGTAGCGTCGCTTCGGGCCCCGAGGCAGGTTGAGGTTGGCATCCCGCGCAGGGATGCAGGCGGGCGTTTACCCGGGTTCCAATCGCCCCTATGATGATTCCCTGGCACGGAGGGGGCATGGGGGTCAAGGAGCTTTTCGATCTCAAGGACAAAGTCGCGATCGTCACCGGCGGCTCGCGCGGCATTGGCCTGCAGATGGCCGAGGCGCTGGGCGAGATGGGCGCGAAGGTCGCGATCACCGCACGCAAGCAAGATGAGCTCGACAAGGCGCGAAAGCATCTCTCGGGCCTCGGTGTCGAGTGCCTGACCGTTGCCCGCGACCTCGCCGATTTCGCATCGGTTCCGGCCATCATCGATGCGGTGCTCGCGCGCTGGCGGCGGATCGACATCCTGGTCAACAACGCCGGCACCAACTGGGCGGCGCCCGCCGAGGACTATCCCGACGACGGCTGGCGCAAGGTGATGTCGCTCAACGTCGACGCGCAGTTCCTCATGTGCCGCGAAGTCGGCAGGCGCGCGATGATCCCGCGAAGGAGCGGCAAGATCATCAACATAGCCTCCATCGCGGGGCTGTTCGGCAATCCCCCGGCATGGGGGATGACGACCATCGGCTATAACACCAGCAAGGGTGCGCTGATCAACATGACGCGCGCCCTCGCCGCGGAATGGGGCAGGTACAACATCAACGTCAACGCAATCTGCCCCGGCTTCTTTCCGTCGAAGATGACCAAGGTCACACTGGAGCGCATCGAGCGACAGGTATTGGAGCTCACGCCGCTCGGCAGGCTCGGCGGCGAGGAGGACTTGAAGGGCAGCGTGGTCTTTCTCGCATCAGAAGCCTCGCGCCACATTACCGGCCACGCGCTCCCGGTCGACGGCGGCACCGTTGCAATCTAACGTCCTTGCTGCAGCAAACCCCGGAGCGAAGCTCGTCGCCCCGCTGCATTCGTTCGAAGCCTCCGCGCTCGCAGCTTACCTTCGCAAGCACGTCGATCCTCGAATCGGCGATCTCACCGTAGAGGAATATCAGGGCGGGCAATCGAATCCCACGTATCGCATCACCGCTGGCGACAAGCACTACGTTCTGCGCCGCAAGCCGCCGGGCAAGCTCCTGCCGTCCGCGCACGCGGTGGACCGCGAGTATCGCGTGATGTCCGCGCTCTACGGCACCGATGTTCCGGTTGCCAAGACCTGCGCGCTGTGCGAGGACGACTCGGTGATCGGCACCGCCTTCTACGTCATGGACTACGTCGAGGGCCGAATCCTGTGGGACCCCACGCTCCCCGGCATGACGCGCGGAGAGCGCGCAGCTCACTACGCCGAATTGAATCGCGTCATCGCAGCGCTGCACAGCGTTGACTACGCGGCGCTGGGCTTGAGCGACTACGGCCGCGCAGGGCACTACATCGAGCGGCAGATCTCGCGCTGGTCCAAGCAGTACCAGACCGACGGCGCCGAGCTTGTTCCCTCGATGGACCGGCTGATCGAATGGCTGCCACGACACCTGCCCTCGGAAGATGAAACCAGCATCGTCCATGGCGACTATCGCCTCGACAACGTGATCTTCCATATGACCGAACCGCGGATACTGGCGGTGCTCGACTGGGAGCTCTCCACGCTGGGCAATCCGGTTTCCGACTTCGCCTACCAGGTGATGGCGTGGCGGCTCGCTCCGGGGCAGTTTCGCGGCCTCAAGGGTTTCGATCTCGCTGCGCTAGGGATTCCCACCGAGGAGGAGTACGTCGCGGCGTATTGCAGGCGCACCGGGCGAAGCGCCATCGACCACTGGGAGTTCTATCTGATCTTCAACATGTTCCGCATCGCCGCGATCCTGCACGGCGTGCTCGCGCGGGCGCTCCAAGGCAACGCCGCGAGCCAGAACGCATTCGAGCAGGGAGGCCGTGCGCGCCTGGTTGCGGACGTCGCGTGGGATATGGCGCAGCAGATCAAATAAGGAATCAGCGATGGACTTCACCCATTCGAGCAAGGTCAAGGAACTGCAGGCGCGGCTCGCGCGCTTCATGGAGGAGAACGTCTATCCGGCGGAGGCGGTCTACGCGGCGGAAGTCGAGGAGAACCGCAGGCGCGGCAACGCCTGGGTTCCGACCCGGATCATGGAGACGCTCAAAGGCAGGGCGCGCGCCGCCGGGCTGTGGAATCTGTTCCTGCCCGAGTCCGATTACGGCGCGGGGCTCGCCAACCTCGAATACGCGCCGCTGTGCGAGATCATGGGGCGCTCGTGGATCGCACCCGAGGCGTTCAACTGCAACGCGCCGGACACCGGCAACATGGAAGTGCTGGTGCGCTACGCCAGCACGGAGCAGAAGAAGCAGTGGCTCGAGCCGCTGCTCAAGGGCGAGATCCGCTCCGCGTTCGCGATGACCGAGCCCGGCGTCGCCTCATCGGATGCGACCAACATCGAGGCGTCGATCGTCCGCGATGGCGATGACTACGTCATCAACGGGCGCAAGTGGTGGACGACCGGCGGTCCCGACCCACGCTGCAAGATTCTCATCTTCATGGGCAAGACCGATCCCGCAAATCCGGATCGCCACAGGCAGCAGTCGATGATCCTGGTACCGGTCGACACTCCCGGAGTGAAGCTCGTGCGCGCTCTGTCGGTCTTCGGCTACGACGACGCGCCGCACGGCCACGCCGAGTTCGATTTCGACAACGTGCGCGTGCCTGCCGCCAACATCCTGCTTGGCGAGGGGCGCGGCTTCGAGATCGCCCAGGGCCGGCTCGGTCCGGGGCGCATCCACCACTGCATGCGCCTGATCGGCCTCGCGGAGCGCTCGCTGGAAGCCATGTGCCGTCGCGCGGCGAGCCGAGTGACCTTTGGTCGCGCGGTCGCCGATCAGACCGTCACCCAGGAGCGCATCGCCAACGCGCGCATCCTGATCGACCAGGCGCGGCTCCTGGTGCTGCACGCAGCGTGGAAGATGGACACCGCCGGCAACAAGGCGGCGAGGAAGGAGATCGCCATGATCAAGGTCGCAGCGCCGACAATGGCCTGTCAGGTGATCGACTGGGCCATGCAGGTTCACGGCGGCGCCGGCGTGGCCGAGGATTTTCCGCTGGCGTTCTTCTATTCCCAGGCGCGCACGCTGCGCTTCGCCGACGGGCCGGACGAGGTTCACCGCAACCAGATCGCCAAGATCGAGCTGGCCGAGCACCGGCCGCGCTCGTAGCTGGTAGCCCGGGTAGAGCGCAAAGCGCGAAACCCGGGGCAGCCGGCCCTCGACCGTCTAGTCGGCGAACGATGATCCCGGATTTCGCTCCGCTCAATCCAGGCTACTCGTTCTATCGCAGCCCCGAGAAAAAGTTGTCGACGGTAACGGAGTGCGCGGCCGGATAAAAGGCCGGGCTCTGCTGCATCTCCTGGGCCCACGCCTGGTGGCGATTCTCGACTAGGGCGAGGCACGACCACGCCACTGCGGCGAGCGCGGCGCAAACGAACGTCCGCCGCAGCCAGGCCCGGTGGGTTCTCGCGCCGTTCATGCTGTCGCTGCTCCGCGGCTTCAGCCCGCGAAGCTGGTGATGTCCTTCGGCGCGATGCCCCTGGACTTGCAGAACGCCAGATAGCGATCCACCGATGTGCGCCAATTCTCGATGGCGCAGACCTGACCCTTGTCGTCGTAGTACAGCAGATCGCCCACCGTGATGTTGAACGTAACGATGTCCTCCTTGCTGTCGGGCATCGCCAGGGGCGTGTGCTCGGTGGCGGCAGTCTCGAAAACCACGCTCTTCGGGCCGGCGACCCAGTCATGCTCGATGTATTTCCAGCGCCCCTGAATGGTGTAGACGATGACGGTGCCTGTGTGGTGGTGCCTCGGCAGCGTCGTCCCGGGCGGTGCCTTGAGCAGGCTGATCACTTCGCCGCGCACCGGGTCGGCCTTGAAGTACTTGACCATCACGGTGTCGCTGTACGGCGCGAACGGCATCCACGGCATCGATTCGTCGTCGATGCAGCCGGTGTCGATGTTCTGGTAGTTCATCATGGGCCGTCCTCGTCTCGGGGTGGATGGCGTGCAGATTAGGCGCGAGCATTCCCCTACGCCCCACCCAGGAGGGGTGGGCGGGGCTCCGGAGAGGAGCTGCCCAGGCGACGCGGTTGTGTAGCCCGGTAGAGCCCCCTTGGACTTCGCTCAGGGCAAGCTCCGGGCGAAACCCGGGAAGGTGTTCCCGGATTTCGCTCCGCTCAATCCGGGCTACGCGCCTGCCCGCTGGGACGCGAAGGTATAATCGACCGGCCCGCCGACGGGCTACGGCGTGCCCCGCGAATGGATTCCGACGATCTTGCACTGCTCTCCAAGCGCGACCGCTGGCGCGTAGCGTTTGTTTTTGTTGGATTGATCGCCGCGGCGCTCTGGGTCTCGCTGCACTTTCTTCACGCGGCACCGCCGCGGCGCATCGTGCTAGCCTCTGGACCGGAGTTCGGCGTCTACCACAACTTCGCCCAGCGCTACGCGGAGTTTCTTCATCGCGAGGGTGTCGCCGTCGAGGAGCGCATGACCGCCGGCGCAGCCGAGAATCTGCGCCTGCTGCTCGACCCCAAATCGGGCGTCGACGTCGCCTTCATGCAGGGAGGGATCGCGTCGTTGCCCGAAGCCGACGACGTGGTCATGCTCGCCAGCCTCTATTACGAGCCACTGTGGATCTTTTATCGCGACTCGGCAACGCTCTCGCAGATCAACCAGCTCCAGGGCAAGCGCATCGCGGTCGGCGTTCCTGGCAGCGGGACGCACGCGCTTGTCAGCAAGGTGTTAGAGGTTAATGGCCTGACCGTGGCTGATGGCGTCGGCCGCGGCAACACCGACATCCTCTTACTTGGCGGCAACGAAGCGCTCGATGCGTTGAGGACCGGCAAAATCGACGCGGCATTCTTTGTCGGGGGCGCGCAAGCGCCGCTGATCCAGAGCGCGTTGGGCGACCCGGCGATCAAGCTCATGAGCCTGACCCGGGCGGATGCGTATCCTCGGCGCTTCCCCTTCATCAGCAAGCTCACTCTGCCGGCAGGAACTATCGACTTCGCACACAACGTTCCGAGCGAGGAAGTTCAGTTGATCGCCACCAAGGCGATGCTCGTCGCCCGAGACGGCCTGCACCCCGCGCTCATCAATCTTCTGATCGACGCTGCGCGCGACATCCACGGAAGCCAGGGGTATTTCGAGGCACCTGGAGAATTCCCCGGCACGGCCCAGGTCGATATCCGGGTTTCCGAGTATGCCGATCAGCACAAGCGCTTCGGGCCGAGCTTCCTGTATCGCTACCTGCCTTTCTGGCTGGCTGCCATCGTGGAACGGACCATCATCGTCTTGGTGCCACTGCTGGTCGTGCTCGTTCCTGCGCTCAACTACCTGCCTCAGTTCCTGCGCTGGCGGGTGCGCTCTCGCATCTACCGCTGGTACGGAGAGCTCGCGCTGATGGAACGCGACGTCGCCACCCGCACCGGAACGCTTCCCATCAAACAGTGGCTAGGCGACCTCGATCGCATCGAGCAAGCGGTCGAGGAGATCAGGACGCCGACCAAGTTCGCCAGCGAAGCGTACACGCTGCGCGAGCACATCGCCCTCGTTCGCCGTACGGTGCTCGCCAAGGCGGGCGCGCAAGCTGCCGCTGGTCCGTGAGGGCGCTTTAAGGTAAGGTCGCGAGGTAGCTCAAACGGAGAACCGATATGCGAAAGACGATGCTTTGCCTAGGGATCATCGCGGCGCTCGCCGCCGGCGTTGCGCAGGGCAAGGAATGCCAGGGGGTCAACTTTCCGGACCAGGTCCAGGTCGACGGCAGCAACCTGACGCTTAACGGACTCGGGCTGCGCCTGGCGACGATGCTCAAGGTCAAGGTCTACGTTGCCGCGCTGTACGTGGCCAAGACCTCGGCCGATGCCAACGCGATACTCGGGGCGAACACTCCTGCCGAGCTGGTCCTGCACTTCGTGCGCGACGTCGGCGCCGGCGACATGAGAAAAGCGTGGGACGAAGGCTTTGAGAAGACCGCCAAGGACCAGTTGCCGGCATTCAAGGATCGCATCGCCATGCTGAACGGCTGGATGGCCGACATGAAGACGGGCCAGCGAATGACCTTCGTCTTCAAGCCCGGCGCCGGCGTGCAGATCGACGTCAACGGCTCGGTGAAGGGAACGATCAAGGGCGACGACTTCGCCAAAGCGTTCCTGTCGATCTGGCTAGGCGCCGATCCGCCGAACGCGGAGATCAAGAGCGGATTGCTCGGCGGGGCCTGCGGCTAGCGGCCTCGCCTCTCGGGAGGGTCCCACAAATCCGGCGCCGTCTCCGTGCCTGAGAGACGCAGGGCGAAGGCATCCGCTTTAGTGTGCGGAAGATGCCGACGCCGGGCCGGCCGATGATTCAGTCACGATCCGTGCGCCCGCTTCCTTGAGCAGCCGCTGAAAATCGGGCGATTCGAGGATGACATTCCCCGCCGCCGCGCGCAACCGGTCGACCGCCTCCGCAGGCAGGACGAACGACGTAGGCAGGTCGTTGAGATAGGCGCGCTCCGCCGGGTCCTTGACCTTTGTGAAGGAGACCTCGATGGCGTAGAGGTCGATGTTGGGCGTGCGCAGCAGCGCCGCAATCTCGGGGTCCTTGTTCTCGCGAAATGCCGCGGAGTTCCGCAGCGTCCGCATCTTCTGCCAGTTGGCGATCATGTCCCTCAAGCTCTCCACGGCGTCGTACGAATAGTGGTCGATCGGCACGCCGGTCGCCTTGACGAGCAGCGTGACGTCGCCGGGCGGGCGCTCCGATTCGTCCCAGTTGGTGGCTGGTTCCGACAGCGAGTTGACGATGAAGACGACGATCCGCCGCACTTTATCGAAGGGCGTGGGCCGCCCCAGGAAGTCAAGGGCCTCGACGTTCTCCAGCGCCTCCAGCACGCCGCGCAAACCGAGATTGTCGGACAGGCCTCCGTCGACGAGATGGATGTAGGGCTTGTTGCCCTGTTCGTAGGACTGCAGGTCGTGGAGCTGCGTCACAACGCGCGCTGCCGGCCTCGGCGTCGTTGCCGGATCGGAATACACACTGAGAAAAGGCGGCAGGGCGAAATGACAGGTGCCGCCGTAGTTGTTGATCGTGACGGGCGAGAGAGCGAAGGGCACCGCCGAGGACGCCGCGGCGGCGCGGGACAGCGGCACGGCGTCGAGGTTCGAG